>Ga0247727_10003735_pt1 | contig 33293 bp, 38 predicted proteins | sample WisWelCaveWW1625_FD_202498 | JGI IMG/M metagenome (GOLD analysis project Ga0247727, IMG submission 202498) | Biofilm microbial communities from Wishing Well Cave, Virginia, United States - WW16-25 | ecosystem: Environmental > Aquatic > Deep subsurface > Groundwater > Cave microbial mat | place...
GATGAAACACTGGTTTCGCGCAGTCATAGTTCTCATGATGCTTATTCTCGTGATGAACAGCGTGATTGCGCCTCCTCCGGATCTCGCAACGCGTGGCCGCCAGTTAGCCCAGTGTTTCAAGGTATGCAAGAATCAGTTCAATGCGGATCTCGCGCCATGTAATGCCTTGCAGCATATTCCCAGTAATCTCACAAGGATGCGACAGCGGCGTGAGTGCTTTGACAATGGGCGGTTCAAGTTCTTTTCGTGTAAGGCAGAGTGCAGGTCTCCGTAAAGTATTTTAATCCAGTCTTCTCTGGCTGGTGTATGCACCGCTTCTCCCGCTGGCTTCTTGCAGTCATGGTGATTCTCGCAGCGGTTGCAGTGGTGACCGCAGTGCACAACATCAACCAAAATCAGCTCACGACCTCGCGCACGTTCATGACGTGCACGAACAGTTGCACGGCGGTCTACAATAACGATACTGGGAACTGTCAGGCAACATTGGGCGTCCGTCGGCCTGCAACAACACCAGGCGTGCCTGTGAACACCTCGCGCATCTCAAATGAATGCCGTACGAACGCCTCGCGGAACTATTCCATCTGTCTGACGAACTGTTGAACAAGGGAAAACTATTTTAATGAGTTCTTCTTCAGCAGGGGTATGAAAAACACAATTCGTTTAGCATTGGTTCTGCTGTTGGTGTCGTCCGTGTTCGTAGTCGCGGTCGCGGCACGCATGGAACCCCCACGAACACGAGGGCCAGCACGTGTGTTGCCGAGTCCGTCGCCCATGAGCGCGCAAGGCTATGTACAATGCCTGCGGGGCTGCAACACGCAGAACCGTTTGGATGTTGCTGCTTGTGCGAGGGGCAGTGCCGTGACCAAGCCTGCAAACCGCACGGAAACAACATCAGGCAAGTGCAGGTCTATTGCATCGCACAAGATGCGTGATTGCAAGAACAATTGCAAGCGCTAAAACGTTTTTTGGCTTATTTTTTTTTAATTATTTGCCGAGCCTGCGTTCGCGCTGCTCGAATTCCTCAAGCACGGCAATAAGATCCTGTTTTTCAATCTCTGGCCAGGTCTTTTCCAAGAAAAACCATTCGCTGTAGATGCCTTGCCAGGGCAGGAAATTGCTTGTTCGCTTCTCGCCGCCCGTACGAATGATGAGTTCAGGATCTGAATTGAGGTACAAGTACTTCCCAAAGGTCTCTTCATTCAGCTTGTTGATGTCAACCTTGCCTGCCTTGATGTCCTCGCCAAGCTTCTTGACTGCATCAAGGACTTCTTCCCTGCCGCCATAGGCCATGGCAAAATTCACGCAGTGGGGCTTATGGTCTTTGGTGAGTTCCATGAGCCTCTGCATACTGTCCTGCACCTGCTGGGGGAACATGCTGATGCGGCCGATGAATGTGATCCGAACACCTTTCTTCTTGAGCTCTGCAATCTTTTCAGGAGACGAAAGCTGGGTGAACTCCTTGGTGAAGATATCCATGAGATAGTCGAATTCTTCCTTGGGACGGTCAAAGTTCTGCACTGAGAACGTGTATGCCGTGACTTCTTCGATGCCAAGCTCATGGCACCAGTCGAGGAAATGTCGGAACTTCTTGGCGCCCCACTCATGGCCCATCCAGGGCTTGAGCATGAGTTTTTTCGCGAAACGGCGGTTTCCGTCAAGGATGATGCCTATGTGGCGGGGAACTGAGGGAATCATGGGGCGTTTTGATTCACAGTTTGTTTATAAGTATTATGGATTTTGTCAAACAACTGTACGAACACTTCCTTGGGTACTGAGAGCCCTGCCTCCAAAAGCAGGTTTGCAAGTTCCTTGCCCACAACCTCCTCAGTGTTGCCCGAAGGGATGAACTCGAGAGCTTGATTGAAAGTGTGATCGCAGAGGAAGCCTTCGTGCATCGTGATCACGGCAGGGTTGGTCTTGTTGATGAATCGTTTTTCTCCGAGGTCTGCGAGGACAGTGGCCTGCATGAGCATGCTCTGGCTTCCTTCCTGGAATCCGTGCTGGAGCAAAGTCCATTTGGCAATGGCTTTCACAGCATCCGTATAGCTCAAGTCCTTGAGCTCTGGCGCAGGCAGATCTGCAGCCTTTACAGGCTTGATGATTTTTCCGAGGTATGCCTTGACTTTTTGCCGCGACCCGCGTGCAGTCCATGTATTCTCAACAAGATAGCCGTATTCAGAACCCTTGATCTTCTTGATCCTTACGAATCCACCCATCGTGCACAAAAGAAGTCCTTAGGCACTATATAAGCTTTATCTCAATGATTTTGCTTCGTCCTTGAATTTTTCGACGATCTTGGCAATGCGCTTCGCCGCTGCAGAAACAGTCTTTTTCGGGTCTGCGCCATCAGTCTCCACGACGAATGTCGGGATATTGATGAGCGGATGCTCGACATTAAAACCAGCTGCCTTGACGTGCTCGTCATTCCACAATTCTTTCTTGAGCATATTCACGAGCGTGCTGCCATCACCTTCAAGGGTGAACACAAGCCGGTTCTTCTTTTCCTCGAGAATCTTGACGTCCATAGCGCTCAGGGAAGGTGGGTTATTTAAAAAGGTTGTGGGGAAGGTGCTGCCTGGGAAAATTCCTGATACATTCGGATAGCGGTGAAATAGCCTGGATAACGCTTTTCAAACGTGCTCACTTCATGCTGCACAAGCAAGAGCGCGTCTTCGGTAAATGCATGGATATCCAAGGAACCATCTGCATAACCTGCTTCAAGCTGCAAGAGGGGCGGCTTTCCATGCTGAGCACTCTGGATGACATAGTGTCCTGTGTTTTCCAAAAACCATCCTAGGTATCCTGGGTTCTTGCTCCGCAGGCGACCGTGGAATGCGTGGTCGATTCTGCCCGTCAAGTCTTTGATTGCTTCCTTGCGTGCGAGAATGCCTAATTCTATTTGTGCCATGGAATGTGCAGCAAATTTGTTTACTTATAAAACTGGTGCGCGACCGCAATCGCTATCGCCGCGGTCTCGATGCGGAGAACATGCTTGCCGAGCGAAGCAAGAATACATCCAGCCTTCCCGAGCAGGTCTTTTTCCGCATCAGTAAAGCCTCCTTCAGGGCCAATAAAGGCAAGCGTTGTTTTTGACATGGTGTGAATGGCTTCTCGTAGTGGCTTTCCTGTTTGGTCGAGCACGAGCTTGAGATCAGCTGTGTGTTGCAGAGCCTCGTCTATCGTCGATAAGGGCTTCAGCTCAGGCAGCCAGGCTTGTTTGCTCTGCTTGCACGCCTCAATCAGAATGCGCTGCCAGCGTTCTTGCTTTGCTTCGCGAGGCCAAACGACTGAGCGTTCAGTCTTCAGGGGGATAATCGTCGATACGCTGAGTTCGGCAAGCTTTTGGAGCATCCAGTCAGCACGGTCTCCTTTGGGTACAGCAACGGCTATTGCCAGCGAAAACTCACTTTTGGGCACTTCGTGAGTCTCAAGAAGCTCGACTTTGCCTTCGCTCACGAGCTTTCCTATTGCTCCAAGGCCCTTTCCATCGAACAAGCTCACGTTCTCTTCTTGTTTAATCCTCTGTGCCTTCAAGTGCCTAACTTCTTCAGGATCCAGCACAACTGTGCCCTGCTTGGGCAGCTCTGGCGCGTAAAACCAAGGATAATCGTTCAGACTCATCATGTTTGTGTTCTCCTCACTTTTGTGAGTAAGATGCCTTCTATTTAACCCTTTTGTCTGACAAAACGCCGGAAAAAGATAAGTGTTTTACTGGTGCCTAATATTTGTCTGACCTTTTTGAACACTCACTTTTTACTCATAAAGTCTTGTGGAGGTATCTTTTGGTGATGTTTTACCTTGCTTTTGTATATGATAGGCACATAAGAAATGTCTTACTTTAGGCACCAGTTCTCGTACCTTACTGTCTCTTTTTCTCCCACGTTTGATGTGGTTGCCCTGAGCAAGGGAACTGAAGTCCGTTACTATACTATAATGTGTTTTCTCAACTGTGTGCTTTTTGATCAAGGTCATTATGCTTTTCTTGAGCCGGAAAGTTTCCGAGTCCCAGGATAGTCCCAGTGGGAATGATGTGGGAATGAGTTATCGTCACGGAAATATTCCGATAGTCCCAACTGGGAATGAGCGGATAAATGTCCCGTCGATACTCATTCCCATCATAGTCCCAACTCATTCCCATGATAGTCCCAAGATAGTCTCTGGGAATGAGCTTCTATCGACCATAAGATAGTCTCAAGATAGTCCCAGTCCCATATTGGGAATGTGTTGGGAACGTCCTACGATCGTCCCACAAACTTTTTATACAAGTCCTTCGTACCATGTTTTCATGGGGTGGCTTTTCGGAAAAGAGGGTGACGATAAGGTTGTTGCGTTGGACCGCGCACTGAAAGAAAGTTTCGCGCGCGTTCGACAGGACACGAGTGCGATTCACCAATGGCTGCAGTACTTCCAGCAGCAGCTCGCACACCAGCAGCAAATTGTTGAAGCTCAGCAGCACGACCTCGACGATTACGAACAGGAGATTGTCCGTCAGAAGCAGCAGATCGAACGCCTCCAAACCGAATTGCGAGCTGTTCCCAAGGATGCTGAAACGATCAAGCGCATCGTCGATGCCTATTACGATTTTGATGATATTTTGGATCGAATCAGACAAATCGAGGATAAATTGGCTCGTGTTGAGCACGTGAAGGCGGCTCCTGCACGGGTTGTCCAAGAGATCCGGCATGAAGCCGAAGCGCTGCCGCATGTTGCTCCTCCGACGAGAATGGCTTTGCGGGACAAGATCGTCCAACGCATCACGAGGAACTCAAAGGAATACCTGAAGAGCATGATCCTGAACATGATCACGAAGTATGGCAAGATCTCCGCCTTGCAGCTCCGCGAGATGATCGTCGAGGAGCAGGGCTTGGCGAGCAAGTCCAGCTTTTACCGAATCCTCGAAGAGCTCGAGGACGAGGACACCATCATTGTCATTTCCGACGGAAAAGAGAAGGTGCTGACCACAGGGCAGATCAAAAAAGCAGCCGGAAAATAGCGTTTCCAGCACAGGAATGCTTTTAAGGCAAATGGCAACCAGCATCGCACACATCGACGGTATCAGGGGTGGTACGGTTTGAAGGCAATACAAGCACGATTGGTCGACCAGACTGCGGCAGAGGCAATGCAGTCTGTTCTTGAAGGGCTTCGTGAAGAGCTCGACGATCATCGTGCAGCCATCAACGAGAACACGAATGAGCTCCAAGCCAACCACGAGTACATCCGTTCTGTCGAGGAGAAGCTTGACAAGCTCCATGCCCGGATTGAGGAGCTCTTTTTGCTCGTCGCCGGCAAAGCTGCCGAGGATAAAGTCCAAATCCAACCGCTTACGAAGCGCGAACAAGAGGTTTTCCAGGCCTTGTATATCGTTGGAGAAAGCATTCCGTTCGTGAGCTACAAACAGCTTGCCCGAAAGCTGGGCATCAGCGAAGCCCTTATCTCAGGCTTCATCACGAATCTCGTCGAGAAAGGCGTCCCGATCCTGAAGAAGTACGATAACGGCCAAGCTTTTGTGCAATTGGAACCGAAATTCCGTCAGAAACAGGCAAAAGAAGTCGTTATTGGCCTGAATTCGTTGTTGTCTCACTGGTTGCAGGCTCCTCAGGAAGCTCAGAACCAGCCCTGAGCTTTTCTTTCTTGATTTCGTTCTGCAAGTGCTCGATGATCTTGAACGAGTCTTCCAAGTGTGATTTTATCGTCGATTCTGCCTTTCTGAATGCGCCCTCGACATTGGTGCCATTGAGTTCGTAGCCGATCACGACCTTGCCGCTGTTCACGAAGCTCGTCTTTTTGAGGATGTTCAGGTCGAGCCAGCGGTGCAAATACTCGTACATCGTCTGGCGCTTGATGCCGGCGAATGAGCCCATGTCCTCGACGGGCATCACGGCAAGTTCAGGCTTTTTTTCCCTGTTGGCTGCCTTCTTGCGTTCAGACAGCTCGAGAAGCAGCTTGTGCATCTGGGCATTGCCGTCTTTTTTGCGCGGCAACAATCCAAACCGTGCGAGAAGAGTTTTGGCGATATCGTCTGGAGCAGCTTGTTCAGGTAGCTCCTTATGCTCGAGTTGAATCTTCATTGCCTTGCCGGTGAAACCTTCTGCTTAAAAAGCCTTGCGAAATCCCGACCAGTGTCCAGTGAAACAGCAGAAATCAAACGATTTTTCGTTTAAAACCACGCAGAACAGACTTTTTTCCGAAGATAACTTAGACTATGGCTGTTCCGAGCATTTTCCAACCATCTGACCAAAAATCGCTAAAAATCCCGACCAGTTTTGCCAACCATCCCTCAACCGGTCGTGCACAAAACTCATGCTTTCGCCCAAAAACCAGGCACAGTCGTTAAAAAACCTGACATTTCCCCATTTTCCCGACGAACAAGGTCAAGGTAGACCTTGCGCAGACCCACGGGTCTGTGCCAAAACCTGCAAGCCGAGGCCCAACAATGAGTAATTCTGCCATTTTACCTGACACTTTTGATCACCTTCTGGTAATACCAAAAACCCGCGATCTTGCCTAAACGCAGCTCTGTAAAAAATTCATTTTAACGAGGTTGCGATTTTTCCTCATTTTTCCGACGGAAATGAAATTTTTTACTTTTCTTAAGTAACAAGTATGGTAAAAAATAGAGATAAGCAAATACTCTTTCTAAAATTCATTTTATAAAATATCTCTAACAAAAATTATAAAGGAAAATAAATTTTACAAAGTATATTTTACTCTATATTTTTAATGATATAAAAAATTAAAACCATTGACGAACAAAAGTGAGGATTCCTTGCAAACTCAAGAGCCATGGGCAAGTGCCTAACTTCTGCGATTGCTCAACGCCAAGAAGAGGAGTATGCCAAAAACCCGACGAGAAACAGAAAAACATCTTAGGCACTATTAAACAGGGTGATAAAACAACAGGAAGTGACATGGCGCGAGAAGGAAAGTGAGAAATCAGCAACTATTTGAACATGTTCACTGGACATCCGGAAGATTTCCGTGACGTGAGAAAAAGCCACTGGGCATCCTCGCACAGCGTATTTAAGCCAAAACGCTCTCAAGGTCTCTATGCCGAAAGGTATTTATACATGTAGATACTTGTTGATACATAACCGTGAGGTGTGGATTTCGTCGCACGCCATGAAACAGGCGCGAGTGAGGGAAATAGACTTTCCTGATCACGTGCATCACGTGCTGAAAACCGGCAAGATGGTGAGATTCGGTAAGAGTGGTGTGAAATTCGTCAAGAAAACATCCGAAGGATCAATCGTCTGTGTCGGAATCGATAACGGCCAGCAGATTGTTATCAAGACCATTGAGCGAGGCAATTGAAGATGAAAACCGTAACCTGCCCATCGTGCAAAGGACCAATGGAAAAGATCAAAGACCAGATGCCAGTCGATAACATCGAATTCGAGGCATACCGATGCCGGTCGTGCGGCGAAGAATTGCTCGATATGGAACAGCTCGGCACCTTGGCAGCGAAATACCGCGCACTGAAAAGGGCCAAAGAAATCAAGTTCCAGAAATGGGGCAACTCGATCGGCGTCCGCATCCCGAAACAGCTTGCGGATGAACTACACATTGCTCTCGGTAAAAAGGGATTGATGCTCAAGGAGAAGAACGCGCTGAAGATTATCGTTGCCTAACCAATATACCCTACCTGCTTCTTTTCCTTCATCTCTTGGGCTTTCATGGTCTGGCTGAGCATGGCCTTGAGTTTTTGCTCGAACTCGGCTGCCTGCTTGAGCAAGGGCACATAGTCAACCTTCAATTCCAGAAGCTTGTCAAGGACCTCAATAAGCTTGGCTGCTGCCTTGCTGTCCGGCAGCTTGGAATGCGTCTCTGCAAAGAGGGAAAGGACAGGCAATTGCTTGCGCATCAAAAGCGCCGCAGTCACGCCGACAATGATGCCTTCACCGAGGCAATCAATGCCGAGCTTTTGCATGGTCTTCCGGAGTCCAGTATGGTCAGTGTAGAAGAAGCCTCGTGTTTCGTTCGCTTCAGTACTGCCCACTCCTTCGAGCGTGATAATCTCGCTGGCTTGGATCTGCTTGCAGAGGTTCAGGATCAGGTCTGCTGCACCGAATTCAATGCCTGCGGCAGACGTTATCGCATGCACGACGACTACGTGATGTTTCTTGTTGTAATAGATGCCGATAGGATCAACGATCGTGCACCCGTGGACTGCCAAGGTCGCGGGCGGGTCTTCGAAGTAATAACTGCCGATCTTCTCGCACTTCAAGTGGTCCAAGAGAAAGCCAGTTGCGATTGTGCCCACAAGCCCGAGTCCAGGAAAGCCTTCAATCACTGCAGCTCCTTTTGGCTTCTTGGTGAGCACGAGCGGCTGATGGACAGGGTGCGGTTTATGGACCTCTTTTGGCATGGCTGCAAAGCACGCAACCGTGTATAAATATCTTTCCTCAAAGATCTCAGGAAGATCATAGTCACCCTGAAGTAGCAAACATGTCAGAACCTTTATAAAGAACAGACACTTCCCAACCGCATCAACAGTGACAGGGGGTAGTGACTATGACGACAAAAGTTCCCGAAAACGTTGTTCGTTTCCGAGCAGGTGTTGACGTCGGCAGCACGCAGACGCGGTTGCTCGTTGAAGGCGTTGATGCAGAAAACAAGACAGTCTACAACAATCAAGTCGTGATCTCAAGCGAGGTTGGCATTGTCAAGGATGACCTTGCAGCAAAGATGGCGACCAAGCGGGCAAAGACCCGAAAAGAAATCTATGGTACACCAACCATTGCAGGCAAGGAAGTTCCTGTCTACCGCAATTCCATTGATGTCACGTATCCTGCCAAAGCAGGAAGCATGACCAAGAATTCGTTGATTGCGCTCGAGCGCGTTCTGGATGACGTGTTTGAGGAATTGACATCATACAAGAAGCCCATCTGGGCAGGCATTGGTGTTCCGACCGAATTCACGCGAACCGAATACCGGGACGTTGTGATCGGCAAGATTTTGCCGCGCGTCATCAACCGCAACGGCCAGACAGATAACCGCGACATTACTGCCGCAGAAGCATTCTTTGAAGCATGTGCAATTCGTGCTGCAGACGTCGATGATGACATCGACCTCGGCAGATTGTGCCTTAACAGCATTGGTGGAGGCACTACTAACTTGTACATTGCAGACGGCATCGCGCCGAACGAGGACAACTCTTTAAGTTTTGGTTTTGCAGGTCGCGACCTTACCGAACGCTTCCGCAAGTACGTCCTTGAGGACAATCCTGACGCAAAGATGGACTTTGGCTATGCCGAAAAGCTCTTGTGCGGCGAGGCCGAAGGCCACAAGAACGTGCGTGCAATGATTTCGGGCTTTGACAAGCCTGACAAGGTGCCTACGCTCACTGTGCCCATCGATATTGCAGGAGTGTACCGCGAGCGTAATGTTGGCCGTGCCATGGACCGCGCAGTCCGCGATCTCTTCGAGAAGAATTACGAGAGTGTTCTCGAACTGCTCAGGAAATACCAAGGCGAAGTCAAGCCCGTGACGTTCGTGTATACTGGACGCGCAGGCCAAATTCATGGCTTGGACAAGGCTCTTGAGGATGGACTCCATCGAGCACACTTTACCGATGCTCAAGTGTACAACTTGAGCAAATTCAAGAAGGGCAACAAGCAATTGTTCGAACCCAACTTGCTCGTGGCGCAAGGTGCTTTGGAAGCAGCTCATGAAGCCGAGAGCGACCCGAACTTCAAGTGGCACTACTTGATGCCCAAGTAAAGCTTTTTGAATTTCTTTTTCTTTCTTGTTTTTTCTGACCTATTGGGAGGATTAGCATGGGAGACTTGGCTGAAACACTTGAACATTTTCTTTCAGGAACGAGCGAGCCAGTAGTCTTCCAGAAATCGCTTCAGCAGGCACCGTATTCTCGCGAGAGCACGGTTGAGCTCGCATACCACTTGATGCGCGCGAATACGCATCTTGCTGCGCAGGAAGCCCTCAAACAAGCACACGCGTATCTCACGACGCGCAAAAACGAGCGAGACATTCTCTCGGTATTCGACAAGTATGCCCAGACGTCACGTGCAATGCAAAGCACCGAAAGCCCAGACAGTCTCCTGCAGCGCGTGCGCGCACTGGAACAAGGAATGGTGCAGGCAGAAAGGCAGGTAAAGCAGTCTGATCAAGAACACAAGCCATACGGAGATGCGTATTTCCAATACTATTATGCAAGCACTGCCAAAGGGTTCTGGAGCAAATGGAAACACCAGCGTGCATACAAGAAATTCCTCACACAACACAGCCTCGCGAACGACGAGGAGTTCACGAAGGCAGAAAAGCGTTACAAAGCACAATTCTCCGATGCAAAAAAGCATCTTGAGGACGTGAAGAAAGAGTTTACGCTTGCCAAGATAGTGCAGGCAAGCGTAGAGAAAAAACACGAGCTGATTGCGGCACGCCAACAGCGCGAAGCAGGACTTGACATGAATGCGCTCAACAAGCTTTATGACTCCGTGATCGGCCCATCACAGAATGCACTCAGCACGTATCGTCCACCATCAGGGAATGTGATGGAGGACACGCAGCGTTTGGTTACGGGTGTGGTTCATGATGTGACTGACTTGTCCAAGCATGCCATTGACAAGATTGTTGAAGCAACGAGGACGCACGGTCCTCCCATTATCGAAGTGACTGCGAACACCAGGCAGTCTGCGGCATTACCAGCACCCCGACGTCACCGTGAGAACTTTTCCGGCGATGCATTGAAAAAGCTCAACCAATTGTTGCGTAAGAAGACCGGAATGGAATTCGGATATTATGATGACTTGTTCAAGGCAAACCCTTTGAAGGCTATTGAAGAATTCACCAAGAGATACGGCGATGATGAGGTGTTCTACGAGTGATCATCGCCGGCCCGTTGCCGCGGAATGAGAAAGCCCTTGAGGCATTGATTCGCGAAGCAGGCAACAACAGGCCGGTTATCATTTGTGGTTGGAATCACACGCTTCTTCGTGATGAGACAGCGCATCGCCAACTGGTCATGCAGCTTGAGAATGATCGTGAATACCATGCTGACAAACAGGGCAGCGTGTATGAATTTACCTTGAGCGACTTGTTTGTTGATGAAAACAAGTCTGCGGTGAAGGAGCGTGCTGATTGGTATCTTCGAAATTGCATTGAGGCAGCAAATACGTGGTATGCAGGAATGTACACGTTAGGTGCACTGGCTGCCAAGAAAAAAGCTCACGTGTATCTCGTGCCCGGACCCTTGGACACGAGCCAAGAAAAATTGAACGGCATGACTGCGTATGTTCGGGGGCTTGCAAAACAGCACGGCCGAAAGCGAAAAATTCTTGGAGAACTCCAGCAGGCATTGGAGAAGTGTCGGCAAACAGTCTTGTTCGATAACAAGTACCTGACGTATTTTCATTTGAAGCACTTGCAGAGTGAGGGAGTAACCCTGAAGGCAATCGGAGGTGTCATCACGCCCACCGGCGATGTTCCAGCAATCTTTCAGGAAGACACGCTCAAATCCATGGCAATGCCTTCTGACAAACCTGATGCGCTCGCAACATTCTTGGGCATGAATACTAGCTATACTGTGTTACTTCCTAAAAAACCAGCACTTCCTGAAACCCTTACCGAGTCTGAGCATCGCACATGGCAATTAATGAATGATTTCCTCAAAACGGAAATATCGTTAGATACTGACAATAGGGTACTTGATTACTTGCTTGCTCATCCAGAGCGCGGTTTCTGGAGGCTTATGCCGGGCTTGGGGCACCAATTGATGCGATTCTCACCTGACTTTAATGATGTGTCTGTGACAGGAGACTTGCAAGAGCGTCGAAAACAAGAACGCCCGGCTCGTGAAACAGCAACCCGCAAGATCTTAAAGGAAACTGAGGCATGGAAGCAGCTTCAGGATCAGGCCAAAATGCGTTATGAACTTCTCGGGTTCATCCAGAAGGATAACCCTCAGCTCTACAATCAGCTCGTAAAATCAGGTGCTGATTCGCTTGAAGCAATTGCGGCTGTTGTTTCTGATGTTACCCAGCACGTGCAGGAAAAAGAAGATTTGGCAATGCGTCTCGTGCCATTCCTTGAAGACTTGATGAAGCTTTATGACATGACCAATTGGTTCAACAAAGAGCGCGCACGCATTGCTCAAGAAAAAGGTCTTGCTGAAGGACGCTGCACTCCTCATGAGGTCGGTATTGCAGTGTACGATCTTGCCATTGGCGCGTTGAAAGAAGAGTTTGAGCGACGGAAAAAGGGTGTTGAACTCGCCCAGGAACGTTACCAAAAAGCCCTTGTTGATCTCGAAGCCAAGCTCAAGAAAGAATTTGAACACCAGTTCGCTGCGCAAGAAAAAGAATTACAGAAAGCGTACAAGCGCATGGGTGAGCTTGCACTCGGCGCACCAGCATCAACTGAAGACGTTGACGTACTGCAAAAAGCATTCAATGATCTTGAGCAGCGCTTGAACAATGAGCACAGCACTCATATGACTGTGGTTCAAGCGCTGACCGCGGCGCGGCAGGAGGCAAATGAGTACAAGATTAAGTATGACGAGCACGTTTTAGCAATGCGCGAACTGGAGAACATCTTTGATGAGCACGTGCAACAAATCAGCGATCTTGAGTCTCAAGTCAAGACCGAACGCCAAGGATACGATCAACGGATTCAGGAGCTTTCACGTGAATTAAGCGTGAGCAAGAAACGAGAAGAAGAGCTCGAAATCCATTATGCTGACCAATTACGCGAACGTGACGTGCGAAATCAAACAGAGCACAAGAAGCTTGAGGACAGTTCTGCAGAAAAAGACCGCCGCATCCAAGAACTCGAGCAACGCGCAAGCGAAACAGTCAAAGGGTACAAGAACGAGCTTGAACAAGGCAAGCAAAAGCAGGAAGCAGACAAGAACGTCCTTCTCGAGGAACGCCGTGAATTGTGTGCATCCAGAGAGAATTGGAAAAACAGGGCTGCTACAGCAGAGAATCGCGTTGCTCTGTTGAAGTCGCTCCTGGAGAAAGCACGAACGCCGAAGGAATATGTTGCGTTGCAGAAGCGTTATGCTGCAGTATGCAAGGACTATGCTGCCCTCAGGAAGCAGTATCGCCAGAGCGTATCTGCCCTTGAAGACAAAGTCAAGAAGGCAAGCGCGATTGAGCGTCATCCACAACCAGCCGCATCATCGGAAAAAATCACGCGCGAGTATGCAAAACTTGGTCGTGATCACAAGGAACTCGCGCACGTTCACAAGAAAGTCAGTCAGGACTATGAACGCACGCGCAAGGACTACGAGCATCTTGTTCGTGACATGGTCAACGTGGGTTATTATCTTGTGAAACAGGACGTCTATCGTCAAGGCATTCGTGCCTGCCAGACCGCATTATCTTATGCGAAAGAAACAAAGTATCACAGCATCGCTTTGTATAATGAGGGTGTTGCATTCTATAATTGGGGTATCAAGACTGCTGACAAGCGTAAGGTCAGGACTGCACGAAACTTCTTCGCACAAGTTTTGAAATTGGAGCCCAGGGATGCGGGTGTAAAAGCAGCCATCAAAAAATGTCAGAAGTACGTTGCTTAGCGCGCCTTTCGCGGCTTTAATTTCGCAGCTTTCTTTGCCGGTACCTTCCGGACAGGTCGTGCGCGTTCTGCCTCGACAGCACGCTTGATCGTGAGTGTTGCCTCAATTGCCTGTGCGAGCTTCTTGACGTATTCGTCGAGCCTGCTCAGGACATAACCACCGCTGACTTTGGCCGGTCGCTGGCCTGCTTTTCTCCGTTCCTCAACGCGCTCACTGATAGCAACAACGACTTGTTGCACGAGGGACTGGTCGATGTTTCTGAAGAAGTTCATCAAATCAGTCTCAAACTGTTCAAAGCCAGCCAAGCGTTGTTCGAGCTTTGCAACCCGCTGGTGCTCGTCTGGTGGCAATGGGCCTGCAGTCCGGTGTGCTTGTAATTGCTCGCGGTCCTTATGGAGTGCATTCTGCACTGCAGTGATTTGTGCTTCCTCAAGTTTGATTTCGCCCACGTCTTTCTTGGCTTCATCGATTGCTTCCTGCGCTTGTGCTTTCCACGTGGCCTCATCTGCACGGGCATTGAAGTCAAATGCAAGGGTGAGTTTTTCCATGAGTTTTTTGACCTTTTTCATCACATCCTGCAAGAGATCATATTGGTCATCGATCGCCCGGTCGATGTCGCTGAGATCCACCACGAGTTCTGCAGGAGGCAGTGCACGTTGTGCATTCTCGCGCTCTGCAGCGACAAGCTTATCCAGAATCTTTTTGAGATACTGGACGACGGTGCCGAAGTTCACCTTGAGTGTTTTGATCTCTTTCAAGGCCAGAACACTCTGGAGTAATTGTGCAAGTGTTGGCTCAAAGTCCTTGAGCTCTTCCAGAACGGTGACTGCCTGCTGGGTCATTGCCTCAATCTGACGGCTTTGTTCTTGGACTGCGCTGATGAGCTCGTTGATCTGGTCGGTCTTGGTCGGTTCACGCTTGCCCAGCTCGATCAACTCATTGAGCCTTGTGTCGAATTCGGCCATGCGCACAATGAGGTCATTTTGTGTTTGTGTGATACGCTCGGTGATCGAGCGCAGTTCAGGGGCACTCCACTTCTTGAGCATTTCAATCATTTTATCAGCGCGTTCCATGACACCGTCAAGTGCCTTGATGCGGTCAATGATGACCTCCTTGAACAGGGCTTCAAGTTTCGTGCGCTCAGCAAGAAGGGGTTTGGCAAGATCTTCAGGAAGCTTATCGATGCGTTCATGGATTTTTTGGAGTCCTGTATTGAATGCTTCAGCACGGTCGGATAAGAATTTTTCTTGCTTCTTGAGTTCAGCGAGTTCTGCAAGAGCAGCAGCAAGTCTGTTTCCGCCATCGACCAATCGTGTCTTCAGCTCAGCAAGGGTTCGCGTGACTGCATCACGGAACTTGTCTGCATCTGCGCGCCACGCAGTCATTGTGTTAATGTGGCTTTCGACGAGCTTCTTGTTGACGGTCACCGCATTCTTGACGTCGTCAAAGCGCTGTTCAATCTGGCTGAACCAGTTCTGCCAGCTTCTGAGGAAGTTCTCGAAGTCCTTGATCTTGAGCAACACATTCCTGAGGATGCCGGTGATGTCGGTAACTGCTTGCTCAATCCTGCCAAGCGAGGCGCTCTGGGCGGCAAACCGCGCATCCATGTCCTGCTGCAGGGCAGTGAATGCATCCGTGATCGGCTTCAGGTCTGGAGGTATTGGCGGCACTGGTGCGGGTGGTGTTGATCCTGCAGGTGCACCCGGCGCGCGCTTGCCGAGCAAGCCCATGAAGAGTGCGATGATGCCCATGATGGTCGCGATCATGATGATGAGCGAGAGAATGCCACGCATAGTCTCTCCGAGCGCGACACGCGTCAGTCCGAGAATCGTAATGCCAACAAACAGTGCGAAGATGAGCGACGCCCAAGTGCCCCAGTAGGGCTTCACGTACTTGAACGCTGCCGTGCCGAGCACGAGCGCAAGCGTGACTCCGACGAGCCAGTGCTGGAGCAAGGTATAGCCCGCACCGTGGATTGCAAACGTGAGTGCTGCGCCGAAGATAAAGCCGAGAATCCCTCCGAGGCGTTTGGGCAGCTTTGCCTTTTCTCCTGCGAACTTCATGAGTTCGGCAAAGGCAAAACAGAGAATGATGAGGTCGATGATGAAGGAGACGCCTCGGACATTCGCGTAGTACTTGGGAATGTCAGGAATGATACCAAGAAAAGCGAGGTCAGTGTGTTGCGGCATGTGCTACTCTCTTTTTTACTGTTCTGCCCTTTGCTGTGCTTCGTATATAAATATTTTGTCACGATACGAAGCTTGTTCTTCTCGTCTGAAACCAAAAGGTTTATATACTGGTTTTACTACTCTTTGGTAACAACAAAGGTGATATTCATGGCTGACGCACAATCTACTCAAACAAAAGGATTCTGGCAAAAGACCAAAGACTGGTACAACGGAAATCTCAACGAGAAATTTGACGATATCAGCCCTGAAATGCGTGTCGTTGCAAAGCCCTTGGGACTTGTGGCGACTGCAGCCCTTGTTGCGTTCGCGCTCTATGGCGCTGGGTGCCCAGAAGCCTTCCAACGTCACTATCCTGCTCGTGAGCAGAACTTCTTGCCTTTGGTTCGCACGGATTTTGTGAAAGACGGCAGGCCTGCCATTCGGTATTTCATCAAGCAGGGTGCTGATCGTGATTACACGTTTGATTCTGCAGAGGATCGTGCGCAGGTCATGGACACGGTCATCAAGGTATTTGGTTCGTATGATTGTGCTGAACAGGTCAAGAAGGAAATGAGCCTGCTCGACATCATTGCAAATGGCGACGACCACATCTCGCACGAGGAAGCCAAGGCAGCCATTCCTCAGCGTGAGTAAGAAAACGTTTAAATACTAGTCATTCGACTGCGTTAGGCATGGCAGAAGCAATAACATTCATGGTCATGCCACCCGTCATTCTGGGCGCGATCATCGGCATCTACGAGATCATCCTGTTGCATCGTGACGTCACGGTTCCGACGCACCGCTTTGGACATGGCATTCATGCCGTGCTGTTCGCGATTGTTGCCACGTTTGCGACGATGAACACGCCATGGGTGCTCCAGACCTTTACGTTCCTGCAGAATATTCCGTTCTTGTCACCGCTCGTGTTTCAGATCGCGATTGGCGTGATTGCCATGCTCAAAATTCATGGTGTCAGCGCAGCCATTAAAACGAGTGTCGGTGGCATCTCAATTGGCCTGAAAGAAACGTGGACGCACAGCTTCATCATCGGCGGCTTGATCGTCGCAGCACCCTACGTCTGGCCCCTCATTGAGCCAATCATGCCCGCATGGGCGAAGTAAATTATTTCTACATCGTTCTGAAGAACACCAAATTCCTACTCAATCTTGACCGGTTCGCCAAGGCTTTGTCCCGGCATGCCTGTCTCGAAGATCGCACGGACTGCTCCTTTGCCGCCGTGGGCTGCGGAGATCTTGCCCTTGAGCTGCTTCTTGCTCTTGCCCGGAGAGGTCCAAACAACTGTCTTTCCGATGAGTGCTTGGGCTTTTGCCTTGTCCGTGACGCCATCGACGTGAACAATCATCTGATTGCCGCTCTTGCGGCGGAATGTTCCCCGGAATGCACTAATAAGACCGTCCATAGTAGTGTGGAATCCGTAGTTCTTTTAAAAAGGTTGCGCTGCCGTCCACACCTTTAAAACAATGGTGCTTTTCTCACGTCTATGGTCGACAAGCATTGGTATCACGACACCACGCATCCGGTCATCAGCACGGTCGCAGCACAGGGTGTTGCGCAATCGCTGGAAACCGTGCTGGAGCGCTTGCAGCAAGAAAAGCTTGATGTCTCGCCCAAGCTCGACGTTGCAACCACGTGGTTCTTGGTCGTCGCGAACCAGTACCGTCCTAAGCCGGTCACCCTGCAGCTGACGCAAGACATACAGGAGAAGCCAGAGGGGTTCTACACGCAGATCGTCAGCACGGGCATCGGTCCTGCCGTCGAAAAGCTCGCACTTCAGGCAGCAGAGTTTGTGCGGTTTGTCCCGAAGACGCCTGACAGGTCTTTCGTCGATAATGTCATCCTCGACCAGGAGCCGTTCAAGCTGATGTATGTGCAGTTCACGCTGTTCGCGCCGCCGAGCAAGGCCTCCCAGTTGCTTGCCACAGCGCTCGCTGCGCGACAGCGGGAATACCACGACGGCACGTGGAAGAAGCTGCGGAATTAGTACGACGACAGCACGATCATCGTTTGCGTTTTGTCGACGCCTGCAATAGTGCGCAGCTTTCTGACGACCAGGTCGTTGAGTGTGGCAATGTCTTGCGCGCGAATACGCACGAGCAGGTCAGCACCGCCAGTGAGAATTGCTGTTTCTTCCACCTCAGGAAGCTTGCGGATTTCTTGTGCCGCATCTTCAATGTTGACCCTGCCGCCTGTCGGCAGGATGTGTTCGGCAGCGATGAGAATGTATGCAAGGATGGGCTTGCCTGCCTTGTTCCAGTCGAGCTCGACCGTGTAGTGCTTGATCACGCCAAGTTGTTCGAGTTTCTTGATGCGATTGTGCACGGTTGTCGGAGGCAAACCAGTTTCCTTGGCAAGCTGCTGCACTGAAGCGTGGCTGTTCTGCTGAAGAAGAGTAAGCAATTGCTTGTCTTTTTCATCCGTTTTAGGCATAATATTGGAATACTATTCCATATATATTAACATTTCGGAATATTTTACAGATAATAAAGTAAAGTTGGAATAAGCAAGCACCCCATCGCGTGTGCCCTGCTCACCTTGAGCCATGGCGCGAGGAGGCCGAGTGCTGCACTGACCGTGAGCACGATAAGGCCTTTCCATTCGCTCAGCACTGCTACGAGTACGACGAGAAATGCGAGGATGCATGCGCTCAGAGCTGGATAGTTGACGCGTTCCACGAGTTCAGCAAAGCCTTTCGCGCTGAGGAGGGCTAAGGCAAATGCGATGACTCCTGCAGCAAGCGCAACTCCGCCGAGCGTCCATAAGTCTGTGCTCGAAATGGTGATAAGTTCATCCATGACTGCAAGCGTACCATTGCGCGCCTTGTCCAGTGCGACAAGCGTGACAAGGGATGCCAGAAAGTCTGCTGCGTGCAGGCCGCCGGTGAGCACGAGATACGAATGGCTCGTCGACCTAAACATGGTCGTTGCCAAGGCTCCGGCATGACCCGGACCGAGCCCCGGAAAGAGCGTCACGAGCGTGCCGCCGAGCAAACCACCCAAAATCCCTTTTGCTGCGTCTCCCTTTTTCAGTTGCGCAAACCTGCCGATCTGGATAGGTATTTCTGCGCGCTGGAAGATTGCGAGCGCGAGCGAGCTCGCGCCAAAAAGCCCTGACAGCAATGGCAGCAGGGGTTGTTCGATGTGTATCTTCTGCAGCACAACCCAGCCGAGCAGCCCTGTCGTCGAGAAAACGAGCAGCGCTTTCCACCAATCACGTCGTTCTTTCGCGATGAGCACGACCACGAGAGCGAGTAACAACCAGCCGAGCACTGGTCTGATTGCTTTGAAGAGCATGGGGAACGCCCAGAGCAGCACAGGAAACAGCGCGAGCGTGCTCACCAGACAACCAAACGCTCCTATCGTTGCAAACCGCACTGCATCGTAACCGAGTCCGTCATGCAGCATCTTGTGGCCAGGCAGCATCACGAGTGCGCTACTATCGTCCGGAGCTCCGAGAAAGATTGATGGCACAAGTTCAAGAAACGCGTGCGTCACGCCCATCGCAACGATGAACACTGCGAACTCCATCGTCGAGAAATGATCCAGCAACCACCAGCTCCCTGCAAGCACAAGTGATGCGATGAGATTAATGTGAATTCCAGGAATAAGGCCTGCGAGTACACCACACACGATGCCTGAGACAAATGCGAGTATCATCGGGAGAGAACGGCGGAGCGGGGACGGAAAGCTTTCGACATTTTCGTGAATTTTTCGACGGAATGCGCATCGTCCATATTTCTAGACTCCGACGAGCGTCTTTTCGTAAGACGTTGTTCTTCATATGCGTTACTCAGAAGATTTCCGGAGAATTCGGAATGTTTCCGACGACAAGCTGGAGCCTGAAGCTTTATAAACGCCTTTTTTGTAGGGAACCGCATGCAAGAACTCGCGTCAAAAAAGATGAAGTCAGAGGTTATCACAGTCATGTTCGTGGACATGGTGGGCTACACGAAAAAGACTGCACAGATGTCCCGAAACCAGTTCACTGATCTCTTGAATGTCTTTGACAACCTCTCGTTGCCAGTCTTGCAAAAATACGATGGCAGGGTTATCAAGAAGATCGGTGATGCTTTCCTCGTTGTCTTCCAATCACCAACTGATGCCATTCTGTGCGGCATCGAGCTGCAAAAGACGTTCCATCGCTACAGCGAACAACGCAGGCTGCGCATTCCCTTGCAGATTCGTGTCGCAGTCCACACGGGCGAAGTCATCCACCGGCAGAATGATGTCTATGGCGACGCGGTTAATGCTGCTGCTCGGATTGAAGGCATTGCCAAGGCAGGCCAGGTCGTCTTCAGCGAACCAGTATTCTCAGTCATGAACAAGAACGAAGTGCCATTCACCCACTTGGGCTTGCACCGGCTTAAGGGTCTCAAGTATCCGATCAGGTTGTTCCGCGTCATGACCTACCAAGACGTCGTCAACAGGCGCTGGGCTGCGATTAAGCGGTTCATCAAGAAGATCATCGCGCTCGGCATTGTCGCAACATTGGTCTACTTCCTTATCCGTTATTTGTGGACTTCCACTAATATATTCTTGCCATTCTTGTGATCCACTGGTCACTGCTTGCACTACAATAAAGCATATAAACCCGCGAGACAGCAATCAGCCCATGCCTCGTGTGCAGAGTCCGAGCTCGATTGGCTGCTATAAGCAATGCCCGCGTAAATATTATTATCAATACATTGCGCAGCTTGAGACCAAGCCGAACGTGCATCAGGTGCGGGGCAACATTGCGCATAAGGTGCTGGAGATTTTCTTTGATCAAAACGTGAGCAGTCTCACGCTGGACTCCTTTGAGCTTGGCCTGATGGAAATCATGCAGGACTTGCTGCTGAAGGAATGGACCAAGGCAGGCACGCAGCTCAAAAAACTCGGGCTTACGCAAGTGCAGATCCAATTCTATTTTGAAGACACATTGCTCATGCTCTTGAATTGGCTCAATCATTTCGTGCGTAATGTCTACCATCTTGAGGGCTCGTTCCCTGAGCGTTTTGCCAAACTCACACCCATCCGTGAGGAGCTCATCACGAGTCCTGCCTTGCAGGCAAGGGGCATCATTGATGCCATTGAAAATTATGATGGCCAAGTGCGATTGATGGACTACAAGACCTCAAAGCACAGCAATGAAGAAGAATACCGCCTCCAATTAGCGATTTATACGCTGCTGTACTACGAGAAACACGGAAAGCTTCCGGACAAGGCAGGTATTTATTTCCTCAAGGACCGTCCGAAATTCATTGATGTTGATGAGTCCTTGCTCGCGCTGGCCCGGAGAGAAATCGAGCTCGTCCATCAGCTCACGCAGTCAGACCATATCAAGGGGTATCCGCGCAATCCCAGCAAGCTCTGCAAGTGGAGCACAGGTCAGTGTGACTTTTATGATGCGTGTCGGCCGTTTGAGCCGCATCCTGAAGAAACGTTTATTTCTGAAGAACAGCTTGTGAAGTCTGTGCAGAAGACGCTTTAGTATTTTCTGCGGAAGCGCAAGTATGCGAGCGCTGAACCAAGTGCTACGAGGAGCGTTCCGAGTGCTGCAATTTTATGCCAGCGGGGCGTGCTCACTTTCTTGGTCACGGCCCCCGTGACTTTGGGTGTCGGTGCAGGGTTCGCAACAGTTGCGCTGGGAAGCGGGTTGCGTGATGGCGTGCTTTCAGTCGCGACAGACTGGGCAGCAGTCTGTGATTGTGCTTGCGGACCAGTGCTTGCAATGCTCGGTGCAGCAGCCGGAGCAGCTTGTGCTGCTGCGGGTGCGCTCTGCTTGCTGAAGTAGGAATGCGCCTCTGGTCCGAGGCCTCGATGTTTGCCGCCAAGGACAACAACCGTGCGTTCTGCACGTGCGATATTGCCTGCACTGTCATTCACAACATAAATCACAGTCATGGTGCCGACAGGGGGCGTGGGGCGTGCACCCAGAATCACGATCGCGCTTGTCCGGCTTCCATCAACAAGGTCGTATGCAGTCGCGCCAGGCTCCTGGTATGGCTCTCCGGAGATTGTCAGGGGATTTGCGCCGAGCATGGTGAGATTTGGCGCAGTTGTGTCCACAACACGTACGGTTCTGTTTGCGCTCGCGTTGTTGCCAGAACTATCATTGACGAGATAGCGGACGAGATACGTTCCGGGAACAGTGGTGTTGACTGGATTCACAACACTGATTGCTCCGGTGATGTTACCGTTCATGTTGTCGTATGCTGTTGCTCCAGCATCAACATAGGCAGAGCCTCCTTCGACAACCACAGAACTGTTGCCAAGCACGGTGATGACTGGTCGTGTGGTATCAACAACGTTGACCGTGCGTGTTGCCGTCGCATTATTGCCAGAACTGTCATTCACGCGGTACGTGACAATGTATGTTCCAGGAATATTGATGTTCACAGTATTCGTGACAGTGATTGCTGCAGTGAGGTTGCCGCTGATCGTGTCAACAGCAGTAGCACCAGCATCAGTATAATTGGTTCCTGCTTCGATGGTTACTGGTGAACTGCCAAGCCGCGTGATGGTTGGTTGGGTTGTGTCGACAACCTGCACAGTTCTGGTGGCCGTCGCGTTGTTTCCTGAGCTGTCATTGACACGGTACGTGACCATGTATGCGCCGAGTACGAATGTGTTCACAGGATTGGTCGTGATGATGGCTCCAGTAATGTTGCCATGATAGTTATCAAAGGCGGTTGCGCCTGCATCGACATACGTTGTTGCGCCCTCAACGATCGCAGGATTTGTTCCGAGCACGGTAATGACTGGTGGCGTGATGTCACGGACAACAAGCAGCACGTTATCGCTGAAGTTGCCAAAGGTTCCGGTCACGCTCCACGTTCCTGATGCAGACGAGGTATACGTGTTTGCTGCCCAGCCGCCTCCTGCTGCTGGCGTGATCGAGAAGACAGTGCTCGCAGTCACATCGCTGCGGAGATTGCCAAAAGTATCGTATCCTGCTGCAGTGTACGTTTGGTTCTGGCCTTGATTGATCACTGCATTTGTCGGCGAGATCCCAATGTCTGCAAGGACACCAACAACTTCAACAAGCTCTCCCAACGCAGTGCCGTTTGGCAGTCCAGAAGTCAAGGATGTGCCCATCTTGGTGAGGTTGCCGCGAGCCAAGGGCGTTCCTGCAGCGGGTCGGACGCGGATGTTCTGCCAATCAAGTTTGTTCTGGACATTGCCGCTGGTCTCGTCTGTCACAGTGAACGTGATTTGGGTGGTCGTGACCGTGACATTGAGTAGCGTGCCGTTCGCGACGTTGTTGATGTTTCTCGAATTGCTTCCAGTGCCGTTGACCCTGATGACCTGCACCATGATGGTTGGTGGTCCGGTGTCAAATGCAAAGCCAGATGGGGCAGCGATGATGATCGTGCCTTCATTGATATCTCCAGTTGACTGCTCAGTGATGGAAGGGCCAGCAAGCGATGTAAAGGTTGCATTCGTCGTATCTGCAGAAATCGCTCCGCCGCCTGTTGCTAGCGTCACGGTGACGTGCGCGTGTGCCGCAGTTGCGAGCGCGAGAAATAGGAACGTGGCCAAAAATGTCCTCAACGCCCTCTTTTTCGAGCAAGCTGTCCAGCTGCTCATGATGCTTGCGCGAGACTCCTCGATATATAAACATTGTGAACAACCTTAGTATTTTTATACTCCTTCGTCGCACGCAATCACATGCCGTTCAAAGAGGTATTGATCGCGCTTGAGCGCATTGGCTTCACTGATGTCGTGCTGCCGTTCATCATTGTGTTCACGGTCGTGTACGGCGTGCTGCAGCGGAGCAAGGTGCTTGGCGTCACGGCAGAAGGTAATCCCAAGAGCAACATCAATGCCATGGTCGCGTTCGTGCTCGCGTTCTTCACGCTTATTTTGGTGCGCACCTTGGAGGCAATCACATGGTTTACGCGTTTTCTCGTCGTGCTCTTGGTCGCGTTCGTCTTTTTGGGCATCTTGTTCGCACTGCTTGGCGTGACTGAGCGCTACAAGAACGCGTTGATGATCCTTGCTTTAACGTTGCTTGGAGCTGTTCTGCTGTTCGTCCTCGCAGCAGTCGGTGTGCTCAATCCTGACTTTGTGAACCGCTTCCTGATTCCACTCGTGATTGTGGCAGGGATTGTGGCTGCAGTCTGGTCGTTGAGGCGTCCTCTGGAGAAACCCAAGCCTCACGAGAAGGCAAGGCGTGCAGAAGTTCCTGGGTTGGAGAAGGAAACAGAAAGCAAGGCACGAAAGCAGGCACAAGAGGAAGCTTAGGCAGCTTCTTTCTTCTTCCAGACTTCGACTGCAGCAGGCATGATGCCTTCGTTGCCGTCCTTGTCCTTCACTTGCTCATATTTGAGAACGTACATGCGCGTTCCTTCCTCGAAGTTCTTGAGGTTGGTGTCGCGATGTTTGTGATCCGCCGCAAGGATACTCCCGATGGTCTCGCGTGCATTGCCCACGCGTCCGGCAACGTCTGATTCGAGATTGCCATATTTTGTCGTGCTGAACTTGTAGTCTGCCGGCATGATTTTGGGCGTGTATTCAGCGTTCGCCCATGCACTGTTCACGTTCTTCTCAATAGTGTCGATATCCTTCTGGTAGGTGACTGCGTTTTGTTTCTTGAGTTCTTCAACTTTGGCAGGAAGTTGTGCCTTGAATTCCTCCTTGACTTCTTTGAGCTTGCGCTCGAGCTCTGCAGGATGGTCTTTCAGTTGTTCCTTGAGGTTTGCAGCATCTTCCTGGTGCTTTGCCACGAAGTCATCAATGCCGATCTGGGCGTAGCGCAGGTCGACGAGCACGGCGCTTGCCTTGTAGTGGTCTGCGAGTTTGCGCACCGAAGCAAGGAGTTTGTATTTCTCCTCAAGGTCTTGGGGCGCGATAGCATCGACTGCAGCTTTGTACGGATCTGCAGGGGTGTAGTCTGATTCGGGCGAGAAGGGGATGTAGATCTGGACCAATGGATTGACATCGGGCTGCTTGGGCAGCGGAATAACGCGTTCAAGCTCGAACCCATCCAGTTTCGGTGCGTTCTTCTTGATCGCATCTTCCAACGTTTCCGTTTTGGCAGTTTGGTCAGGCATAGTGCATCACTTATTTTTCAAGTTTATAAAAGTTGGTTTCGTACATACCGGTCTGGACAACCTTAACAGGTGTTTCGCCGTGCGCCCAGTGGGGCTCGTCGATCCACGTGGTGTAAAAGTGTGTTGCGCCATTGGTCGTGTCAGCAGCGGGATTCAGCAAAACGTCGCGCGCGACAGCCTTGCAATCCTCCCACGCCTCACCTACAGGATTCTGCACGTCGTCATAATTCGCATCGTCCGTGTTGAAACAAGTGTACTGGTCTGGTTTCAGAATAACTTCTCGGAAGGTGTTTCCCCACCATTTATTTTTGCCGGTACGATTCAGGACGCTGTACGCAACGTCACGTTTGAAATCGTCAGACTCACCGCGGGCTTCGCCATAGAGCACTTGTGCGAGCAAAAGAACATCATCTTCTGCAGAGGTTGTTTCAGGCAGCAGATCGTCGAGGTTTTGTGCTGCAACAGGCTGTGAGCGACTGGTCTCTGCAGGAAGAACAGGTGTACTTTTCGGCATGCTGAGATATGCAATGCCTCCGAGTGCAAGTGGAATGAGGAACGTGCCTGGCGTCAAGCGCTTGCGCTGTTTTGGCGCGTACAAATCCAGAGGAAGAGCATTGATTGTGTATGCGGTTCGCATGTATTTTCTTGTGGCAGAACTGCTATATAAGCTTTGCTATTTGTAACTACTTATAAGGAGTTAATAAATGAGGGTTCTGGACGCCTGCCCTCGCAGTAAAACCTTTATAAACCACCTTGCTGTTGTTCTGTTTCTTCCATGGCGAAAAACCCATTCTCATTCAAGAGCACTGCAGACCTGAAGGTGCCTGAGCACATGATTGATCAGGTCGTTGGTCAGGAAACTGCTGTTGAGATTATCAAGAAGGCTGCCCGACAGCGCAGGCACGTGCTCTTGATCGGCGAGCCGGGCACAGGAAAATCCATGCTGGGCATGGCCTTGGCTGAACTCCTGCCGAAAGAGAAGCTCGTTGATACCTTGGCCTTGCCGAACCCGCATGACGAGAACCAGCCCCTGATCCGCACGACTCCTGCGGGTAAGGGCCGTGATTTGGTCGCCAAGGGCCGCGTGCAGGCAATGAGCTCGTTCCGCGGCACGAACATCGTCCTGCTTATCGTCGCGATCATCCTCTCACTCATTCCTTACTACTTATATTCCAAGAAAATCTTCCCATTCGACAGCCCGATCATTTATGCTGCGTCCATGATTACCGGCATTATTTTCGTGCTCGGCATCGTCATGGTGTTGAGCCTTGGTCGACGGGTGATGCCGCAGCAGCGCGTTGACAGCCCGAAGTTACTCGTGGATAATTATAGCAAGAAGATCGCGCCGTTTTGGGACGCTACCGGAGCGCATGCAGGAGCATTGCTTGGCGATGTCCTGCACGATCCGTTGCAGTCAGGCGGTCTGGGCACCCCTGCGCACGAACGCGTGGTCGCAGGCATGATCCACAAGGCCAACCTTGGCGTGCTTTTTGTCGACGAGATGGCGACCCTGCAGCCAGCTACCCAGCAGGAATTGCTCACCGCATTGCAGGAAGGCAAGTACTCCATCACCGGCCAGTCTGAACGCAGCTCAGGCGCCATGGTGCGCACCGAGCCTGCACCGTGCAATTTCATTCTGGTTGCTGCAGGTAATGTTGAGACCATTCAACACATGCATCCTGCCTTGCGGTCAAGGATCCGTGGCTATGGCTATGAAATTTTTATGAAGGATACCATGCCGGACACGCCGGAGAACAAACTCAAGATCGCGCGCTTTGTGGCGCAAGAAGTGGTTAAGGACCGGCGCATTCCGCACTTTAGCCGTGAAGCCGTTGAGAACATCATCGAGGAAGCGCGCAAAATGGCCAACCGCAAGGCCTCATTGACCTTGAGACTCCGCGAGCTCGGCGGCCTCATCCGTGCAGCTGGCGACTTGGCACTCGAGCAGAAGGCAAAGTTTGTCCAGCCTGATCACGTCGTCCAGGCAAAAAAGATTGCCCGCACCCTTGAACAGCAGATCGCAGACAAGTTCATTGAGCGCAAGAAGGAATACGATGTCATCGTGACCGAAGGCAAGAAGATCGGTCGGGTCAATGGTCTTGCAGTGATCGGCAGCGGGGGTTCGTACTCAGGAATTATTTTGCCGATCGAGAGCGAAGTCACGCCCGGCGGCAAAGAAAAGGAAATTATCGCCACGGGAAAGCTTGGCGAGATTGCCAAGGAAGCTGTGAAGAACGTTTCTGCGATTATCAAGCGCCGCTTTGGCGCAGACATCAAGAATTATGATTTGTACGTCCAGTTCCTGCAGACGTATGAAGGCGTCGAGGGCGACAGCGCAAGCATCGCGGTTGCCACGAGCATCATTTCTGCCCTGACCAAGGTGCCGGTCAGACAAGATACTGCCATGACTGGTTCATTGTCTGTGCGCGGCGAGGTCTTGCCCGTTGGTGGCGTTTCGGCAAAAGTCGAGGCAGCCATCGAAGCAGGGCTGAAACGCGTGATCGTGCCCAAGTCCAACATGCAAGACATTGTCGTGGACAAGAAAAAACTCGCCATGATCAAACTCATTCCCGTCGACACCATAACCCAAGTCCTCGAGCAGGCATTGGTCTGGAAAGGCAAGGGCAGCATTCTCAAGAAGCTCAAGCGGGCATAAAGTTAAGACCGCACACTATCCGTTCGTTCTCAAGCAGGTAAAGAACGGGACGTTTGTTCTTTACCAATAATTCAAAACCTTTTTATACTCTTACAAGAGCTCGTCGCCTTATGGTTGAAGACCACTTGGCAAGCATTTCGGAATGCCCGGACTGCGCGTCGCAGAACATCGTGCATGGCATGATGCGCGACCAGATTATCTGCCGCGACTGCGGTTTGATCTTCGAGCCCTTGGCTCCATCAGCCGCAAAGCCCGCAAAGGCATCCAAGAAAGCCAAGCCCAAAAAGGCAAAGAAGAAGGCCAAGCCCGCAAGGCGAAAGAAGCGGCGTTAAGCATCAACGCTGCCTATTTCTAAGGGGTAAGACTCGCATCACAAAGATTTATATGCATCAGTGTTCTCTGCGATAGCATGAGCATCGAGGATATTACGAAGCTGGAAAATGCAGCGACAGTGCGCTTCGGCAGCAACGTGACTGCCGAAGAAGTCGAAGGCTTGTTTGCGTATTTCGCCAGAGACCATCCTCTGGAAGTCAGATATTCTATTGATTTTAGCAAGGAAGTCGGAAAACGGTTTGTGCCTCCGAACGAAAGCGAGAAGTATGCGAGGTCTCAGATCACGTCAATGGACATCAAGGGCAACATTGCCGACCGCATGGCAACACTTCATTTTAATTGCTTGAGATCCCGTATAGATCTTGGAGATGCCGAAATCATCCGTTTTTATGGTCTGAAATTTGATACATTCGGGCGTGACCGGCTGAACGAGGTTCCTGCAGCAGAACTAGAACTCATGCAGCAGGTGCGCTTGTCGACCAAGCAGTATTTCTCGCGACTCTCCCAACGCGAAGACTCTGACGAACCGATCTACTGATTACACCCACGTCACGTCGACTTCATCAGTTCTCTCGTATGGCGCGATGTCTGCCTGTTCTGGTGTCCTCGTTTCTCCCGCCTTATGCTGCAGGATACCTTGCCATGCGATCATGACTCCTTGGTCGCCAGAATACTGGAGCGGAACTGCAAAGAATGTTGCTCCTCGTGCCTTGCACATTGCGTCGAGCATCTGGCCGAGGCGCTTGTTTGCTGCGACACCGCCAATAAGGACGAGTTCCTTCTTGTCCGTGTGCGCCATGGCGCGCTCGGCGACTTCTGCGAGCATGGCAAAGCACGTTTCCTGCAGTGAATAACACAAATCAGCCAAAGGAGTGCCTTTTTTGAGGAGCACTTGGACCTTGGTGAGGATGCCTGAGAAGCTCACGTCCATTCCTTTTACCGCGTAGGGCAATTCGATGTAATTGGTGCTTTGCTGGGCGAGCTGTTCGATCTTGGGACCGCCGGGAAATCCAAGTCCTGCGTCGCGGGCAAACTTGTCGAGCATGTTGCCCAAGCCGACGTCCAAGGTCTCGCCAAAAATCCTGAAGCGCTTGCCTGCCAAGGCAATGACTTGGGTGTTCGGGCCTGAAACGTACAAATACACGGGGTCTTTCGCTCCCGTGCACAGGTTTCCGATCGTCAAGTGCGCGACTGAATGATTTGCTCCGACGAGTGGCACATTTAGTTTTTTGGCGAGTTCAATCGCGAAGTGCTGGCCGACGGCGAGAATCTCCGGAGTCAGTCCAGGACCGCGGGAATACGAGATCAACGAAATTTGTTCGAGTGCAATACCTGCCTGCTTGAGCGCTTCCTGCAGCACGCGGTCTTTGACCTCGCGGTGGTGCTTGGCCACTTCATTCGGAATGAGGCCTCCTTCGGTCGTGGTAAAGCTGTCTTTTGCATTTGCGAGGAGTTTACCGTCGAAGGTCGCAATGCCACAGCCGAACGTGTGCGCCGTGCTCTCGATGCCCAAGCAGTACTGTGTCATGGGCCACAAAGTCACCAGTTTGCTTATAAAGCTTATTCAGGAAATAATAGTCACTATGTAGTGAATACAAAAAGAAAGATTTATATAGTGGTGTTGTGTTTCATGTTCCATGGAAGAACCTACAAAGAGGATTTGGACGAAATACGTCTTAGAACGCCTTCAGAGTGAAGGGATCCCGGTAGAACAAGATTTGACACTTGGCCCAGAAGACGACCCGTATGCCTTATCCATTTATATCGCAAAAACACCGCACATAGAGCTTCACGCAAGCATATGGTTTGAGCCGTCGAAGCTATCACATGCTAGTGGCCTTGAAGACTTAGTACAAGAGGAGATTGATATTTGCCCAGGAGACCAGCTTGTTGACCAAGGCAAAGAGCTGTATCTATCATTTGACCTCCACAATGAAGAGGCAAGACTGAAGGACGTCGATACGCACAACCTGCCGCACATGACCTTTCCCTACGTTGCTGGCATTGATTACGACGCAAAAACTGTTGTCGATGAGCTCATCAAAGCATTCGTTGCACAATACCACGGCGTTCCGCGAAGATAATAGTCAAGGGGGGGACTATGCTAACACACAGTATCAAGCTCTTGCACCAGTTGCGCTATCCGACAGGGTTGTTCGCTGCTGCTGCACCGACGGTGAAAACGGGCTACAGCCGTGCATGGATACGTGACAATATCTACGCAGCCCTTGGCCTCGAGGCTACGGGTGATTACAACGCTGTTCTCAAGACCTATCACGCCCTTCTCGATGTTTTCAAGAAGCACGAATACAAGATCGACTGGATAATCAAGCAACCGCAGCCGAAGCATGCCTTCCGCTACATTCACGCCCGCTATGACCCTCTGACCGGCGACGAGATCAACGAGGAATGGGGCAACAAGCAGAACGACACCATCGGAGCCTTGCTTTTCAAGATCGGCGAGCTCACCAAGAAAGGCATCGCCGTTCTTCGCGACGAGGCCGACAAGCGCATCCTGCAAAAACTCGTCCACTATCTGGCCGCAATCGAGTACTGGCATGACCCTGACAATGGCATGTGGGAAGAGGCTGAAGAAGTCCACGTCTCGAGCATCGGTGCTTGTGTCGCAGGGCTGCAAGCAGCGCAAGGCATTGTTGCAGTTCCTCAAGAATTGATTGACAAGGGCAAGCAAGCCCTCAATGCGCTCCTGCCGCGCGAATCCGCTACCAAAGACGTTGACCTCGCCCTGCTCTCGCTCATCTATCCGTACAACATCGTGACCGAGCAACAGCGCGATGCCATCCTCAAGAATATCGGGGAAAAACTGCTCCGCGAGAAAGGAGTTATTCGTTACGTCGGAGACAAATACTACAGGAACGGTGCAGATGCTGAGTGGACGATGGGATTGCCCTGGCTCGCAATCATTTGCAAGCAGCTCGGCCAGATGCACAAATATCGTTATTTCATGATCAAGACCCTTGCCGCGATGAATGATAAGGGTGAGCTTCCTGAGCTCTACTACGGAAACACCTCGCAACACAACGAGAATACGCCTTTGGGCTGGGCGCAGAGCCTTTTTGTCGTCGCAGCCGCTTAGAACTTCTTCGTCACGTGTCGGAAATCCCGTTAATTAATTGGTTTTGACGGGATTTCCGAGCATGCTCAAGAACCGCATAATCGAATACGTCAAGTGCGGTTCTTGACGCCCTGCTTGGGGCAGAGCTTGTTGACCGGACACTTTGAACAATTAGGTGTTGGTGCTTGGCAGATCGCCCGTCCGTGCGCCTTGAGCAACCACTGCACTTCTTTCCATTGATTTTCTGGAATGAGTTTGTTCAAATCTTCTTCGACTTTGTCAGGGTCTTTTTGTTTGGTCCAGCCAAGACGATAACCAACACGAAGAACGTGGGTATCAACAACAACTCCTGGCACGATGTTAAACGCGTTTGTCAGGATGACGATTGCGGTCTTCCTGCCAATACCGGGCAGGGCATCCAACTCCTCAACAGTCTTCGGTACCTGCCCTTTGTGTTTCTCAACAAGAATCTTGCACGCAGCAATGATGTTTTTCGCCTTTGCTCCTGCGAACGAGACCTTGCCGACGTATTTCAGCAAATCACTGACTGTTGCTTGAGCGTAATCCTCTGCTTTCTTGTAGTGCTTGAACAGCTCAGGGGTTGCGGCATTGACAACTTCATCCCTGACCTGCGCAGAAAGGATTGCAGCCACGAGCAAGTCGAGCGGCGTCTTGAAGTTAAGATAGTACTTCGCACCAGGATATGTCTTTTTCAAGATCCTGAGAACTTCAAGAGCTTTGTCGGGCATGGGGAAGGACGAGCATGTCATCGTCCCGGGGGTCCTCTCGTTTGATTCTCGTGCCCAAAACAATGTCAGCGATCGGGAACACCACGTTCAGGTTCCTGAACTTGTACTTGTGATGCAACAAATGATGTTCTTTCACGCGCTGATAGAGCGCGAACTTCTCAAACCAGCGGTTCTTCGGGACGTGATAACAATAGTGGAAGTATTCGTAACATGCATAATAAAATGTCATGGCTGCGATTCCGCCCCAGATGATGGGCATGCCCAGAAGCCATTGGAGACCGAAGAAGATCGGCAGGTTGAGGCCGAGCAACAGTGGATAATTCCACCACGCAAAGGTCACCAAGGGCTTGTCTTCGTCGTGCTGGAGGTGGTAATTGTGCTTGTATCCGAATACTTTGTGGTGCACTTGGTCATGGCTCTGATAGGCATACGCAACGCGCTTGGGCGTGTGCATGACGTGCTTGTGCAGTGCCCATTCAAAGAACGTGGCGTAGAAGAATGCAATACCAAAGCCCAATAGTTGCGTTGCAAGACTCACTCAACAACCTCTTTTTTTTTCTCAGCTGCACATTCTTGTCTTTATAATTTTTGCGACTCAGCGTGCAGTCCACGCAGAATACGCAAGGTAGCTTGCGACGACAAATGCGGCCCAACTCAGCCACATTGGCACTGACCAGGTTCCGAACACTGCAGGAATGCCCATCAGCGCGCGCCACAAATGCAGCAATGCGATGATTGCGAAAATCACTGCAGTCACCGAAAGAAGCGTTTTTGTTTTCATGCACGCAACTGACGAACACACATATTTAATGATTTCGAGGACCGCAGCGCGGTCCGAGACTCTTTGTCCCGCAGGGACCGAATCAAGGATAGATTAATATAGATTGTTTCCATTCTGTGCGCATGCGCAAAGGCACGCTGGTCGGCGCGATCGCTGGATTTCTTCTCGGCCTGCTCCTGCAAGCCCACGGCTCGTTCACGACCGGCATGGCCGCAGGCAGCCTGAGCATGACAGGCTTTCACTTCGTTGCTGCCTCGCTCGGCGTGACGATCTTCATCGCAGCCCTCTGCGGCATCATCGGCGCATTCCTCGGCGCTTTGCTCCAAGACGTGCTTGAACGAAGATAGACGTCACCGTAATCACGGATTCTCAAAGAAAAGAAAAAATATGAAAACCGTGCACAGGTTGAGATAAAAAGTCCAAAATGAACGTTGGTGAGCGCAGGCTGAGCACGTCGTTACCTTCGTGCGTACACCCCGCTTCCATCAAACGGATCTTGTATCCGTGTTCTACGATGTCTCGTTTCGAGGAGGGTTTCATTCTTAGATGCTTTCAGAACTTATCCCTCAACGCGTAGCTGCCCGGCGTGATACCCTATCGGATAACCGGTACACCAGTGGCGTCGAAAGCTCGTTCCTCTCGTACTAGAGCTTCCTTCCCCTCAGACATCTCGCATCTCCAGTAGATAGCAAACCAACTGCCTCACAGCGTTGTGAACCCAGCTAACGATCCCTTTTAAACGGTGAACTCCCGCACCCTTGGACGCTTCTGCACGCCCAGGATAGGAAGAGCCGACGTCGATGTAGCAAGCCGCGCCGTCGATGTGAACTCTCGGGCGCGACGACTCTGTTACCCCCGGAGTAACTTTTCGGTCATCCCAAGCCCTCATCAAGAAGGCATTGAGGTTCGCTAGGCCCGGCTTTCGCCTCTGCATACAATCT
>Ga0247727_10003736_pt1 | contig 33284 bp, 30 predicted proteins | sample WisWelCaveWW1625_FD_202498 | JGI IMG/M metagenome (GOLD analysis project Ga0247727, IMG submission 202498) | Biofilm microbial communities from Wishing Well Cave, Virginia, United States - WW16-25 | ecosystem: Environmental > Aquatic > Deep subsurface > Groundwater > Cave microbial mat | place...
GTCCAAGCAGTCGGCATCGGTCCCGAACCACGACCGGAACTCTCCAATGGACCTCGGGTAGTGGACACCCGCCCGGGGCTGCTGCACCATGCCCTGAGCCTAGTCCGGTCACATGAATACCCCCATAAAACGATATAGGGGGATCGACGACCGGGGCTGAAAGACTAATAGCTATTTCAGATAAAACATCTATAATGGCTATTTGGAGACGACCAATGCCTACTCGAGGTCGCGGAGTTCTCGAACTGCGGAACCGCAGGGGCGAACCGATCAAGACGGTGACATTCACGGCGACCGAGGCCAAGAATGAGTTCGGCCGCGCGCTGGAGACCGCCCTCCAGGGAGGAGTTGTCGTCATCACCAGGCACGAGGCTCCCAAGGCGGTGCTGGTCGGTGTGGACGAGTTCAGGGCTCTCGTCGGTGCTCGAAAGGGCGCGCTCGACACGCTGCGCGAAGAGTTCGATGCGCTGTTCGCTCGAATGCAGACGCGAGAGGCTCGCTCAGGCATGAAGGCAGCATTCGATGCCACCCCGGCTGAGCTCGGAAAGGCTGCCGTGGCGACCGCCCTCGAGCGTGAGTAGTGGCCGACGCGGCGCCCTGCATCTACGTCGTGGCAGGGACGAATGGAGCTGGCAAGAGCAGCATAGCCGGCGCGACCCTGCGGAAGTACCACGCGGACTACTTCAACCCCGACGAGGCGACGCGCAAGATCCAGGCGGCCAACCCGGGTATTGACCCGGACGCAGCGAATAGCGCGGCCTGGATGGAGGGCAAGCGTCTTCTCGAACGGGCGATCGCTGAGCGGTGTGACTTCGCGTTCGAAACGACGCTGGGTGGAAAGACCATCACCAGCCTACTAGAGGAAGCCCTCTCGCGGGGCATCGAGGTACGTGTCTGGTACGCGGGCCTCAGCAGCCCTCAGATGCACGTCGCACGCGTGCGCTCGAGGGTTCAGAAGGGCGGTCACGACATCCCCGAGGCCAAGATTCGTGAGCGCTACGACGGCGGACGCCTCAACCTCATTCGTCTCCTGCCGAAGCTGACGGCGCTTCGCCTCTACGACAACAGCGATGAAGCCGACCCCGATGCCGGCGTGGCGCCTGAGCCGAAGCTCCTCCTCTTCATGGAGCGAGGCCGCATCGTCTTCCACTGCGAACTGTCCTTCACCCCGGACTGGGCGAAGCCGATTCTGGCTGCCGCGCTACGCCTCAAGCCGCCGCGTTCTTGAGCGAGGCCATGTCGATGACGAAACGGTATCGGACGTCCTGCTTGAGCAAGCGGTCGTAGGCGTCGTTGATCTTCTGGATCGGGATCACCTCGATGTCGGGGGCGATGCGGTGCCGCGCGCAGAAGTCGAGCATCTCCTGGGTTTCGGCGATGCCGCCGATCGCCGAGCCGGCGAAGCTGCGGCGGGGCAGAATCAGGTTGAAGGCGGAGACAGGCAGCGGGTGCTCGGGCAAGCCGACCAGGCAGAGCGTTCCGTCCAGCTTCAGGAGCGCGAGGTAAGCGTTGATGTCGTGCTGGGCGGAGACGGTGTCGAGGATGAACACGAAGCTGCCCGCGTGCTTCTTCAGCTCGTCCTCGTTCTTCGAGCCCACCACCTCGTGGGCGCCGAGCCGCAGGCCGTCCGCGACCTTGCCGGGCGAGCTGGTGAACAGCACGACGTGTGCGCCCATCGCCCGCGCGAGCTTCACGGCCATGTGGCCGAGGCCGCCGAGGCCCACGATGCCGACCCGCTGCCCCGGGCCCACCTTCCAGTGGCGGAGCGGCGAGTAGGTCGTGATGCCCGCGCAGAGCAAGGGCGCGGCGGCGGCCAGCTCGAGCCCTTTCGGGATGCGCAGGACGAAGGCTTCGTCCACGACGATGCCGGTCGAGTAGCCGCCGTAGGTCATGCCGCCGAGCACCTTGTCCGGACCGTTGTAGGTGAGGACGGGGAACGCGAGGCAATACACCTCTTGGCCCGCCTTGCAGTTCATGCAGGTGCGGCAGGAATCGACCATGCAGCCGACACCGGCCACGTCGCCGACCTTGAATTTCGAGACGCCGCTGCCGACCCGCGTCACGCGCCCGACGATCTCGTGGCCGGGGACGCAGGGATAGATCGTGTTGTGCCATTCGTTCCGCGCCTGGTGGAGATCGGAGTGGCACACGCCACAGAAGAGGATGTCGATCTCGACGTCGCTCGGACCGGGCTCGCGGCGGGCGATCTCGAACGGGGCGAGTGCGGAGGTTGCGGCCTGCACGGCGTACGACCTGGCTTTGGAAGTGGGCATGCGAGGATCCTACATGTCCTAGAACCAATCGCGCTCGAAGACGGCTGCGAAGTTGGTGGTCAGCCGGTCCATGACCTCTGCGATCTTCACGGGATGGCCCAGGCGCAGTTCCAGGCTGGTGATGCCGCGGCCGCGGATGCCACAGGGGACGATCAGGTCGAAGGGTGAGAGGTCGTTGCCCACGTTGAAGGCGAAGCCGTGCGAGGTGACCCAACGAGCGATGCGCACGCCGATCGCACCGATCTTCTCGTCTCCGAGCCAGGTGCCGGTGAGTCCGGCCACCCGGGTGGCGGCGAGGCCGTAGTCGGCGCAGGTCCGCATCATCACCTCCTCGAGCTCGCTCACGTAGCGGTGCACGTCGCGCCGGTCGGGCGAGAGTTCGAGGATCGGGTATCCCACGACCTGGCCGGGCCCGTGATAGGTGACGTCACCACCGCGGCCCGTCTCGAACACCTGGAAGCCCTGCTCGCGCAGGGCCTCGGCAGGGAAGAGCACGTTCTCCGCGCGGGCGTTGCGGCCGAGCGTGAACACGGGATCGTGCTCGAGAAGCAGAAGTTGGTCGGGGATGCACCCAGCCTGCCGCTCGGCGACGAGCCGCTCCTGGAGCTCGAGGCCGCGGGCGAACGGAATCCGCCCCAGCCGCCGCACGACGAGTTGTGGTGTCGCAGTCACAAGCAACGGGCTCGCCGCGGAGCCGTTCACTTCGGCGGAGCGGCGGGGGGTCTGGGGGGTGCGGCGCAGCACCCCTCCAGAATACTAAAGCGAGGTTTCGTCGAACTCCTGCAGCGTCTTCTTGATCTGCGCCATGAAGCGGTCGGCGTCGGCGCCGTCCACCAGGCGGTGGTCGAAGGTGAGCGCGACGTAGGCCATGGTGCGGATTGCGATCGCGTCGTCGCGCACGACGGGTCGCTTCTCGATCGTGCCGAGGCCCAGGATCGCCACCTGCGGCTGGTTGATGATCGGCGTGCCGAACAGGCTGCCGAAGACGCCTGGGTTGGTGATGGTGAAGGTGCCGCCCTGCACCTCCTCGACCTTCAGCTTCTTGGTCCGGGCGCGCTCGGCGAGGTCGTGAACGGCGCGCGCCAGCCCCAGCACGTTCTTCTCGTCCGCGTGGTGGATCACCGGGACGATCAGGCCCCAGTCGAGAGCCACCGCGATTCCGAGGTTGACGTCCTTGCGGTAGACGACGTTGTCGCCGTCGATGCTGGCGTTCAGGACCGGGAAGGCCGAAAGCGCGTCGACCAGCGCCTTGAGAACGAAGGGCATGTAGGTGAGCCGCGCACCGCGCTCCTGGAACGCCGCGCGGTGCTTCTGGCGCAGCTGGTCGATGCGGGTGAAGTCGATCTCGAAGACCGTCGAAACGTGGGCCGAGGTGCGCTTCGAGAGCACCATGTGCTCGGCCGTCTTCCGCCGGATCGGCGACATCGGCACCACTTGCACGCGCGGGCCGGCCGCCAGAGTGGAGGCGAGGGCCGCCGAAGCCGGGACGGGCGCCGCGGCGGGCGGACGGGCCGGGGCGGAGAACACGGGTGTCGCCGTGCTCGCCGGTGTGGCAACGCGACCCTCGATGTGGCCGAGGATGTCCTGCTTCGTCACGCGTCCGCCGATGCCGGTGCCCGCGACCTCGCTGATGTCGAGCTGGTGCTCGGCGGCAATCTTCCGCACGACCGGAGACGAGCGTGTCAGGCGCAATTCCTCGGCAGTCATCTCGGTGCGCGGCTTGTCGGACGGCGCAGGAGCAGCCTGGCGCTCGCCTTCGATGTGGTACTCGACCGGAGGCGGTGGAAGCGCGATCGCTGCCGGTGGTGGTGGTGGTGGCGGCGGCGGCGGCGGTGCGGGAGCGGATGCCTGCGGCACGGGCGGCAGCGTGACCGTCCCGGCCAGCACAGCCGGTGCGAGTGGCATCGCTTCACCCTCGGCCGCGACCACCCCCACGACGGTGTTGATGGGGACGGTCGTGCCGGGTCCGACCCGGATCTCTTTCAGCACTCCCGCGGCCGGCGATGGAATCTCCGCGTCGACCTTGTCGGTCGAGATCTCGAACAGCGGCTCATCGCGCTCGACGCGGTCGCCTACGCTCTTGAGCCACTTCGTGACCGTGCCCTCGGCGATCGATTCCCCCATCTGGGGCATGATGACGTCGGCCATGGCTCTCCTCGCTCGCTCGGCGTTCTACGCGTCGATCGCGTGGCCGTACACCGCCTCGGCCGCCTGCATCAGCGCCTCGGGCAGCGTCGGGTGCGGGTGGATCGTACGGAAGATCTCCTCGGTAGTCGCCTCGAGCCGCAGCGCCACGCACGCCTCGGAGATGAGGTCGGTCGCGTGCGGGCCGACCATGTGCACACCCAGCACTTCGTCGTACTTCGCCTCCGAGACGACCTTCACCAGCCCCTCGGGGTGCCCGACGATGCGCGGCTTCGCCAGATTGCCGAAGTTGAAGCGGCCGACGCGCACGTCGTAGCCGCGCTTCTTCGCCTCGGCCTCGGTGAGCCCCACGCCGGCCACCTCGGGCCGGCAGTAGGTCGCCGAGGGAACGCGGTCGTAGTTGAGCGGCTCCGTCGCGTGGCCGGCCAGACGCTCGGCGACGCCGATGCCCTCGAAGGACGCGACGTGGGCGAGCTGCGGATGCGGGCGGTCCGCTAGCGTCACCACGTCGCCGATCGCGAAGACGGAGGGCTCGTCGGTCGACATCCTATAGTCGGTCTTGATGTTGCCGCGGTCGAGCTGCACGCGGGTCGACTCGAGGTTGAGCCCGTCCGTCACCGGCCCACGTCCCACCGCGACCAGCAACACGTCGGCGGTCACCGTCTTCGCCTCGCCCTGCGCGGTGCGGAAACCCACCTCGACTCCGTTCGGCGTCCTGAGCGCGGCTTCCGTGCGCGCACCGATGTGGATCGTCATCTGCTTTCCCAGCACCTTGTGCGCCTCAACCGAGATCTCCTCGTCCTCGAGCGGCAGGATGCGCGGCAGCATCTCGATCACCGTCACCGTCGAGCCGAAGCGGGCGAACATCGACGCGAACTCCATCCCCACCGCTCCGGCGCCGATCACGATCAGGCTCTTCGGGATTTCCTTGAGCAGCAAGATCTCGTCGGAGGTCAGGATCTGCTTGCCGTCGGGCGCCATCCCCGGGAGCGACTTCGGCTTCGAGCCGGTGGCGATCAGCACGTTCTTGGTGGCGAGCTTCGTCTCGCCTGCGTCGCCCTTGACGACGACCGCCTTCGGGCCCTCGAGACGCCCTTGGCCCTTGAAGAGCGCGATTTTGTTCTTCTTGAAGAGGTAGCTTTCGATCCCCTTGCTGAGCCGCGTCACGATGCGGTCCTTGCGCGACATGACGGTCGGGAAATCGAGCGATACGTTGTCGGCCAGGATCCCGAACTCCTTGCGGTTCTGGAGGTCCTCGTAGAGGTCGGCCGTGTGAAGCAGCGCCTTCGTCGGGATGCAGCCGCGCAGCAGACAGGTGCCGCCGCAGCCCTTCGGGTCGCGCTCGACGATCGCGGTCTTGAGACCCATCTGGGCGGCGCGGATGGCGGCGACGTAGCCTCCGGGCCCGGTGCCGATGACGGTCACGTCGAAGATCTCGCCGTTGGCCAAGTTCGCCTCCTGCCGTCGCGCCCGCTTCGCGAGGCCGTGCAGAGCAACAGGGCACGCTACCAGAGCCGACCGGGCCATGACAAGGCGCCGAGCCGCCGGAGGCTTTGCCGAAGAGCGAAGCTTTCGCGACGGGAGGCTCGGCAGCCATGCTCCCGCCGTCTGGTAAGATGCACTTCCCTCCCATGTCCGAACCCTTCTTCATCGTGGCATCGATCGTGCTCCTGCTGCTCGGCAACGGCTTCTTCTCCGGCAGCGAGATCGCGATCATCTCGGCGCGCCGCAGCCGCATCGAGCGCCTCGCCGATCAGGGCAGCCGCGCCGCCGCGCGCGTCCGGGAGCTGCAGGACAACATGGACCAGTTCCTGGCCACGGTGCAGATCGGTGTGACCGTGTGCGGGACGCTCGCGGGCGTCCTCGGAGGCATGCTGGCCGCCCGCCATCTGGAGCCGGGGCTCGCCGGCGGGACGCTCGCGCGCGTGCTGCCGCCTGCGCTCGTGGCGAGCGCCGCGGTGGGGCTCGGCATCGTCTACGTCGAGCTGGTTCTCGGGGAGCTGGTGCCGAAGGCGCTCGCGTTGCGTTACAGCGAGCGCATCGCCCTTCTGGTGTCGGCGCCGTTCCGGCTGATGTTCCGCGCGTTGCGCTGGGCGGTGGAGTTCCTGGCGGCCTCGACCCGCCTCGTGCTGCGCGTGTTCGGCGTGCGCGAGGTCGGACCGCGAACGTTCGTCTCCGAGGAGGAGATCAAGCACCTGGTGAAGCAGGGACGCCAGCAGGGCGTCCTCGACCAGACCGAGATGGAGATCATCCACAGCGTGTTCGAGTTCACGGACACGCCCGTGCGCAAGGTGATGGTGCCGCGGCCCAAGGTGTTCGCGCTCGACGCGGACACGCCGCCGGGCGAGGTGGGCTCGCTGATCGTGGAGAGCGGTTTTTCGCGGATTCCGGCCTACGAGGGGTCGCTCGACAACGTGATCGGGGTCGTCTACGTGAAGGACGCGCTGCGGCTGCTCGAGAAGCGCCAGCCCGTGGTGATCCGCAAGGTGCTCCACCCGGTGCACCTGGTTCCCGAGACCAAGAAGGTGGGCGAGCTGCTCAAGGAGCTGCAGAAGCGGCGCAGCCACCTGGCGCTGGTCGTCGACGAGCACGGCTCGCTCTCCGGTCTCGTGACGCTCGAGGACCTGATCGAGCAGATCGTGGGCGAGATCCAGGACGAGTACGACTGGGAGGAGCGGCCCGTCGAGCGGCTGCGTGACGGCTCGCTGGTCGTCGAGGGCACGCTCGCGGCCTCCGAGCTGCGCGACGCGCACGAGATTCCGCTGCCGGAAGGCGAGTTCGAGACCGTGGCCGGCTTCATGCTGGCGGAGCTCGGCCGCGTCCCGAAGGGCGGAGAGGTGGTCCAGGTCGGAGGCTTTCGCTTCACGGTCGTCGACGTGGAGAAAAACAGAATCAGCAAGGTCAAGATCGAGAAGGCTCCAGTCCCCGCCAAGGCCTGAAGCGCCCCGGGACCACTCCTCGGCGCGGGTGGCCCTTTCGAGTCCCTGCTAGTTCGGCGGTGGCTGCGCGGCCGGCGGGCGGATCGGCTCGATGCGCGGCGGTTCGGGCCGCGCGGGTAGCCCGGGTGACACGCCCGGCCCCGGCACCTCGAACAGGAACGGCGAAGCTTCGCCGCCGACCAGGAACGAGCGCAAGTCGCGCTCGGCAATATCGCTGCGCCGGATCACGTGCGGCGTCAGCGTCATCACGATGTCGGTCTGTGTGTCTTCTTCCTTGTTCCTGGCGAACAGCCGCCCGATGAACGGGATGCGCGCGATCCCCGGCAGGCCGGTGAGCCCGCGCTTCTCGTTGTCGAGAATCAGGCCCGCGAGCAGGTTGGTCTCCCCGTCGCGGAGGCGGATCGTCGAGTTGACGGTGCGGCTGTTGAAGGTGGGCAGGCCCTGGTAGCCCGGCACTCCAACCGCCGAGATGTCGAGCTTGAGCTGCAGCGTCACCTCGCCGTCGTGGTGCACGCGCGGCGTCATGTCGATGTTGACGCCGACGTTCTTGTACTCGAAGGAGGTGATCGGCTGCTGCGGCAGGCCGCCCGTCGCGATCGCACTGAACGTCGTCACCGGGACGGGCACCTGGTCGCCGAAGCGCGCCTGCGCCGTCTGGCCCTCCGAGATCCGCAGCTGCGGGTTCGCCAGCATGCGCGTGGACGAGTCCGTCTCGAGCAGCCGGAGCACCGCGCCCGGAAGCGAGGTGACCACCAGGTTGTCCTTGTCGTAGGGCCCGTCACTCGGGTTCGTGATGCGCGGATCGGGAAAGATGCCCGATGCGATGCCCTCGATGCCCTGTGCGTCGAGACCCGAGGTGAGGTAGATCCCGTACTCCTTGAGCTTGTTGCGCGCGACTTCGAGGATCTGCACTTCGACCACCACCTCGGCGCGCCGCTTGTCCACGATCTCGATGATGCGCTCGGCCGCCGCCACCTTGTCCGGCGTGTCGCTGATGGTGAGCGCGTTGCTGCCGGGCACGGGTGCGATTTTGCGGGCGCCGAGGACCACACGCAGCAGGTCGATCGTCTCCTTGAGGTCGGCGTTCGAGAGGAACAGCGTCTTGATCACCTGCTGCTCGAACTCGCGCCGCTTGGAGGGCGTGTCGGGGACGACGTTCAGCACTTTCGCGTCCACCACGCGGTGGAAGGTGCGGCCGGCCGCGGAGAGCGCCGTGAGCGCCTGGTCGAAGCCGACGTTCTGCAGGTCGAGGGTCACCGTCGTGTCCTGGAATGAGGGGTCGAAGGTGACGTTGACCCCGGCGGCACGCGCGAGGGCCAGGTAGGCCTCGCGAAGGCTGGCGCCGCGGAACACCAGGCCGAGCGGCTGCTGGGCGTCGGGACCCAGGTCGAGGCCGGACAGCGCCCGCTCGCGAGCGCGCTCCTTGATGTCTTGGAACGAGCTGCGCCCGCGCTCGCGGATCACCTCGGCGTCGCGCATCTCCTCGGCTACCCCGGGGGCGCCGGGGTTGAGCTCGAGCGCGAGACGGTACTCGGCCATGGCCTCGTCGTACGACCCGCGCCCGACGAGCCGCCGCGCGCGGTTGGTGTGATCGGTCGAGGCGCGCATCCGCACCCGCTCGAGCGCGCGGCGGTACTGCACGTTGTCCGGATCGCCCGCGACCGCACGCTGGTACTCGAGCACGGCACGGTCGTAGTCCTGCAGCCGCTCGGCGTGCTCGGCCGAGCGGAAGGCGGAGGACGTGGCACAGGCCGTGGCGAGAACGAGAGCGAGCGGCAGCAGCAGGCGCATCATCCGCGGATCACCTCGACGCCCTTCGGCGGCTCGAAGCGGAACAGGCGGTCCTGGAGCCCGGTGTTCTCGCGCACGCTCTCGAAGCGGAAGCGCGTGCGATTGCCCTGCACGTCCTCGAGCTGGACCCCGCGGATGCGTCCGCTGGGCTCGGCGTCGATCGTGGCGCGCTCGACGTCCGCCTGGGCCTGGCGCGGGACGAGCCGCAGCCGCAGCACCCCCTCCTCGAGCGGCTCTTCGAGCGACGCCTCGAACTCGTCGAGCAGCCCGCCCTTGCCGGACAAAAGCCGCGCCGCGAGCGAGTGCCGCGGGTCCTGCTCGCTCACCACCACCTGCCGGTCGGCGGGCACGTAGAAATGGAAAGTCCGTCCGTCCGAGACGAAGAGCTTGGCCTCCGGCTCCTGGTATTCCCAGCGCATGCGGCCGGGCTGCTTGATCTTCACGACACCCCGCTCCACGATCTCGCGCCCCAAGAGCCCCGAGCGATAGCTCTGCGTGAAGCGGGCCACGAGGTCGTTCGTGCGCGCGTGGTGCTGCTCGATGGCGCGGACGAGTCCGCGGGCCGAGTCGGAGGCTTCGGCCGCGGAGGCCGCGAGGAGCAGGTACGCGAGCAGGGCGGCGCGCATGGTCGTGGGAAGCATGATAGCGCAAACCGTTGGGGGACGGGGGGTTCCGCTTGCCCCGCGCGGGCCCGCCCTGCTACCATGACGCGTGATCGGGCGTCCCTTTTCGAGCTTCTCGCTCGCCCTGCTCGTCGCGCTTCCCGCGGTCTCGGCGGCGGCGGCGCCGCCCTCGGAGCTTCGCGGCCTGTGGATCGTCCGCACCGCGCTGGTTTCACCGGAAGCGGTCGACCGGGTCGTCGACGACGCCGCGAGCGCGGGGATGAACGCGCTCTTTGTCCAGGTGCGCGGCCGGGGCGACTCGTTCTACCGCTCGTCGCTCGCGCCGCGCAGCCCGCTGCTCGAGACGCAGCCTCGGGCCTTCGACCCGCTTCGGCGGCTGATGGCGCGCGCCCGGCTGCGCCGCCTTGAGGTTCACGCCTGGGTGAACGTGCTGCTGGCGGCCCACTTCGGCCAGCCGCTGCCGCGCGGGCACGTTCTCGAGAAGCACCCGGAGTGGGCGATGGTTCCGAGGTCGGCGGCCGCGGCCGCGCTCGAGGCGACCGGACCGCGCCGGCTGCAGCTCATCGCGGCGGCCGGCCGCAGCGAGGGCGACGTCGAAGGCTATTACCTGTCGCCCGCGCTGCCGGCCGTGGCCGACCACCTCGAGGCCGTGGTGCGCGAGATCGTGCGCGGCTACCCGGTCGACGGCCTGCACCTCGATTTCATCCGCTACCCCGGCCCCTCGTTCGATTTCTCGAGGCCCTCGCTCGAGGGCTTCCGCCGCGACACGGGCGGGCTCGATCTGATCGCCGGCCCGGGGCGGAGCCCCGCGGCGTGGGACGCCTACCGCCGCGACGTGCTGACCGGGCTCACGACACGGCTGGCCGACGCGGCGCGTGCCCAGCGGCCGGGGCTGGTGCTCTCGGCCGCGGTGGTTCCGGACGAAGCGCAGGCCGTGAACCACAAATTCCAGGACTGGCCGCGTTGGATGTCGAGCGGCGCGATCGCGGCGCTCTGCCCGATGACCTACACGCCCGACAGCCGGCTCTTCACGCAGCAGCTCGAGGCGGTGCGCGAGCGAGCCGGGGCCGGTCGTCCATTCTGGGCCGGCATCGGGGCCTACCGGCTCGACGTGGCGGGCATCGTCGAGAAGGTTGCGCTCGCGCGACGCGCGGGCGCTCAGGGAGTGGTGCTGTTCTCCCACGAGTCCCTGGCGCCCGGCGATCTCAGGCAGCTCGCAGAGCAGGCGTTCGGCACGCGGATCGTGGCCGGTCCGGAGACGAGCCCGGGCCGCTCGGTCGCGGGCTCGAGGTGAGGCGGCCCGCGCCGCCCACGGCGTCGCGGCGGCGGCTCGTTCTGGGCGGGGGAGTCGCGGCCGCGGCGCTCGCGGTCTTCCGCTATCCTGATGCGGTGAGAGCCGGCTCGGCTTCAGACGCGCGGCCGCCCGCGGGCTTCCGCAAGGGCGGGCTCGACGCGGTGGACGCCGTCGTGCGCGAGGCGATCGCCGAGCGGGCCTTCCCCGGGGGAGTGCTGGCGATCGGGCGCCATGGCTCGCTCGCGCACCTGCGCGCCTTCGGGAAGCTCTCGTACGACGACGGCGCGGCCGAGGTCCGTCCGGACACGATCTACGACCTCGCCAGCCTGACCAAGGTCGTCGTGACCACGACGCTCGCGATGATGCTGGTCGACGAAGGCAAGCTCGACGTCGCCGCGCGCGTCAGCAAGTTCCAGCCGAAGTTCACGGGGGGCGCCAAGGACAAGGTCACGCTGCGTCAGCTGCTCACGCACTCGGGCGGACTGCTGTGGTGGGCGCCGCTCTACAAGGACGTACAGGGCCAGGCGGCCTACCTCGAGAAGATCGTGGCGATGGACCTCGCCTACGAGCCGGGCTCGAAGTCCGTCTACAGCGACCTGGGCCTGATCCTGCTCGGCGACGTCGTGGAGCGGCTGGGCGGGGCGCCGGTCGGGGAGCTGGCGCAGAAACGCGTGACGGGCCCGCTCGGGATGAAGGACACGCTCTACCGCCCGCCCGCGGCACTCGTCCCGCGCATCGCGCCGACCGAGAACGACCCCTGGCGCGGCCGAGTGCTGCGCGGCGAGGTGCACGACGAGAACGCGTTCGCGCTCGGCGGGATCGCGCCGCACGCCGGCCTCTTCGGCGCCGCCCCCGATCTGGCGCGCTTCGCCAGCGTGCTGCTCGACGAGGGCCGTTTCGAAAGCGGGCGCCTGGTCTCGCAGGCGACGCTCGAGCTCTTCACGGTGCGGGCAGGCGTGCCGCTCGCGTCACGCGCGCTCGGCTGGGACACGCCCGCGAACGAGACGGGCGTGCGCAGCTCGACGCCGGGCGCGCCCGGGTACACGTCGGCGGGAACGCTCTTGTCCTCGCGCTCTTTCGGCCACACCGGGTTCACGGGCACCTCGATGTGGATGGACCCCGAGCGCGAGCTCTACGTGATCCTGCTGACGAACCGCGTCCACCCGACCCGCGAGAACAATGCCATCCGCGCGGTCCGAGCCGACGTCGCCGACGCGGCCGTGCGCGCGCTCGAGCAGCCGTGAAGCGCCGGGCCTTCCTGGCCGCGGCCGCCGTCCCGCTCGCCTCGCGCCGCGCCATCTCCGGGCCGGGAGAATCCGTCGCAACCACGCCGTCGCCCACGGTCGTGGTCGGGCTCGAGCGCGTGCTCGCCGAGAAGGGAGCCCCGCTGCTCGGCCGCAGCATCGGGCTCCTGGGCCACGCGGCGTCCGTCGCCGCGGACGGCCGCCACGCGATCGACGTGCTGCGCGACTCCGGCGTCCGCGTCGTTCGGCTGTTCGGTCCCGAGCACGGGCTGCGCGGCCTCGCCGCCGCGGGCGAGAAGGTCGCGGGCGGGGTCGACGCGGCGAGCGGCCTGCCGGTCGTGAGCCTCTACGGCGACCGCACGAAGCCGACGCCGGATGACTTGCGGGGGCTCGACGCGCTCGTCGTCGACCTGCAGGATGCTGGCGTCCGCTTCTACACCTACGCGAGCACGATGCTGCTGTGCCTCGAAGCCGCGGCAGACGCCCGGATCGAGGCGATCGTTCTCGACCGCCCGAACCCGATCGGCGGCGAGCGCGTGGAGGGGCCGGAGCGCGACCCGGAGCTGCCCTTCAGCCTGGTGTCGATGGCCCCGGGCCCGCTGCTGCATGGCCTCACGCTCGGAGAGATGGCCCGGCTCACGAACGCGCGGCGGACGAAACCAGGCCGCGTCAGCGTGGTCTCGATGAGCGGATGGAGCCGCGGCATGACGTGGACCAACACCGGCCGCCCATGGGTCAACCCGTCACCCAACCTCCGCAGCGCCGAGGCGGCACTTGCCTATCCGGGAACCTGCCTGGTCGAAGCGACCAACGCGTCCGAGGGCCGCGGCACCGACGCGCCGTTCCTGCTGGTGGGCGCGCCGTGGGTCAAGGCGGACGCGCTGGCGCGCGAGGCCGCGACGCCCGGTTTCGCGCTGGAGCCGGCCACGTTCACGCCCGTGGCGTCGCCAGCCGCCCCGAAACCGAAGCACCAGGACGCCCTGTGCCACGGCGTCCGCGTGCGCGTGACGGACGCCACCGGAGCAAAGCCCTTCGAGCTCGGCCTGCGGCTGCTGGTGGCGCTGCGCCGGCACTCCGAGTTCGCGTGGGTCCGCGAAGGGGCCTGGCTCGACACGCTCACCGGCACCAGGTCCGTGCGCGCCGCGATCGAGCGCGGCGACTCCGTCGACGCGATCCTGGCGGCCCAGGCGCCCGCGATCCTTCGCTGGCGTGCCGCGCGGAAGTCGGCGTTGCTCTACTGACTCATCGCCCGTGGCATCGGCGGCGGACCTGGTCCGTGATCTGCTCCTGGGTGGGTGGGTTCTCCCCCAGCCCGAGAGTGTGCAGCACCTCGTGGAGTAGGGCGATTTCGAGGTCGTCGCGCTCCCGGTGCCGCTGCGCCAGGAATTTCTTCCTGAAGCCGTCGCAGACATGGATGATCCGCCACCCCGGCGACGTGAAAGCCAGTATGCCCGCCCGCGCACACGGAGCCTGACCGGCTCCGCTCGCGTAGCGTAGCAGGCCGAGGTAGGCCTGGGCGGTCTGACCGGTCGCGTCGAGGTTCTCCTGCAGCGTCCGTCCCGTGGCATCGGTGAAGTCGGTGAAGATCTGCCCGCAGGCGGGAGAGGCCAGCCGGCGAAAGGCGCCGCCGATCGCCGTGTGGACGGCGAGGCGAGTGAAGTGATCGCCGTCGTCGATCTGCAGGATGAAATGCCGGTTGCCTGGGAGGGTCAGGTTCCGAGCCGGGGCTTCGCGCGCCGCGGCCGGGACCGTTGCGGCCAGGGAGAGGGACAGGACGCACCGAGCTCTGGCGTTCGACCAGCGCTTCGCCTCGGAACAGCGGATCCACCGCATGAGCGACTCCTCTCGCGGAGCCGCCTGGCCAAGCGCTCTCGTCTTGCTTCACTCAAGCTGCGCGCCTAACATGGGCAAGTCGCTGGTCACTCCCTGGCTTTTTCCTGGTGCATGCCTATCCAATTCGGCGAGTTCGCCCTGGATCAGGACAGCCGGCAGCTCTGGCGCGGGCACGAAGAGCTGCGCCTGGTGCCCAAGGCCTTCGATCTCCTCGAGCTGCTCCTGAGCGAGCGCCCGCGCGCGGTCTCGAAGGAGCGGATTCGCGACCGGGTCTGGCCGAAGACCTTCGTCTCGGAGTCGACGCTCACCAGCCTCGTCGTCGACCTGCGCGCCGCCCTCGGCGACCCGGCGAGGAAGCCGCAGTACGTGAGGACCGTCCACGGGCTCGGCTACGCCTTCTGCGGGACCGCGACCGAGAGCGCAGGGGAGGCAGCGGCCCGCGGACGCCGTCCTCGTCTGCTTCGTCTCCTCTGGGGTGATCGGGCGATCCCCTTGTCGGAAGGCGAGAACCTGCTTGGGCGCGTGGACGGCGCCGCGGCCTGGATCGACTCGCCTTCGGTTTCACGACGTCATGCGCGCATCGTCGTGTCCGGAAGGAAAGCGACCCTCGAGGACCTCGGCAGCAAGAACGGCACGTATGTTCGAGGTGAGAGGCTGGCCTCGGTGGCTCCGCTCCTCGATGGAGACGAGATCCGGCTGGGACGCGTGCGCATGACCTTCAGCGTGCTCGCGGGGACGGCCTCGACCCGGACGGACCTCGAGCCGTGACGAGCCCGGCGGCGAGCACCGCCGCACTCGCTCCCGGCGCGCGACTCGGCCCCTACGAGATCCTCGCGCCGATCGGCGCGGGCGGGATGGGCGAGGTCTACCGGGCCCGCGACACCCGCCTGGGCCGGGATGTGGCGGTCAAGGTCATCGCCTTCGACGTCTCCTCCGATCCCGACCGGCTCCGCCGCTTCGAACAGGAAGCGCGGGCCGTGGCCGCCCTGAACCACCCGAGCATCCTCTCCGTGTACGACGTGGGGACGGAGGCCGGCGCGCCCTACGTGGTGTTCGAGCTGCTGGAAGGCCAGAGCCTGCGACAGCGGCTGGGGCGCGAGGCTCTTCCCGTGAGGAAGGCCGTGGACTGGGCGGCGCAGATCACGAGGCCTCGCCGCGGCTCACGACCGCGGGATCGTCCATCGGGATCTCAAGCCGGAGAACCTGTTCGTGACGAAGGACGGGAGGGTGAAGATCCTGGACTTCGGCCTGGCCAAGCTGCTGCTGGGAGAGGAGACGCTCGAGGGAGCGGGGGACAGCCCCACGCTCTCCGCGGCGACGAATCCGGGCACGCTGTTGGGAACGGTCGGTTACATGTCGCCGGAGCAGGTGCGGGGCCAGGCGGTGGACGCGCGCTCGGACATCTTCTCCCTGGGCGCCGTACTCTACGAGATGCTGTCGGGGCGGCGGGCGTTCGGAAGAGACACGGCCGCAGACACACTGACGGCGATCCTGAAGGAGGACCCCCCCAACCTGGGCTCGTCCTCGGGGGTTGCGTCGCCGGCGCTCGACCGGATCGTGAGGCGCTGCCTCGAGAAGGACCCTGCCGAGCGCTTCCGCTCGGCCCACGACCTCGCCTTCGACCTCGAGGCGCTCTCACTACCGAGCGCGACGCTGCTCGCGCCAGCACCATGGAAGCCCCGCCTGGGTCCTGTCCTCTCCACAGCCTTGATCGTTGGTGTCATCGCACTGGCCGCATTCCTCCTCGGCCGGCGAGCAGGTCTCGTCGCCGGCGACCGAGCGCAGCCCGCACTCCGAGGCGAGGTCCGGTTCCAGCTGGCGCCGCCTCCAGGTGTGCGCCGCGTCTCCGGGATCCGCTTGTCGCGCGACGGCACACGCTTGGCCTTCATGGGGATCAGCTCCGACGGAACGAGCCAGCTGTGGGTGCATTCGCTGAAGGGGCTCGAGGCTCGACCGCTGCCCGGAACCGAGGGCGTGCGTGGAACGCCCTTCTGGTCTCCGGACAGCCGATCAATCGGCTTCTTCACCTACGACGAGCTGAAGCGGATCGATGCCTCCGGCGGCGGTCCGCAAAAGCTCTGCGACGCTCCATCCGCCTACGACGGGATCAAGAGCGGCGCCTGGAGTACCGCGGGCGTCGTCATCTTCGCCCCCGGTCTCGACATGATGTACCGCGTCTCGAGCTCCGGGGGCGATGTCACGCCCGTCAGCCGGCTCGACGAGGCCCGGCGAGAGCGCTACCATTGGGCCCCCCAATTCCTGCCAGACGGCCGCCACTTCCTCTATTCCGTGCGGAGCGGGGAGCCGGAGCACGGAGGCATCCGCGTCGGCTCGCTCGATTCGGCGGAGACGACGTTCTTGATCCGGAGCGAAGAGTCGGCGCGCTATGCCTGGCCCGGCTCCCTTCTGTTCCGGCAAGGTCGCGCCCTTCTCGCCCAGCCGTTCGACGCGAAGGAACTGACACTCACGGGGCACCCGTTCGCAGTGGCCGAGACCGCCGACTGGGGGAGCTTCGCGTCGTCCGAGACAGGGGTGCTTGCTTTCGCCTCGAGCCCCCCCCAGAGCATGCAGCTCACATGGTTCGACCGCAGCGGAAGGCGGCTCGGGATCGTTGGGGAACCGGGGCCCTACGGCCAGATCGCCCTTTCTCCCGATGAACGGCAAGTCGCCGTCCAGCAGCTCGACACGCGTCTCCAGACCTCCGACATCTGGCTCATGGACCTCGCGCATGGTGTGCTTTCCCGCTTCAGCTCCGAGCCGGGGAACGAAGTGGATCCCACCTGGTCCCCCGATGGCCGGCGACTCGCCTTCAGCGTGCGCGGCGGAGCCAACCCACGGCTGACTATCTTCCAGAAGCCGCTGGGTGGCGCCCCGGCCGAGCGGGTGTTGCCGGAAGGGGCGGGCTGGGCTTTCGTCGAGGACTGGTCGTCGGACGGCCGCTTCCTCGTCTATGCCTCGGGGATCGGCGGTCGAGATGGAGTGTGGGCCGTCCCTCTGCTTGGCGACCGGAAACCCATCCCTCTCGTCCAAGGCTCAGTGCCGAGCGACGAGGCCCATCTCTCGCCGGACGGCCGCTTCCTGGCATACATGTCGTACGAGGCGGGCCGCTTCGAGGTCTACGTTCAGGGCTTTCCGGCTCCGGGCGCGAGGGCTCGCATCTCGACGCAGGGTGGGCTGGACCCGCGTTGGAGACGGGACGGCCATGAGCTGTTCTACAAGACACCGGATGGGACGCTGATGGCCGTGGACGTCAAGGCCGGGGGCCCGCTGGAGCCGGGAGCACCCCGGAAGCTCTTCGCGACCGGCCTTCGGCCTCCCACGTGGGATCAGTACGCGGTGACGGCCGACGGCCAGCGCTTCCTCGTGCTCATGCCGGTCGACACGGCCCCCACCACGACGACGGTCGTGCTGAACTGGACAGCCGGTATCGAGAAGTAGCCGCACGCCAGCCCCGGTCCTCGAGGAGCGACGCGGACGAGTCTCGACCACGCGCTATTGATTCTGTTCGCCGCTGAGGCTAGCGTTCAAGACATGGCGACACAATGGACTGAGGCATCCTCCGTGAGCTCATCCGCTCCCAAGCCGGCCGCTTTGCCCGAGTTCGCGTTCTTCCGCGGCCGCGTCGTGCCCTACGCGGACGCCCGGCTTGGCCTGCTGACGCATGCGCTCAATTACGGCACCGCCGTGTTCGGCGGCCTGCGCGGGTTCTGGAACGAGGACGAGAAAGAGCTGTTCGTCTTCAGGCCGCTCGATCACTTCCGGCGCTTCCGCGACTCGGCACGCCTGCTGCGGATGGAGCTCCCGCAGTCGGCAGACGACCTGTGGCTCGGCCTGCGCGACCTGCTCCGGAAGCAGGGGACGCGGACCGACTGCTACATCCGGGCCCTCGCCTTCTACGGCGACGAGACCCTGGGTGTGCGCCTCCACGGCTTGACGCCTGAGGTTTCGATCGTCGCCATGCCCTTCGGCCACTTCGTCCCGAACGACGAGAACGCGCACGCGTGCATCTCCTCCTGGCAGCGCATCTCCGACAACGTGCTGCCCGCGCGCGGCAAGATCGCGGGCGGCTACGTGAACTCGGCGCTCGCCAAGACCGACGCGCAGCTCGCCGGCTTCGACGAAGCGCTGGTCCTGAACGACGACGGCCACGTGTGCGAGGGCTCGGTCGAGAACCTGTTCGTCGCGCGCGGGGGAGTGGTCGTGACGCCGCCCGTGACCCAGGACATCCTCGAGGGGATCACGCGCCGGACGGTGATGCAGCTCCTGCGCGAGGACCTCGGAGTCGAGGTCGTCGAGCGGCCGATCGATCGCACCGAGGTCTACCTCGCGGACGAGGTGTTCCTGACGGGCACGGGCGTCCAGATCGTGGCGGTGACGCGCGTGGACCACCGGGCCATCGGCACGGGACGCATGGGCGAGATCACGAGCCGGCTCCGGCCGGCCTTGGCCGGCGTGGTCCTCGGCCGTGACGCGCGGCATCGGCACTGGTGCGCGCCCGTCTATCGGGAGCACGCGAAGAGCTGAGCCTGCGCCGGTCGGCCTGACGCGAAGGCGCGTACAATCCCGTAGCTGCTCAATGACCACGCCGGCCGGCGGTCGCTACGAGATCCTCGAAAAGCTGGGTGAGGGAGGCATGGGCGTGCTCTACCGGGCGCGCGACACGCGCCTTTCCCGGACGGTGGCGCTCAAGCTGCTGCGCAGCGACACGCTCGACGACCCCGAGCGGCGCGCCCGCTTCGTGCGCGAGGCTCGCGCCGCCTCGGCGCTCAATCACCCCAACATCGTCACCGTCTACGACATCGACGAGACGCCCGACGGGTCGGACTGCATCACGATGGAGTACGTCGAGGGTCGCTCACTCGACCGAGTCATCGCCGCGGGGCCGCTGCCGCTCGACGAGGCCTTGCGCTACGCCGGGGACGTGCTGCGCGCGCTTGCAGCGGCGCACGCGGCGGGGATCGTCCACCGCGACGTCAAGCCCGCGAACGTCATGCTCACGACGTCGGGCCAGGTCAAGGTGCTCGACTTCGGCCTGGCGAAGGTGTTTGCGGCCCCCGCCGGCGGTGAGACGGCCGCCACACTGGCGAGAGGTACAAGGCCCGGCATCGTGCTCGGCACGCCCGCCTACATGTCCCCGGAGCAGGCCAGGGGCGAGCCGGTGGAGGCGCGGTCCGACGTCTTCTCGTTCGGCGCGATGCTGTACGAGATGCTGTCGGGTCGCCGCCCGTTCCAGGGCGAGTCGGTGGCGGCGCTCCTGTCCTCGATCCTGCGCGACGACCCGCCGCCCGTCGAAGGGCTGCGCCCCGGCATTCCGGGCGACGTCGCCGCGCTCGTCGCGAGATGCCTCGCCCGCGACCGGAACGCTCGTTACGCGTCGGCCGGGGAAGCACTCCAGGCGCTCCAGGCATGCCAGGCGCGCCTCTCCACTCCGAAGACGAAGAGCGGCGCGCGTCCGTGGCAGATCGTGGCTGTCGTCGCGGCGCTTGCCGTGCTCGGCGCCGTTCTTGGCCGCCAGCTGATGCGTGCCTCCCACGAACGCACGGCGCGCCGCGAGACGCTGCCGGAGATCGAGCGGCTCGTCCAGGCCGACAAGCTCTACGCGGCCTTTTCGCTCGCACGCCAGGCCGAACCGCCGCGACATGTGGCTGTTCGCGGACGTCCGCACGAGCCCGCCGGGCGCGGAAGTCTCGGTCAAGGAGTACCTGGATCCGAGCTCGGGATGGCAGACGCTGGGCTCGTCGCCACTCTCCGAAGTGCGCCTGCCGTTCAGCTATCTGCGCTGGCGCATCGCCAAGCCGGGCTTCGACTCAGTCGAGGGGGCGTTCCTGTCGACGCGGACGCCGGAGTTCCTCCTGACGCCCGCGGGGTCCGAGCCAGGCGGCATGGTGCGCGTGCCGGGCGGCAGCTTTGAATACCGGAACACGCGACCGGTCAGGTTGGACGAGTTCTGGATGGACCGCTTCGAGGTCACGAACCGCCAGTACAAGGAGTTCGTCGACCAGGGCGGCTATCGCGAACCGCGGCTCTGGAAGGAGCCATTCGCCAAGGACGGCCGTACCCTGTCCCGCGAAGAGGCGATGGCGCTCTTCAAGGATGGAACGGGACGGCCAGGCCCCGCGGGCTGGGAGCTCGGCAGCTACCCGGAAGGTCGGGAGGACTACCCGGTGTCCGGCGTGAGCTGGTACGAAGCCGCCGCCTACGCCGAGTGGAGAGGCAAGAGCCTGCCCACGTTCTTCCATTGGTACCGGGCGGCGGAGCTCGGGATCGTGTCGGACATCCTGCTGCTGAGCAACTTCGGCGGGGAGGGGCCGGCGCCAGTGGGGCGTCACCAGGGTATCGGCCCCTTCGGCGCCTACGACCAGGCCGGCAACGTGCGCGAGTGGTCCTCGAACGCCGCCGCCAGGGGAATCGCTACACGCTCGGGGGCGCCTGGAACGATCCGACCTACCTCTACCACGGCCCCGAAACCGCGAACCCCTGGGAGCGCTCGCCCATCCAGGGCATCCGCTGCGCGCGCTACACGGCGCCACCGTCGGCGGAGACGCTGGCGCCCGTCGAATACCTGACCTCGACCCGGGACTACGCGCGCGAGAAGCCGGCCGGCGACGACGTATTCTCGGCCTATCGCAGCCTCTACGCCTACGACCGAACGCCGCTCGATGCGCGGGTCGAAGCCACCGACGACACCTCGCCGCATTGGCGCAAGGAGACGATCGACTTCGCGGCCGCCTACGGCGGCGAGCGCGTGCGCGCGTACCTGTTCCTGCCGAAGCGCCATCCGCCGCCGCACCAGGTCGTCGTCTACTTTCCGCCGTCGTCCGCGCTTGCGATCCGGTCGAGCGTGGACCTCGGCTTGCGCGAGTTCTCGTTCCTGGTCAAGAGCGGACGAGCGGTGCTGTTCCCGGTTTACAAGGGGACATTCGAGCGGCGGCTCCCGTCCGCGACGCGCGGGCCCAATCGTCGATCGCGACATGCGGCTCCAGTGGTGCAAGGACGTCGGCCGCTCGCTCGACTATCTCGAGACCCGCCCCGAGCTGCGCTCCGACCGGATCGGCTTCCTGGGTCTGAGCATGGGCGTGCCCCCGGGCCTGCTGTCCGCTGCGCTCGATCCTCGCTTGCGCGCCGTGGTGCTCGTGGCGGGCGGCCTCGCCACGCGCAGCGAGCCTGGCGAGACCGACGCGCTGAACTTCGCGCCGCGCGTCACGGCTCCCGTGCTGCTGATCGCCGGCCGCGACGATTTCCGCAACCCGCTGAAGGTCTCGCAGGAGCCGCTGATGCGCCTGCTGGGGTCGAAGGACAAGCGCCACGTCGTGTTCGAGGGCGGCCACGTCCCGCCGCGCTGGCAGGACGTCATCCGCGACACGCTCGACTGGTTCGACCGCCACCTCGGGCCGGTCTGACAGCAAGCTCTGTGTGCTAACGTGCCGCATGAGCAGGCCAAGGGGTCAGGTCTTGAGTCGACGCACGATCTCGCGTGTCGTTGCTGCCCTCACGACGCTTGCAGTGAACCTCGCGGCCTGCTCCACGAGCACCGGACCGAGCGCCACGCGAGCCGAGTTCGTGGTGGACGTGGTCGGCGAGCGCTTCGTCTTGCAGCTGACCGACGCCGAGACGATCTCGCAAGCGCGGGCGAACCTGGCCGGCCGCAACAACCGGTTCCCGATCGGGCCTCTGCGCGCAGGCGACGGTGGTTTCAACCGCCCGTGGTCGTGGCACCTGGACCCGGCGGAGACGCGCCTGACCGACGCCGCCATCGAAGTCTGCGACGGGACCCCGTCGTATGTCGAGCAGCACCAGGCCGAGTTCCCGACCTACTGCCCCTGGGCAGCGACGATCGTCTCCGAACGGCCGTAGACACGGTCGCGCGTCCTGCTCAAGGCTGCACGTCGGCCTGGTAGTTCAGGACCACGGTCAGGAAGCGGCTGGCCTCGGGCATGTCCTTCACGGTGTAGCCCACCATGTGGGCGTCGACGCGCTCGGCGCCCGGGAGCCAGCTCAGGAGCTCGGCGGGCCGGTAGCTCTTGAAGCGGAGCTCGAGGCGGATCGGGGTCCGAGGCTCGGCACGCTGTCGCGCCTCCAGACGTCGCGGCTATCATGCCGCCGTGCAGCGTTCCGGCAAGGGCGGCCATTCGCGCTCGAAGAGTCTGCTCTTCGTCTGCACCGGGAACATCTGCCGCTCGCCGCTCGCCGAGGCAATTTTCCGGCATCAGGCCGAGCAGGCAGGCCACGGGGCGATCTTTGAAGTCGACTCGGCGGGGACGCACGGCTATCACGAGGGTGAGGCAGCGGACCCGCGGGCGAGGAAAGTTGGCCAGCAGCGGGGTGTCGCGGTCACCTCGATCGCCCGGGAGGTCGACGACGGGGACTTCGAGCGCTTCGATCTGATCCTGGCCATGGACCGCGGCCACCTCCGCGAGCTGCGGGCGCGGTGCCCGGTGCCGCTGCGGGACCGGATCCGGCTGATGCGCGAGTTCGGGGAGCCGCCTGGAGGCGACGTTCCCGACCCCTACTACTCGGGCGAGGAGGTGTTCGAGGAGGTCTTCGATCTACTCGACGGCTGCTGCCGGCGGTTGCTCGTCGAGCTCCTGCGGTGAGCACCCTCGGCCCGCGAGCGGGTCACGCTGGCTTTCTGGAGGGCGTGCTGCAGCGGGACCTCGACGATTCCGCGTTGCGGGTCCTCGAAGTAAGCCCGATCGGTGGGGGCTGCATCCACCACGCGGTCCGGATGCGCACGACCCGCGGTGACTGGTTCGCGAAGTGGAACGACGACTGCGCGCCCGATCTGTTCCTGAGCGAGGCCGAGGGACTGAGGGCCTTGCAGGAGGCCGGATCCGAGCTCGCGATCCCCGAGGTGCTCAGCGCGCTGCCGCCCGGCGATGGGCGACCAGCGTGCATCGTGATGGAGTACCTGCCGCCACGCGCGGGGAAGGCGGGAGACGATGCGGCGCTCGGCCGTGGGCTCGCGGCGATACACGCCGCGCCGCGGGACGCCTTCGGATTCCCCGTCACCAGCTACTGCGGCCCCACGGTCCAGGACAACCGCTCGAGCCCGTCCTGGGCCGAGTTCTACGCGGAACGCCGCCTCCGGCCGCTGGCGCGCCGGCTCGAGCAGGAGGGCCGGATCGGGCCCGCGGAAGGGAGGAACCTCGACCGCCTGATCGAGCGCCTCCCGTCGCTCCTCGCTCACGAGACACGGCCCGCGCTCATTCACGGCGATCTCTGGTCGGGCAACGTGCTCGCCACGACGCGCGGCCCGGCGCTCGTGGATCCGGCCTGCGCCTGGGCGGATCGCGAGATGGAGTTCGGGATCACGACCCTCTTCGGCGGATTCTCGGAGCGCTTCTTCGCCGCGTACGACGAGGCGCTGCCCCTCTCCAGCGACTGGCGCGAGCGCAACCCGCTCTACCAGCTCTACCACCTGCTCAACCACCACCTGATCTTCGGGGGCCACTACGGTGCTTCGGCATTCGCGATCGTGAAGCGCCACGTGTGATCCGAGCTCGAAGGGGAGGGACGGTCAGTCGACTTCCAGCAACACCCGGAAGCCGTAGTCGGCGTACCTGAAGCTCGGCGGCAGGCTGCTGCGGGCCGAGGGCGGCGACCAGCGGACGTGGTGGCGCCACGAGCCGCCGCGGCTTGCGCGACGCGTCGACGACTCCGTGTCGTACCAGTCGAGGCACCACTCGTGGACGATCGTGCCCATGTCGAAGAATCCGTATCCGTTCGGCGTGCCGCGGCCCACGGGCCACGGGCCCGCGAGCGGTCCCTCTGGCACTTCGCCCTCGGGCAGTGCGTCGCCCCAGGCGGTCGCCGCTCCTTCGAGCCCGCCGCGCGCGGCCCGCTCCCATTCGGCTTCCGCCGGCAGCCGCCAACGACCGCGCGTGAGCTCCGAAAGCCACGCGGTGTAGTCGCTGGCCTCGAACCACGTGACGCCGACGACCGGCAGCTCGGGGGCGTCGTAGTCGGGATCGCGCCACCAAGGGGGCACCTTGGCCCGGCCCGCCTCGACGAACGGCGCGTACTCTGCGTTCGTCACCGGCGTGCGGCCCAGACGGAAGCCCGCGCCGAGCACATCGAGCGTGGCTGGGACCACGGCGCGACTCAGGCCGGGCTGGACGCGGCCGGCCGCCTGAGGCGGCTCAGGGACCAGCCGACCACGAACGTGACGATCGCGCCAACCGCGACGTTCCAGGTCCACGCGACGCCCGGGCGGTCGAGCAGGAATGGAGCCAGCTTGCCGAGCGTCAGGCTGGTCGCGAGGCCCAGGATCATCCCGATCATGGTGGGACCCGATCGCGCGCTGCGGGTGAGCACCCCCAGCAGGAAGGCCCCGACCGTGGGGCCGGAAGCATAGCCGAGCGCGGCCAGGCCCTCGTTCAGCGCCGAGTCGATGCCCTGGGCGAGGAGCGCGACCCCGATCTGGGCCACGCCCCAGATCGCGGTGAAGGCACGGCCCACCCGCATCTGTTGCTCGTCGCTGGCGCCGGGACGCACGAACGGCAGGTAGAAATCGCGAACCGTGGCCGAAGCCATCGAGTTGAGCGAGGGCGAGAGCGCCGCCGCGACGATCGCCGCCAGGATCACGCCCGCGAAGACGCCGGGCAGCTCCGTGGAGACGAAGGTGGGGAGCACTTCATCGCCACGGGCGAAGGGTCGACCGCCGTAGTGGGCCCAAAGCAGCGTGCCGAGCACGAGGAAGAGCGTGAACTGCGCGAAAACCAGGAAACCCGAGAGCACCAGGCCGACACTCGCGTCACGACGGCTTCGGGCGACCAGCAGCCGCTGGACCAAGTAGTGGTCGGTGCCGTGCGTGGCGAGCGTCAGGAAGACACCCCCGATGAGCCCGGCCCAGAGCGTGTAGGGCTGGGTGAAGTCGAGCCTGGCATCGACGACCTGGAGCTTGCCGGCCTCCGCGGCGGCGGCGAGCGCCGCGCCTGCGCCCTCGGGGAGTCGAGCCATCACGGCCACCAGGCACACGACCGCTCCGACGAGGTAGACGCCCATCTGGACCACGTCGGTCCAGATCGTCGCGGTGACCCCGCCCTGCTCCGTGTACAGGATCATCGCGAGGCCGAGCACGAGGATGAAGATCCACTCGTGGTGCTTGCCGCCGAACGCCACGGCCAGCACCAGCGCCGCCGCGTGGAGCCTGATCCCGTCGCCGAGCGTGCGGTAGAGCAGGAAGATGGCGGCGGCGACGGTCCGGACGGACGTCCCGAAGCGCTGCTGCAGAACCTCGTAGGAGGTGTAGATCTCGCCACGGAAGTACGCGGGCAGCAGCACGGCCGACACCAGCATCCGGCCGAGCGCGTAGCCCGCGGCGAGCTGGAGGAAACCCCAGTTGCCGAGATAGGCCATCCCCGGCACGCCGATGAAGGTGAGCGTGCTGGTTTCCGTTGCGACGATACAGGCCGCGATCGCCCACCAGGGCACGCTGCGCCCGGCGAGGAAGTAGCCCTGGACCGTCCGGTGGCGCCGGCCGAGCCAGGTGCCGAAGGCCGTGATGCCCGCGACGTAGGCGACGAGGACGAGGAGCGCCGACGGGGGGAGCGTGCCGGTCATGCGGGAAGCGGGCGGAACGCCTGGCGTCTCGAGCGGGGCTGCGAGGCAGACAGACGAAGGAACGACGACGGAGCCACGAGGGAACGTTGAAACGATGGAGAAGGAGCGGAGTGGCGGCGGCGAGACAGCAACGGGGCCACGGGAAGGCTCAGAAAGTGTCGCGTCTCGCCCAACAAAAAGCCAGCGAGACGCGCCACTAGCGGGTCATCTGGTGCTGGACGACCTGGAGCGCCGAGGTCAGCCGGCTGATCTTCTGGTTCCTGGCCTGCTGGGCGAGTGCGTCGTCCTGCGGCGGGACCTCGGCGCGCGCGTTCCGCTGGAGCCGCTCGAGCTCGAACTTGAGCGTCTGCAGCTCGGCCGGCAGGAAGCCCCTGAGGTTGGCCAAGCTCAGCAGCATGAAGCCGCCGGCGATCTGGTTCGCCATCGCCGGGCAGCTGCCGCCCATCCAGTTGGCCACGCTTGTCTCCTACTTGATGCAGACCGCGCGGACCTGCTGGAAGTCCGTGTGGCCGCGCAGCACCTTGATGATGCCGTCCTGGAGCAGCGTGGTCATGCCCTCGGCCACGGCCTGGCGGCGCATGTCCTCTACGGAGGTGCGCTTCTGGATCATGCGCTTCATGTCGTCCGAGGCCACCAGCAGCTCGTGGACGCCCATGCGGCCCTTGTAGCCGGAGCCGCCACACTTGGGGCAGCCCTTGGGCCGGAAGAGGCGCAGCGAGGGCGAGTACGGGACGCCGACCTTGTCCCAGTGCTCAGCCCCGTACTCGCGTACCAGCTCGGCGAACTCCTCGGGAGTCGGCGGGTACTCTTCCTTGCACGCTCCGCACAGCGTCCGCACCAGGCGCTGCGCCATGATCCCGAGCAGCGCGTCCGCGAAGTTGAAGGGGTCGATCTCCATGTCGAGCAGGCGGATGATCGTCTCGGGAGCCGAGTTGGTGTGGAGCGTGGAGAACACCAGGTGGCCGGTGAGCGAGGCCTCGATCCCGATCGCGGCCGTCTCGTTGTCACGCATCTCACCGACCATGATCACGTCGGGATCGGCGCGCAGGAACGAGCGCATCGCGACCGCGAAGGTGAAGTCGATCTTGGGGTGGACCTGCACCTGCCGCAGCCCCGGCTGCGTGATCTCGACCGGGTCCTCGGCGGTCCAGATCTTCATGTCCTCGGTGTTGATGAAGCCGAGCGCCGAGTGAAGGGTCGTGGTCTTGCCCGAGCCCGTCGGCCCCACGACCAGGCAGATCCCGTAGGGCTTCTGCAGGATCGTCTTGAACTCACTGAGGTTGCGCTCGAGGAAGCCCATCTTCTCGAGCGGCAGCGGCTTCGAGGCCGCCAGGATGCGCATCACGACGTCCTCGTTGCCGCCGGCGGTGGGGATCGTGGCGACGCGCAGCTCGATCGTGCCCATCGGGCCGCGGAAGCGGATCTTGCCGTCCTGGGGCTTGCGCTTCTCGGCGATGTCGAGCTTCGCCATGATCTTCAGGCGCTGGACGAGCGCGCTCCTGTGGGGAGCCGGCACCTCGATGTACTTCTGGCAGTCGCCGTCGATTCGGAAGCGCACGATGCAGGGCATCGTCTTGCCGTAGGGCTCGACATGTATGTCGGAGGCGCCCTTGTTGTAGCCGTCGATGATGATCTGGTTGCACAGCTTGACGATGCCGCTGTCGGTCTCGTCGAGCTCGGGCTGCTGCTGCTCCGTCGCACCCTCGAGCTCGCCTTCCTCGCCCGTGCCGAGGTCGTTGATGATCCGTCCCAGGTCCGCTTCCTCAACCACCGGCCCGGCCTCGCCGTAGCTCGCCCGCACGCAGGCCAGGATGTCCTCGCGCAGGCCCACGACGAACTCGCAGCGTGGGGCCAGGTTCATGGCCTTGATCGCGTCGAGGCGCGTGAGGTCGTAGGGGTCCTCGACCGCGACACGCACGGTGCCGTCCTTGCGCTCGAGCGGAGCGCACGCGTTCTTCTTCAGAAAGTCGGCCGAGACGCGCTGCTTCAGGTCCTCCGGGATCGTCCCGGCCCCTTCCCAGGGCGAGCAGCCGTAGAACTGGCCGAGCGCCTGCAGCACCTCGCCCTTCGCGACGTGCATCTCCTCGATCAGGATCTTCGCGACGTCGAGCTGGTTGACGCGCGCCGCCGAGATCGCCTTCTCGATGTCCTTTTCCGAAATGAGCCCCTTGTCGACGAGCGCGCCGAACTTGGAAGGCTTGTTGGTGCGCGAGGCGCGGTGCTGGTTGTAGAAGGCGATACCGAGGATCTTGCCGAGCTCCTCGGCGGCCTCGACGTCCTTGGCCGAGAACGCGGCGCCGCCGCGCTTGTTGACCAGCTGCAGCACGCCCAGCAGGTACTTGTCGAACAGGATCGGGGTCGAGAGCACCTGCGTCGTCTTGAAGCCGGAGGCCTTGTCCCAGCGCTGGTCGAAACGCAGGCTGGCGTGGAGGCGGGTGAGCTCGGCCGCGTCGTAGGCGTTCGCGATGTTGGCGCTCTTGCGCGAGAGCGCCGTGAAGCCGGCGATCGAGCCGAAGCTCTTGGGGACGCGGATCTCGCGCACCTCCTGGCCGGCCTTGAACAAGGAGAACAGCTCCTGGTTCTTCATGTCGAGGGCGAAGATCGTCACGCGCTCGGCGGCCACCAGGTCGACCATCTCGTCGTGCAGGTCCACCAGGATCGTCTGGATGCTGGCGGCGGAGTTGATCTGGTTCGCGATCTCGATCAGGCGCTTGCGGTAGTGCAGCTCGCGCTGGGTCGCGTCGGCCACGGATCTCGCCTCCTCCGGGAGCGCGTCAGGTCGGCCCCGGCGGCCCCGAGGATAGCCCACTTCGCCGGGGTTTTCGCGTAACCTGGTGTGGGGAGTGAGGAGTGAGATGCGACGCGTAGCAGGGCTGGCGGCACTGGCGCTGGCGACCTTGAGCTTGGCCGCAGGAGCCGGGGCCGACGAGACGTACCGCGCCTCCGTGCTCAAGTGGCGCGACGAGCGTGAGGCCAGGCTCAAGGCCGATGGGGGCTGGCTGAGCGTGGCCGGGCTTACGTGGCTCAAGCCGGGGGAGAACCGGTTCGGGACCGGCCCCGGAGCCGACGTCGTACTGCCTGCGGGCTCGGCGCCGCCCGTGGCCGGCATCTTCGCGCTCGAGGGAACCGAAACGAGCGTCGAGCTCGTGGCAGGCGTCAACGCGCGGATCGCCGGGCAGCCCGTGGCCGGCCGAACGGTGCTGCGGCCGGACAGCGACGACATCGTCGAGATCGCCGACGTCACGCTGCAGGTGATCGAGCGGGGCGGGCGCTTCGGGATCCGGCTCAGGGACAAGAACGCCGCCGCGCGCCGGGAGTTCACGGGCTGCCGCTGGTTCGAGGTGAAAGAAGGCTATCGCGTGGAGGCGAAGTGGGTCGCTCATTCCCAGCCGAAGCCTCTGAAGGTCCCGAACATCCTCGGCCAGACAGAGTCGATGCCGAGCCCTGGCTACGCGGAGTTCAGCGTGGGCGGCAAGCTCGTCCGCGTCGACGGCGTGCTGGAGAACGCGCAGAGCACGCAGCTTTGGTTCATCCTGCGCGACCAGACGAGCGGCAAGGAGACCTATCCTGCCGGCCGCTTCCTGTACGCCGACCTGCCCAAGGCCGGCAAGGTGGTCCTCGACTTCAACAAGTCCTACAACCCGCCTTGCGCGTTCACGGCCTACGCCACCTGTCCGCTGCCTCCGCCGCAGAACTGGATGCCTGTGCGGATCGAGGCCGGAGAGCTCAACTACGGCAAGCACTAGATCCGGAGTCGACGAGCGCCTGGCGTGATCGTCCCCGCGGATTCCGCCGAACGGTTGGCCGCCGTGCGGGAGTTCTATGCGGAACTGGGTTTCAAGCGCATCGCGCCCTACCGCGCGAACCCGGTCCCCGCCGCGACCTTCCTGGAGCTCGAGATTGGAATCGAGTAGCTGAGGGCCTGCTCCGTCCGGACGGAGTGCAGGACATCCGGCCAGACGGAATCCCGGCCGACGACGCAGGCTCCGCCAAACACAGACACAGCTTGCCGTCCGCTGGTTCGGCCGTGATGGCCAGCGAGCTCGTCCCCTCTGGATGACAGTCGGCTGCAGGGCTCCTGGGCAGAAATCATTGAGCAGCAGCTAGTTGTGAGCGAGGGCTGATCAGGCATGCGGGTTGCTCCAAAGACGGCTAGCTGGAGGACGACCATGAAGCTCGAGCTCTTGGCGGCGGGCCTGCTGACCTCGGCCCTGACCCTGGCATCCGCTTCCGACGCGCGTGCCGACGTGCGCATCGGCGTGGGCGTTCGGATCGGCGGCGGCCACTACGACTCCCGCGGCACTTGGCGCTACGGGTACGACCGCGGCATCCACGAGGGCTACCGCGAGGGCGAACGCGACGCGCGCCGCCACGAGCGCTTCGGCTATCGCGACGAAGGCCGCTACCGCGACTTCGACCGCGGCTACAAGGGCTGGATGGGTCCCCGGTTTGAATACGAGCGTGGCTACCGCCGCGGGTTCGAAGAGGGCTACGCACGAGCCTATCGGCGCTTCGCCCGGTACGATCGGTACGATCGGTACGGCCGGCGCGACTACGACCGGTACGAGAACTACGATCGTCGCGAGCGCTGGTAGCTCGCGCTCCCGCGACCACTCCGTCCGGGCTGGCCCAATCCTGAGAGAGGGCGTGAGGTCGCAGCGCGACCTCGAGGAATGGTCTATAACGCTGGCGCATGGAGAACGGCGTCCGCCGCGATCACCTGGTCGACCTGGCGCGGGCGTTCATCGACATCGACTCGACGACGGGACGCGAGGGCGTGGCCTGCGCGTTCCTCGCCTCTGAGCTGCGCTCGCGAGGCTTCCGCGTGACCGAGCAGGTGGTCTCGGACGGCCGCTCGAATCTGCTCGCGGTCCTGGACCCCGCACCCACGGTCGTGCTTTCCACCCACGTCGACTGCGTCCCGCCCTTCTTCCCGAGCCGGGTGGCGGACGGGATGCTGCACGGGCGCGGGGCCTGCGACGCGAAGGGAGCGCTCGCGGCCCAGGTGCTCGCGGCCGAGCGGCTGTGCGAGGCGGGCGAGGAGAAGGTCGGCCTGCTGTTCGTCGTGGGCGAGGAGCGGGGGAGCGACGGCGCGCTCGCCGCGAACCAGCTCGCGCCGGGCGCCCGCTTCCTCGTGAACGGCGAGCCCACCGGGAGCCGCCTCGGCTTCGCCACCCGCGGAGTCCTGCGCGTCAAGCTCCTGGCCACGGGCCGCGCCGCGCACTCGTCGCAGCCGGGGCGGGGAGTGAGCGCGATCGACCGCCTGATCGACGCGCTCGTCGAGCTGCGGCGCATCGCGCTACCGCAGGACGCGGCGCTCGGCAAGACCTTCTACTCGATCGGCCTCGTCTCCGGCGGCATCGCTCCCAACGTGATCTCGCCGTCGGCGGAGGCGGAGCTACTCTTCCGCACCGTGGGCCCTGGCAGGGACGTGCTCGCGTGCCTGGTCCCGCTCGAGGCCCGCGTGGCGGTCGGGTTCGTGCTCGATGTGCCGCCGGTGCGGCTGCGCACGCTGCCGGGCTTCGATGTGGAGAGCTTTGCCCTCACCACCGACATCCCGCTGCTCACGCGCTGGGGCGAGCCGCTGCTCTTCGGCCCCGGCTCGATCCTCGATGCGCACACAGACGACGACCGCGTAGGAATCGCCGAGCTGGAGGCGGCCGCGGATACTTACACCGCGATCGCGAAGGCGCTGCTTGCCGAGACCGAGACTCACGTCTGATCATCGCTTCGATCTCGCGACCCGTGCCCTCGACAAGGATCGACACCGGCTTTGCGATCCGCAACCACAACGACGCGTGCTGTCCTTCCACAAGAGCTCGCCTTGAGCCGCTACCTTTCGTTACTCGTCCTGAAACGAGCGATCCACCACCGCCTGTCGGCGGTGACCAGCAGGGATGAAACGAGTTTCTTTCCAGTAACGAAACGTAACGCCCAGGGCCGCTCCAGGGGCTGAGCACTGGGATGCGGCGGACATCGCCCGCCGCTGCCGCCGGCCGTCGGCACCCCGGATCCACGAGGTGGAGGGCGCTTCGAGCAGACTCGAGTCGGGCCGCGAATCGCGGGAAACAGAGGCTTGCTTAGCTCGGCGCGACGCTGATCGCCGGTGCGTTTGAAAGGGTCGCACGGACGGCGCGCCAGAACATCAAGAGGCTGCCAACGCTCAGCGCCCAGGCGAAGAAGAAGGCTGCGCCCGGAACCTGAATGGGCAACGCAGCGGCCGAGAAGTAGCCGAAGAGCTGGGTCATCAGCGGCGGGCCGACGATCGTGCTCAGGCTGTAGAGGCCGGCCACGGCGCCCTGCAGCTCTCCCTGGGTGCCGGCCGAAACCCGGTGGGACATGAAGGCGTTCGTGGCCGGCATCACCATGGCGCCGACGAACCAGGTGAGCAGCAGGGCGAACATCATCCAGCCTCGGGTCGCGAACCCGTAGCCGAGGAAGCCGAGGCCGCCCACCGTGAGCCCGAGCAGGACCGCGCGCGCTTCGCCCAGGCGCGGGACGAGTAGGCGGGGCAGGATCGCCTGGCTCGTGGCCATCACGAGGCCGACGAACGCGAACGAGGCGCCCACCAGCGCCTCGCTCCAGCCAAAGCGGAACATCGTGTAGTAGGACCAGGTGCTGGGCATCACCTGGTGCGCGATCTGCCACAGGAAGAGCGCGGCCAGCACACCCCGCACCATGGGCAGCTTGCGCATCTGGACGAGCGTGCCGAGCGGGTTGGCGCGCCTCCACACGAAGGGCCGCCGTGCGTCGGGAGCGAGCGATTCGGGCAGTACGAAGACACCGTACGCGAAGTTGAGAAGGCTCAGGCCGGCGGCGGCGAAGAAGGGAGCCCGCGGGCCGAGCGCTCCCAGCAGGCCGCCGATCGCGGGACCCAGGATGAAGCCGCCGCCGAAGGCCGCGCCGATCAGGCCGAACTGCTGCGCCCGCTGCGCGGGCGGGGTCACGTCGGCGATGTAGGCGTAGGCCGGCGTGAACGAGGCCCCCGCGATCCCCGCGAGCGCCCGCCCGGCGAAGAGCCACGCGAACGTCGGGGCCAGGCCCATGATCAGGAAGTCGATCCCTAGAGCGGCGACGGCAAACAACAGCACCGGCCGCCGGCCGAAGCGGTCGCTCAAGTTGCCGAGCACGGGAGCGCAAAGGAACTGCAGGGCGGCGTACGTGAACGCGAGCCAGCCGCCGTAGACCGCGGCCTGGCTCAATCCCAGCCCCGTGAGCTCGACGATGAGCTGCGGCATCACCGGCATGATCAGCCCGAAGCCGATCGTGTCGAGCAGCACGGTGACGAGAACGAACAGCACGGCGCGGTTCACGACGGAGTCACGAGCAGCGGGCCACGCGAGGGCGGGCGGGACGAACGGACACGGACTACGGGCAGCGAATGACGGAGAAGCGAAGAACGGCCAGGTTCTCTGGACTGAGCATTCGGGGGGCTGAGTGCCCCCCGTGCCCCCGCTAGCCTCGATTCCCACGCGAAGCCCTGGCCTAACGGTTTCCAACCATCGGTGCGCTGCCAGCTTGAGTGCCGCCTCCCGTTGCGTTAGTAGGCTCTAGACTGATACTATATAGTTCACAGAGTC
>Ga0247727_10003737_pt1 | contig 33280 bp, 34 predicted proteins | sample WisWelCaveWW1625_FD_202498 | JGI IMG/M metagenome (GOLD analysis project Ga0247727, IMG submission 202498) | Biofilm microbial communities from Wishing Well Cave, Virginia, United States - WW16-25 | ecosystem: Environmental > Aquatic > Deep subsurface > Groundwater > Cave microbial mat | place...
GCTTCGTACTCACTTTCCTTTATTAAATTTTATTAGATGAAGTGAGTACAGTACTTGCTTCCTCTATTTAAAAAATATTAAGGAAAGCAAGTGCGCTTCGCTCGCAATGACAAATAATTTGAAATAATTATGATTCCATTCCTAAAAGAAGCATTGGATGAATTAGAAAGTAAAGGTCTGCGACGGACATTAAGGGAAGTTGACGGCCCGCAGGGGACAAAGATTAAAGTCGACGGCCGGGAAGTCCTGAATTTCTGTTCGAACAATTATTTAGGCCTGGCGGACGATGAACGTTTGCGGCGGGCGGCCATGGAGTGTATTAAAGAACAAGGTTTGGGTTCAGGGGCATCGCGTTTGGTCTGCGGAAATCTGTCCGCTCATCGGCGCTTAGAGAAAAAGCTGGCCGAATTTAAAAAGAAAGAGGCCTGTTTAGTCTTTAGCACCGGCTACATGGCTAATGTTGGAATTATTTCGAGTTTATTCGGCCGCGATGACATGATTTTTTGCGATAAACTCAATCACGCTTCGATTATCGACGGGATCCTTTTAAGCGGGGCGCCATATAAGCGATACCCGCATTGCGATATGGGAGCCTTGGAGGATCTGCTCAAGAAATCTTCTAGTTGTAAAAAACGGCTGATTGTTACCGATAGCGTCTTTAGCATGGATGGGGACATCGCGCCATTAGATAAGATCGTTGGCTTAGCGCGGAAATATGAGGCCATGGTTATGATAGATGAGGCTCACGCGCTTGGAGTTTTAGGCAAACATGGCAAGGGCGCGGCGGAATATTTTGATTTGGAGGATAAGATCGATATTCAGATGGGGACTTTGAGCAAGGCTGCCGGCGCTTTCGGCGCGTATTGCTGTGGTTCAGCGGAGTTGATATCTTTCCTGGTGAATCACGCGAGGAGTTTTATTTATACCACCGGTCTGCCACCGGCGATTTGCGCGGCAAGTTTAAAAGCGATTGAGATGATTGAGCAACAACCACAAAGGCGTCAACAGCTTTGGGAGAAAACTAATTTTCTTAAAGAAAGCCTAAAGAATATGGGGTTTGATACGATGAATTCTCAGACACCCATCATCCCGATTCTTGTTAAAGATCCCCAGCTGGCCGTTGAATTTTCAAGACAGCTTTTTGAACAAGGGATTTTTGTCCAGGCGATCCGCCCGCCGACCGTCCCGATAAACACGGCCCGCCTGCGCGTGACCGTGATGGCGACGCATACAAGAGGAAATTTGGATCGCGCCCTGGAACAATTCCGAAAGATTGGCCGAGAGTTATGCCTTATTTGACTTCAAAGAACAATATCCGTTGGCATTATGAAGCGACTGGCCAGGGGGAAAGTCTTTTGTTTATCCACGGCTTGGCGGCTGATAAGCGGGTGTGGAATCAGCAGGTAGAATATTTCAAAAATTTTTATAAGGTCATCACAGTTGATTTACCCGGCCATGGTCAAAGTCCTTGGCTGGATGTGACGCTCGAGGATATTGTCCGCGATTTGGATTTTCTTTTAAATGCTTTAGGGGTTACCGAAGCCCATCTGGCGGCCAGTTCTTTCGGTGGACTGGTGGCCTTGAAATATTTCGAAATCTTTCCGGATAAAGTCAAACGCTTGATCCTTATCGGGGCCGGCCCGAAGTTTGCCAAATCCAGAGAATTTCCTTATGGGTTGGAAATCCCGAGGATAAGAAAGCTGCGTTCCCAAGTGGAAACGAATTTTCCCGAGATCCTTAATATTTTCTTCCGCTCTTTGTTTACTCTTGAAGAGCGGAAGAGTCTTCGTTTTAAATGGCTGCAGATGTTTCAGAAAGACAATGTCCTTCCTCGTCAAGAGGCCTTGATAAAACTTTTAAGGATATTAGAGAAAGAAGATTTGACCCGGACGTTTTTGAATATTTGTGTTCCGGTTTTTTGTGTCAGCGGGGCGCAGGATTATATCTGCCCGCCGGAAGCGTTACGGCATTTTCAATCCCAATTGCCGCAGGCCCGGGTCGAGGTCTTTGCAGGCTGCGGCCATTTCCCATTTTTGAGTAAACCGCGGGAATTTAATGAAAGATTAAAAATATTTCTTTGCCAAGAAGGCCATGTGGAAATTAATTGACAATAGAATCCGCCGGGCGTTTTCCAACGCGGCTGCCCAGTATGATGTGCTGACGGGGCTGCATCGGGAAGTGGCGCGGGAATTAGTCGATAAGATAAGACATCTTGAGGACAGCCGTTACATTCTGGATATCGGTATGGGTACGGGATATCTGACGGACCGCCTGACCCATTTCTTTCCGGATGCTTTAGTGGTGGGTGTGGATTTTGCCGACGGGATGATTGATATGGCTAAAAAGAGGGAAGGGACTTACCGCATCATCCAGGCCAATGCCGCCGCCTTGCCCTTTAAAAGGGAAACATTTGATATCATCACTTCCAATTTGAGTTTTCATTGGATAGAAAATACGTTAAAGGCTTTCACGGATTGCCACCAGAATCTAAAAAAGGAAGGCACATTATGCATGACGCTTTTCGGACGCGGGACTTTTGAGGAACTGTTTTGTTCTTTGGAGAGTTCTTTTTCCGAAAAGACGAACGGTATTGCGATTGCGAGGTTAGCGGCAGAGAAAGAAATTGAGGCCGCCGTCGTGAAATGTGGATTTAAAGAAATCGAAATCAACTCCGAACGGATCAAGGCACACTTTACCGACATGATGGCTCTGGTGAAATGGACCAAAGACATCGGCGCCAATATTCTTAAGAAAGACATTTTTATCGGACCGGATTTATTAGAGAGGGCGAACAAATATTACAATGAACATTTTAATGATGGTTTCGGTATTTATGCCACCTTTGAGGTGATATGGGTACGAGCAACAAAATGAAGAAGGGGATTTTTATCACGGGCACGGACACCGGCGTTGGTAAAACAGTTGTGACCTTTGTGTTGGGGACGCTTCTTCAGGAAAAGGGATTTGATGTCGGGGTGATGAAGCCGGTCCAATGCGGTGGTCATGACAGCGAATTTTTAAAGAAGTCATTAAACATCAAAGACAATTTGAATGACATCAATCCTTTTTGTGCTTACGAACCCTTATCTCCGCACATTGCCTTTAAGCGCCAGCGCAAAACCATTAGGGTTGAGAAAATTATTCAAGGATATCATCAGCTGCAAGCCAGGCACAATATTGTTTTAGTGGAAGGTGCCGGCGGGCTTTTGGTTCCCATCAAAAAAAAATATTTAGTGGCGGATTTGGCACATGATTTGGGTTTGGAGGTGATCATTGTTTCGCGATTGGGTTTGGGAACTATTAATCATACGCTTTTGACCGTCCGCCAGGTCAGACAACAGGGCTTGCGGGTTAGCGGGATTATTTTTAGTGTAAATTATTCGCGGAAATTTGGTATCGCAGAACGGACGAATCCGGAGATTATCCAGCGCTTAAGCGGTGTCCCTGTTTTGGGAATTATTCCTTATTTGAGAAAATTTAATCGAAAGGAAGTTGTTAAACGATGTTTACCGCGGATTAATGTAGAAGAAATACTTACATCATTGCGAGGAGCCCCTGCGGGGCGACGAAGCCTGCCTGCCGGCCGGCAGGCAATCCATCGAAATAAAGATTGCTTGACCCCTGCGGGGCTCGCAATGACGGAAGAAAAGCTCTGGGAAGATTTGGACAAAAAATACCTTTGGCACCCGTTCACCCAGATGCAAGATTGGAATCAGGAAGATCCTATTGTTATTGAGCGCGCTGAGGGCAGCTATCTGATTGATATAAACGGCCGTCGGTATTTAGACGGTGTTTCCAGTTTGTGGGTGAACGTGCACGGCCATCGCAAAAAGGAAATCAATGAGGCCATCGCCAGGCAATTGAATCAACTGGAACATTCGACTTTGTTGGGCCTTTCAAACGTCCCGGCGGTTGAATTGGCGAAACGATTAGTTGAGATTGCCCCCAAGGGTTTGACGAAAGTTTTTTATTCCGACAATGGCTCAACGGCGGTTGAAGTCGCTTTGAAGATGGCGTATCAATACTGGCAGAATATCGGAAAGGCCAAGAAACGCAATATCGTCCATTTCGAACATTCCTATCACGGTGACACGTTGGGCAGTGTCAGTGTCGGCGGGATCGAGCTGTTCCATAAAGTTTATCGGGATTTGATCTTTAAGACAATCAAAGTAAAATCACCATTTGGGTTCCCGATACCTCAGGGGATGACGCGGACGGAATTTGCTTGGGAACGACTTCAGGAATTTGAAGAAAGGATCGCAAAAAATCATTCAACCATCGCGGCGGTGATTGTGGAGCCAATAGTGCAGGCCGCGGCCGGAATACTCGTTTGGCCGCCGGGGATTTTAAAAAGAATCGCGCAAGTTTGTAAACAGTACGATTGTTTTCTGATCGCCGATGAAGTGGCCACAGGGTTTGGCCGCACGGGCAAGATGTTTGCCTGCGAACATGAAAACGTGACACCGGATTTTATGTGCCTGGCGAAAGGATTAACCGGCGGTTATTTACCGCTGGCGGCGACTTTGACGACACAGAGGGTTTATAACGGATTTTTGTTCCCCTATAAAGAGCAGAAGGCATTTTTTCACGGACATACCTATACGGGAAATCCTTTAGGTTGCCAGGCGGCGCTGGCCAATTTAGAGGTTTTCAAAAAAGAGAAAACATTGTATAATTTGCAGCCTAAGATTCGCCAGTTAACTGATGGATTAAAGAGGTTCCGGAAATTAACTCATGTCGGAGATATCCGTCAAAAAGGCTTCATGGTCGGCATTGAACTGGTCAGAAGCAAAAAATCATTTCAACCTTACGCCTGGGAAGAGAAGGTCGGCATAAAGGTCTGCCAAGAAGTTCGAAAGCACGGATTGATTTTACGTCCCTTAGGCAATGTCATTGTCCTCATGCCGCCGTTGGCGATGAGTGTTCCGGAATTAAAAAAGATGATGGCGATAACGTATCGGGCAATTGAACGTGTAACACAATAGTCATTGAGTCCAGGCCCAACGACCCAAGAGACACAATGACCCCAGAGACCAAGAAATGATCACCCAAGCCAAATCAAAAACCGTTTTCGTCGCGATGAGCGGCGGCGTTGATTCCTCCGTTGTGGCGGGCCTCATGAAAGAACAGGGCCACAATGTCGTTGGGGTCACCATGTGTTTTAACATCACCCACCCTAACAGCAAAAAACCTTCGTGTTGCGGGGTCGATGGCATTGAAGATGCCAAGCGCGCCGCGCACATTCTGGATATCCCGCATTATGTTTTTAATTACGCCCAGGACTTGCAGGAAAGCATCATCGATAATTTTACCAGTGAATATTTAAACGGCCGCACGCCGAACCCGTGCGTTCGCTGCAATCAACATCTGAAATTTGGTTCCCTGTTTGAAAAGGTCCGCAAGCTCGGCGCCGATTATCTGGCCACGGGCCATTATGCCAAAATCCATTTTAATAGCAAAGATGGCCGCTATGAACTTAAGAAAGCCTGCGATAACCGCAAGGACCAGTCGTATTTTCTTTACAGTGTTCGTAAGGAAACTCTCCCGCATGTTCTATTTCCCATCGGCAATATGACCAAAGAGGAAGTGCGAGCCTTGGCCGCCAAATACAATCTGGCCAACGCCCAAAAGCCGGAGAGCCAGGACATTTGTTTTGTTTCGTCGGATGGGTATAAGAAATTCTTAGAAGAGCGTGTCGGAAAACAGATGATGGCGCCTGGGCCTTTTAAAGATGAAACGGGCAATGTGATTGGAGAGCATAAGGGCATCGCCCATTACACCATTGGTCAGCGTGATGGTTTGGGCGTGGCCTTGGGCCGGCCGAAATATGTTTTTAAAATTGAAAAAGAGACTAACACGGTTTATCTTGGAGATGTGGACCGGTTGTTCTCGAAGGGATTGATCGCCACGCAAATGAATTATGTCAGCATTGACCCGCCGCTAAAGGATTTCGAAACCAAGATTCGAATCCGACATGGATTTGGGGAAGTGTCGGCCTTTGTAACCTCGATGGACAATGTTCAGGCCCAGATCCGTTTCGCCGAACCGCAAAAATCGATCACTCCGGGACAATCGGTGGTGATGTACCGCGATGACATTGTTTTGGCGGGGGGGATTATAGAGAAGGCGGTTGCGTAAATCGGTGTTCGTGATCCGTAGTTTGAGAAAAAGAGAGGACAAAAATGATTTCGCTCAATAAGGATAACTTAAAGAATTGTATTGCCGCGAATGATTCTGCAGGGATTCTTCATGATATTTCCAAAGCACACGAAATGTTGCATAATCACCGGGGAAAGGGCGCGGAGTTTACCGGGTGGCTGGATCTTCCGAGCCGGATTCCGGATAAATTTATAAACGATTTGCAGAAATTGGCGAAAGAAGTTCAAAAGACTTCGGACTGCGTGGTTTCAATCGGTATCGGCGGTTCGTATCTCGGAATCCGCGCGGCTATTGAATTTTTGAAACCTTCCAAAGGCCTCCCCATTCATTATGCCGGACATAATTTAAACAGCGACTCACTTTTTTCGCTCATGGAAAGTTTAAAAAAAAAGCGCGTGACGCTTTTGGTGATCTCAAAATCCGGGACGACCACTGAGCCCGCGGTTGTATTTCGTATCTTGAAAAAGTTTATGGAGAAAAAATATTCGGCTGTTCAATTAAAAAAGCGGATCATCTGTGTTACTGATGAAAAAAAAGGCGCGCTTTTAAAGATTGCGCAAAAGCAAGGGTATCGGACCTTTGTCATCCCTGACGATATCGGCGGAAGGTTTTCCGTCCTGACACCCGTTGGGCTGGTGCCTTTAGCCTTTGCGGGAGTGGATATTAAAAAATTGGTGGGAGGCGCGCGCTTGGCGCAAAAAGAATTCTCGATCAATGATTTTGTGAAGAACCCCGCCTATCAGTATGCGGCATTCCGATATCTTTTATATAAAAAGGGCAAGGCTATCGAAGTCCTTTCGTCGTTTTATGATAATCTGTTTTACGTCGCAGAATGGTGGAAACAGCTTTTTGGTGAAAGCGAAGGCAAGGATGGCAAGGGGATTTTTCCGGCATCCGTGACTTTGACAACGGACCTTCATTCCATGGGACAATTACTGCAGGACGGCATGCGCAATGTCTTTGAAACATTCTTGGTGATTGAAAATCAGAAGCAAAAGGTGATGATCCCAAAAGAAAAAGAGGATTTGGACGGTTTTAATTGTGTCGCCGGAAAAGACCTTGATTTTGTCAACAAGCAAGCCTATCTCGCTACCGCCATGGCCCACCTGGAAGGCGGTGTCCCCAACATGACGATCACCATTCCCAAAGCTGACGAAGAAAATTTGGGACAGCTGTTTTATTTTTTTGAAAAGGCCGTCGCCATCTCCGGGTATCTGTTAGGCGTCAATCCCTTTGACCAGCCGGGGGTGGAAGCTTATAAGAAAAAGATGTTTCAGCTTCTGGGTAAATAGTGGGACGAATATGGTTTTGAGCGAGGTATTTTATGTCGGAGGTGTTCCTCCGCCAGGACCTTTGGATGTGGGGATAGGAAGAGAGCCGCCCAGAGGGCCTGAGCCCAAATCGGATCATGATCCGGATCGCGATAAATTTCTCAGTTTTTTGTTAATTCTTGCCGGTTGTTTTTTTATAATTTTAGGGGGATTAACAATAGAGCCGAGAATCACGATCCTTGGAATACTTATTTTTATTTCTGGGATAGGGTTCATGGTTTACAGCGTAGCCAATGAATTCCTAAAGAAAAAATCTTCCCAAAAAGACAATATTTAGAGAGTTCCTTTTGTATTATCTGGATGTCTTGTTGACAACCCCTAGGACGCGTGTTAAAAGTAGTACACAGTTGCTTCCCAAATTTTTATTTACTGACTGAAAAAATATGACGGACAAAAATAGAAATATACTTGTCGCCGGTTTGGTTCTGATTGTCATTGCTTTTATTTGTGCTCTGGTCGCTTTTTATTTTATCGGACAGAAACAAAAAATCGATCAGGATAAAATCGCCGCTTTCGAGGTTGAACTCGCCAATCTTATCGCCGAGAAAAGTGAAGCCATCATCAAACAAACCGACCCCTCCTGGTTCAGGAGAGATCCCATCAGTTTAGAAGATTTTCTCGCTCATGCCGAAGTCATTTATGGTGAGAAAGAGCTTCAGCGTAAAGAAGGGGTCTTATGGATTGACCGTAAGACCTCCATGTGCATGGTCACCTTAGGGGTCGTCAACGGTCTTCGCACCGGCAACACGCTGGGTATTTATGAGGGTGATGCTCAGATTGGTTCGGTTACCGTGGAAACCCCGCACGATATTATTTCGTACGTTAATCTATCGGGAAAATCTCCGAATGATTTCCCCGATAACTATTATAAAGTCATCTTTAAAGACCACTGACTTTCTTTAAAATAGTATTACTGTGGTTGTCAGCCCCAGCTTATCTTTAAGTTTTATTATAGAGGTGGCTGGGACCGTAACCCGCTGTTGGCCTTCTGATGCGAATCAAATCAAAAAGTTTATTGGGACAGTTGCTCATCGAAAATAAGGTGATCACTTCCCACCAGTTGGACGAAGCCTTAAGGGAGCAGAAAAAGACCGGCGAGCTTTTAGGGATTACTCTTATCCGGCTCGGTTTTGTCACGGAGGAGAATGTTTATCTGCCGGTCCTCGCCCAGCAGTTAGGTGTTGAGCTGGTCCATTTAAAGGAACGCCAGGTCAGTCCCCAGGTGATCGGCAAAATCCCCGCGCAGTTCGCTTACCACTATAAAATTATTCCCGTGGAATTCAAAGATGATACGCTTTTTGTGGCCATGGCCAAACCCTTGGATATCCATGTCCTGGATGATATCGGGCTGGTCGTGAAATCCAGGATCCAGCCGGTCCTCGCCAGTGAGAAAGATATTGAGGAGGCCATCAGAAAATATTACGGCGTCGGCGCCGAGACCATCGAGAAGATGATGGACACGGTCCAGGTCCAAAGCCGCAATGAGATCATCGTTGAAGACATCAAAGAAATTGATTCCGAGGCCTCTATCGGGAAATTCGTCAATCAAATCCTGTTGGAGGCGTACAAAGACCGGGCCACGGACATTCATATCGAACCGTATGAAGATGAATTAAAGATTCGTTACCGCATTGACGGTGTGCTTTATGATGCCAAGGTCCCGCCGAACATCAAACATTTCAAGGACTCGATCAATTCGCGTATCAAAATCATGTCGAATTTGAATATCGCGGAAAAACGCCTGCCCCAGGACGGGCGTTTTAAGGTGCGAGTCGGCGAGATTGATTTGGATCTGCGCGTTTCTTTTTTGCCGACGCAGTATGGTGAAAGTGTCGTCATTAGAATTTTAAGCACGGCCAAATTGTACAGTTTAGAAGAATTAGGTTTGATGGAAAGAGAATTAGCGACATTAGACATTTTAATTAAAAAACCGCATGGCGTTATTTTCGTGACCGGACCGACCGGAAGCGGTAAGACGACGACTTTGTATTCCTGTCTGGCCCGGGTCAATACCGTGGACAAAAAGATCCTCACCATTGAAGACCCCATTGAATATCAACTCAGAGGCATAACGCAACTGCAGATCAATCCGCGTATCGGTTTTACCTTTGCCGCGGGATTGCGTTCCATGCTGCGTCATGATCCCGATATCATGATGGTCGGGGAGGTCCGCGACCCCGAGACCGCCGAGATCACGATCCAAGTCGCCTTAACGGGGCATTTGGTATTTTCCACGTTGCATACCAATGACGCGGCCAGCGCTGTCGTCCGGCTTTTGGATATGGGCGTGGAACCGTATTTAGTCGCCAGTTCGGTCGAGTGCTTTATCGCTCAGCGTCTCGTTCGTTTGATTTGCTCGCGTTGCAAAGAGCCGGTGACGATCGGCGCGGATATGATCAAAGAATTTGGATTAACAGAGAATGATTTAACCGGCATTACCATTTATGAAGGCCGTGGTTGTGAGGCCTGTAAATTCACGGGGTATTGGGGCCGGGAAGGGATTTATGAGTTTCTCATCCTCACTGATATGATCCGGGATATGATTTCAGCTAAAGCCACCGGCAGCCAGATTAAGAGTAAAGCGATTGAACAAGGGATGCGAACATTGCGTCAGGATGGCTGGGAAAAAGTCAAGAAGGGACAGACCACCCCCAGTGAAGTTATTCGGGTGACTCAAGAAGAATCAGCGTAGGGAAGTTATTTTTAATCGGAAGGGACATCCTGCCTAAGGCGGGACGTCCCTATTTTTTGTCTCACTTTTTGCAAGAAACCGTTTTCCTCAATTGACCCCAGGCCCCCCAATTTCCCCCAGAAAGGTGCTATATTTTTAGTAGGGAAAGAGGTGTCCATGCGCAAACTATTATTCAAGAATTTTGTTTCCTCTAATAAAAGGCGCAAAGAACTTCTCATGTCCGAACATTTTGAGGCGAAAGGCATTGTTCAGGACTTTGAGAAGCGAATCGTTTATAGCGTCCAGCAGATTTATCCTTATTCGGAGAAAAATGAATTAGAAGAGTTTTTGAATCAAAAGGTCCAGAAAGATTCCCCGCCGCAGACCTTTGTCATCAAGACCCGCGATAACCTGGGCAAGAGGGAAACGACCATCCATAAAGTGAGCGGCCTTCAGTACATCGTCTTGAAGGATAAAGTGGTCATCCTCAAAGCCATTCAGCTGGTCAAAAAGACGGTCCTAATTAAAAACGAAAAATTTATTTCCGCGGATTAACTTGCCTAAATAGGACATTTCTATTTTGCCTTTACACAACCCCCAGAGAACCTTGTTTTACCTTGAAATGGCTAATGGCCCATGTTAGAATTTGGCCATACTTATGCCAAAGTTTGTCTATAAAGCCAAGAGGGGACCTTCCGAACTCATTGACGGCACAATCGACGCTGAAAATCTCGACAGCGCTATTGATAAGATTATGAAATTGGGGTTGTCGCCTTTGGATGTTTTCACCGATGTCCCCGGGGCCGCGCGAACCATTAAGAAATCTCCCGGATTCACTCTCAATTTTTCCAAGAGGGTTAGATTAAACGACATTGGTGTCTTTACCCGCCAGATTTGTGATTTGGTCGATGCCGGCGTGCCTATCCTCCGGGCGCTGACGATCACCGCCAACCAAACTCAAAATCCCCAACTGAAGTTGATCATTGATCAGATGCATATTTTTGTTCAAGATGGCGGGACTTTTTCCGAAGCCTTGGCCCAGCACAATAAAATTTTTTCCCAATTTTATGTCAACATGGTCAAGACCGGAGAGATCGGCGGCAATCTGGATATGATTTTAAATCGTTTAGCCGAGTTTACCGACAAGGATTTAGAAACGCGCGCCAGGGTGCAGGCGAGTTTGGCTTATCCGGCCTTCATGCTTTTTGTCGGGGCCGTGACCATTTTTGTCATCTTGACTTTTGTCATTCCGCGTTTGACCGTTATCTTTGATGATTTGACGGAGTCGTTGCCTTTGCCGACCGTGATCCTGATGGGGCTTAGCGATTTTCTTTCGAAATTTTGGTGGCTGGTTTTGGGGCTGATTTCGATTTTGTCGTTTTATTTTCAGCGTTTCCAGAGTTCTCCGGAAGGGAAAAAGAAAGTGGATATCTGGAAGTTGAAGATTCCCGTGTTGGGAGATTTCATCAAGGATGTTGAGATCGGGCGTTTTGCCCGGACGCTGGCAACTTTGTTGGATAGCGGGGTGGTGATTGTTTCGGCCTTGGAATCCGTTTGGGCCGTTTTGGATAATGAGATTCTTAAAAGCGAAATTAAGTTAGTCAGCCAGGACGTGGCCAGCGGAACGAGTTTAAGCGCGGCTTTAAAAAAGTGCGTGTTCTTTCCGGAGGCCGCGGTGAATATGATTGCCGTCGGTGAAGAGTCGGGACACTTGGAAAAATCTTTGTACAAACTAGCCATCTCTTATGAGCGGCAGTCCGATAGGTCGGTCAAGACCATCATGTCTCTATTGGAGCCGATGATGATCTTCGTCATTGGGGCCATTGTTGGATTCATGTTCGTGGCGATTTTATTACCTATATTTAGGGTGAATTTGTTGATTAAATAATATTACGGTAGGGACAGAACATGGTTCTGTCCCTACAATACATAGGGGGAGGTAGAACGATGGTAAAGAATAATTCTGGGTTTTCGCTTATCGAAATCCTTTTGGTCATTGTGATTATCGGCGTCTTAGCCGCGATGGTGGTCCCGAATTTTTCCGGTCAGGGAGAAAAGGCCAGGCGGGCGGCAGCCGTCACCGATATCGAAGTCAATATGTCCACGGCATTAGATCTTTATGAATTGGATAATGGCCGTTATCCGACCACTGACCATGGGTTAAGCGCCCTTTTGGACGAACCCACCGCGTCTCCCGCACCCAAAAATTGGAATGGTCCTTATTTAAAGAAGAAAAAAATCCCGAAGGATCCCTGGGGGCAAATCTATGTTTATGTCAGTCCGGGCACACACAATACCGATGGTTATGATTTATCGTCCTTAGGGCCGGATGGCGTTGAAAGCGATGACGATATTTCCAATTGGAATAATGCGCGGACTTCTGAGAAATAAAATCCTGCAGTGTTAAGTTTCTTGAAATTTTTAAAACAGCTTCACAGCCGCAAGTCTTTCTCCCTGATTGAACTACTTTTAGTTGTCATCATCTTGGGTGTCATTGCCGGCTTGGCCATCCCGAATTTCAGCCAGACCTATGTCAATCTTCAATTGCAGGAGACGGCCAAGAATATCGCCTATGTGATGCGTTATGCGCAGAGTCAGGCCGTCATTAAACGAAAAAATTTTCGTTTGGAATTTGACGATCCGAATAAGACCTATTGGTTGACACAGAAAAATGATGAAACACCGGATAAACCCGTGGAAGTGGACGACGCCGTCTTTGAGAGGATTTCGGGACGCAATGGTCGTACATTTTATATCTCGGACGAGTTAACTTTGGAAATCCCCAAGCCATTCATCGAATTTTATCCCAATGGTGATATAGAAAAAATGCGAATTTTTCTTTCTAATCCGAAGAAAAAATATTTCACGGTCTCAACCCAAGAACAGACGGGTTATGTTTTGATATTCGATTTCAAGGTTGAGAAATAATGTTGATGCTTTCAGATATTCAAAAGAAAAAAGAGGTCGGAGCTTTGCTGATTGAGGTTCTTTTGACCATCACCGTCATGACGGGCGGGTTGGTTCTGATTATCCAATCCTTCACCGCCAGCCTGAGGGCGTCGGTTCAGATGGCCGCTTATTCCACAGCCACTTTACTGGCCAATAATAAAATGACCGAGCTTTTCGAGCCAGGGTCTGTTAAAGACGGCCTTTCCGAGACTAACGCGTTCCCCAAACCTGATGAAGAATTTAAATATCAAATACGGACAAAGAATATAAAAAATGATAATAAGCCGGGATTTTACAATGAGGTCGAATTGACGGTCTCCTGGCTGTCGGGAAAGAATGAGCGCCAAATTTTATTAACCACGTTTTTACCAAATCGTGAAGAGAAATGAGTTATTTGAATAGTTTTTCTTTATTCAGTCATTGCGAGCCCGTTAGGGCGCCTGCCTGCCGGCAGGCAGGAAGCAATCCATTCCAGAAGAGATTGCTTCGTACTCACTTTCCTTTAATAAATTTTTTAGGTGAAGCGAGTACAGTACTTATTTTTTTCATGAAGTCGTTTAAAAAAAATAAGTACGTCGCTTCTCGGCTCACCGGCTCGAAGGCTCCTCGCAATGACAATAATATGTTTCATGGATTTACGCTGGTCGAATTGTTATTGGCCTTAAGTATTTTTTCCGTGATTGCCTTAAGCCTTTATGGGACCTTTGCCACAGGTATCAACCTGACCAAACGTTCCGAGAAAACCGATGAGGTTTACCGACAGGTGCGCTGGACATTGGAAAAAATATCGGCTGAATTGGAAAACATGGTCAATTACGATTTCAGTAACTCCTATCCCACAAGATTGGCATTCATCGGGGAGGGCGATAAGATTGCTTTTATCGTGCCTTCCGATAAAGGATTGAAGGTAGTCAGGTATTACCTGCAGCCGTTAGAATTTGGTTCCGTTCACAAGACGATTATCGGAAAGCATTTTTCCCGCAACGTGGATATGATTTTTCTTAATGAAAAAGAAGCGGCTTTAGAGGCCTTTGTCCGGGAGGAAGTGGGTTTTGTGGAGGATTTATCTTCTGAAACTCCTGAAAGCCGGGAAGTGAGTGTGCTGAATTCCAATATCAAAAAAGATGGGCTAAAGTTTTCTTTCGCGTATCAGGAAGAAGGCGCTAATGAAGAGATCAAGGTCATCTGGAAAGACCGATGGGATCAAAAGGGCATTCCGTCCGGTATTCAGGTGGAGTTGACCTGTGTTGATGCCGACAAAAAAGAGAACGTTTCGGTCAAGAAAAATATTTTTGTCCCGACTGGACGCTTAGGGGAAACGAAACTGTGATGAAAATTATACCGGCGAAATCAGGCAAACGAAAAGATTCTGGTATAATACTTTTGATTGTTTTGTGGCTGCTGGTCATTTTGTCCTTGATGGCCATCGGGCTTGGCCGCCGGACCAGTATTGACCTGTCTTTGGCAAAATACAGTGTGGGGAGATTGAAAGCTGATTTCATTGGCCGGGCCGGGCTGACCTATGTTTTAGGACAAATCCGAAAAGATGCGCAAGATTCAACAACAGCGGGGTTTGACACTTTATATCAATGCGGTGTCAAAATTGAGGAAGGTCAAGCGCCCGAAAATATTTTTAAACATGCGGCGGCGGGAGAAGGATATTTTGATATCCGATATAATACTGCCACTATCGATGGAACAGTCAGCGCGCGTTATGGCCTTCAGGATGAAACAGCCAAGATCAATCTTAATGCCTTAAATCAGGAAAAATTTTCTATCTTAAAGCATTTGATCATTTTTTTAGGTTTTGAGGATGGCGTGGCCAAGACCATTGCCGCTGCCGTAGTCGATTGGGTGGACGTTGATTCGGATTTGACTGACGCTCCTCATGGGGCGGAAGATGACGATTATATGGGCCTGACCAAACCGTATCATTGCAAAAATTTACCTTTTGATAGTTTGGAAGAATTATTTCTAATTAAGGGAATGACACCGGAGGTCTTCGCGATTCTGAGAGATTATGTCACCGTCTACCCTCAAGAGACCAATAATCTTTCTATCAATGTTAATACAACTCCCGAAGTTGTCATCCGGGCGCTGGGTCATTCCATTCCCGATTCAACGGCGGATGCGGAAAGGATAGCCAAAAACATCATCAATTATCGTTCGGGGGGAGATCAAGAAATATTCACAGCCGATGACCGTCCGGTAGCGCTGACCAATCCGGTTGAAATGGGCTTCAGCGAATCCGATGGGGCCTTTCTTAACAACTTAATAAGTAAAGGTCTGGTGTCAATTTCAAATTATTTTCGAGTGAACATCAGCGGTGTCGATGAGGCATCTTCAGTTAAGTCTGATTTTGAGGCGGTCGTGAGCCGGGAAAATTCCGAGGGAAATTCAAGCGTCCTTTTTTGGCGAAGAAAATAAGGGGCTGAGCATAATCCGATGAGGAAAAAACTAACCACGGTTATTGAAATCACGGAATCGCATGTAAAATTTTTGCAGACGATTTTACTGGCAGGAAAGATAAATCTCATGCATTGTCATGTCAGCGGCATCATGCAGCATTCGGATGAGGAGATCACTCAGTCTATTTCTTCATCTCTGAGCGCATCGAAGACCCGTTCCCACAATATCATCACGGTCGTTCCCCGGCGGTTTGTTATCCAGCGACATATTTCACTGCCTTCTCATGATGAGGAAGAAATCAAAAAGATGGTCGCCTTGCAGATTGTCAAACAGGTGCCTTACCCCAAAGAAGATATCGTGGTTGACCATATCACTCTTCACAAGGACGCGGGCGGTTATGCCAAGGTCCTGGTGATCGCCGTCCACAAAGAGATCGTCGGACGGTATCTAAAGATTTTTCAGGACGCCGGCCTGCATTTAAATATTTTGACGCTTAGTTCAGAAGGATTATTGAATCTATCTTTATACCGCGAACGCAGGAATCGACAAAAGACCGGAGAATCGAATGTGGTGATTAATGTGGATTCCAACCATACGGAAATCTGTTTCTTTAACGAAGGCAAACTCCTTTTTTCCAGGAGCATCAATTACGGGGCCAAAGATTTGAATTCGGAACACATCGATGTTTTTATCGAACAAATCCATTTAACGGTGAACGCCTACCAAAAGGAAAAAATTAGCGATATGGTTTCGAGAATAACACTATTCTCCCCGCTTAAAGACATCATGTTCTTAAAGACCAGGCTGGAATCGGAATACAAAATCATCATTGATGCCGTTAATCCCTTAGATGAGGTTTCCCACCGGAAAGAAATGCTTTTGCCGGAGGCTTTAGAAAAAGAAGGGGTATCGTTGACCGTAGGCTTGGGCTTGGGATTGGCTGATCATAGAAAGATGATCAATCTCTTGCCGGTTGAAGTCAGCGATACCTGGAAGGTAAAACAAAAAAGACGGGAATGGATGAAGGCGGGTTTATTGTCAGCTTTGATTATGGCGTTGGTGATGGGGATTTTTTATTTGTCAGCATATAGGAAATCGCAGTCCGTGGAACAATTAGCTGCGATGGTTGAAGAAACCGACCAGAAGGTATCGGAAGTGCGCGAACGGTCCAATCGATTGGATATCCTTAAAGAAAAGTTGTCCCCCAAGGAAACAGTCATGGAAATCATCAGCGCATTGTACGCTGTTACCCCGAGGGATATTTCTTATCGGCTGGTGCAGTTAGATGAAAAGAGGGCTTTAACGCTGCAGGGAATGTCTGAAAACAGCGCCGACGTCAATAATCTGCAGCAGAATTTAGTGCAATCCCCCATTTTTGATAATGTCACTTTGCAGTATGCCACCAAGCGCAAGATGTTCCGGGGGGTAGAAGTAACGGACTTTAAGATAATCTGCCAGGTGGCCGTGAAATCGGCAGAGAAAAAATAGGGTTACCCAAGGCGATGCGGACATTAACCAAAAGGGAAAATCAGATTTTATCGGCATGCGTGGTCTTGCTTGTCGTTTATATTGGCTATAATTTTATTTATAAATCCTTTCAGCAGAAATTCGATACCTTTGAAGAAAGGGTCGAAGCGCAGAAATTGCGTCTTATAAAGAATCAAAAGCTATTAAGCAAACAAAAAATTTTGGATGCCCAATATGAGCAATTAGCGCAGCGCCTGAGGCAGGAACGTTCCGATGAGCAGGAAATGACGCTGATTCTTTCGGAAATTGAATCCGTGGCCAATCAAATCGGCATGCGAGTCACCGACATGAAGCCGCAGCGAGTACGGAAGGTAGATTTCTACAATCAATTTACGATTAATTTGACGACGGATGGGCAGTTACCGGCTATTTTGAATTTTATTTATTTGTTGGAAACAAAACCGCATCATTTCGATATCATGGAGATGCGCCTTGAAAGAAGCTCTTCCGGTTCTAATCAACTGCGAAGTTTATTGACCCTCAGCCGTATTCTGGTCCCCAAAGCGCCATAGGTCCAAATAAGTCCAAAATAAATCTAAAATATTCTTGACAATGCTATTGGCTTGCCTGACAATAAAAACAACTCTCCAAGTAGAGAGCTGTTTTTAAATGTATGAAAAATATATATCTTACAAAAGATTTGGCCAGAATTTCTGGCCATTCGACCCATACCATAAAGTATTACATGCGCATCGGTTTGCTGAAGGAATTTGGACGCAGCCCAGAGACGAATTTTCGGTATTTTGATGATTTTTCTTTAGATTCTCTCAAGAAAATTAGAGCACTGCAGGTACAGGGGCATTCTCTAAAAGAAATCAAAGAACTCCTAAACGGGAAACAATGAGTTATTACGCCGTCCTGGATTTAAAGACAGAACCTTTCTCCACGAGTCCTGACCCGCATTTTTTTTATCGTTCCCGGGAACACACAACCGCCCTGCAAAGATTGGAAATCGCCATCCGCTTAAAACGCGGTTTAAGTTTGATCCTTGGTGATGTCGGCACGGGGAAGACCACGCTTTCGCGGGCCCTTTTCCAGATTTTCAGCGGCGAAGAGCGTGAGTATATTTTTCATATGATCCTCGACCCTGATTTCAAGACGGAATATCAATTCCTGGCGTGTCTGACCAAGATGTTTGGTGTCAGCCCTTTTTTTCGTTCGGCGATTGACCATCGGGAAGCCATCGAAAAATATCTTTTCCATAAATGTATTGAAGAAAAAAAGACCGTTGTCCTTCTGATTGACGAAGGTCAAAAACTTTCCCAGCCGTTTTTGGAAATATTGCGGACGCTTTTAAATTATGAAACGAATGAATTTAAATTATTGCAGCTGGTGATTATGGCCCAGATGGAACTTCTTCCCCGGATCATAAAGATCCGTAACTTCATTGACCGTGCCAGTCTGAAATATATCATCAATCCGCTGGATGAGGGGGAAACCAAGGAGCTCATTGAATTCCGTCTGCATCAGGCTGGGTATAACGGCGGCAGAGACATATTCAGTCGTGAAGCCGTACAAAAAATTTATGAACATAGCCAGGGCTATCCGAGAAAAATCGCCCTTCTTTGTCATAATGCCTTAGAAAAGTTGGTGATGGAAGGCCGGGAAATGGTCACCGGAGATTTGGTTACCGATTTGATTGATGAAGAAGAAAAGTGGAAATAGCATTGCTTATGCAAGAAGGTACATCTCCCGAAGAGAAATTGTTAAAACTTATCCGTAGGAAAAATACGGCCGCCGTTAAGGGCGATGCGCCGTTAGCCACGGGAGGACCTTCTGCGCAAACTCTCCCATCGATCGGCGAATTTGGTGGTTCCTTAAAAATTTTTAAAACGTTCGATAAATTTTTGATCGCTGCCATTGTCATTTTATTCGGATATCTAATTTATGATTTAAGATTTGGTGAAAAAGAGGAGATAATAATTTCTTTGGAAGAATCAAGCCCTGAGCCTGAGGTAGCTGCTGCGGTTATCAATGAACCGACCGAGCCGCCACCCTTTTCGTATTATGCCAAACAAATCAAAGACAGAGATATATTTGAGTCTGATCAAAATCAGCGAATCACGACGGACCAACTGCCTGCCGAAATCCAGACCGCAACGCCGCCGCCACCCGATTTGACAACTAAATTAAAGATTGTGGGTGTTGTCCTGGACAAGGATCCTGAGGTGATTGTCGAAGATTTAGAGGAACAGAAGACCTATTTTCTTCATAAAGGAGATCGGATTAGAGAGGCCGTTGTGAACGTCATCGAAGAAGGCAAAGTTATCTTGGAATATAATAATCAGACAATAGAGCTTGTTCGATGAGAAGGGAGACTTTATAATATAAAATGAATAATATGCTTAACATTATTTTTAGGATAAGCTTGTTGTTAAGTTTTCTTTGGGGCAATGAAATAGTTTTCGCCCAGTCCGGTGATTATTATTCCATCATTGAACGGGCTTTGGATCGACAGGAACAGGGTGGACGTGCTACCAGACCGGATAAATCTCCGATATTGTCATCGACCATAGACAGCCGGGAATTTTCAACAACCGACACCCGGGACTATTTAGATGAATTTGAACGCAGTCGGCGTTTCGACCCCAAACGGCGGGTCAGTTTGAAAGATAAAATCATTTTAGATGTCCTGGACCTGGAAGGTATGGACATCAACGATGTCCTGAAGCTGATCGCGAAAAAAAGCGGATTGAATATTGTCGCGGGGAAAAATATTGCCGGGAAAGTCACGATTTATCTCAAAGAGGTGGACGTCGCCGATGCCTTGAGGATCATCTTGGAGTCTCACGACATGGCCTTTGTCGAGGAAGACAATATTGTCAAGGTGATGATGGACAAAGATTATGAGCTGACCTACGGCCATAAATTTGAGGACAAAACCGCCGTTCGTATCGTCCAGTTGAAATACGCCAATGCCACGGAGATCATGGCGACTTTGAATCAGATGCGCAGCATCATCGGCAAGATCATTGCTGACCAAAAATCCAATACTTTGGTTTTGATGGATACTCCGGAAAAATTGGCAGCCATGGAGTTTCTTTTAGAGGGGATCGATGTCCCCGTCAAGACGGAGACATTTCATTTGAGCTATACTAAGGCCGAGGACATTACGCCCAAAATTATCGAAGCCATTACGAAAAATGTCGGGATGGTGAATTCGGACAAGAGGACCAACAAAATTATTGTCACCGATACTCCGCAGAAATTAGATGAGATCCGCAATCTCGTCAGTACCTTTGACACGCAGCAGCGGGAAGTTTCCATCGAAGCGAAAATCATTCAGGTGGTTTTAAGCGACCAATACAAGATGGGGATTGACTGGCAGGCCATTGTCGCGGATTGGCATGGTTTTAATTGGCAGAGTGACTTAGATGTCCTGGGTGGTGATACCACGGCTCCTTCGGATAAGCGCGGCAAGGTCAGTATCGGGACGCTATCCAGCGACGATTACACGATTTTGCTGGAGGCCTTGCAGACGGTGGGGACAACCAATATCCTTTCGAGTCCGCGGATTACGGTTTTGAATAATGAAGAGGCGAAGATATTAGTTGGTTCCACCGAACCGTTTGTCACCACGACGACGACCACTCCCGCCACCGGTGCGGCCACCACGGCTGAAAGTGTTAACTTTATTGATGTTGGGGTGAAATTATTTGTCACCCCAACCATTCATAACGATGATTTTATTACGATGAAGGTAAAACCCGAGGTCAGTACCGTCACCAGATTCTTGACGACCAGTCAGAACAATACGATCCCGGTGGTGGAAACCTCGGAGGCTGAAACGACCGTGATGGTTAAAGACGGTGTGACGATTGTTATCGGTGGGCTTATCAAAGATGAAAAGATTGACACGCGAAAGCGGGTCCCGGTGCTGGCGAATGTCCCCCTCTTGGGAGCGTTGTTTAGGAACCGGGATGATTTGGTGCGCAAAACAGAACTCGTGATCTTTTTAACTCCCAGAATCATTTCAGGTGATGCCAGTGAAAATCAGCGGGTCAGTTCCCTCAAATATTAACAATATTTCCTGACTTCCTTAAAAATAATACCACGGGTTGTCAGCCCCAGCTTACCTTGAAACCAATTTTATTAGAGGAAGCTGGGACAGTCCCGACTTCAATCTAATAAAATAATTTAATGGAAAGTCGGGGCAGTACTGACCTCCGTAATCTTATTGACGTTTGCACAAGCAACATTAATAACTTTAAGAAAACAAACGTCGAGATACTGACTACAACTATTAATGTTGGTTCAGAGAAAGTCAGTAAGGCTCAATGGAATGGGGCATTCCTGCCGGCAGGATTTGTACGGAGATCTGTAATCTATGCATAGTTTTGTGACCAGGGAAAAACTAATCCTACCGGTCATTTTTCTTTTCTTTTTAGGCGGTTGCGCTACGGCCCCAAAAAAATCACCTAAAGCGACGGTAACACTGAAAGAATTATGCGAGCAAAACAATATCCAGTGGCATTGGGACAGCGTCAGCCAGGTGGTAACTTTAAATTACCGCGATGTTATTGCTAAGGTTTTGGTCGGCAGTAACCTGGTGATGATGGATAAGGAAAGTATTTCTTTAAGCGGGTCGGTTAAAGTCCATAAAGGTGGTATTCTGGTGCCGGCGGATTTTGAAACGAAGGTCATTGAGCAACTGATAAAAGAGGTTTCGTATGTGATTAAAAAATTTCGGGAGATCGTGGTCGATGCCGGCCATGGCGGTAAAGATCCCGGGGCCATTGGTAAAGGTGGTTTAAGGGAAAAAGAGGTTGTTTTAGATATTGCCAAAGGATTAACGGAGAATCTGGAAAAGGCGGGAATGAAAGTGATCATGACCAGGACGAAGGATGAATTTATTTCACTGGAAGATAGAACCAAGATCGCCAGCGCGTCCAACGCGGATTTATTTGTCAGTGTTCACGCTAATTCAAGCCGCAGCCGTAGTGCCCACGGCTTAGAGGTTTTTTATTTGCGAGAGTTGGATTATTCGAAAAAGCAAGACGAGATTTTTCAAAAGAATTTTGAAGAGAGACTGACTAAATTTTCCATGGATAAAGATTCCGCCGCCCTTAAAGATATCTTGATGGATATGATGACGCAGTATAAAAAGGGGGAGTCAAAACATTTGGCGGAACATGTGTCGGCTTCCGCCCCCGAGAGAATTAATGCCAAAAATCGCGGCATAAAATCTTCTGGATTCTTTGTTCTGAGAAACACTTTAATTCCGGCCATCTTAGTTGAGGTCGGATTCTTGACGAACGCGGATGAAGAAGCCCTTTTAAGGGATAGCGCATATCGCAAAAAAGTAGCCGAAGGATTAACCAAAAGCGTTCTTGATTATGTCGAATAGGAATAAAGATTTTGCCATCGGTGTTTTTGATTCCGGTTTGGGGGGACTGACCGTTGTCAAAGAATTGATGCGTCAGCTTCCGGGTGAAGACATTGTTTATTTCGGAGATACGGCCCGGGTGCCTTATGGAACGAAGTCGAAAGAGTCTGTCGTCCGGTTTTCCAAAGAAAACGTGGCGTTTCTCCTGACCCAAAAGGTCAAAATGATTGTGGTGGCCTGTAACACCGCTTCCAGCTTGGCCATGCCCACGTTAAGAAAACATTTCACAGTTCCCATCGTCAGTGTTATAACACCCGGTGCCCAAAAGGCCGTGGCGGTGAGCCAAAACAAAAGAATCGGCGTTATCGCCACCCCGGCGACCATCAACAGCCAATCGTACACAAAGAGTTTAAAGAAGTGTGAACGTTCCGTCAAAGTCAGTACCCAGGCTTGTCCTTTGTTTGTCCCTTTGGTGGAAGAAGGTTGGTATGATGGAGAGATCACCAAAGATATTGTGCGAAGGTATTTGGGAGAGTTAAAAAAATCCGGCATGGATACGCTCATTTTAGGTTGTACGCATTATCCTTTGTTAAAAGTGGTGATCCAAAAAGTCGTTGGGCCGCGTGTCCAGCTCATTGATTCGGCCCAGGAAGTTGCTTTGGAGGTAAGGAAAATCCTCGAGCGCAAGGAAATGCGGCGCGCGCGGAAAAGCAAAGGGCATTACAGCTTTTGGGTCAGTGATGAACCCAAGCACTTTCGCCGACTGGCAAAGAGGTTTTTAGGATTTGACATTAAAAACGTTAAAAGAGCGTAAGTGCATATCCCGACTATAGGTCGGGATTAATTCGTGCAACAATTTACGTTCACTGTCGTTCCGCAAAGTGTGCACTCATTAAATGTTTGAATTGTCCATTAAAAGCGATTTCGCCTCGGCCCATTTTCTTAAAGGATATGACGGCCCGTGTAAAGATCTTCATGGCCATACGTGGAAAGTAGAGGTGGTGCTGCAAAGCGATAAATTAAACAACGTTGGCTTGGTTATCGACTTTAAAGAAATCAAGAAACGGTTAAAGAATTTTTTGATGACGATTGATCACGTGAATCTCAATGATTTAAGCTATTTTCAACAAGTTAATCCTTCGACGGAGAATCTGGCCAGATACATTTATGATGGATTTTCCAAAGAAATTCATCCTTTAAAAATTAAACGGGTGACTGTCTGGGAATCGGAAGTGGCGAGTGTAACGTATTATGAATAGGGTTTAGGGGTCAGCGGTTAGGGTTTAGTAAAAAATTTCCAACCTACCCCCTAAACGCTGAACCCTAATCCCTTCATAAAATTTTTATATGAAATCTGCTGTTATCCTTTTATCCGGAGGGTTGGATTCGACAACCCTTCTTTTTTTTGCGAAGGCCAAGGGCTTTAAAATCCATTGTTTGATTTTTGATTATCAACAGCGGCACAAAAAAGAAATTCGTCAGGCTGTTTCGATTGCCCGACATGCCCGCTGTCCTTTTGAGGTGGTAAAGATCGCGTTGCCGTGGCGCGGGTCAGCGCTGTTAGATAAGAAGATACCTGTGCCTCAAGGGAGAAGTTTAAGGAAGATTAGCGCCCGTGAAATCCCCGCTACGTATGTTCCCGCGAGAAATATAATTTTTTTAAGTTTCGCCGTTTCTTACGCGGAGGCGATCGGCGCGCGAACGGTTTTTATCGGGGCCAATGCCATTGATTATTCCGGGTATCCGGACTGCCGGCCGGAGTTTTATATAGCCTATCAGGAAGTCTTAAAAAAAGGATTGAAATCCGGTGTTGAAGGAAAAGCGATCAAGATTGCCACGCCGCTTATTCATAAAACCAAAGCACAAATAATTCAACTGGGTTTATCGTTGAAGGTCCCGTATCATTTGACATGGTCGTGTTATCAAGGCGGAAGACGGCCTTGCGGACAATGCGATAGTTGTGTTTTGCGAGCTAGAGGTTTCAATGAAGCAGGCGCGAGAGATCCATTATCATGAATATTGGGTCATTGCGAGTCCGTTAGGGCGAAGCAATCCCTAAAAGAATTAATTTTTGTAGAGATTGCCACGCTCGGGCATGCGCCCTCGCTCGCAATGACCCCAGACAAGATGATGAAAGCAAAAGTATCCGAAATTTTTAAATCCATTCAAGGCGAAGGCAAATACGTGGGCGTTCCCCAAGTTTTCGTCCGTTTCTATGAGTGCAACATCCATTGTGTTTGGTGCGATACCCCCGCATCGATCGGCGATAGCGGCGGCAAGTTTGAAGAGTATTCGCTGAAGCAAGTCCTGGATCAAGTTTTAACATTATCGGCGAATTGCCACTCGGTGAGTTTAACCGGCGGTGAACCGATGGTGCAAAGCGATTTTCTTAAGGAATTACTGCCACTGATCAAACAGACCAAATTGAAGACGTATCTGGACACCAACGGCATATTTCATAAGGAATTGAAGACGATTATCGATGATCTGGATATTATCGCGATGGATATCAAACTTCCCAGTTCCACAAAATGCCAATCGTACTGGCAGGAGCACGAGGAGTTTTTGAAGGAGGCTGTTAAAAAGGATGTCTTTATCAAGGCCGTTATCTCCCAGGGAACTTCCCGCGACGATATCATCCAGTCGGCCCAGCTGGTCGCCGGGATCAATCGGGATATTCTATTTATTTTGCAGCCAAATTATTTTGATTTGAACCCTTCGACTTCGCTCAGGGTTGGTAAAGATAGCGTAGTAAAAAAATGCTGTGAATTTCAGGATTATTGTTTACAATATCTTACCAATGTGAGGGTCATGCCACAGATGCATAAGTTTATGAAGGTGCGTTGAGTTATCAGTCTTCAGTCTGCCTGTCGGCAGACAGGCTTTTAGCTGATTGCTGAAAGCCGATAGCTAAATAGGAAAGTTTATGGCGAAACCGACAAGTACTGACTTTTGTAAAAGTAATAAGAATAAAGGTAGTCAGTATCTCGACGTTTGTTATCCAGAAATTTGTCACATTAGTTGTACAAACGTCAATAGTTACGAAGGCTTACAAGAGAACGTCCGGAAGCTAAGGACACCTGAGATCGAAGTCTGGAACAATAAATATCCGGACCGGGAATACACGGTGGAGATGAACATCCCGGAATTTACCTGCATCTGCCCCAAGACAGGCCTGCCGGATTTTGCCACCATCAAAATCAACTACGGCCCGGCGAAGAAATGTGTTGAGCTTAAATCTTTTAAACTGTATTTGATTTTTTACAGGAATATTGGTATTTTTCACGAACATTTGGTCAACAGAATACTCGATGATTTTGTGAAGGCCTGCCGGCCGCGTTGGATGAAAATTGAGGTTGATATGAACCCCCGCGGCGGGATTCAGACTTCTGTCATTGCCGAATGGCCTAAAAAATCTAAGTAAAGGAAAATTTATGTCACGAACGGATGGTCGTAACTCGGATCAGTTAAGAAAAATAAAAATTACCAAAAATTTTTCTAAATATGCCGAAGGCTCCTGTTTGATTGAATTCGGCGACACGCACGTGGTTTGCACCGCAACGATTGAGGAAAACGTTCCGTTATTTTTAAGAAATTCGGAAACGGGCTGGGTGACCGCAGAGTACGGGATGCTGCCACGTTCCTGTCAGCAAAGGATCGCCCGCGATAAAACCTCCGGCCGGGTCCATGAGATTCAAAGATTGATCGGACGTTCGCTTCGCAGTGTCGTGGATATGACAAAATTAGGCGAACGGACCGTCAAGATTGACTGCGATGTGCTTCAGGCCGACGGCGGGACCAGAACCGCTTCCATCACCGGCGGTTTCATTGCTTTGGCTGACGCCTTGATAAGTCTGCGCGATAAAGATATTCTTAAAAAAGCTCCTCTCAAAGATTACGTGGCGGCGGTCAGTGTCGGTATTATCAACGGAACGTTTTTACTGGACCTCAATTATGATGAGGATGCCAAGGCCGATATTGACATGAACGTGGTGATGGTCGGTCGCGGTGAATTTGTGGAAATGCAAGGCACCGCCGAAGGAAAAACATTTTCCAAGAAGCAGATGGATACCCTGATTGCCCTATCCCAACAGGGAATACAAGAACTCATCGATATTCAGAAAAGCGTTTTGCCGGATTTGTCTTTATACTGACATACGCAAAAGTAATGAGATGTCAGTACTGGCCGCCACCGGCGATAAAAGCCTCGGAAATGAAGTTATTACTTTTGCGGAGGCCTGTAAATGAAAGAACTGCTTGTCGCCACCCGCAACAAAAAGAAATTCCAGGAAATCAAAGACCTTTTAAGCGACCTGCCTTTGAAAATAATTTCATTGTTTGATTATCCCGATTGCCCTGAAATCGTTGAAGACGGCAAAACTTTCAAAGATAATGCCATTAAAAAAGCGCTGGCGATTGCCGATCACACCGGGAAGATGACAATGGGCGAGGATTCCGGTCTGGAAGTGAAGGCCTTGGGGAACAGACCCGGCGTGTATTCCGCGCGGTTTTCAGGTGAAGGCGCCACGGATAAAAAGAATAATACAAAATTATTGCGATTATTAAAAGGGATACCCTTAAGAAAACGTCAAGCTCGTTATCGTTGTTGTGTGGCTTTTGCCGATCCTAAAGGAATCATTGACGCTGTCAGTGGTAGCTGCAGTGGTTTGATTTCTTTGTCTGAAAAAGGCAAAAACGGATTCGGGTATGATCCCTTATTTTTGATTTCCCGCTATAAGAAAACCTTCGGCGAACTTGACTTGACGATCAAAGCGAAGATGAGCCATCGCTCCCGCGCTTTAAAAAAATTCAGGAAGGTTATTGAAAAATACCTTGCAGGCCGTCTTTCAGAAGTTCACCGGTCTGCTTGAGAAGATCGATGGGCAGGGGGACGACAGAATACTTGGGCTCTTTTAGCGTTCCGGATAATTTAATCGTCATAAAATCATTGGTCTGGGATAAGATGGTGGTCAGAGCTCTTTTAATGGAGCCTGACTCCTCGATAGCTTTGTCACTGAAGTGGGCGGTGATATCGAAATCAAGTTTCCCGGAGAAGTCCACCCAGCCTTTCCCGAGAACGGTGACCTCCTCGCTGTCCATTTGGAAATTCTCCGTGGATACCTTTTGATTCTGGGTGATAAAATTTCCCTGCGCCCCCACGAAAGATATTCTTGAGAATTCCGGGATAAACAGAAGGACCCCCAGCCCTTGCAGGAGATTCAGCTGCCAGATATTTCCATCCTTAATAGCCACCGAGCCTTGGCCGGTTATCGTATCTAAGTCCTGAATATTTCCTTGCATCTCAACGGCGGAAGAGAAATATCCGGAAACATCTTTGTCCTTAAACGCTGTGTCTTTTTTAAGCTTCGCTAAATTCGTATTTTCTAAGGCAGCGGTCAAGATGAAAGGTAAGCCTTCGGTGAATTTTGCCGATGATTTGATTTGGAATTCTCCATCGTAGATGGCGGCCGCAACATCAAACTGCTGTAGGACGCGATTATTTTGGTTATAAACGACCGAAATGTCATTGAGTTTGTAGCCGGAAAGCGAGACCAGCGGCCCTTGGGCTTTGGCATTGATATTTAAATTCATCCAATCTTTGACCGGACCATTGACGGACCCGGCGATGTTTAGCCTGCCTGCCGGATTTAAATTTTTTAATTTATTTTCTATGTCAGGATTGATCTTTAATAAATTACTCAATTCAAGATTAATGGTTCCGGTTAAGCCCAGCGCCATGGAGGCATTCTTAGGAAGTTGTATTTCCCCGGTTACATCAAAAGAAGAATCCAGATACTGTCCTTTGAGTGATTTGATTTTAAGATTTTGGCCGTAGGTTAAAGCGATATCACGCAGTTGAAGGTTACTTATAGACATCGTCGGACTTTTAGCCTCAAGATTAAATTGCCAGCTTTGCCAGTCGGCAGTGGGACCGGCAACGGAGCCGACGAGATTTATCATCCCGGAGGGATTAAATTCCTTAAGCTTCTCGGTCAAAGGTGGGGTTATTTTCGATAAGTTATCCAATTGCAGATCCAGTTTGCCAGCGGCAATAAAGGACGGCTGGCCGCCTTTGGGAAGCCGCACCTTGCCGCTTAGATCAAAGACGGAATCAAGGAATTGTCCTTTCAGAATGTTAATTTTAATCCCGCCTAAGATAGCGATGGCCTGGGTTTTTACGCTGAGGCCCTCTGAATGAATGGTCGCCCCCAGATTCGGTCGGGAAAAATTCTGGAGTTCGCCGTCGAGTGTATAGGCCCGTTCAAAAAAAGTGATGGTTAAGTTTCTCCACGACATTTTATCTTTCATGTAATTTACTTCCCCGTTAATGCCGGTAAGTGGCCCGGGAAATTTTTCGCTGTTGACGCTGACATCTTTTAGCTGGGCTTTGATTTTGATATCGGCCTGTTCAGGCGCCTTTATTTTACCTTGAAACGAGACGGATATTTGGGCCTGGCCTTTGGCATCGACGTTTGCCTTCTTGACCAAATCGGGGATGATATTTTTTAATAATTCCAGTTTGATATCCGTTGAAACCTGGATATCGAGCGCGGGGTCTTTGAAATCCAGTAATTGGCCGGAAAGTTTGATCTCAGTGTCGAGAGTGGAGAAGGTCAGAGCGTCGGAAGTTATCTTGTCTGTTTTAAAATAAATTTTTCCGGAAATATTTTCCGCTTTTTCGATATGGGGAAGACCTGTCAGGGTTGATTGATTGGGTTCAAGGGATCCGCTGTACTCCAGGGGACGGACGGCACCGGCATCATATTGAAAATCAAGGATGGCCTTGGGCGATCCGATATATCCTGTCGTCCCGTTGATTTGAGCGTTCAGGTTATCAGCGGTGATCTCGCTTTTGATGACCATTTTTTTACCTTGAGAAGAAATGATAAAATGGGCTTCCTTGATGAGGCCGTTTTTAAATTGGACAAACGGCTGGTTGTAATAATAGGGAAGGTATTCCATCAAGGCCGCGTCGCGCAGATCAACAGTGGCATTGAGGGCCTGTGAGGCCAGTTGATATTCTCCTTTAGCGGAGATAAAAGCGGAGGCATTTTCCTCGGGAATTTGGGCCTCTAAAAAGAAATTCACATTTTTTAAAAAAGAAATGTTGGCTTTGATTTGAATGTTTTCGATTGTTTCGGAGAAATTCGGGGCGGTTGTTTGGTCGAAGTATTTGATTTTACCGTCACTGACGGTCAGTTTACCGATGACAACGGAAAGAGAACCTTTCGATTGTCCCGCGGCTTCGTCTTGTGGAAGCAGGTCGTTAAAGTTGAAAATTTTGTTTTCTTGACGAGAAATGGAAAGATAAGGTTCGTCAACGGTCAAGGAGGGAATGGCAATCTTTTTTTCTTTAAAAATGGAGAGAAAGAGGATACTAAACGTAATTTTCTTAAGTTGGACAAAAGGGATTTCGTCTGAATTTTTTTCAAAGATGGTCAGTTCGTCAACGGCAAATCCGCTCAAAGGGTGAAAGTGAATGGACCCGATGGATACTTTTCGGTGCAGGGCTTTTTCGGCCTGCTCAATCACGATTTTTTTGAATTTAACCGGGAAGAAGACTTTATTCGCGTAGTAAAGGGCGGCGCTGGCCGTGACCAAAATGACAGCGGCAATCAGCGTGATTTTAATTTTCATAGGGTTGTATTATATAGAAAGCTTATCGAATCTTCAATCATGAAATTGGCGATCAGACCATTTTGGAAAAGTTGCAAAACGTATACCCGCGTGATATTATGAGGCCTGTTTACACGGGGAGTAGCGCAGCTGGCTAGCGCACTTGCTTTGGGAGCAAGGGGTCATGGGTTCAAATCCCATCTCCCCGACTTTAATTTTCCTACCGTACTATAAAACAAACCATGTTTAAAAAACGCGATCACACAAAACTCATCTGCGGTATCAGCGAACTCAATAGTCTTTTTGAAGACGCCCCGAGCCTGGAAACGTTTTTGCAGAAAATTGTCGATATGATCGCCGATCACATGCATTCGGAAGTCTGTTCAATTTATTTGTATTATGAGGATCGAGGGGAACTCGTTTTAACCGCGACTTATGGTTTGCATCCGGATTCCATTGGCAAGGTCACAATGAAATTGGGTGAAGGGTTGACGGGGTTGGCCTTGAAGGAGTTAAGGCCGATTTGTGAAAGTTCGGCGCAGGACAATCCTAATTTTAAATATTTCCCGGGGATTGGGGAAGAGCGCTTTGAATCTTTTTTGGCCGTGCCCATTATCCGCGGGCAGACCAAAATCGGCGTTATGGTCACGCAGAATTTAAAAAAGAATTATTTTACCAGCGAAGATGTTTCCGTTTGCCGGGCGATCACTTCACAATTGGCCAATACTATCGAGACCACTAAGCTTTTGATGATGCTGCGCGAGGTCCAACAGGGAAAAGTAGAGACCCCCAAAGTCCAGGATTTAAAGTTTATCAAAGGCCGGGTCGGTTCCGAAGGTTTTGCTTTCTGCGAAGCCGTGGTTTTGGATGTTGAGAGTTTCCGCCGGCTTTCCGAAGCGCGGAATTTTAGCATCCGCTACACCGTGGAAGATTTTCATCGAGCCGTCCGCTTGACCGAAAAACAATTGGAAGATTATCAGTCTCAGATTGAAGAGCAGTTAGCCGACGTGGCCTCGCTTATTTTCATGGCCCAGATTTTGATGCTCAAAGACAAAGGTTTTGTCGATGCCATTACGAATTTGATTGAAAAAGGACTCAATCCCCCGAATGCCGTTTTAAAGATTGTGAATAATTATGTCGCCAAATTCAACGCGATGTCCGACAGTTATCTTCGCGAAAAAAGTCATGACGTCATGGACATTGGCAAGAGGCTTCTGGAAAATCTTGTCGGCGCCAGCGAAGACTGCGACGATTGCCAGGGGCGCATTGTCATTGCCCGGGAATTATTCCCTTCCAATATTCTTAAATTGTCATCTCAAGGGGTCAAAGGAGTTATTCTTTTAAGCGGCGGCGTGAGTTCGCATTTGTCGATTTTAGCCAGGTCTTTGAATATTCCGTTGGTCATCACCGACACCGCGCAATTGCTTGAGATTCGTCAAAGGACCAAAATCCTTCTCGATGCCGAGCAGGGTAATATTTATGTCGAGCCTTCGGAAAGTATCATCGTCAATTTCAAGGAAAGGGAAGACGCGCGCGCGCGTCTTGTCGAATTGAAAGAGTCGCTTAAGGAAGAGACGCACACCAAAGACGGCATCCGGGTAAAATTATTATCAAATATTAATCTTTTAAGTGATCTAAAGACCTCGCGGGAATTGAAAAGCGAAGGGATAGGACTTTACCGGACGGAGTTTCCCTTTATTGTGCGCAGTGATTTCCCTTCGGAGGAAGAGCAGCTGGTGATTTACCAGAAACTCATCGCCGGGATGCCTGACAAAGAGATCACCTTTCGCACGCTGGACATCGGCGGCGATAAAGTCTTGTCCTATTACAATCATGAGAAAGAGGAAAATCCGTTTTTGGGGATGCGTTCCATACGGTTTTCCCTGCGCCACAAGGAAATTTTTATGGCCCAGGTCCGGGCCATCCTGCGGGCCGGTCATGACGTCGATATTAAAATTATGTTCCCGATGATTTCTTCCTTAGACGAATTCATTGAAGCCAGGGAGATTGTTTGCGAATGTGTGCGCCGCCTGAAAGAAGAGCGTGTGCCTCACAACGGTTCGGTTCCCATCGGTATCATGGTGGAACTGCCAGCGGTTTTAGAGATCATGGAAGACCTGGCCGCCGAGGCTGATTTTTTGTGCATCGGGACCAATGATTTTATCCAGTATTTGTTGGCCGTTGACCGCACCAATGAGAAAGTCGCGGACATGTATTTGGCGCATCATCCAGCGGTTTTGCGTTCCCTTAAGAAAATCGTCGCTGCCGGGATCAAATTTAAAAAGGATGTGACCATCTGCGGCGACATGGCCCATGAGCCGAAATATATCCCTTATCTTTTAGGCATTGGAATAAGAAGGCTGAGTTTGGATTCACGGCACTTGCCTAAGATAAAGTCAACCATCTCGAAAATAGACTTAGAAAAGGCCAAAAAATTGACGGAAGAACTTTTGTCGCACAATCGTCTGAGCCATATCACGCGGATCGTAGAACAGAATATTTGAGCATAAAAAGAGCGAAGAATTTCTTTACTTTAATAATTTTTATGTTAAAGTGTCAGTTGTGAATAGGCACAAAAGTTCCAGAATAGCCTTTACCCTCATGGGCTTGGTTTTAGTCAGCTTTCTCACGTCCAGCTGTGCCAAGCAAGAGAATCCTCCTGCCAGCCAGGAAACAGTTGCTTCCTCTGAGTTGCAAAACAAAAGTAAAATGCTCGTTAATCAGGCCGAAGAGTCGTTGAAGGACGGAGATTTTACCGGGGCCATCAATACCCTGAAAGCGGCCGTTAAGATTGATCCCAAAAACGCGGACGCTTATTTTCTTTTTGCCCGTACTCTCATGCATCTTGAGAATTACGATCAGGCCATTAATTATTTTAACGCGGTCATTCAGTTAGACCCTGACAATGGCGATGCGCATCTTCTTTTGGGTGGATGTTACGACATGACCGGCAATAAAGAGAAGGCGATCCAGGAAGTCGAAGAGAGCGTCAATATCTTCCGGGAAGAGCGCGATGGTGAAAATTTCAAGCGCGCCATGGCGGTCTTGCAGGGTTTAAAGAACACCCCGGAGAATCAAGGCCAGTCCTCTTAAGGTTCTTGCCAGTAAATCCCACAGTATCATATTAAATTCTATCGTCGAATTTGTGTTTTTGATTGATAAAATAACATTGCTGTCTTAATTAGCCGAAGGCCAGTTCATATTGTAGAGTGGCCTTCGATTTAGGTTTATGAAAAGGATCGTTGAGCCAATCCCATAAGTTACGTTTTGAGAAAATATTTGTCGGTAATA
>Ga0247727_10003738_pt1 | contig 33279 bp, 33 predicted proteins | sample WisWelCaveWW1625_FD_202498 | JGI IMG/M metagenome (GOLD analysis project Ga0247727, IMG submission 202498) | Biofilm microbial communities from Wishing Well Cave, Virginia, United States - WW16-25 | ecosystem: Environmental > Aquatic > Deep subsurface > Groundwater > Cave microbial mat | place...
GGAGAGCGAACCGGACGCTTGAAACCAGGCGGTCGCGTTGTCGAATACACCGGCGGCAGCACGGGCGTGTCTCTCGCCCTGATTTGCGCTGCACGAGGGTACCCCCTGAGCATCGTGACATCCGATGCGTTCAGCGCAGAAAAGCGCAATCACATGGCCGCACTCGGCGCCGAGCTGACCATCGTCCCCAGCATCAGCGGGGGCATGGACGCGGCCCTGACGCGCAACATGATCGAGGCCGCGCGTCAACTGACTGAGCAAACCGGGGCCTTCTGGACCGACCAGCTCAATAACACCGATCAATTGACCGCCTACCATGCGATGGCGGACGAGGTCTGGGCGCAGAGCAGCGGCCGGGTCGATGCGTTCGTGCAAAGCACGGGAACTGCCGCTTGCGTTCGCGGCATCGCCGAGGTCCTGCGCCGCAACAAGCCGGATATGCACATTGTCGCGGTCGAGCCAAAGGAGTCAGCGGTCCTATCGGGAGGCAGGACCGGCGTCCACAAGATCGAAGGCATTGGGGCCGGCTTCGTCGTTCCTCTATGGCACGCGTCCATAGCCGACGAAATCGCCACCGTCTCGACCGAGGACGCGATGGCTATGTCACGCAAACTCGCGCGCTCCGACGCCCTGTTCGCCGGGACATCGACCGGTGCCAACCTGGTCGCTGCCATCGAAATCGGGAACCGCCTGGGCAAGGATGCGACGGTCGTCACCGTCATGTGCGACTCCGGCATCAAGTATTTGAGCACTCGCCTGTATGAATGCAGTCCGGCGCCATCTTCGACCTGACCGGCTCCTGCTGGCAGGCCTTCGCCAACGGCCTGCTGTGGAACGGCGCATTCCGTCGAGAGATGAATGGCGGTTGCGACCCGTCAATCATAACTCGGCTCATCGGCTGTGGGTTGGGAGAGTTCTGCAAAACCGTTGGCCATGTCGGGCCGCCTCGCGGTTGGTCTCGGTCACTTGACATCGCGGGCCAGCCTGAGGTTCTCTTCCGTGGTCTGAGACACCGAGTTGTGAGGCGTAAACATGTTCGCTGGTACAGATCGATGATGCGCTGCGACGCCGAGTGGTTGAGCCGTGCTCTAGCCGAATTTAGCAACGAGGAGCTCTCCCCGCTACTCAATCTGGGTTCCTCTACTCGCCACTTTCGCACGGTCGAGCAGCCGCATATCCAACGGTTGGTGTTCGGACCGCTGGAGATGCGCGGCGTCCGCGTGATACACTCCGATCTGAAAGTCGCGGAAGGCGTCGATATTGGTGGCAATATTTTTGACGAGGCTGTCTTCGCCAAGCTGAAAGCCATGGCGCCCCGCGCGGTCGTTTGTACCCACATGTTCGAGCACGTTCGCGTGCGTCAGGAATTAACGCGTTGCATCTTGGATCTGCTGTCCGAAGGTGGGCACATCTTCATCACCGTGCCGTCGAGTTATCACGAACACCACGACCCGATAGACACCATGTTCCGGCCAACGCCTGATGAACTAGCTGATTTGTTCAAGGGCCAAGAGATCTTGGAAAAGAAGGAGCTCACCGGCGAGACCTACCGGGCACACGTGCGGCGGCGGCCAATCACCATTTTTTTTCGCCACTTCACCCGCTTCTTCGTACCGTTTCTGGGCTGGCGCGCCTGGAAGCGCTCTATGGGCAAGCTTTACTGGCTATTCAATTCCTACAAAGTCTCGGCCGTTGTCGGCAAAAAGGTTAGCCAGGTCTCTCGCCCGGTCTCGTCGCAAGTGTCTGGCGCGGTTAAGGCCGGTACTGAGAAAGCAGCTTAGTAATTGACGCACAATCGCCAGGAAACCTAACCAACCGCCACATCTTCACTTCGCAAATAAGCGCTCTTTGTAAAAACCGCAGACGGCGGACGTGCTTCGGAGCGCGGCCTTCATCCACGTCGGATGCTTGGGCACGGAAACCCGACCCGCAAAGGGACACCCTTCGGTGCCAGCAGGAACGCTTCGGTGCCCCAATAGCTTCTCGCCGACTACTTCTGCAACGAAATCGGCACTTTGCGTACCTTTGCCATCATCCGGAACATAGCAGCCGTTGAGCGACTGTCCGCGCAGCCGGCTACCGCCGCGTGGCTCCGAACAGGACGAGCACGGCGAGGCCGACCAATGTCACGCCGGCCGCCGCCAGGAACGCCACCGCGTAGCCCCCGCTCGCCTCGTAGATGACGCCGATCAGTGCCGGACAACCCGCCACGCCCACCACCGTCACCAGCTGGCTCGTTGAATAGATGCGGCCGTAATCGCGCGTGCCGAAGCGCTCGGCCAGCAGCAGCGGATGCATCATCAGCGAGTTGCCCATGGTGACGCCAAAGATCACCGTGCCGAGCAGGATCTGGGTGCTATCCTCGGCCACCGCCAGCACCACCAGGCCGACCGCCTGCATCGCCATCAGGGCGAGCGCGAAGCTGCGCGTCGAAACCTTCAACAGGATCCAGCCGCCGGTCAGCCGCCCGATCGTGCTCGACCCCGCCATGACCGAGATCGCGAGCGCCGCCGTGGCGACGCCGGCCCGCGTGCTGGCCAGCCGGTAGATGTGGGCAATGGCGCCGACCTGGGCCCCGAGCAGGAAGAGGTAGGCGACCGACACCGCGTAGAAGTAGCGGCTGCGCCAGGCATCGGCATAGGCGACGGCCGGCTGCGGCGGGGCCTGCTCGCGCTCGGCCTGGGTGATGCCGTCGGGCTCGAGGCCGAGCGCCGCCGGGCTCGATCGCATCACCAGCAGCGCCACCGGCACGATGCCGAGGAACATGATCAGCCCGAGCCAGGGCGCCGCGCCGGCGAGCCCCAGCCGCTCGATCGCCAGCGCCACCAGCGGCGCCACCAGGATGCCGCCGAACGACAGGCCCGTGGTGGCGACCGACATGGCGAGCGCCCGGCGCACGCTGAACCAGCGCGCAACCATCGTGGTCACCGGCACCAGCCCGCTGGCGCCGTGGCACAGGCCGAACACCACGTGGAACAGGTAGAGCTGCCACAAATCCCGGATCTGGCCGGCGCAGGCCAGCGTCAGCGCCCCGATCGTGGCACCGGCGGCGATCACGACCCGTGCATCGATGCGGTCGACGAGCCGGCCGGCAATGACGCCGCCGATCCCGCCGGCGATGAAGAACGTTGCCGTCGCGCTGCTGGCGACCGCCACCGCAAACCCCCGCTCGGACACGAAGGCGGCGAGCAGGATCGACAGGTTGTAGAAGGCGAATCCCGACGTGATCGTGGTGGTGACGAACACCGCCGCGACGATGTACCAGCCATAGAAGATGCGGCGCGGCGCGGCCAATGGGGTGCTCGTGAGCGCGGGAGGGTTGCGGTTGTCTCGGAAGGCGGCCAACCTAGCCTCGACGCGGCGGCCAGTGCAAATTTTGATTCGTACACCCCAGCCATGCGCGGCCCCAGGGGCGGCTGTCGGACCAAACCGAGAGGATGCGACCCGTGCTGGAAATACCCCAGTTCGAATCCCGCAAGCACCCGCTCGCCTCCCGCCAACGCTATCTCGAGCGCCTAGGCTACAGCGTGCTCACGGCACTCCTCATCATCGCCGTCTCACTGCTACTCGGCGTGCTGGGCTACGCGCACCTGGAGGACATAAGCTGGCTCGATGCCTTTCTCAATGCGTCGATGATCCTTTCCGGCATGGGGCCGGCCGACACGCTAAAGACCAGCGGCGGCAAGCTCTTCGCCGGCTGCTATGCCATCTATTCCGGGCTGATGGTGATCTTCACCACCTGCATCGTGCTGGCGCCCGTGGCCCACCGCGTCCTGCACCGCTTTCACGTCGACGAGCAGGATATCGACCAGCGCCGGCATTGAGGGCCCGCGGGCCCGGGTCTACCATGACCGAATCGCTGTAGCGTTTGCAGCGCATTCGATGGAGGCTCCCATGGCGAAGAACAAGGCGACCGGCGACGACCAGCGCAAGGGCGCGGTCAAGACTCGGTCGCAGATCAAGAATCCGCTGACCGGCACCTGGACCAAGCGCGACGACAAGAGCGGCAAATTCCTGGACGTGAAGGCCGACGCCAAGCCCTTCAAGGGCGTGCGCAAGAAGAAATAATCTCGCGGCTGCGGCGTGCACGAGGGGGCGTGTGCCTGCTATGGAGCAGGCGTTCGCCCGAGGGTTGCTCATGCCGGCCGCTGCAACGATCGCGCTCGTCGCCCGCTACCTCGACGCCGCCAACCGCGGCGATACTGCCGCCATGCTGGCCTGCGTCGCCGACGATGTCGTGCACGACGCCAACCAGGGCGTGCGTCGCGTGGGCAGGATAGCGTTCGCCGACTTCTGCGGCCACGTGGCGCGCTGCTACGCGGAGCGGCTCGAGAACGTCGTCATCATGGCGACGCCGGACGGCGCCCGCGCCGGCGCCGAGTTCAACGTGGTCGGCACGTACCTGGAGACCGACCCCGGGCTGCCGCCCGCTACGGGCCAGGCCTATCGCCTCCCCGGCGCAATCCTGTTCGCCGTCCACGACGGCCGCATCAGCCGCGTCACCAGCTACTTCAACCTGACCGACTGGCTGACCCAGATCATCGGCGACGATGCCGGATGACGGCTATCCCGCCCCGCCCCGCCGCATCACAAGCCACGCCGCCGCTGCCGGCACGCCGAACACCACGACCAGAATCGGCAGCTCCACGCTGAACGGAATGCCGGCCCGCGTCATGCCGAGGTAAAGGTTGTAGATCGAGGCGGCGAGCCACGGCACGATAAAGTAGCGCGCGCCGTCGGCCGCGCTGCGCTTGAGCAGCACCGCCACCAGCACGAACACCCCGAGCCCGACCAGCCCGCCCCCGACCATCATCAGCGTATGCATCGTTCAGCCTCCACAGCCTCCTGGACGGTCTCCATGAGCATGCGCTGAGCGGCCCTTATACCGCGTTGCTCATCGTCTTCGTGAGCGGGCTTGTGATCGTCGTGGCGAATGCGAGGTACAAGGCAACAACCCTCACTTCAGGCCGTAGGTGACGTGCACCTCCACCGCCAGCGTGCGGGTACCGGCCTCGATGGGCACGGACGCCGCCATGGCGGCGCGCTGAGCGCCCGCGAAGGGGCGCATCGCGTGGCCGCTCTCGGTGATCTGCAGCACCGGCCCCAGCTGCACGCCCGCCGCCGTCGCGTACAGCTCCGCGCGCCGCCTGGCATTGGCGATCGCCTGCTTGCGGGCCTCGTCCTTCAGCGTCTCGGCGTTGGCGACGTCGAAGCCGATGCCGTGCACCTGATTGGCCCCGAGCGTGATCGCCTGGTCGAGGACCTCGCCCACCTTCGTGACGTCCCGCACCGTCAGCCGCACCTGGTTCGTCACCCGGTAGCCGCTCAGCACGGCGGGCCGCCCGTCCTTGGCCTGCGTGTAGCGCGGCTCTACATTGAGCGCCGAGATCTGGATGTCACGGGCGGCGATCCCGCCGGCCTTCAGGCCGGCGATCAGCTTGCCCATCACGGCGTTGTTGCGCGCAATCGCGTCCTTGGCGGTCTCGCCCTCGGTGACGACGCCGGTCGAGATGTGGGCGAGGTCGGGCTCCACCACCACCATGCCGCTCGCGGAGACGGCGATGGTGCGCTCCGCGTTTCTGTCGCCGTCCGCAGCCATGGTCGTCCTCGATTCCGCAAGCGTTGCTGCAGCGAGCAGCGCGGCCAGGGCCAAAGTCCGGGCCAAGGTCCGAACCTGGGCCCGCATCAGGGTGGTCATGGGGACCTCGCGCTCCCGGCCGCGATTCTCTCCAATCGAACACGATCTTCGTGTCCAAACTGCGCCGCATCCCGCCATTTCGTGCCTACTTCGTACCTCGGCGGAGCAGTGCTATAGAGGCGCCCGCGTCGGGCCCGTAGCTCAATGGTTAGAGCCGGCGGCTCATAACCGTCTGGTTGCAGGTTCGAGTCCTGCCGGGCCCACCACTTTGCGCGGCATGCATTTGCACCGTAGGCCAGATTGCTCATGAGCTGCAGCGCTTGAAGACGCCACCCCTCCGTGCACTCCTGCTGTCCGACGGCAAGCCCGGCCACCACCATCAGGCGGAAGGGGTGCTGGCCGCGATTGCCCGGCTGCGGACGGTGGAGACGATCCGCCTCGACGTGCGCCGCCGTTTCGTGATCCCGACGCGCACGCTGCTGCAGTTTGTCAACCTCGGCGTCTCCCCGGCCGCCATCCTGCGCATCGGCTACCGCCTGGACCCTGCTTCGCTGCCGCCGGCCGACCTGGTCGTCTCGGCGGGCGGCGAGACGCTCGCTGCCAACGCCGCGTCTGCCAAGCTGCTTGGCGTCCCCAACATTTTCTGCGGAAGGTTGCGCCAGCTGGCGCCCCGGCACGTCAGCCTGGTCCTGGTCTCGCTGGAGAGCCTCGCCACCCATCCCAACCATCTCGTCTGCCTGCCCCCGTCGGCGTTCGACGCCGGCCGACCGGCCGGACGTGCCGTGCGGCTGGGCCGCGGCAATCCGCCCCGCCGGGTCGGCGTGCTGATAGGGGGCAACTCCGGCGCGTTTCGCTATGCCGGCGAGGACTGGCGCCAGCTCACCGCCTTCCTGCGCGACGCGCACCGCACGCACGGCATCGGCTGGCGCGTCACCACCTCGCGCCGCTCCGACAGCGCCATCGCCGACGCCTTGACGCAGATGGCCGCGGACGCGGGCTGCGGCGTGGAGACGTTCGTCGATGTCCGTACCGCCGGCTCCGGCACGCTGGCCGAGATCTTCGCCGCCGCCGATGCTGTCCTCTGCACCGACGACTCCACGACCATGATCTCGGAAGCCGTCGGCGCCTCCCTGCCCGTGGTCGCCGTCCGGCCGGCCGCGACCAGACTGGAGGCGCGGGAGGCGGAATACCGGCAACTCCTGGCCCGCAACGGCTGGTATCGCGCACTGCTGCTCTCGCAGCTGACGCCGGACGCCTTCCTCGGCGCGCTGGGAGAGATCGCCCCGCGCACCACCAGCCAGCTCGAGGAGCTCGCCGCCGCGCTCAGCCACCGCCTGCCACAGCTGTTTGCACCTTCGCCTCCCCCTACGACAAAGGCAGTGCCTTCGTCGTGACCGAGGGGGGAGGTTGGAACGCCACGGGCTTGGCTCGCCCATGGAGACCGCCGGGCGTATGTCAACCGGGCGAGCCAAGTCCGATGGCGTTCCTGGTGGGGGTGAGGCTTGCGACGTCTGCGCCAAGGCATCCCCACCTGATGCGTCCAGCGATTTAGCCCGGCGGTCGAGTTCGCGGCGACCTCGGCGATCGCCGGTCTAAACCGCGGACGCATCTCCCTCATGCGTGACGAAGGCCAGCCTTCGCCACAGGGGGAGGAGCGGCACGCGCTATCGAAGGAGACTGAGCGGACCCGCGCCAACGTCCATCGCACTCGGCCCCGTGGCTCAGCCCGGCGGCGGACCGAATACGAGCACGGCGTTCAGGCCGCCGAAGGCGAACGAGTTCGACATGGCGTAGGTCACCTGCTTGTCGCGCCCTGCGTTCGGCACATAGTCGAGATCGCAGTCGGGGTCCGCCTCGTCCAGCCCGATGGTGGGCGGCACCCAGTTGTCCTCGATTGCCTTGACGCAGGCCACGGCCTCGATGCCGCCGCCCGCGCCCAGCGGGTGCCCGTGCATCGACTTGGTGGAAGACACGGCCAGGTTGTAGGCGTGCTTGCCGAACACCTTCTTGATGGCGTTGGTCTCGTTGCGATCGTTGATGGTGGTCGCGGTGCCGTGCGCGTTGAGGTAGTCGATCGAGGTCGGCGCCAGCTTGGCGTCTTCCAGCGCCAGCCGCATCGCCTCGCTCGGGCCGTCGATGTCGGGGTTCACCATGTCGCGGCTGTCTGAGGTCATGCCGAAGCCCACCAGCTCGGACAGAAGCTTGGCCCCGCGCGCCTTGGCGTGCGCCTCCGATTCCAGCACCAGGATGCCGGCACCCTCGGCCAGCACCGTGCCGTTGCGCCGCTTGGCGAAGGGGAAGCAGCCCTCCGGCGACAGCACGTGCATGGCCTGCCAGGCCCGCATGACGCCGTAGTTGATCACGCTCTCGGACGCGCCGACGATGGCGACGTCCGCCAGGCCGTGGCGGATATAGTCCCGGCCGATGCCGATCGCATGCGCCGCCGTCGAGCAGGCGCTGCAGGTGGCAAATGTCGGCCCCTTGATGCCGTACTCGATGCCGACATGGGCCGCAGCCGACGAGCCGATGAAGCGCAGCAGCGTCAGCGGGTGGGTGGCCTTCTTCTTGTGGATGAACAGGTCGCGGTAGCACGTCTCCATGGTCTGGAGACCGCCGGCGCCCGATCCGACGATGCACGCCACGCGATAGCCGTTCTCGAACGGCACCGCCAGGCCCGACTGCCGGATGGCTTCATCGGCCGCCGCGGCCGCAAGCCAGGAATACCGGTCGGCGTGCAGGATGATCTTGTCGCGCTTGGAGTGCTTGAGCCGTACCTTGGGATCGAAATCCCGAATCTGCGCCCCGATCAGGATCTTGAGGTCGTCGATCGGGAAGCCGTCGAGCTTGCTGACGCCGAGCTGCCCCCGCTTGCACCCGGCCCAGAACTCGGGGACCGTTGTGCCGATCGCCGTGACTACGCCCAAGCCCGTGACCACCACGCGGCGGTTGGCACCAACCTCTGACATGTGCGCGGGTATCCCGTTCTACTGGCGTGCTCTCTCACGCCGCCGCCGCAACCGGGCGACGGCAGCCGCCGTTCAGGCCTTCGCCGGAGCGGCGCCCGAGCCCTCGATCAGGGCCCGCACCCGGTCCACCACCGACCCTACAGTCTTGAAATCGGCCGCTTCTTCGTTGGCGTTGTAGGGGATCTCGATGCCGAACGTGTCCTCGATATCGAACACGATCATGGCGAGGTCCAGGGACTCGATCTTGAGATCGGTTAACGCCGTGTTGAGCCCGATATCATCACGGGGCTCTTTCATGTGCTTCTTGAGGATGTCGATGATCTTTGTTGCCACGTCGTCCATTTATCTCTCCCACCGTGCCCAGCCAGGCATGTCGGGACCCTTGGTTGGCGAAGCGTTGCGTCCACGGGCGGACCCGCAGGCAACGCCGTCACATATACGCAAACGCCCCATTAGTCTAGCGGATCGCCCCGGGCAACAAAACCATGCCTAACGTCGGCCCCACCCCGGTGCACAGGACTGCCGATCTGGTCAGCCGGTGAAAAAGCGTGTTCAATGGCTCCCTGCGGGCGTCAACGACGCGCGCCAACCGACATGAGGCCACAGATCAGGTGAGATCGGGCCAGCCGTGCCCGCCATCGAGCCCTGGGAGGGGAGAACGCCATGACGTCGACCGTGCAGGCAGCCGCCACCGCAACCCAGCAGCCTGGCAGCTATCAATGGCTGCAGCACTATCCCAAGGACGTCGACTGGCACAAGAAGTTCACCCCGGCCCCCCTCTACCAGCTGCTGGATGACGGCGCCGCCAAGTTCGCATCGCGGCCATGCACCAATTTCCTCGGCAAGGTGCACACCTATCGCGACATCGCCGGCATGGTCGAGCGCACCGCCGCGGGCCTGCAGAAGCTGGGCGTCAAGAAGGGCACCAAGGTCGGCCTGTTCATGCCCAACTGCCCGACGTTCATCATTTACTACTACGCGACACTCAAGGCCGGCGGCACCGTCGTCAACTACAACCCGCTCTATACGCTCGAGGAGCTGACCTTCCAGGTCAAGGACAGCGAGACCGAGCTGATGGTCACGCTCGACCTCAAGATCCTGTTCGACAAGGTCGAAGCCCTGATGCAGGCGGGCACCTTGAAGCGCAGCGTCGTCGCCTCGTTCCCGGCCCTGCTGCCGGGCGCGAAATCGGTGCTCTACAAGCTGTTCAAGGGCAAGGACCTGGCGCATCCGGCCAAGTCTCCGGTCGCGGCCAGCATCGTCTTCGATGCCGACGTGCAGAAGAACGACGGCAAGTACCAAAGGCCGGCGATCGATCCCCTCAACGATGTTGCCGTGCTGCAATACACCGGCGGCACCACCGGCACCCCGAAGGGGGCCATGCTCACGCACGCCAACGTCAACATCAACTGCCAGCAGGGCGCCGCCTGGGCCACGCACCTCACCCCGGGCCAGGAGCGCGTGCTGGCCGCCCTGCCATTCTTTCACGTGTTCGCCATGACGGCGGTGATGAACTTCGCCCTCTCCCAGGGCGCCGAGATCGTCATCATGCCGCGCTTCGTACTCAACGACGCGATGAAGCTGATCGACAAGAGCAAGCCGACGGTGATGCCCGGCGTACCGACCATGTTCATCGCCATGCTCAACCATCCCAAGCTCTCGAGCTTCAATCTCTCCTCGCTCAAGTTCTGCCTCTCTGGCGGGGCGCCGCTGCCGGTCGACGTGAAGCAGAAGTTCGAGGCGCTCACCGGCTGCAAGCTGGTCGAGGGCTACGGCCTCTCCGAGGCGGCGCCGAGCGTCACCTGCAATCCGCTCAACGGGCCGGTCAAGGAGGGCTCGATCGGCCAGCCGCTGCCCGGCACGATCGTGTCGCTGCGCGACCTCGGCGACCCGGCCAAGGAGGTGTCGCAGGGCGAGCGGGGCGAGATCTGCATCAAGGGCCCGCAGGTGATGAAGGGCTACTGGAAGAAGCCCGAGGAGACCGCCAACCAGTTCCTCGGCGACTATCTGCGCACCGGCGACGTCGGGATCATGGACGAGGAAGGCTTCATCTTCATCGTCGACCGCATCAAGGACCTGATCCTCTGCTCGGGCTACAACGTCTATCCGCGCCGCATCGAGGAGGCGATCTACGAGCATCCCGCGGTCGAGGAAGTGACCGTGATCGGCATCCAGGACGAATACCGCGGCGAGGCGCCCAAGGCCTTCATCAAGCTGCGGGCCGGCGCGACTGCGACCGAGGCCGACATCAGGAAGCACCTGGAGCCCAAGATCTCCAAGATCGAGATGCCCTCCGAGATCGAGTTCCGCGATGCGCTCCCCAAGACCATGATCGGCAAGCTCTCCAAGAAGGAGCTGAAGGCCGAGGAGGCGGCGCGCCAGAAAGCCAAGGCCAAATGAGCGCCCGGCAGCACGGCCGAGCCAGGCAGGTTCCGCCGCCCGATGACGACGCCGATCGCCTGTATACGATCGGCGAGCTCGCCGATCAGCTGGCGGTGACGACCCGGGCCATTCGCTTCTACGAGGCCAAGGGGCTGATCGCGCCGGCGCGCCGCGGCGTCGCGCGCTCCTATGCGCGCCGCGACCGCGCCCGCCTGAAGCTGATCCTGCGCGGCAAGAACCTGGGCTTCACGCTGGAGGAGATCGCCCAGTACCTGATGCTGTACGACGCCGATCCGACCCAGATCACGCAGACGCAGATGCTGCTCGCCCGCGTCGAGCGGGCCATCGAGGACCTGCAGGAAAAGCGCGCCGATCTCGATCGCACGCTGCGCGAGCTGCGGGACATCCGCGGCGGCTGCATCGCCCACCTGAAGGCGAAGGACCCTTCCACCCGGTCGGGCTTCAAGGGATAACTGGACACCGGGCATGCGTCTTGCCGTCATTGCCGACATCCACGGCAACGTGCTGGCGCTGCAGGCTGCCCTTGCCGACATCGCGCGGCGGGGCCCAGATCGGATCGTCAACCTCGGCGACTGCGTGTCGGGCCCGCTGTGGCCGCGCGAGACCGTGGACACGCTGGGGGCGCTGGGGCTCGCGACCGTGCGCGGCAATCACGACCGCTGGGTGGCGGAGACCCCGCGCGATCGGATGTACCCCTCCGACGCCTTTGCGTGCGACCGCCTCGCGCCCGAGCAGCGCGTCGCGCTCGGCGCCCTGCCGGCGCGCCTCGACCTCGCCGAGGGCATCGTCGCCGTGCACGGCACACCGGGCGACGACAACCGGTACCTGCTCGAGGACGTGGTCGACGGCCGCCTGGCGCTGGCGACGCCTGTGGCCATCGCGCAGCGGCTGGGCGGGCTCGGCGCCGGCCTGCTCCTGTGCGCGCACTCGCACCTGCCGCGCGTCGCGCACGGCCCCGGCGGCATGCTGATCGTCAACCCGGGCTCGGTGGGCTGCCCTGCCTACGCCGATCCCACGCCCCCCGCGCACGTGTCCGAGGCCGGCAGCCCGCACGCCCGCTATGCGCTCCTCACCCGCTGGTCCGGCGTGTGGTCGATCGAGATGATCGCGGTTGCCTACGACTGGGACGCGGCCGCCAAGCGCGCCGCCGACCACGCCCGCCCCGAATGGGCCCGCGCGCTGGCGACGGGCTTCGTGGCGTAGCCAGCCGGTCCGGAACCGAAGTCTACGGCGCGACGGGCACACCCAGTACCCTCGCAACCACCCTCGCATCCTCCCTGACATTGCGCCGCCGTTGCAGCTCGAGCAGGACGCGGTTGGGCGCGAGGGTGTCCTTCTGCAGCAGTCCGCGCGTCTCGCGGGCAGCGAGGATGGTCTCATTGCCGACCCACTCCAAACGCTGTTGTCCCGCTCGCACCGTTTTGATGTCGACATCCTCATGCGCCGCATCGCGAGCCAACGCGACGGTCACTGAATGCACGTCGTCACGGCTCGCGGAGCCGTCAAGCGACGTATGTGACAGCTTGAAGCTGCCTGCGACCGTGACGAGCTCGAGCGTCGGCTTGACGCCCATCATCAATTTGGTCGTGTAGATCAACTCGTCGGAGAAGACGACATCGCCCTTGGTCTCGACGGGAAGACCCGCGTCGGCTCGCCTCACGAGGTCCGTCAATGTCTCGAGCCTGATGTAGGTACGGGTGACCTCGGCCAAGCCGATGGCGCCCGTGATCGGATAAGCGTGATTCGGCCGCTTCGCAGCCTTGGCGCAGTCCTCGTCGCCCACATCCTTCAAGTTCTCGATGATGCGAAACTCCCGAACGTTGTGGCGTTCTTTGCTCGCGCTCGCGGACAGGTCGAGGAAGAAGCCGGTCTTCTCGTCCTTGAAGGATGGTCTCTTGAACTCCAGCCTCCCTGTCCCTGTCTTGCTCGTTTCGTCGATCCTGAATGCAAAGTCGTAGCCGATGCTCGTGCCTTCGATGATCTTGCGGACCGCGGGTTCGTTGGGTTTGGACGCCCTCAACCCCTCCCAGATCTCGCAGCGGACTTTGTGCACGATGTCGAACGTGGAAGCCCGCGAAACGTCCTCTGGCAGCGGATGCATGGAGCAGCCTGCCGAGCCGAAGGCAAGAAGCCCGGTCAAAAGGCCGATCCATCGCATATGGGGCGGATTGAGCATCACCGCGCGCTCCGGTCCTAGGGCACCCTGAGCAGATCGAGCAGCCTCTGGCCCAGGATCCTGGGAGCCTCGAACTCGTCGTCCTGGAGATTGCGCAGTCGCTGCAGCTCGATCAGGATGCGGTTGCGCGCATCGGAGTTCTTCTGGACTAAGGCGGTCATCGTGCGCGTGTCCTCGACCAAACCCTCCTCGATGATGGCCTTGCGCTCGAATTTCGCATTTGCTGCCTTTCGAGACCCCCTCGACGCGCCGAGCCCGGCCCCGAGGTCGCGCGAGGTATCGCTCGCCATCGCGACGATGACATTGTGCTTGTCTTTGCGCTCGACCGATCCGGTCACGGAGGCGTTCGTCAGCTTCAGGCTTCCGGCCACGGCATTGAGCGTCAGGGTCGGCTTGACCCCGGCTGACAGCGTGGTCTCGAAATTGAGCACGTCCGCGAAGACGACGGCCTTAGTGCCGACAGTTGGGAAACGATCCACGACGAATTCATCTGGCGAGGTTCTCAGTCGCGTCAGCCTCTCGAGCCTGATGTAGGTGCGAACGACCTCGGCCAGGCCCGTGGCGCCTGTGATCGGATAGACCCAATTGGCCCTGGTCGTCGCTGATGAGCAGTCGGTTTTATAGAGATCGGTCAAGTCCTCGACGACCCTGAATTTGCGCGTGTTCTTGCGTTGCCTCGCCGCGCTCGCAGACAGATCGAGATTGAAACCTTTCGTAGCGTCGATGAAGGACGGCCGGTTGAACTTGAGAGCCCCCCCGGTTGCGTTGTTGTCTTCCGTGATGATGAACTCGAAATCGTAGCCGATGGACGTTGCCTTGATGATGTCGGCGTTGGCAGGGTCGCTCTGCGGAAACTCGAGCAGCCCTTCCTTCGCTTCGCACCGAATCCGCTCGACGATATCGAACGTGGAAGCGCGCGAGACGTTTTCCGGGAGCGGATGCATAGAGCATCCAGGCAAGCTGCATATGAGGGCGAGGACACCGCAGCAACGTGCGATAGCAATATTCGCTCGAGTCATGGCGGCAACATTTCGGTCAATATGCAGAGCACATCCTATGACAATAGTCAGATAAAGCGATTCGACTAGTGGAGTGATGCCACACGCAATTGCACGTCCGCAGACAATTGCGGTGCAGATCGCCGCGCAGCGCGTTCCAGACAGGACTTCAATAACTTAGCGACAGTTGCGACATAGCCGCGGCGGCCGGAAAAGTCGGTAGGCGGCCGGTTCGAGCTTCCTTTGCGACCGACAGCGGCGACGAGGCTGCGCGCGGGCTCACGCCGCCAGCCGCACCTCGGCCGCCTTGGCGCTTTCCAGAATCGCGGCGACGCCCATGCCGCCGGCGGTGCACACCGAGATCAGGCCGCGCCCGCCGTGCTCGGAGAGCAGCTTGGCCAGGTTGCCGATGATGCGCGCGCCGGTGGCGGCGAACGGGTGCCCGAAGGCCAGGCTCGAGCCCTTGACATTGAGCTTGGCGCGGTCGATCGAGCCCAGCGGCTCGTCGCGGCCCAGATGCTTGCGGCAGTAGGCCGGGTCCTCGAAGGCCTTCAGGGTCGCCAGCACCTGGGCTGCGAACGCCTCGTGGATCTCGTAGAAGTCGAAGTCCTGCAGCTTGAGCTGCGCGCGCGCCAGCATGCGCGCAATCGCCATCGTGGGCGCCATCAGCAGCCCCTCGCCGACCACGAAATTGTTGGCCGAGGTCTGCGAGTAGGTCAGATAGGCCTGCACCGGCAGCCCGCGCTTGGCAGCCCACTCCTCGGACGCGAGCAGCACGGCCGCGGCGCCGTCGGTCAGCGGCGTCGAGTTGGCGGCCGTCAGCGTGCCGCGCTCGGATTTGTCGAACGCGGTCTTGAGCTGGGCGATCTTCTCCAGGCTGATGTCCTCGCGCAGGTTGTTGTCGCGGAGCACGCCGGCGAACGGCACGATCAGGTCGTCCATGTAGCCGGAGCGATAGGCCTCGGCCGCCTTCCTGTGGCTCTCGTAGGCGAGCTGGTCCTGCTCGGCGCGCGAAATATGCCACTCCTGCGCCATCAGCTCGGCGTGCTGGCCCATGGACAGGCCGGTGCGCGGCTCGCCGGTATTGGGCGGCTGCGGCGCCAGCTCGGAGGGGGAGAAGCCCTTGAAGGCGGACAGCCGCTCGCCGATCGAGCGGGCGTTCTGCACCTCCACCAGCCGGTGCGCAAACTTCGACTTGAACACGATGGGCGCGTCGGAGGTCGTATCCGAGCCCATGGCGATGCCGCTCTCGGTCTCGCCCGAGGCGATCTTGGCGCCGATCATGGCCGCCGCCTGCAGGCTGGTGCCGCAGGCCTGCTGGATGGTGACGCCCGGCGTCGTCGCCGCCAGCTTGGTCCCCAGCACGGCCTCGCGCGCGAGGTTCCAGTCCTTGGAGTGGGAGACGACGGCGCCGCCCACCGCCTCGTCGATGTGGACGCCCTGCAGGCGGTACTTGTCGACCAGGCCGTTGAGCACGGCCATCATCATCTCGAGATTGGACTGGTCGGCGTAGAAGGTGTTGGAGCGGCAGAACGGGATACGCACGCCGCCGATCACCGCCACCCGCCGCAGTATCTGGTCCATGGTCGCTCCTCCTACTCCGCCGCGGTGCGCCGCAGCACCTCGACGTTGGACTTCTGCTCGTTGGCCTTGAAGTGCAACGGCCCGCCGCGGAACGGGGCAAAGCCGGTGCCGAAGATGATGCCGGCGTCGACCAGATCGGCACTGGCGACGATCTTTTCCTCGCGCACGCGCTCGGCCTCGCGGATCAGCGGGTCGACCAGCTCGCGCCCCAGCTGCTCCATCTCGAACCGGTCGTAGGGCTGAGCCGGCTCGGCCTTGTCCGGCTTGCCGTCCTTCCATACGTAGAAGCCCTCGCCCGATTTCTTGCCGAGCTTGCCGGCCGCCACCATCTCCTCGAGCCGATTGCCGGCCTGGGCCATGCCCATGATCCTCCCCACGTGAGCGATCACGTCGAGGCCGACCGTGTCTGCGAGCTCGATTGGGCCCATCGGCATGCCGAAGGCGCGCGCCGCCTCGTCGATCTTCTCCTTGGGCTCGCCGCCCTCGATCCGCTGCAGCGCCTGCATCATGTAGGGGCCGAGCACGCGGTTGACGACGAAGCCCGGGCTGCTCTTGACGATCAGCGGGAACTTGTCGATGGCCGTGACGAAGATGCAGCCCTTGGCCACCTCGTCCTCGCGGCTGCTGGCGCCGGCGATCACCTCGACCAGCGGCATCTGCGCGACCGGATTGAAGAAGTGGATGCCGATCAGGCGGCCCGGGTCGGCGAGCGGCCGCGCGATCTCCTCGATCATGATCGAGGACGTGTTGGTGGCCAGCACCGCGCCGCGCTTGAGCTTGCCCTCCAGCGCCTTGAACAGGTTCTGCTTGACCTCCAGCTTCTCGACGATCGCCTCGATGACGACGTCGGCGCGCGGGATGTGCTCGCCCTGCGGATCGGCGATCAGCCGTGCCATGGCCGCGCCGCGCTGCGCCTTGGTCTTGAACTTGCGATTGATGAGCTTCTTCTGGGCGGCGATGCCCTTGGCGATCTGCTCGGCATTGACGTCCTGCAGCGACACCTCCATGCCGGAGGCGACGCAGAAGCCGGCGATGTCGGCGCCCATCACGCCGGCGCCGATGACGTGCACGCGCAGCGGCTCGAAGGCGTGGTCTTTCGGCGCCTGCGCCTTCATCATCTCGGAGAGCTTGAACACCCGGCGCAGGTTGCGCGAGGTGTCGCTGACCATCAGCGGCGCGAACGCGCGCGTCTCGGCCGCCTTCATGCCTTCCAAGTTGCCGGCATGGGTCTCGAACAGGTCGATCAGCCGGAACGGCGCGGGGTAGTGCTCCTCGCGCACCTTCTTGGCGGTCTCGGTGCGGAACTTCTTCGCCAGCAGCCCACGCGCCGGCGCCAGCCGCAGCAGGTCCTTCCACATCGGCGCCGACTTGGCCTTGCGCTTGCGGTCGACCGCCTTGCGGGCCGCCCAGGCCAGGTTGAGCCGGCTCGGCACCAGCTCGTCGACCAACCCCATGCCGCGCGCGGCGCTCGCCCGTATCATCGATCCCGTCAGCATCAGCGGCATGGCCGCCAGCGCACCGGCCTGCCGGATCGAGCGCGCGGTGCCGTTGAAGCCCGGGAAGATGCCGAGGCGCACCTCGGGGAACCCCAGCCTGGTTGCATCGTCGCGCGTGGCGATGCGCCAGTGGCAGGCGAGCGCCAGCTCCAGGCCGCCGCCGAGGCAGAAGCCGTGGATGCAGCACACCACCGGAATCGGCAGGTGCTCGATGCGGTCGAGATAGGCGTTGACCAGCCCCACGCTCTCGATGATCTGCGGCTCGCCCTGCAGCTGCTCGAACTCGCGCACATCGGCGCCGACGATGAACCCCTTCTCCTTGCCGGAGATGAACACCAGGCCGCGGATGGCCTTGTCGCGCGCCCCCTGCTCGACGCGCTCGACGATGGCGCCCAGCTCCTCGAGCGCCCGCCGGCTCATCGAGTTCTGGCTCTCACCCTCGCGGTCGAACACCGCCCAGGCGATGCCCTGCACGTCGGTCGAGAACCGCCAGTCCCGCAACGCGTTCATGTCCACCATGGTACTCGTGCCTCATTCTGCCGCGGCGCTGTGCATGGCCCGCGCGTTGTGCCCAGCCGTCATGTAGTGCGGCCGCACCTCGGCTGGATCGAAGTGATCGACCGCGATCACGCGCGCGGTCAGCGCCTCCAGCTCCTTGAGCTGCGCGCCCTCGGCGTCGGTGAGGACGCCCACCTTCACGGCCTCGCCGATCCAGTCGATGCCGTGCACGCGCTGCACCGTGCCGGCGCGGACCGCGCGATCGAGCTTCCTCTCGGCGGCCTCGGCCGCGACGGCCTTGGCGAACGTCACCTCCAGCAGCCCGGTCGGATCGTTTGGGTTGTTGGAGATGTAGATGAAGCGGGTGAGGCGGTCGCGCACCTCGCCCGGCACCAGCAGCAGCTCAACCACCTTGTGGCCGAGCCAGTCGGGCGCCGGCTTGTAGTGGGCGCCGAGCGGGAACACGGCGGCCCGCATCAGCCAGCGCACGGGCGCCACGGGGAAGTTGTCGATGGTCCCGCGCAGGGCCTGCTGAAAGTTGTAAAGCCCGTTGGCGGCGCACAGCGCCACGATGTGGCGGTCGTTGGCCGGCTTGCCATCGTCCTCGTAGCGCTTCAGCACGCAGCACAGCAGATAGAGCTCCGACAGCGCGTCGGCGAGGCGACCCGTGAGCTTCTGCTTGATCTTCAGGCCGCCACCGAGCACCGCGACGGTGAGATCGGCGACGAGCGCGAAGTTGCGCGAGGCTCGCCACAGCTGGCGGTACCATTCCGCCGTCCCGTAGGCCTTCTCCGGCACCTGCCCGAACAGGCCGAGGGTGACGTTGTGGAAGAAGGCGCCGAAGACGTTGGACAGCGAGAACGAGACGTGGTTGCAGAACGTCGTGTCGAAGGCCGCGAGCCCGCGCTCCTCGTCCACGTCCTGGCAGGCCTGGACCTCGTGGTAGAGGTAGGGGTGCGAGCGCAGCGCCCCTTGCGCGAAGGTGATCAGCGAGCGGGTGAGGATGTTGGCGCCCTCCACCGTGATGCCGACCGGCATGGCTTGGTAGGCCGACATGATGTAGTTCGATGGCCCGTCGCAGATGGCGCGGCCGCCGTGCAGGTCCATCGCATCGTTGAGGGCACGGCGCATGCGCTCGGTGGTCTGGTACTTCATGATGGCGGAGAGCACCGACGGCTTCTCGCCGCGGCTGACCATCGACGCCGTCACGCCGCGCGCCGCCTCGTTGACGTAGGCGACCTCGGCCATGCGCGCGAGCGGCTCCTCGAGCCCCTCCATCTTGCCGATCGGCAGGTCGAACTGCTTGCGGATGCGGGCGTAGGCGGTGGTATTGCGCAACAGCGACTTGGCGCCTGCGGCCGACGTGGAGGGCAGCGAGATGGAGCGCCCGGCAGCCAGGCATTCCATCAGCATGCGCCAACCCTGCCCCACCATCTTGTCGCCGCCGATCACCCAATCCATCGGGATGAAGACATCGCGGCCCCAGTTGGGCCCGTTCGGGAAGGCGGCGCCGGACGGCAGGTGCCGCCGGCCGATCTCGACGCCGGGATGATCCGCGGGCACGAGGGCGACCGTGATGCCGATGTCCTCGCCGCGGCCCAGGATGTTCTCTGCGTCCACCAGGCGGAAGGCGAGGCCGACGAGCGTCGCCTGCGGCCCCAGCGTGATGTAGCGCTTCTCCCAGGAGAGGCGGATGCCCACCACCTCCTTGCCCTCGTGGCGGCCGCGCGTGACGTAGCCGACGTCGCGCATGGTGGCGGCGTCCGAGCCCGAGGTCGGGCCGGTCAGCGAGAAGCAGGGAACCTCGAGGCCCTTGGCGAGGCGCGGCAGGTAGTAATGCTTCTGCTCGGGCGTGCCGTATTTCTCGATCAGCTCGCCGGGGCCCAGCGAGTTCGGCACCATGACGATGGTGCACACGTCGGGTGAGCGCGAGGCGATGCGGCCGAGCACCAGCGACTGCGCCTGCGCCGAGAAACCGAGGCCGCCGTGCTCCTTGGAGATGAGCATGCCGAGGAAGCCGTGCTTCTTGGCGAAGTCCCAGATCTCGGCCGGGACCTCTTTCAGGTCGTGGCGGATCTGCCAGTCGTTGGCCATGCGGCACAGCTCGTTGACCGGCCCGTCGAGAAAGGCCTTCTCCTCCTCGGTCAGCGTGATGGGCTGCACCGCGCGCAGCTTCTCCCAGTCCGGCTGACCGGAGAACAGCTCAGCGTCGAAGCCGACGGTGCCGGCGTTCAGCGCCTCCTGCTCGGTGGCGGACACCTTCGGCAGGATGCCCTTGATCTTGCGGAAGGCGGGCGCGATCAGCGCGGCGCGGCGGACCGGCGGGATCGAAAGCCCGGCCATGACGACGACGACGGCCCAGGCCAACAGCCCGAGCAAGCCGAATTCGGGCTCGCCGAACTCGCCGTGCAGCAGACCCGTCTGCCAGATCATAGTTGCCGCGGCGAGAGCCGTCGCCCAGCCCCACAGTGGCGCGCGCCGCATCGCCAGGACGAACACGCCGGCGACGCACAGCAGGAGGAATACGAGCTCTGCCATCTTGGGCCCTCTCCAGACGGCGCCAGGCACCGTCTCAGCATGTCAAGGTTTTCAAAGTCTTGTTAGTATCCAGGGTTGACGTTTACGTCAACTTGCCGGCGGGGAGACGACGCTCTCCCGCGCGACTAGGGGTATACGATTTATCCCTATTTTTTAGTATAGCGAGTTTGCCGGTCGCGCGAAAACCCCGAGTTGCCTATTCAGTTGCAAATGCCGCCACCCTGCATGCCCTTCCAACGCAGCAACCCGATGATGGCCCTCAGGCTTTTCGTCCCGGCCCTGGTGCTCGGCCTATCTCTGCCCGGCCCTGGCGCCGCGCGGGACGAGGCGAAGCTGCAAAGCTATGGACGCCACCTCGCGCAGGAGTGTTCGGCCTGCCACCGCATCGACGGCGTCGACAACGGCATACCCTCGATCACCGGCTGGGCTACGGAGCAGTTCGTGGCCACGCTCAAATTCTATCAGGCCGGTGCCCGCACCAACCCGGTGATGGTGTCCGTGGTCAGCTCCCTCGACGACGAGCAGATGCGGGCGCTGGCGGCCTACTACGGCTCGCTGCTGAAGCGCGCGTCCGCCAAGAAGAAGTAGGTTGGGTCGAACGAAGCATAGACGTCTCGGGCCCGTCATTCCCGCGAGCGACAGCGGAATGACGGCGTGGGTCATCGCTATCGCTTGACGCAATCTTGTCATCCCGCCTTCTTGGCGGCGGGCGCGGCCGCTGGCGTCAGTGCGAACATGTCGGCCGTGATGGCGGCGTACCAGCCGATGCTCTCCTGGTAGTTCTGCTTGCGCACGTCGGCGGCCTCGCCCTTCTGCGACACGAACGAGCCGGAGGGGTCGAGCTTGCCATCCTTGGGCGCATAGTTGGCGCCGATCTTGACGTCGTCGTCGGGCGCCAGCAGCGACCAGCAGGTGTTACGGTAGCGCGCCGGGAACCGCTCCTTCTTGGCGAGCGTGGCCAGGATGTCGTTCGCCACCACCTTGGCCTGGCTGTTGGCCGAGAACGCCGACTTCGGCATCTCCACGGCGATCGCGGCGTCACCCAGAACGTAGACGTTCTGCACCTTCTTCGACGTGAAATTATCGGGGTTCACCGGGCACCAGTCGCCCTCCGTGCAGCCGGCCTTCACCGCGATCTCGCCCGCCCGCTGCTGGGGAATGATGTTGGCGACGTCGGCCTTCACCTTCTTGCCGGCCTTGGTGACGATCTCCTTGGTCTTGGGGTCGAGGCTGACGACGGAGAAATCATCGATCTCGGTCGTGAGGTTCAGCTCGATGATGGCCTTGTAGTACTTGTCGAAGGCCTCGGTGAACACCGGCTGCTTGGAGAACGCCTTCTTGGGGTCGAGGATGACGAGCTTCGACTTCGGCTTCTTGGTCTTGAGGAAGTGCGCGATCATGCAGGCGCGCTCGTAGGGTCCGGGCGGGCAGCGGTATGGATTGTTTGGGGTCACCATCACCACGGTGCCGCCGTCGCGCATGGCCTGCAGCTGCCGCTTGAGCTGGCGTTTGCCGGCAGCCGCCGTCGTGTAGGCGTGCGGCATGATGCGGGACGCCTCGCGCGAGTAGCCCTTGATGGAATCGTATTTGATGTCGATGCCGGGCGAGAGCACCAGCCGGTCGTAGCCGTAGCTGCGGCCGCCGCGCGTCGTGACGGTCCTCTTGGCCGTATCCACGGCGGTGGCCGTGTCGTGCACCACCTTCACGCCGATCCGCTTCAGGCCGCCGTAGGTGTGGTTGAGCGATTCCAGCGTGCGGAAGCCGCCGATGTAGAGATTCGAGAAGAACGAGGAGCTGTAGATCGGATTGGCCTCGATCAGCGTGACGTCGAGCTCCGGGGCGTCCTTCTTCAGGTAGTGGGCAACCGTCGCTCCGCCAGCCCCGCCGCCCACGATCACCACCTTCGCGGCGCCCTGCGCGATCGCGAACGTTCCCCAGCCCGAGGATGCGAGCGCGCCGGCCCCCACGGCGCCGGCCAGCCTCCCGAAATCGCGCCTGGAAATCTCCGACATGCAGTCCTCCCCTGTCCCCTATGAGCCAAGCCGCGTTGTGAGTTGCACCACTACATTCTAGGATGCTAGGAGCTTTGGCAATCCGAGGCGGGCGTCGAATCGACGACCCTTTGCCATGTTCAGCCTGCCGGCCTGGAAAGGGCACGGGTCATAGTTATATAAGAGCCAGGAAATTCAACGATGAGGCACACGGTGCTCGCAAACAGGCTCGATCGACGCCAGTTCACCATCGGCGCTGCCGCCGGCATGGCCGCCGCGGCCATTCCCGTGTCCGTGCTCGCCCAGGACAGCACTGCAACTCCCGCCTGGGAGCAGGCGGTCAAGAAGGTGCTGGGCGACGCCAAGCCGATCGAAGGCAAGGTGACGATCGAGATGCCGGAGATTGCCGAAAACGGCAACACCGTGCCCTTCTCGATCACCGTCGAGAGCCCGATGTCGGACAAGGACTACATCAAGGCCATTCACGTCATCGCCACGGCCAATCCGCAACCTGGGGTGGCGACGTTCCGCTTCACGCCGTTGTCGGGCAAGGCCACCGTGTCGAGCCGCCTGCGCCTTGCCAGGACGCAGGACGTCATCAGCATCGCCGAGGCGAGCGATGGGCGCTTCCTGATGAGCAAGCGCAGCGTCAAGGTCACCATCGGCGGGTGCGGCGGCTAGGCTGCGAGGAACACAACACCATGACCAAGCCACGCATCAAACTGCCCGTATCCGCCAAGGTCGGCGAGGTGATCGAGATCAAGACGCTGATTTCTCACGTCATGGAGACGGGCCAGCGCAAGGACCCCGAGGGCAAGACCATCCCGCGCCAGATCATCAATGCGTTCACCGCCAAGTACGCCGGCAACGCAGTGTTCGCCGCGGACATCCAACCGGGCATGTCCGCCAATCCCTACCTGTCCTTCTTCATGAAGGTGCCGGGTCCCGGCGAGTTCGAGTTCACCTGGACCGAGGACGGCGGCAAGACCATCGTCGAGAAGCAGAAGCTCAATGTCGCCTGAGGTGTCGACCTGCCTTAGGTATCAGACCCTCCGGGTCTGATACCATTGCTGCAGCGATCATGAGGTGTGCAAGGGTGTCGGACCCGGAGGGTCCGACAGCACCACGCGAGAGCCACCATGTCGGACGAGCCGGTGTGTGCGCAAAAGGGGCCCTTTCAGGTCGCCCTCGAGGCCGGAAAGCCCTATTTCTGGTGCACCTGCGGGCGTTCGGCCAAGCAGCCCTTCTGCGACGGCTCCCACAAGACCACCAGCTTCCAACCGCACCGTTTCATTGCGGACAGCACGGGCACCGTCAACCTGTGCGGCTGCAAGGGAACCGACGACAGGCCCTACTGCGACGGCACCCACAACGTCCTCTGAGCCGGCCAGGAAACTGACCAGCCACGCTGCCCGCTTTTTCGGCAGCAATGCCGCCCCTGACCGACCTCGTGCGTTGTAGCGCCCCCGCGCCCTCTGCTAGCCTGAGCCGGCGACTAGAGCAGGATCGCTTCGGATCGAACGACTTTGCCTCGATCGAGACGTGGCGGCCGAAGCGTGAATCCTGCTCTGATCATGGACTCGCGAGCAAGATTCACGTTCATGATCGAAGCCAAGTGCTTCGATCAGAAACGATCTTGCTCTTCGGGTATGGGGGCGGGCGGCCGGTCATGGAATACTTTCTCCAGCAGTTCATCAACGGCGTCACGCTCGGCTCGATCTACGGCCTGATCGCCATCGGCTACACGATGGTGTTCGGCATCATCGGCATGGTCAACTTCGCCCATGGCGACGTGTTCATGCTCTCCACCTTCATCGCGCTGATCTTCCTGCTGCTGCTGACGCAGGTGCTGGGGATCGGCTCGCTGGCGGTGGCGCTGTTCATCGTGCTGATCCTGGGGATGCTGCTCACCTCGCTGTGGGCCTGGGCGATCGAGCGCCTCGCCTACCGGCCCTTGCGCGGCTCCTTCCGCCTGGCCCCGCTCATCTCCGCCATCGGCATGTCGATCTTCCTGTCCAACCTGGTGCAGGTGACCCAGGGCCCGCGCAACAAGCCGGTGCCTTCCATGCTGAGCGACGTGATCACGGTCCGGGAAGGGGCCAACTACGCGGTCACGCTGTCCTACAAGCAGATCCTGATCGTGGTCGTCACCATCGCGCTGCTGGCGGTGTTCTGGTACGTGGTGCAGAAGACGGCGCTCGGGCGGGCGCAGCGCGCCTGCGAGCAGGACCGGCGAATGGCGGCGCTGCTCGGCATCGACGTCGACCGGACCATCTCGCTCACGTTCGTGCTCGGCGCCGCCTTGGCGGCCGTCGCCGGGCTGCTGTTCATGGTCTACTACGGCGTGGTGCATTTCAACGACGGCTTCGTGCCGGGCATCAAGGCCTTCACGGCAGCCGTGCTCGGCGGCATCGGTTCGCTGCCGGGCGCCGTGCTCGGCGGCCTGCTGATCGGCCTGATCGAGACGCTCTGGTCGGCCTACTTCTCGATCGACTACAAGGACGTCGCCACCTTCTCCATCCTCGCCATCACGCTGATCTTCCTGCCCTCCGGGCTGCTCGGTAAGCCCGAAGTCGAGAAGGTGTGACGCCGATGGCCGTGGCCGACCAACCTCGCCCCATGGCCTCCAACCCGATCGTGGCCGCGCTCAAGGATGCGCTGGGAACGGCGCTGGTGGCGCTCGGGCTGGCGGTGCCGATCCTGGCGCTGCGCACCGAGCAGAACATGGCCAACGAGCTGGTGCTGCAGCCGCGCTGGGGCTACGTGGGCGTCGCCGTGGTCGGGGCCTTCGTGGCCCGGCTGTTCTATCTGATCGTCGCTGCGGCGCCGAAGCGCACGCGGCCCGTTGCGGCCCCGGGCGCCCCCGGCGTCATGGGACGGGCCTTCGCCGTCGGCGGCCTGATCGTGCTGGTGCTCTACCCCGTCCTGGCGCTGGCGGTCACCGGCCAGGCCGGCGCCGTCAAGTGGATCGATAACTTCGGCATCCAGATCATGATCTACGTCATGCTCGGCTGGGGCCTGAATATCGTCGTCGGCCTCGCCGGCCTGCTCGATCTCGGCTACGTCGCCTTCTATGCCGTGGGCGCCTACTCGATGGCGCTGCTGACGCAGAACTTCGGCCTGAGCTTCTGGATCTGCCTGCCGCTCGCGGGCATTCTCGCGGCCTTCTGGGGCGTCCTGCTGGGCTTTCCGGTGTTGCGGCTCCGAGGCGACTATCTCGCCATCGTCACGCTGGCGTTCGGCGAGATTATCCGTCTCGTGCTGATCAACTGGGTGCCGGTGACCGGGGGCTATGCCGGCATCTCCGGCATCCCGCGGCCGACCTTCTTCGGCCTGCCCTTCAACGCCAGCGACGAGGGGTTTGCCGCCTTCTTCGGCCTCGAGTTCACGCCGCTGTATCGCACCGTCTTCCTGTTCTACGTGATCCTGGCGCTGGCCCTGCTGACCAACTGGGTGACACTGCGGCTGCGGCGGCTGCCGGTCGGCCGCGCCTGGGAGGCGCTGCGTGAGGACGAGATCGCCTGCCGCTCGCTCGGAATCAACACCACCAACACCAAACTCACCGCGTTTGCCATCGGCGCCGGGTTCGCGGGCTTCGCCGGCTCGTTCTTCGCGGCACGGCAGGGCTTCATCAGCCCCGAGTCCTTCACCTTCCTGGAGAGCGCCGTGGTGGTGGCCATCGTCGTGCTCGGTGGCATGGGCAGCCAGCTCGGCGTCGCCATCGCCGCCATCGCCATGATCGGCGGCACCGAGATCCTGCGCGAGCTCGAATGGCTGAAACACATATTCGGGGCCGATTTCGAGCCCACGCAGTACCGCATGCTGCTGTTCGGCCTCGGCATGGTGATCTTGATGGTGTGGCGGCCGCGCGGCCTCATCGCGACGCGCCAGCCGTCGATCTTCCTCAAAGAGCGCCGGGCCATCCGCAGCGATCTGGTCGGGGAAGGGCGGGCCTGATGTCGGCGCCGGCGGTCCCTCTCCTCACCGTCGAGCACCTCAGCATGCGTTTTGGCGGCCTGGTCGCCGTCGACGCGCTGTCGTTCACCGTCGACGCCGGCACGATCACCGCCATCATCGGCCCCAACGGCGCCGGCAAGACCACGGTCTTCAACTGCATCACCGGCTTCTACAAACCCACCAGCGGACGCCTGCTGCTGAGCCATGGCACGGCGTCCTCCGCCGGCGAGTTGGACGCGCTCACCGCGTCGGGCAAGCGCTGGCGCTCGGGCGGCGCCGGCTCGATCTTCTTGCTCGAGCGCATGCCGGAGCACGAGATCGCCGCCCGCGCCCGCATCGCCCGCACGTTCCAGAACATCCGCCTCTTCTCCGGCATGACCGTGCTCGAGAACCTGATCGTGGCCCAGCACAACGCCCTGATGCAGGCCTCCGGCTGGACGGTCCTCGGTCTCCTCGGCGCCCGCCGCTATGCCCAGGCCGAGCGGCAGGCGGTGGAGCGCGCCAAGTACTGGCTCGACAAGGTCGGCTTGATCGAGCGCGCCGACGACCCCGCCGGCGATCTGCCCTACGGCGCCCAGCGGCGGCTGGAGATCGCGCGCGCCATGTGCACCGGGCCCGCCCTGCTGTGCCTCGACGAGCCCGCCGCGGGCCTCAACCCGCGCGAGTCCGGCGATCTGACCTCCCTGCTGAAGTCCATCCAGGGCGAGCACCCGATCTCGATCCTGCTGATCGAGCACGACATGTCGGTGGTGATGGAGATTTCCGACCACGTCATCGTCCTCGATTACGGGCAGAAGATCTCGGACGGGTCGCCCGAGCACGTGCGCAACGACCCCAAAGTCATTGCCGCCTACCTCGGCGTCGAGGACGAGGAAGTCGAGCAGGTCGAAGCGGAGATCGCGCCATGAGGCTGTGGCCGCATCTCCCTCTCCCCGCTTGCGGGGAGAGGGGCGGGGTGAGGGGCAGACGAACACTCCGACGCTTTTGGCCGCCCCTCACCCTAACCCTCTCCCCATGCCTGAAGAAGCATGGGGAGAGGGAAATGGAGATCGCGCCATGAGCGGGCCGCTGCTGGCCGTGCGCATAGCGTGTCATTCCGGGCCTTGTGCCCGGAATCCATCTCTCCGCGCATTCCAACCCGTGCCATGTCGCATGGCGTCGGCGCGTCGCTTGATCCGCCCTGCGCTTTCGGATGGGCGGCGTCTTGTTGCACGCTGGATCCCGGGGAGGAGCCCCGGGATGACAGCCAGAGCGGAGTCCGCGCCATGAGCGAGCCGCTGCTGGCCGTGCGCGACGTCAAGAGCTTTTACGGCAGCATCATGGCGCTGAAGGGCGTGGCCGTCGACGTGCACCAGGGCGAGATCGTCACCCTGATCGGCGCCAACGGCGCGGGCAAGTCCACGCTGATGATGACCATCTTCGGTAACCCCAGAGCGCGCGAGGGGCGCATCTTCCACCGCGGCGAGGACATCACCGATCTGCCCACGCACCTGATCGCCCGCCGGCGCATCGCCCAGGCCCCGGAGGGCCGGCGCATCTTTCCGCGCATGACGGTGCGCGAGAATTTGCAGATGGGCGCCGAGATCGACGACAGCGCACACTTCGCGCAAGACCTCGAGCGGGTCTGCTCCCTGTTTCCCGTCTTGTCGCGCCGGCTCGACCAGCGCGGCGGCACGCTGTCGGGCGGCGAGCAGCAGATGCTGGCGATCGCCCGCGCGCTGATGAGCCGGCCCGAGCTGCTTCTGCTCGACGAGCCTTCGCTCGGGCTCGCGCCGCTGATCGTCAAGCAGATCTTCCAGGTGCTGGCCGAGCTCAACAGCCAGGGCATGACCATCTTCCTCGTCGAGCAGAACGCCTTCCACGCCCTGAAGCTCGCCCACCGGGGCTATGTCATGGTGAGCGGCACCATCACCATGAGCGGAACCGGCAAGGAGCTGCTGGCGCGGCCCGAGGTCAGGGCCGCCTACCTCGAAGGCGGCCGGCATTAGGGGGACGCGATGCTGGGGTATTTGTACGAAGGCGGCGAGAACACACTTTGGGTGTTCCTGCTCGTCACGCTGGCGATGGGCGGCTCGGCGGCCTACGTGTCGGGCAGGGCCATCGCCCAGACGTGGCGGCCGTTCTGGCACATCCCGTTTTACATGCTGGGGCTGGCGGGCATCGTGCGCTTCTTCCATTTCGCGCTGTTCGAGGAGCCGCTCCTGGCCCTGAACAGCTATATCGTTGATTTCGTGGTCGCTCTTGCCTCGGCATCGCTGGGCTATCGGATGGTTCGCGCGCGGCAGATGGCGACCCAGTACGGCTGGCTGTTCCGCCGCGCGGGACCGCTCGGCTGGCGGCGGGTGGGCCAAGGCCCGGCTGAGGCCCAAAGTGCCCGCAAATCGACGTGACTTTGTCTTACTTTCGTTGAATGATCCGGCACAAGGCGGCTCGACCGCCGTTACGGGTGTGTGTGTCGTTCGCAAGTAGGCAACTTTGGAGGCCTTGTATGAAGAAGGTATTTTGGCCGGTGCTGGCCATCGCCGCCGCCGCTCTCGTCGGCGCGGGCGGCGCGTCCGCCCAGATCAAGATCGGTGTTGCCGGTCCGATCACGGGGCCCAACGCCGCATTCGGGGCCCAGTTGAAGAACGGTGCCGAGCAGGCCGCCGCCGACCTCAATGCCAAGGGCGGCATCAACGGCCAGAAGATAGAGCTCGTGTTCGGCGACGACGTCTCCGACCCCAAGCAGGGCGTGTCGGTGGCCAACAAGTTCGTCGGCGAGAAGGTCCAGTTCGTGATCGGCCACTTCAACTCCGGCGTCACCATGCCGGCGTCCGAGGTCTATGCCGAGAACGGCATCCTGGTGATCACGCCCTCGGCGACCAACCCCAAGATCACCGAGCGCAACCTGTGGAACGTGTTCCGCACCTGCGGGCGCGACGATCAGCAAGGTGAGGTGGCCGGCAAATATATCGCCGACAAATTCAAGGGCAAGAAGATCGCCATCGTCCACGACAAGACCACGTACGGCCAGGGCCTCGCCGACGAGACCAGGAAGACGCTGACCAAGGCCGGCGTGAAGGAAGTGCTCTACGAAGGCGTCAATCTCGGCGAGAAGGATTTCTCCGCTCTCGTCTCCAAGATCAAGGCGTCCGGCGCCGAGCTCGTCTACTGGGGCGGTCTGCACACCGAGGGCGGCCTGCTCGTGCGGCAGCTGCGCGACCAGGGCGTCAAGGCGCCCCTGATGGGCGGCGACGGCATCGCGTCGGACGAGTTCGCCGCCATTGCCGGTCCGGGCGCCGAAGGCACGCTGATGACGTTTGCGCCCGATCCGCGCAAGCGCCCCGAGGCCAAGGCGGTGGTCGCCAAGTTCGAGGCCAAGAAGTTCAACCCCGAGGCCTATACGCTCTACAGCTATGCGGCACTCGAGGTGGTCGCCCAAGGCGCGGCCGCGATCAAGTCGCTGGATCCCAAGAAGGTGGCGGCCGAGGTGCGCGGCGGCAAGGTCTACAAGACTGTGATCGGCGACCTCAAGTACGACAAGAAGGGCGACATCACGCGGCCCGACTACGTGATGTACACCTGGAAGAAGGGCACCGACGGCAAGATCACCTATATCCAGAACTGACATCGGGCCGCGCGGCTTCGCGACGGTTCCCACGCGCGTCATCGGAGGCAGCCCACGCGGGCTGCCTCTTGCTTTTTGGGCGCGTTGTCGGCATGTGAATCACTCACGCAAGGCCGGCAGCATGAGCACCCGCCACAACCTCATCACCGATGTTCCGGGCATCCGCGTCGGCGATGCCCACGATCCGCGCATCGCCACCGGCGTGACGGCGATCGTGCTGGATGTGGCCAACGTCGCCTCGGGCGTCACCCGCGGCGGTGCGCCAGGCACCCGCGACACCACCCTGCTGGAGCCGGAGATGACCGCCACCGGCATCGACGCCGTGCTGCTGACCGGCGGCTCGCTGTTCGGGCTGGACGCGGCCGGCGGCGCCGTGAGCTATCTGCGCGGGCAGGGCCGCGGCCTGCGCATCGGCACGGTGAATATTCCCGTCGCCGTGCAGGCCATCACCTTCGATCTCCTGAACGGTGGCGACAAGGGCTGGGGTCGCATACCGCCCTATTGGGAGCTCGGCTGGCAGGCAACCGCTATGGCCGCGGCGGGCGCGTTCGCGCTCGGCACAGCCGGCGGCGGTTACGGCGCCACCACCGCCACGCTCAAGGGCGGGCTCGGCTCGGCCAGCGCGGTCACGGCCTCGGGCTTCACGGTCGGCGCCATCGCCGTGGTCAACGCCGTCGGCTCCGCCGTCGTCGGCGAGGGCCCGCATTTTTGGGCAGCCCCCTGCGAGGTCGGCGCCGAGTTCGGCGGCCTGGGCCAGCCCGCGCATGTGCCACCCGAGGCGCTGCGGCTGCGCATGAAGGGGGGCATGCCGCCCTCCACCACGATCGCGTTGGTCGCCACCGACGCCGTCATGACCAAGGCCCAGGCCAAGCGCATCGCCATCATGGCGGATGACGGGCTCGCCCGCGCCATCCGCCCCGCGCACGCGCCGATGGACGGCGACACCGTCATCGCCGTCGCCACCCTGGCGAAGCCGATGGGCGACGAGCTCTACCACCTGACCGAGATCGGGCTCGCCGCCGCGGACTGCCTCGCCCGCGCCATCGCTCGCGGCGTCTACGAGGCAACGGCCCTGCCCTTCCCGGGGGCGCTGCCGGCCTGGAAGGACCGGCTCGCGGCGGAAGGCAAGCGCCCATGAGCCGAAATCGCATGCTGGCTGCAGCCCTGATCGGCGTGGCCCTGCTCGGGCTGCTCAGCTGGCAGCTGCACCGCGAGCGCCTGGTCAAGGCCTGCCTGGACACCGGCCGCGCCTGGGACGGCAACGGCTGCGGACCCCAGCGCGGCCGTCCCATCCTGCGCCGCGACCTCCAGCGCTCGTGAGGCATACTTCACACGCCCGTTACTACCGCCGGCCACAGCTTCCTATAGTCTTCGGGCCGTTCACATCGGTTCCGAGGGGGAACCGGCGGCTCGACTAGAGCCTGGAGGAGAAAGCGCGCATGTTGAATGCCTGCATTGCAAGATGGCTCCGCGCGGGCGCGGTTGCCTTGACGGTCGTCGCCTTCACGCCGCAAGCCGGCTTCGCCGTCAGCGACACGCCCGAGCCCGCACCGAAGCCGAAGCCCAAGCCCAAGCCCAAACCGAAGCCCAAGGACAGCTCCCTCCAGCAGGACCAGATCTACAGCCTCGGCTACTGGCAGGCGAAGGGCGGCGCGTATGCGGATGCGCTCGCCACGCTACGCTCAGCCGAGAACCAGGCCGACCCGCGCATCCAGACCATGATCGGCTTCTCGCTGCGCAAGCTCGGCCGGGTGGACGAGGCGATGGACTACTATTTGAAAGTGCTGGCTGCCCATCCCAACCGCACCAATACACGCCAGTATCTGGGCGAAGCGTTCCTGCAGATCGGGGAGCCCGGCAAGGCCAAGGAGCAGCTGGCCGAAATCGCCAAACGCTGCGGCGTCGCCTGCGAGGACTACCAGCTGCTGGCGGACGAGATCGCCAGGTTCGAGCAGACGGGCTGAGCCGCCGACATCAATCGGGCCCTGCGCGCTGCACGCGGGCGGGGCCCGGTTCACGCGACAGCGTCCGCAGGAAGGCGATCAGGTCGGACCTCTCCCTCGGGCCCAGGCGCAGCTCCCGGTTGATGTTGGTCGCCAGCGCCGGCCTGGCAACGAAGCCGCCGGCGTAGTGCGCGAGGACGGCCGCCAGCGTCGGCAAGGAGCCATCGTGCATGTAGGGCGCGGTGCGCGCCAGCTCGCGCAAGCCCGGCGTCTTGAACGCCATTAGGCCCGGTGTGCCGCCGGGCACCGCGCCGCGGCCCGCATCCCTGCCCGGCAGGCCGATGTCGTGAAAGCGATCATCGGTGAAACGCCAGCCGACGTGGCAAAGCACGCAAGCAGCCTTACCGGTGAACAGGCGAAAGCCGCGCACCTCGGCGGGGCGCAGCGCCTTGCCATCGCCCTCGACCCAGGCATCGAACCGCGTCGGCGGCGCAACCAGCGAGCGCACGTAGGTGGCAAGCCCCGCGACGACCGTCGCCTGTGAGATCGGCGGCTCCGTCGCAAACGCCGCCCTGAACTGGGCCACCAGCCCGACATCCGCCTCGAGACGGCGCAGGATCGTCGTCCAGTCGCCGCCCATCTCATCAGCAGCCTCGACCGGCATGCGCACCTGGGCCTCGAGCGACGGCGCGCGCCCGTCCCAGAAATAATGCTTGCTCCAGGCCAGGTTCCACAGCGCCTGCGTATTGCGCCGCAAAGACTCCCCCGACAGCCCGCGCGCCCGCCGGCGTCCGTCCGTGAACCCTTGCTCGGGCCGATGGCAGCTCGCGCACGATCGCCGCCCATTGCCGGACAGGCGCACGTCGGCAAAGAGCCGCGCGCCCAACGCGATCTTGTCCGCGGTGAGGGGATTGCCGGGCGGTGCCGGAGGTGGAGCTGCCTCCCGCTTGAACATTTCCCGCCACTGCGCTTCGATATCGGCGCCCTGCGCCGCGACCCGCGACGCCGAGCCCGCGACGAGCACGCATACGAGCGCGAGTGCCGCGACGGCGCCCAAACAGGCGTGTGTCCGAGGCATGCGATGACACCCCTGCCGCCATCCGACCTGGCCGACGGCACGCCTATCACGTACCGGAAGACCCGGCCAACACGCGGCTCTAGAACCGATCCGCCCGATACGGCTCGGGATCGGTGAACGTCGGCTCGGCGGTCATCATCTCGGCGAGCAGGCGCCCCGTGACCGGGCCCATCGTGAACCCCAGGTGGTGGTGGCCGAAGTTGAGCCAAATCCCCTCCTGCTTCGGCGCGCGGCCGACCACGGGCAGCATATCGGGCAGGCAGGGCCGGCGCCCGAGCCAGGGCTCGGCATCCACGCGCTCGCCCAGCGGGAAGATCTCGCGCGCCAGCGGCTCCACGCGGTCGAGCTGGACAGGGGTCGGCGGCGCATCGCGCAGCGCGAACTCGGCGCCGGTGGTTACGCGGAT
>Ga0247727_10003739_pt1 | contig 33261 bp, 34 predicted proteins | sample WisWelCaveWW1625_FD_202498 | JGI IMG/M metagenome (GOLD analysis project Ga0247727, IMG submission 202498) | Biofilm microbial communities from Wishing Well Cave, Virginia, United States - WW16-25 | ecosystem: Environmental > Aquatic > Deep subsurface > Groundwater > Cave microbial mat | place...
CTCGCCCCCTGACAGATTTCAAAACGTACCCACCAACGGGGATCAAATCACCTGGTAGGCTAGGCCTGTACGTAGTTGCGCGGGAGCGCTATCATAGGACGTTGCCGGAGGGCGCTTTGACGCCCTCCTCATCATGAGGAGCACATGACCGCCGGAACCTACTCGCTGAAGGCGAAGGACATCGAGATACGCTGGCACGTGCTGGACGCTTCGGAGCGGCCGCTGGGGCGGCTCGCGTCGCAGGCAGCGCAGCTACTGCGTGGCAAGCATCGCCCCACGTTCACGCCGCACATGGACAATGGCGACTATGTGGTCGTCGTCAACGCCGGGAGGGTGAAGGTGACCGGCAGCAAGACCCAGCAGAAGGTCTACTACCGCCACTCGGGCTACCCGGGTGGTCTCAAGGAGACCGTGCTCGCTACGATGCTGGAGAAGCACCCGGACCGCGTCATCCAGCAGGCGGTGAAGGGCATGCTGCCCCACAATCGCCTGGGCCGGCGGCTCCTGGGCCACCTCAAGGTGTACGGCGGCCCGGAGCACCCCCACCAGGCGCAGGTACACGCCGGCGAGCGCCGCCGCAGGGCCGCCGCCAGCGCGCTGGTCGCCGCGGCGGCGCCAGAGCCGGCCGCCGAAGACGAGCCCGCGCCGGTTGCTGAGGCGGCGCTGGAGCCGACCGCCGAGGACGAGCCCGCGCAGCCCCCTGAGGCCAACGAGGCCGCGCCCGCGCCGGAAGCGAACGAGGAGTCTTCATGACAAACGAACGGTATTTCAGTGGCACCGGGCGCCGGAAGTGCGCCGTCGCGCGGGTGCGCCTCTACCCCGGCCAGGGCGGCATCATCGTCAATGACAAGCCGATGGAGGAGATGTTCACCCGCATCCACCACCGGCACGTGATCATGCAGCCGCTGGAAGCCACCGACAACACCAGCCGTTTCCACGCGATCGTGCGCGTCGCCGGCGGCGGCATCAGCGGCTGGGCGGACGCCATCGCCCACGGCATCTCCCGCGCGCTGCTGGCCTCGAACGACACGACGCGCCGGCCGCTGCGCGCGCAGGGTCTCCTGACGCGGGACTCGCGAGTCAAGGAGCGCAAGAAGTACGGCCTGAAGCGCGCGCGCAAGGCGCCGCAGTTCACCAAGCGCTAGCGCCGCGGGCCCAACGTCCTCTCAGAACCGCCAGCTTTCGCGGAGCACGTTTCGTTTGATCCAGTCCCACGGCTGGACGTCGGCGTAGTGCAGCGCGTACTCCTGAAACAGCTTGGGCGCGAGCAAGAGCGGCAGGAGCACGGCGAGCCTCGGACCCGTCAGCTCCCAAGCCGGCACGAAGCGGCGCAGCCCGAGATAGCAGACGTAGAAGTTCTCGAAGAGGTTCGGGAAGACCAGCAGGAACACGCGCTCCTGCGTCGCCTCGAACAGGAGGAAGCCGACAGCCCGATAGGCAAACAGGGCCAGGCTCGTCCACTTCGCCAGCGGCTCCCAGCGCAGCGAGACGAACAGCTCGAACGAGAGGTAGTACATGTCGAGCCCTTTGTCGAGCGCCGCGTAGTTAGAGAAGCCGCCGAGTCCAACCAGCTCGATCAGTACCACGTCTAGCGTGTCCGCCGCGACGGCGGCCAGCCCGCCCGCCAGCGGCCACCGGAGGATGGTGAGCGGCACGACCAGCCGGAGCGCGACGACGAGCAGCTCCCCCATTCGATCTCCTAACAGCGCGAAAGGCCTAGGCCGGCGTCCGGCGCTAGGGACAAGGTCGGTGGCGATCCGGGCGCCCGGCGCTAGCTGCCCGCCAGGCGCGCCTTCAGCTTGTTGAGCGCGACGACGGGAGCAGGCGACACGTCGTTGAGCAGCCCCAGGTAGTAGCTGACCAGGTCGCCCAGGAAGGCGGCGCTGAGCGCCTGCGCAAGCGAGCTCGAGCCGCCGGCGTCGACGCGCTCGTGCGAGACGCCCTGCTCATCGAGCGCATCGGCCGTGGCTTCGTAGCGCAACCGCACGCGTTCGTGGAGCGAGGGGTGGCGCAGGAACACGACGTGGACCCGCGTCGCGACGGCGGCGGGCAGGGGAAAGCCGACGACGGTGTTGTGGTCCGCCTCAGGCAGCTCGTCGTGGAACGCCCAGGACTTGCTGTTCTCATTGAGCTGCGTCTTCCAGCGATGGGCCGCCTCGGTCAGCACGCCGGCGCCGACGATGACGGGCAGCCGGCCGCGCAGCCGCGCCGCGAGCTGCTTCGCCGGGTTCTCTCGCGCCGGCGAGGCGAAGCACGCGCGTTCTCGCAGGTCGCGCATCACCGCCAGCGCCTCGTCGACAGCCGCGCTCTGGGCGTCGAGCGCGCCGAGGCGTTCGGCGAGGGCGAGGAGGGCCATAAGCTGCTGGCCGAGCGCGGAACGCGGCTCGCCCGCGTACTCGTATCGCCAGACGGGGATGCCGCGCTGCTCCGCCAGCTCGTCCAGGCGCCCGCCCGTGGTCACGGCGATCGCGGGGATGCCGCGAGCCAGGGTCTGCTCGAAGGCAGAGAGCATCTCCTCGGTATTGCCGCTGTGGCTGCAGGCCGCGACGGCGTAGGTGTGATCGACGAACGGCGGCAGATCGTAGCCGCGGACGACGGCGACCGGCTTGCGGCCGTTCGCCGCCGCGAGCACGCGCGTGATGTCGCCGGCGATGGCGGAGCCGCCCATGCCCAGCACCACGAGCCCCCGCGCCCGGGCGTAGCCTTCGGGCAGGGTGCGCTCGGCGGCGTGTTGCCACGCCTCGGCGCACTGCTCCGGCAGGGACTCGATGCGCCCCAGCAGCCCGTGCGGGTCGAGACGTTCGACCGTCCGCGGGTCGTCGAGCACGCCGAGGGCGCTGTGGTCGAGGTCCGGCTCTTGGTTGCGCATCCCTGCGGCCTAGCCCGCGACCTCCGCGCTCGCGCGTTCGGCCGTGAGCTGGGCCGCCGCCTCCGTCAGGTCCTTCTGCGTGTCGATCGCCTTCCAGAGCCGGTCAGAGCGGAACCCGAAGAGCTTGCCCTGCTGGGCCAACCGGGGGAACAGCTCGTTTTCGTGGTCGCCCACGTCGGGGAGTTGGAGAAAGAACTCTCGATTGAGCACGTAGACGCCGGCGCTCAGCCAGTGGGGGAGCAGCGGCTTCTCCTCGAAGCCGGTGATGCGCTCGCCCTCCTGGTGGACGATCCCGTAGGGGCTGCGGAGCTGCGTGAGGAGCAGGGTGCCGGTGGCGCCGGTGCGCAAGTGCTGCTCGATCATCGGCGCCAGCGGCTGGGTGTTGAAGTTGTCGCCGTTGGTGCCGATCACGAACGGCTCGTCCGCCGGCACCTGCCCGTACGCCTGCTTCAGCGCCCCGCCGCGGCCGAGCGGCTGCTCCTCGATCGAGTAGCCGATTCGCAGGCCGACGCGATCGCCCTGGCCGAAGTAGTCCTCGATCACTTCGTGGAGGTAGCTGCAGGCGATGACGACGTCCGTGACGCCCCCTTCCCCGAGCCACTCGAGCTGGTGCTGCAGGATCGGCTTGCCCAGCAGCAGCACCATGCCCTTCGGCCGGTCAAGCGTTAGCGGCCTGAGCCGTTCTCCCTTTCCACCAGCGAGGACGATGGCGTACATTAGGTGGTCTCCCTACGAATGCTCCCGCATCATCATCGAACGAGAGCCACCGGACCTGAATCCCTGGAATTCCCTATTCGACGACCGGGTGCGACGCCTAGTGCCCCTGTCACCCTGAGCCCTTCGCCTTCGCTCAGGACAGGCTCCGCGAAGGGTCTGACCCCTCGCGGGGCGCGAGATGCTTCGCTTGCGCTCAGCATGACAGGCCTTCGCCTTGACAGGCTTCTAGTGCTCTCTATCTTTCATCAATTGGAATGGCACTAGCATGGTGCTAAAGAAACGTCAGGAACCAATGTCTCTCTTCCCCACCCACCCGCCCTGAGAAGTTTTCTTGAATCTGGGGGACACCCCCAGACCCCCGGCAGAAGGGCTGCGCCCTCCGCACTCCCGCTCTTTTGAGCACCCGCTTAGACCGGCGCCGGCTCGCTGTCGCGGGCGCCTTCGGCCAGGCCGGCTTCGCGGCGGAGCAGCTCGGCCTTGTCGATGCGCTCCCAGGGCGCGTCGATGTCGGTGCGGCCGAAGTGCCCGTAGGCTGCGGTCGGGCGGTAGATCGGGCGGCGCAGATCCAGGTCGCGGATGATCGCGGCCGGGCGCAGGTCGAAGTGCTCCCGCACCAGGCGGAGGATCGTTTCGTCGTCGACGCGGCCGGTGCCGAACGTCTCGATCGCGATCGAGGTCGGGTGAGAGACGCCTATGGCGTAGGAGAGCTGGAACTCCGCCCGGCCGGCCAGCCCGGCGGCGACGATGTTCTTCGCCACGTAGCGGGCGGCGTAGGCGCCGGAGCGGTCGACCTTCGTGGGATCTTTGCCGGAGAAGGCGCCGCCGCCGTGACGCGCGACGCCGCCGTAGGTGTCGACGATGATCTTGCGCCCGGTGAGGCCGGCGTCGCCCATCGGCCCGCCAATGACGAAGCGACCGGTGGGGTTGACGTAGTAGCGCGTGCGCTCATCCAGGAGTTCGGGCGGGATCACCTCGTGGACCACGACATCGATGAGCTCCTGCTGGAGCTGATCGTGGGGCACAGCGGGATCGTGCTGGGCGGAGAGGACGACGGCATCGATCCGCTTCGGCCGGCCGTACTCGTACTCCACCGTGACCTGCGACTTGCCGTCGGGCCGCAGGTAGTCGAGCACGCCGTCCTTCCTGACGTGCGCCAGGCGACGGCAGAGTTTGTGGGCGAGCGAGATGGTGAGCGGCATCAGCTCCGGCGTCTCTTGGCAAGCGAAGCCGATCATCATGCCCTGGTCGCCGGCGCCCTGCTCCAGCGCCAGCTCCTCGGCGCTCGCCTTACCTTCGCGTTCCTCCAGCGAGTGGTCGACACCCTGCGCGATGTCGCCGGACTGTTCCTTGAGCGAGACGGTCACGCCGCACGTCTCGTAATCAAAGCCGTACTTCGCCCGGGTGTAGCCGACGTCGCGGATGGTGCTGCGGACGATGCCCGGGATGTCGACGTAGCAGTCGGTGGTGATCTCGCCGGCGACCAGGACCAGGCCGGTCGTCACCGCCGTCTCGCAGGCGACTCGGCCCATCGGGTCCTGGCCGATGATGGCGTCCAGCACCGCGTCCGAGATCTGGTCGCAGAGCTTGTCGGGATGCCCCTCGGTCACCGACTCGGAGGTCAGGAACAGAGACGGCGAGGTCATGAAGGTGGTATCGCTCATGTCAACTCCCTTCCGTGGATGTTACTGCCTGGGCAGTGGCGCTAAATCGACCCAGCGCAAAAGCAACGTTCGTCCTTCCCGCCCACCCACCCAGTGGGGTTGTGAGTATCTGGGGGACACCCCCAGACCCCCGCCAGAGGGGCTCGCCCCTCTGGACTGCCCGTGCCGCCCGGCGAAACGAACGGACAGTCCCCGTTTCACGCCTCCCGCGTCCACCTACGTGCCTACCTCCCAACTCGAGAGGTACTTGCGCTGCTCCTCCGTCAGCTCATCGATGCGCACGCCCATCGACCAGAGCTTCAGGCGGGCGATCTCCGCGTCGATCTCCTGGGGGACGGGGTAGACGTCAGGCGCCAGGCGCTGCTCCTGGAGGACGAGGTGTTCGACGCTGAGCGCCTGGTTGGCGAAGCTCATGTCCATCACGCTGGCGGGGTGGCCTTCGGCGGCCGCGAGGTTGATCAGCCGGCCTTCGCCCAGCACGAACAGGCGGCGTCCGTCGCCCAGGCGGAACTCCTCGACGAAGGGGCGCACCTGGCGGCGGCTCTCCGCCATGCCGGCGAGCGCCTGCAGGTTCAACTCCACGTCGAAGTGGCCGGAGTTGGCCATGATGGCGCCGTCCTTCATCACCTCCAGGTGGTGCCGGTCGACGGCGTTCATGTCGCCGGTGAGCGTGATGAAGATATCGCCGATGGCCGACGCCTCCATCATCGGCATGACGCGATAGCCGTCCATCACCGCCTCCAGCGCGGGCAGCGGGTCCACCTCCGCCACGATCACCTGCGCGCCCAGGCCGCGCGCCCGCATCGCCACGCCGCGCCCGCACCAGCCATAGCCAACGACGACGACGTTCTTGCCCGCCCAGAGGATGTTGGTGGCGCGTGTGATCCCGTCAATCGTGCTCTGGCCGGTGCCGTAGCGGTTGTCGAAGTAGTGCTTCGTCTTCGCCTCGTTCACCGCGACGATGGGATAGGCGAGGGCGCCGTCGGCGGCCATGGCGCGCAGCCGGATGACGCCGGTGGTCGTCTCCTCGGTCCCGCCGATGACGCCGTCGATGAGCTCGCGCTTCTCACGATGGATGGTGGCGACCAGGTCGGCGCCGTCGTCCAGGGTAAGCTGCGGCTGGGTCGCCAGCGCCTGATGGATGTGCTTGTAGTAGGTGTCGTTGTCTTCGCCCTTGATGGCGAAGGTGGCGATGCCGAACTCCGCGACCAGCGCGGCCGCGACGTCGTCCTGGGTGCTGAGCGGGTTGCTGGCACAGAGGGCGAGCTCCGCCCCGCCGTCCCGCAGCGCCAGCGCCAAGTTCGCCGTTTCGGTCGTCACGTGGAGGCAGGCGGCCAGGCGCACGCCTCGCAACGGCTTCTCTTTGGCGAACCGCTCCCGGATCAGCCCGATGACGGGCATCTCCCGCGCCGCCCACTCGATGCGGCGGACGCCCTCCTCGGCCAGGCGCAGATCGCGGACGTCCTGGGCCACCGTCTCTCGTACCATTACAGTGAATCCTTTCCAGCGACAGCCGTCGCCTCTGCATAGGGGGGCTGTGGGTAGTACTCGATGAACTTCTGCACGTTGCGGGCCGTCTCCGGGCTACTCAGCTCGCCGACGAGATAGAGGGCCATGTCGATCCCCGCCGAGACGCCGGCGGCCGTGATGACGTTGCCGTCGCGCACGAAGCGCTCCTCGACGACCGTGACGTCTTGCTCCTCGCGGAGCTGGGCGAGCGCCGCCCAGTGCGTCGTCGCCCGCCGGCCGGCGAGGTAGCCGGCGCGCGAGAGGACGAACGCCCCGGTGCAGACCGAGGTCACCCACTGGGCCGCGCCGCCGGCCCGCCGGATAAAGTCGAGCATCGTCTCGTTCTCCATCTCCCGGAGCGTGCCCTGGCCGCCGGGCACCAGCAGCACATCGAGCGGCGGGCAGCTCTCGAAGGTCGCCTCTGGTACCACCACCAGACCCTTCGCGCCGATGACCGGCTCGTCCGTTTCGGCGACCGTGAGCACTCGCCGGTCTTTGTCGAAGTACTGCGCGTACATCGTGAACACCTCGAACGGGCCGACGAAGTCCAACTCCTCCGCCTCCGGGAAGAGCACGATGCCGATCGCCTTCGTCATGCGATGGCTCCTCTCATCTCGAGATGCTCACCAGCTCCGCGCCGTAGCGGCGACCGCGCAGCGTTGCGACGCGTCGCCGCAGGAACGTCGACAGCGCGGGCTCGCGACGCACCGCCGGGCTCTCGATCAGCCGTCCTACCTCTCGATAGCCAAGGCGCCGGTACGCCCGCGCGGCCGCAAAGTTGCGCGGGTCGACGCTGAGCACCACCTCGCGGCTGGTGGCCAGGAGGTGCGCCGTCACGGCGCTGGTCACGATGCTGCCCAAGCCACGGTCGCGGTGCGCCGGGTGGGTGTAGACGTTGCCGACGACGGCGATGCCGTCGTCGGGCGCGATCACGTGCGTGCCGGCGATGGCGACCGGTTGCCGCCCGGCGTAGACGGCGAAGTAGGCCGCCTGCTCGATGTTCTCCGCGGTGTAGAGGGCCGCTGCGCCCTCGCTCCGGTAGAGGCGGTTCACCTGACGCACGTCGCGCCCGGCCAGCCGCCGCGCGACGCCCTCGACCGGCTGGAACGTGTCGCGGTCGACGAGCATGCGCAACATGCTCTGGCGCTCCGGCAGGTCGTAGTAGCGCAGTACCGTATCGAGGTGCCGCACCTGGCAGGTGAGGAACGTCTGGCGCGGCCCCGGGTGGAGCTGCAGCAGCGCCTGCAGCGCGTCGACGTCGCCGAGCGCGAAGAGGGCGTTGCCCAGCCCTCCCCGCGAGTGGAGCAGCAGCGCCTGGCCCTGCGAGCCGCGCGCCATCCACCACGCCGAGCGAGCGAATAGCTCCGGCTGGAGCTGGCCCAGCGCGTAGGCCGCGTACGAACGGTTGGGCAGCAGTAGGCGGCGTAGCTCGTCACGCTCACGCAGCGGTCGCACGAGGTAGTCGACGCCGGCCCGGGCGGCGATCTGGCCGGGAAGCGGCCGTTCAGCCATCCCACGCTCCCGTCCCCACGGCCATGTAGCGCCCGATGATCGGCGCCAAGTCGCGCTTGACGTCGTCGGACACGTGCTCCGCCAGCGTCAACAACGACAGCGACAGCGCCGACCGGCAGCGGCACTCGCCGGCGCTGGGCAGCGCCCGGACGACCGTGGCGATGGCCCGCTTCGCGGTGTCCACGTTCTCCATCAAGTTTGCGACGATCATCTCCACGGAGACCGGAGGGTGACTATCGTTCCAGGTATCGTAGTCGGTCACCAGCGCCAGGGTGGAGTAACAAACCTCGGCCTCGCGGGCCAGCTTGGCCTCCGGCAGCGCCGTCATGCCGATAATGTCGGCCCCCCACGAGCGGTAGATCTGCGCCTCAGCCCGCGTCGAGAAGGCCGGCCCCTCGACGACGAGGGAGGTACCGCCCGCGTGCACCGTCGCGCCCGTGTCAAGCCCGCCGCCGACGAGCAGCTCGCCGAGCGCCGGGCAGAACGGCTGGTCGAAGCCGATGTGCACCACCAGGCCGCGGCCGAAGAACGTGCTCGGGCGGCCCTGGGTGCGGTCGATGAGCTGGTCCGGCACGACGAGGTGAAGCGGCGCGATCTCCTCGCGCAGGCTGCCGACGGCGCTCACGGAGATGATGCGCTCCACGCCGAGCTGCTTCAGCGCCCAGATGTTCGCCCGGGCGGGCACCTCGGAGGGGAGGAGGCGGTGGCCGGCGCCGTGGCGCGGCAAGAAGGCGACGCGCGTCCCTTCGAGCGCGCCGACGACGATGGCGTCGCTCGTGGCGCCGAAGGGCGTCTCGATGCGCAGCTCTTCGATCTCGCTGAGGCCGGCCATCTGGTAGAAGCCGGAGCCGCCGATGACGGCCACCTGGGCGCCGCTCACGCCCGCGCCTCCGCCGCCTCGAGCAGCGCCCTGAGCGACTCCGCGTACGGCGGCCGCGCGATGCCGCGCTCCGTGACGATAGCCGTGATCAGCCGGTGGGGCGTCACGTCGAACGCCGGGTTCGCGGCCGCGACGCCCGCCGGCGCGACCGTCCGGCCGGCGAGCGACGTCACTTCGTCCGGCGAACGCTCCTCGATAGGGATGTCATCGCCCGAGGCGATCGAGAGGTCCGCGCTGCTGCTGGGGGCCGCGACGACGAAGGGCAGGCCGTGTTCGCGCGCGAGCACGGCCTGCGGGTAGGTGCCGATCTTGTTCGCCGTATCGCCGTTGGCCGCGATCCGGTCGGCGCCGACGATGACCAGGTCGACCGCCCCCCGGCGCATCATCGCGCCCGCTGCGCTATCGACGATCAGCGTGCACTCGATGCCGTCGCGGGCGAGCTCCCACGCCGTTAGGCGGGCGCCTTGGAGCAGCGGCCGCGTCTCCGCCGCGATGACCCGCACCCGCTTCCCTTGCTCAATAGCCGCCCGCACGATGCCCAGGGCCGTGCCGTAGCCAGCCGTCGCCAGGGCGCCGGCGTTACAGTGGGTGAGCACCGTCGCCTCGTCCGGCACCAAGTCGGCGCCCAGCGCGCCGAGGCGACGGTTGGCCTGGACGTCCTCGCGCTGGATGCGCTGCGCTTCGTCCAGGACGGCGCGACGAACGCCCTCGGCGTCGGGCGCGGCCTCGGCGGCGCGCAGCACCCGCGCCAGCGCCCACGAGAGGTTCACAGCAGTCGGGCGGGTGGCCGCCAGTTCGCGCGCGGCCTGTCGCACCTCCGCGAGCGCCGCCTCGCGGTCGCCGGCGGCCGCCTGCGCGGCGAGCGCGAGTCCATACGCCGCGGCGACACCGATGGCCGGCGCGCCGCGCACGCGCAGCAAGCGGATCGCCTCGACCACGGCCGGCGCATCAGCCAACTCCAACCAGACCTCTTCGTCAGGCAGGCGCGTCTGATCGAGCAGGCGCAAGCGGCCGTCCGACCAGGCGATGGGTTCCAGGGTCAGCGACTCGTCCATATTCGTTAAGAACGAAGACGGCTCCCCACGGTGGGAGGAGCCGCGTACCTACGCACTCTCATCTGTCCCCAGGTTGGGGCCGGAGTTGGCACCGCGCGTCCCGAATTCGGGGGCCGGTTGCCGGGCTTCTTCGGGCCGTTCCCTCCACCTCTCTGGATGAGAAAACCGTATTCAGTTGTCGCCTAGTAGTGTACGAGACGACTCACCCGAACGTCAATAGCGATAATAAGTCAACTACGCCGAAGGCGGCGCCGCGCCGCCGGCCCCACCTGGGAGGGTTGTTCTAGCGAAGATGAGGGGCTATGATCTTCAAAGCAGGATGCGAAGTCGAGGAAAGGACCTCCTACCGAGACCTCTCGCCTGCACGGCCCGTGTCAGGTCCCCCCGCCACCAGTCCCTGGCACGGGTTCTTTATCTCTGCTGACTCCCCATTGGCCTGGCGATCTCGCTTGCGAAACCGGCAGCTTCGACTCGTCGATCGCGTAGAGCTGCTTAACGTTGCGCCAGACCATCGCCTCGCGCTCTCCGTCGGGCACGCCGGCCATGATGCTATCGAGGATCTCCATCGAACGCGGCCAGATCGAGTCGTGGTGGGGGTAATCGTTGCCCCAGAGGAGGCGGTCGACGCCAATCAGGTCGCGGGTGCGAATGCCGATGGCGTCGTCCTCGAAGGTGGCGTAGAACTGACGCCGGAAGTAAGCGCTCGGCTCCATGTCGAGGTCGGGCGAGGCTTCGTTTCGGCTGCGGTACGTCGCGTGGTCCATGCGCTGGAGGACGTGGGCCAGCCAGCCGGTCTCCCACTCGGCGCAGACGAAGCGGAGCTTGGGGTGGCGGTGGGCCACGCCCGACGTGATCAGCGTCGTCACCGTCTCCCACACCGCGGCGTGGGAGAGCGTGTAGCTGACGATGTTGTTCCAGTGCGACGGTAGGTTCATCGGCCAGGCGGAGCCGCAGAAGATGTGCATCGTGATCGGCAGCCCGGCCTCCTCGGCCGCCGACCAGAAGGGCTCGTACGCCGGATCGCTGTAGGGCTTGTCGGGCGGCGCGGTGCAGGGGATGGCGACGCCGCGGATGCCCATCTTGGCGACGCGCTCCAGCTCCGCGATCGCCTCGTCTACGTCGGGCAGGGGCAGGCAGGCGACGCCGATCAGACGCTCCGGCGCGTGTGAGCAGTAGTCGACGATCCAGTCGTTGTGGCGCTGGAAGACGGCCTGCACCACCTCGCGGTCGTCGATGGAGAAGGTGAGCATGTTGATGCTGGGATACATCACTTCGCCGACGATGCCGTCCTGCGCCTGCTCCGTCAGTCGCGCCACCGGGTCGCGGACGCCGGGGTTCATGCCGTCCCAGCCGCGCAGGATGCGCTGCTGGGTGTCCGGGTCGTCGAGCCGGTGGCCGGCGATGCCGAAGCGGCCGACAGGGATGGGCCGGCGCTGCTTCGGCCAGTAGAGGAATGTGCCCTTGCGGCCGGCGAACTCGTCGATGATGCGCGGTGCGCGCTCGCCGAAGCGTTCCTCCAAGCCCGCGAACACCTCCGGCGCCTCGACGACGTGCGAGTCACAGGAGTAGTGGATGGTCATGGCTCTACCTCCTTTGCGCTGGCGGTCAACGGATGACACAACGGATTACCGGATGTCGGTCTCTGCCATCCGTGCATCTGTTCCTTCATTCGTTGACAGGTCACAGCTCGATGCCCGCTTCCTCAGCCAGCTTCGTCAGCGCGGCGACGACCGAGCGCGGGTACGGGACGGCCCCGCGTTCGACGCGACGCCGATACTCGCGCTGCTCCGGCTCGCCGGGGAGGAAGACCTCGCTCACGCCGGGCAGCGGCTCGCTCGACTTCACCTGCTCGACCATGCGCTCCACCTCGTCGAGGAACGTCTCGGCGTCGCCGAAGAGCGCCGGCGAGACGACGAGAAAGAACTGGCCGCGCTTGCCCACGTCGACCTCGGAGGTGTGGTGGCCGCCGGGCAGCACCCCGGCGAGCAGGTTCACGATCAAGCTCAGGCCCGTCCCCTTGTAGCCGCCGATGGCGGGGATGACGCCCCGCATCGCCGCGTCGGGGTCGGTCGTAGGCTGGCCGTCGCGGTCGAGGAAGCCCCACGACTGCGGGATGGGGCGGCCTTCGGCGCGCGCGCGCAGCACCTTGCCCAGCGCCACGGGCGTGAGCGCCATGTCGAGCACGATCGGCGGCGCGTCGCGGCGCGGCACCGCGAAGGCGAGCGGGTTGTTGCCCAGCACGCGCGTCCGGCCGCCGAAGGGCGCCAGCGTGGGGACGCTGGTGGTGGTGCAGAAGGCGATGAAGCCCTCGGCGGCGGCCATCATGGGGTAGTAGGCGCCGCAGCCCCAGTCGTTCGAGTTCCGGATGCCCGAGACGGCGAGGCCGTTGGCGCGCGCCTTCGCGATGGTCAGCGCCATCACCCGCGCGCAGACGAGCTGGCCCAGGCCGTTGCCGGCGTCGACCGTCAGGCTGACCGGCGTCTCCTTGACGACACGCAGGTCGGGCCGCGGGTTGTTTTCGCCCGCTCGCAGGCGCTCGACGTACCAGGGGAGGCGCTGGAAGCCGTGGGTATCGACGCCGCGCAGGTCGGCCTCGAGCTGGACGGCGACGACGGTGCGGGCGTCCTCCTCGGAGAGGCCGGCGTAGGCGTACGCCCGTTCGCCGAACGCCCGCAAGCGGTCGAGGGGGAGTTCGACAGCGGTGTCTGTCGCCACCCCCGTCCTCACAGCCGCGACCGCACCGCGCGGGCGAACTCCTCGGTCGTCGCCGAGCCGCCCTGGTCGGGCGTGAGCGAGTCGCTCGCGGCGTACGTCTCGTCGATGGCGCGTTCGAGGCGCTGCGCCTCGTCCACGAAGCCGAGGTAATCCAGCATCATCGCGGCGGAGAGCATGGTGGCCGTCGGGTTGATCACGTGGCGACCGGCGATGTCGGGCGCGCTGCCGTGGACGGCCTCGAAGTAGGCGAAGCCTTCGCCGTAGCAGCCGCTGGGCGCCAGGCCCAGCCCGCCGATGGTGCCGGCGCCGAGATCGGAGAGGAGGTCGCCGTACAGGTTCGGTAGGACGATCACGTCGAAGTCGTGCGGCGAGGCGACGAGCCTCCGCGCCAAGTCGTCGACGATGAACTCCTCGTAGGCGAGATCCGCGTGCTCAGCGGCGACCGCTTGCACCACCTGGCGAAAGAAGCCGTCGCTCTGGAAGAGGACGTTGTACTTCGCGGAGCAGGTCACCTTGCCCGCATAGCCGTTCGCCTTGCGCTCCAAGGCGAGGCGGCAGGCGAAGCGGGCGATGCGCTCCGTCCGCTCGCGCGTGATCACCTTGATGGCGTAGCGGCCCTCGCCCTCGGCCAGCGAGGCGCCCGGCCGGAAGCGCGACGTGAGGTCGAGGCCGGAGGCGACGAGCGCGCGCAGGTCGCCTTCGAGGCCGAGGTAGAGGTCCTCGATGTTCTCGCGCACGATGACATAGTCGATGCCATCAGGCCGGCCGAGCGGCGAGAGGAAGCCAGGCCGCCAGCGAACGGGTCGCACGTTGGCGTAGGTGTTCTTGCCCCAGCGCAGGTAGCCGATGCCGCCCGTCTGGCCGCTGGTAGCGCCGAAGAGCAGCGCGTCGCAGCGGTCGGCCGCCTCGCGGATGAGGCGCTCGCGCTCCTCCCGCGAGGTGGTCTTCGCCAGCGTCGCGCCGTCGGGCAGAACGTCCCAGTCGACCGGCAGCTCGAGTGCGCGGAGCACCTCGAGCGCCGCCGATACGGCCTCTGGCGCAGCGTCGTCGCCGGGCAGCACCGCAATTCGCCTGCGTTGCCCTTCCATCGCTAGCGAGACGATGCTACTGCCAGCGGCCCTGGCCCGTCAACTGCCGCTTCTGACGGGCGGTTACGGCAGGTTCGCCTCGGCCCAGGCGTAGCGCTCAGGGCTGACCTGGCGCAGGTGGTCGCGGCCGGCGTACCAATAGGCGCAGGTCCAGGCGAAATCCTCCAACCGGTTCGCCGCGCTGTGCGACCAGGGCCAGGAGAGGCCGTCCGTGGCCGCGACGAAGCTGCCCCCCTCCGCCGAGGCGTACCACGACTCCAGATCGTAGTCGGCGGGACGGAGGGGCGCGCCGCCGTTCGTCGACCAGTGCTGGTGGGCATGGCAGAGTTCGTGCTGGACCTTGTGCGAGCCCTCGCCGGCCTGCATGACGACTTCTCGCGTGGGCGCCCAGTAGAAGTTGTAGCGGTGGCACTCGCCATCCGAGGCGCAGCCGCCCCAGACCACCGACGTCCCGTCCGGCAGCGGCAGCGGCACGCCCAGCGTGAACGGCTGGGGCGCCGGTGGCGCCGTCGCTCCCGTCAGCGCAGGCGCGGCGGCGGGTGCTTGTGCGGCCGGCTTCTCAGTCTTGAGGAGCTGGGCCCGCGCGGTGAGCGGCGAGGCAGCCGTGGGCGTGGGTGGCAACGCCTGCGCCGGCGGTCGGGCGGGCGGCGCGTTGGTGACGGCCGGCGCGTTGGTGACGGCCGGCGCGGGCGTTGCCGTCGCGGCCGGAGTCAGCGTCCTCTGCGAGACGACGCGCTGCGCCGCGCCCGGCGAGGGCGGCGAGACCGGGGAGGACGATTGCCGCGCGGGCAGTATCCCGTAGGCGAGCAAAAGGAGCCCCGCAGCGAAGATCAGTTGAGCGGCCCTCATGGCTGCCTTTCGCTGACGACCAGCCGGGTCGGTCCGTCGCTACGCGGGGGTCTGGCTTCTCGGTTTCGGAACCGGTGCGGGGTTCCATCGTAGGCCGATCAGCTATCCGAGGTCAAGAGGTCCGGCGGCGATTTCTTGGTGAGATGTCGCGCCGCGCTAGTGCCGCTCGATCACGAAGACGCCGCTGCCTCGGGCGACCGGCCTGCCGCTCGCCTCGTCGCGGAGCTCCACCTCGGCGAAGGAGAGTCGCCGGCCCGACTGCACCACGCGGCCCTCGGCCAGCAGCGAGCCGCCGCGCACGGGCCGCAGGTAGTGGAGGTGGAGCTCGGCGGTGAGCACCTGCCCCGCCGCGCCGTGGAGCGCGCGCAGGGCGTTGCCCATCGCGCCGTCGGCTACCGCCGGCAGGACGCCCCCATGCACGATGCCATCGGCGTTGAGGTGGGCAGCCTGCACCAGCATCCGCAGGAGCACGCGGCCTGCTTCGAGCTCTACTAGCTCCATGCCCATCGTCTGGTAGTAGGGCGAGGTGGCCGCGAACTCGCGGACGAAGGCGAGGCGAGCCGCGGGGTCGTCGTTCACGAGGGGGCGCCTCCCAGCTCGCGCCGCCGCGCGCGATCGAGCAGCCAGCGCGCCAGCAGGCCGCGTCGCGGCGCCAGCAGAAAGGCCGCCGCGAAGAGCGCGGTCGCGACCAGCACGATCGACGCGCCGGAAGCGACGCCCGCGTGGTACGAGACGTACAGGCCGGCCACCGCCGCCACCAGCGCAACGGCGACGCCCACGGCGATGACGTGATGGAGTCGCCGGACCAGGAGCGTCGCTGTGGCCGCCGGCGTGACGAGCATGGCGACGACGAGGACGATACCCACCGCCTGCAACGCCACGACCGTGGAGAGCGCCAGCACCGCGAGCAGCCCGTACTCCACCCAGCCGGTCGGGACCCCGGTCGCCGCCGCGACGACCGGGTCGTAGGCGGTGAAGAGCAGCTCTTTGTAGAAGGCAGCCACCAGCGCGACCACCACCAGCCCCACGACCGCCATCACCAGCAGATCGCCCCAGCTCACGCCCAGCACGTTGCCGAAGACGAAGCTGAACAGGTCGACGGTGTAGTTCTCCTGGCGGCTGACGATGACGATCCCCAGCGCGAACGCCCCGACGAAGAGGACGCCGATCGCCGTGTCGAAGCGGAGGCGGCCGCGCTGGCTGATGAAGGCGATGCCCAGCGCCGTCGCCAACGCGGCCACCGTCGCTCCGAGGTAGATCGACGCGCCCAGCGCGAAAGCGGTCGCCACGCCCGCGAACGATGCGTGGGCGAGCGCGTCGCCGATGAAGGCCATCCCCCGCACGACGACGAACGCGCCGACCACGGCGCTGACGACACCCACCAGCGCCACCGCCAGCAGCGCCCGGCGCATGAACTCGAACTCGAGCGGGTCGGCGAACCAGCCCCAGACGTCAGCCATGGCCGTGATGCCCCACGAACACGCCGCCCTCGGTCGGAAGCAGCAGAAGGTGTTCGGCAAAGGCTTCGCTCAGCACGTCCGGCGTGAAGATCTCGGCCGGCGGGCCGAACGCGACCAGGCGGCGGTTGAGCAGCAGCGCCAGGTCGAAGCAGGCGGCGACACACGAGAGGTCGTGCGTCGCCACTAGCAGCGTCTTGCCCTGGGAGCGCAGCCGCTCGAACAGGGCCAGGATGTCGTGCTGAGACGTCGCATCCAGGCCCGCCATCGGTTCGTCCAGCAGCAGCAGGTCGTCTTCTTGGGCGAGCGCGCGGGCGATGAGCATCCGGCGCTGCTGGCCGCCCGAGAGCTCTCCGCCCTGCCGGTCGGCCAGGCCGGCCAGGCCCACCTGATCGAGCGCCCTGGCCACCGCCTCCCGGTCTGCGGCGCCGGGCCGTCGCAGGAGACCGAGGCGCCCGTAGCGCCCCATCATCACCACATCGCCTACCGTCACCGGGAACTCCCAGTCGACCAGGTCCGCCTGCGGCGCGTAGCCAGCGCGGCCGCGCGCGGCGCTCGCCGGGACGCCGAACAGCTCGACGCGTCCGCGCCAGGGCCGGAGCAGACCGAGCAGCGTCTTGAGCAGCGTCGATTTGCCCGAGCCGTTCGGTCCGGCCAGGCCGGCGAGCGAGCCGGCGGGCAGATCGAACGTCAGCGCCTCGAGCGCCGGGGTGGAATCGTAGCCGGCCCACAGGTCGCGCGCGGAGACGGCGATGCCGCTCGCAGCCTTCGCTACGCTCGTCCTCGCCTCAGTCGTCACCCAGGCCCTCCTGGAGCTGGCGCAGATTGAAGCGCATCAGCTCGGCGTAGGAGTCGGCCTCGTCCGTGAAGGCATCGCTGAGCAGATCGAGCACGCGCACGCCGGCGTCGTTCGCCGCTAGCTCCAGCACGCGCGCGCTGAACTGCGGCTCCTTGAAGACGGCCGGGACCTGTTGGTCGCGCAACGTCTCGGTGAGCTCGGCCAGGTCGCGCGCGCTGGGCTCCTGCCCGGGCGACGGCGCCACAATCGCGACTACCGCCATGCCGTAGCGCTCGGCCAGGTAGCGAAATGCGTCGTGGAAGGTGACCAGCTTGCGCCGTTCGGCCGGGATCCCGGCGATGCCGGCTTCGATTTCCTCGTCCAGCGCCTCCAGCTGAGCGACGTAGCGGTTTGCGTGCTGCCGATACGCTGTTTCGCCCGCCGGGTCTTCGGCGGTCAGCGCGTCCCTGATGCGTTCGATGTAGCGGATCGCGTTCGTCACGTCCAGCCAGAGGTGGGGGTTGCCGTCGTCAGTCGCCGGCAGTCCCTCGGCAAGCTCGACCACCGGCCCGCCCGCGTTGTTGGTGATGACGTCTTCGATGCTCGCCTCGAGCCCCAGCCCGTTCACGAACAAGAGGTCGGCGCGAGCCACGGCGGCGACACGTTCGGGCGGCAGCTCGTAGGTGTGGGGGTCGGCGCCCGAAGGCAGCAGCGCCTTCACTTCGACCCGCTCGCCCCCGACGTTGCGGGCGAGATTGGCGAACAGCTCCAGGCTGGTCACGACGCGCAGGCGGCCGTCTGGCGCGTCCCCTTCGTCACCGCCGCAGGAAGCTACGAGCAGCGCGCCCAAGAGCAGCAGCGTGGCGAGGTCTCGACGCCTTCGCAACTCCCGCGCGCGAACGCGGGGAGTACTCGCCGGCCGCGTCTCGCTACGTCTCGCCCGCTTGGTCGCCACGACGAGCTACGCCGTCACCACAGGGGGCGCCGGCCGCGCCGACTCCAGGACCCGGCAGCTCTGGCAGCGGCCGTAGACCTCGAGCCAGTGTCCCTCGATCTGGTAGTCGGTGGCCCGGCCGAGCTCTTCGACCAGGGGGCCGACCTCGCACGTCGAGAAATCCTCCACTCTACCGCAGGAGCGGCAGACCAGGTGGTGGTGGTGGCCGCGGGGGCTCATGCGGTAGTGGAGGCTGCCGTCCTCCATCAGCACCCGGCAGACGACGTTCAGGTCGAGCAGGAGCTTCATCGTGCGGAATACCGTCGCCCGGCCGACGCCCAGCGCCTCGCGCAGCACGTCGTCGACGGTGAAGTGCGCTGGCGTCGCCAGCAGCGCCTCGAGGACGCGACGCCGGCTGGGCGTCACCCGATGGCCGCGGAGCTCGAGTCGCTGGATGATGAGGTCCAGGTCAGACATGAGACTAAGTATCAGTAGCCTACTGGGGCCGGGGGCCGTGGGTCAAGGGGTCGAGGGCGGGGGGTCGAGGGTCAGGGGAGTCGAGGGTCAAGGGGTCGAGGTCGAGGGGGGTCGGTCGAGGGTCGAGGGTGAACTGTCAGCGGATGTGAAAACGGATAGGCGGATGGCCTTCGGGAGCCTTCCGCCGGCCGCCATCCGCTAATCCGTTTCGCTATCCTTTGACGAGAGGACGGCGCGTCTCGCTTCCAGCTCAGCCGCCCAGCTCCGCCACCAGCGGCCCGACGTCCAGGCCGGGCTCATCGAGGCGGCGAAGGAGGGCATCGGCGGGATCGCGCTGGCCCAGCGACCAGAGGTCGCGCAGCGTGGCGCCGGCCTCCGGCTGGGCGTACCACCGTTCGCCCCAGCGGCGCTCGAACGAGGCGCGCACCTGCGCCTCGAACGTCCACGCGCGCAGGTAGCGAGCGCAGTAGAAGCCGCTGTCCAGGTCCGACAGGTAGTCCTCCGGGCTGTGGCGCGCGCCCAGGTGCGCCGTCAACAGGTCGGCGTAGCGCTTGGTCCAGGAGCGGATATTGCCGCTCCCGTGCAGGTCCAGCTCATACAGCAGCTTCGCCGCGTAGCGTCGCAGCATGTAGAGCTTGTGGAAGCGCACATGCGAGAGGTACGCCTCGCTGTCCTCCAGGCCCACGCGCTCGGCCAGCCAGGCGGGGTTGTACATCAGGTGCTCCAGCACGAAGGCGAAGCCCTCCGTGACCGAGTTGTCGCCGAGGCCGCGAAAGGCGAACGGCTGGTCCGCGCTCACGTGGGCAAAGTGCTGGACGTGACCCGCCTCATGGAAGAAGGCGCGGTAGTCGTCGTGGCCGCCGTGAGGGCTGATCACCAGGTAGATCTCGCCGGGGATGGCGACCGGCGCGCAGAACGCGCGCGGGCTCTTGCGCGGCCGTTCCTCGGTATCGAGGTGGACGTTCGCCTGCGCCGCCACGTCGACGCCCAAGCCCACCAGCGTCGCCTCGAGCGCAGGCAGCATGCGGTCGCGCGGGAACGAGGCGTCGAACTGGGGCGAACGGAAGAGGCGGAGCAGGTCGCTCCGCTCGGCGCGCGCCGGGTCGACGTCGATGCCGCGCAGCTCCCGTTCGAGGCGTTCTCGATACGCCTTCTCGCTGGCCCAGAGGAAGCGCTCCATCTGCTCCGCAAGCCAGCGGAGCCGCAGGTCGCCCAGCTCGTCGCAGAGCGCGACGTACGTCTCGTAGCCCAGCTCCTTCGTCTGCGCGTACAGCAGGTCCCAGCGCCGTTCGCGCAGCGGGTTCTGAGCGGCCGTGACCTCCAGGCGTCGTTCGTCCAGGTCGTGGCGGCGGGCGGCGTCCGGCTCGTTCATGACGAGAGGCTGGACCGAGCGGTAGGGCGCCTCCCCGCCGTCCCAGGTGACCGTGTCCGACGTCTCGCGCGCGGCCAGCTCCTCCGTCAGCTCCTTCGCCGCCTGGTCCAGGAAGCCATCGACGACGAACTCGCGCAGGTTGGGCCAGCGGGCGTCGTCGCTCTCGGCGGGCAAGACGCGATCGACGGTATCGCGGCGAAAGAGGTCGGGGTGGCGCTCGAAGATCGGCGCCAGGGCCAGATCATCCTTCAAGCCGGCGCGGTTGAGGTAGTACTCGCGGGTCGTCGCGCTGGAAAACGCCTCCGCCTCGCCGTCGAGCCGGTCGAGCAGGTCAGTCTCGGTCGTCACCGCCCGCCGGCCTCCCTGTCGCGGCCTTCGGTCGGGGGATCGACGCCGTCACCACCGGCGCTCTCGGACGCGGCCCCGACGCTCAGCTCCTCGCGCGCGGTGCGGAACAGCGGCACGATAGACTGGCGTTCGGCGACGAGCCAGCGCAAAGAGAGCACCAGGTACGCCACGCCAAAGCCCCAGCGCACCGCTGGCTCCGTGGAGAAGAACTGGCCTCCGAAGAGGAGGAACATGATGCCCGCTTCCCAGGCGCTTATGCTCAAGGTCATCAGGATCGCCACGGCGAAGAGCGACTGACTAGCCGTGAGGAACACCTCCTCGACCTGGCGGGAGTCCATCGGCAGGGGATCGAGCGAGCCACCCGAGATGCTGTACGCCAGCGGGAGGGAGCCGACGAGCAGCGTCCACTGGTTGACCTTCGAGGAGATGAGCACGGTCATGCCCGCCACCGCCCGCCCGCGCAACGCCAGGATCGCTGCCAGCAAGAACTCCGGCGCCTCCGAAGCGAGCGGCGCCACCCACTGGACGAGGATGAACTCGTCGATGCCCAGGCCCTCGCCCGAATGGACGAGTCCCTCGGCGAACGGCTCCGCCGCGGCGAAAACGGTGCCGGCGGCGAAGAGGAAGAGGCCGCAGACCGCGTACCAGCGCTGCTGAAGCGGTAGCGCGGCGATCGCCTGCGCCGGACCAACCAGCGGCTCCTCTTCGCGCGGCGGCGAGCGCGACGACAGGATGAGGTACACGGCGAACAGGCTGAAGAGCACCGCGGTGTCAAGCAGCGAGAGGTGGCCGCGGAGGGGGATCGAAAAGCTGTAGAGTGTGGCCGCGCCCAAGAAGATCAGGCCGATGGCGTTCTGACGGCCGACGACGAGGACGTTCTTGCGCTCCTTGAACCAGAAGAGGAAGAAGACCACCGGCCAGGCGAAGCCCACCAGCAGCCGGTTGGCGCCGGTCATGTTCGCCAGGGCGAAGCCGGCGTTCTGCGGGTCGTCGGGCGCGGTCCAGGCGAAATAGATGTCGACAGCGTACTCCGGCAGCACGGCGATGATCGCCAGGATCGCCAGCGCCAGCGTGGCCGAGATCATCTGCTCCGCCACCTCGGTCGTCCAGATCAGGAGCGTGGCGGCGGCCAGGATCGAGATGCCGAAGACCGCTGACTCGGCTTCCGGCGCGAGCTCCGGGTGGGGCAGGTCGGCGATGGTGAGGGTGCGCAGCACCGGGCCGGGCAGCGCGATCGCCATCGCCAGGGCGATCTGGAGCCGCTCGCGGGTGAACGAGCCAGGCGGCGCGCTGGCGGTCAGCTCCTTGTCGCCTGACATCGGCCCAGAGTAGCATAGGCGTAGCGAGAGGAGAACGTCGCCGCTGCCATGCTCCGCCGCCTAGCGCTCGCCGCCTGCGCCCTCACGGGCGTGCCGCTCGTGGCCGCCTGGCTCATCTCTCAGCGCGTCCTCCACCCGAAGGCGAAGGTGGAAGATCACGACCTGGGCGATTTCGTCCTGCCGGCGGAAGATGTGTCGTTCCTCAGTCGCGACGGCACGCGACTGGCCGGCTGGTTCGTCCCGCCGGCCGGCGACCTCCCGGCGCCGCGCCCCGGCATCGTCCTGTCGCACGGGCACGGGCGCAGCCGAGCGGAGCTGTTGCCCCACGCGGACTTCCTGCACCGGGCGGGGTTCGCCGTGCTCGCCTTCGACTACCGCCACCGCGGGCAGAGCGGAGGCGGCGCCGTGACGATGGGCCTGGATGAGCGGGGCGACCTGCAGGCGGCCGTCGATACGCTCACCGCGCAGCCCGAGGTGGACGCATCGCGGATCGGCGTCTTCGGCATGTCGATGGGCGGCGTCGTGGCGCTGCTGCTGGCTGCCAGCGATTCGCGCATTCGGGCCGTCGTCGCCGAGGCGCCGTACGCCACCCGCGACGCCGTGATGACCAACGCGCTCCGCCACTTCTACCGGGTGCCCAGCTTCCCGCTGGCGCCGCTGGCGAAGTGGCTGTCGGAACGCCGGCTGGGCGAAAGCATGGACGTGCCCGACGCGATCGACGTCGCCGGCGCGCTCGCCCCGCGGCCCCTGTTCTTTATCGCCGACGAACGCGATGCCGTGCTGGGACATGAGGAGGCGCGCCGGCTGTTCGACGCCGCCGGCGAGCCGAAACGCTACTGGCTGATCCCCAGCGCTGACCACGCGCGCGGCTGGCAGGCGGCGCCGCAGGAGTACGAACGGCGCGTGGCGACCTTCTTCACCGAAGCGCTCGACAGCCAGGCGGCGCCTCGCTTCATGGAAACGGCTGCCACCCGGAGCGACTCCCGCTGACCGCCCCAGACGCCAACGCCGATGTGGTCCTGCGGACCGTGGGGCTGGGCAAGCGCTACGGTCGCCTGGTCGCCCTCGACGGCCTGGACCTCGAGGTGCCGCGCGGCCGCGTCTACGGCTTCCTTGGCCCGAACGGCGCGGGCAAGACCACCGCTATCTCACTCGTGCTCGGGCTGATCGTGCCCAGCGCCGGCCACGTCGAGCTCTTCGGGCTCGATTCGCGCGCTCATCTCCCTCAGGCGCTCCGGCGCGTCGGGGCGATCCTGGAGGGCCAGGCTTACTACCCGCTCCTCTCGGCGCGCGACAACCTGCGAGTCTGGGCGGCGCTGGCCGGCGATGTCAGCGACCGGCGCATCGACGAGGTGCTCGACCTGGTCGGCCTCAGCGCGCGCGCGTCGAGCAAGGTGCGCACCTTCTCGCTCGGCATGAAGCAGCGCCTGGGCCTGGCCGGCGCCCTGCTCCACGACCCCGAGCTGTTGGTCCTCGACGAACCGACGAACGGCCTCGACCCCGCAGGGATGCGCGAGTTCCGCGACCTGATCATCGACCTACCGTCGAGCGGCAAGACGGTCTTCGTCTCCAGCCACCTGCTGAGCGAGGTCGAGCAGATGTGCACCGACGTCGGCATCGTCAAAGGAGGCCGGCTGATCACGCAAGGCAACGTCGCAGACCTCCTGCGCCGAGGCGAGGCGTTGGAGCTGCGCACGACGGACGACGCGGGCGCGGCAGCGGCGCTGGAGGCGCTGGACTGGGTGACGGGCGTCACGCGCGCCGATGACCGCCTCGTGGTCGATGCGCCCCGCGAACGCGCCGCCGACCTCAGCCGCGCGCTGGCCGAGCGCTCGATCTACCTGCACGAGCTGCGTCCCCGCGAGAGCACGCTGGAGGAGTTCTTCCTGGAGGTCACGGGTGGGAACGGGACTGACGGTTAGCATCCTCGCCGCGGAGCTGCTCAAGGTGCGGAAGCGCTGGCTGCCCTACCTGCTCCTCGCCGTCATGCTGATCGGCACGGCGGGCATCGTCTGGCTCGGCGGCTACGGCTCCTGGAGGGACGAGCGGGGCGAAGTCGAGTACGGCTTCGGAAGAGCCTCCCTGCACACCTTCGCCCTCCCCTGGTCCCTCCCCGCGTTGCTGGACACCGGCCAGTTTTACGGCGCGGTCTTGGTGAGCATCCTCGTCGCCTCCGCCGTCGCGACGGAGCATGGCTGGGGCACCGTCCGTCAGGCCCTGGTGCGCGGCCAAACCCGCGCGCAGTACCTGACGGCGAAGCTGGCCGGGATCGTCGTGATCGCGGCGGTCATGCTCCTCGCCGCGCTGGCCGTTGGCCTCGTCTTCTCGCTCATCGCCACCACCATCGCGGACCAGCCGGTCACGTTCGACGTGCCCGGCGGCCCTTCGTTCTTCGAAGTGGTGCTGATGGTGTTGCGCGCCGGCTACGCGATCATCCCGTATGCCTCGCTGGCGTTCCTTCTCGCGGTCGTCGGCCGCTCGACCACGCTGGGCGTCGTCGGCACGCTGCTCTACATGCTCGTCGCCGAGGCGATCCTGATCGGTGTGCTCGGCCAGCTCGGCGGCCCGGCCGATGAGATTCGCGCCTCCTTCATCGGCCACAACGCGCACGCGCTCATCGCCGCCAACCAGATCGGTCCCGGCGAGTACAACAGCATCGCGCCGCGAGAATACCTCACATCGGCGCAGCTGCCCGACCCGAAGGCCGCCGCGCTGGTGCTCGCCGGGTACAGCGCCTTCTTCCTCATCGTTGCGTACAGGGTCTTCCAGCGCCGTGACCTGGGGACCGACGCAGGCGGCGGCTAGCCCGCCGCTCGTTCCCCATGGCGAAGGGCCAGGCGCGCGCCTGGCCCTTCAAGCCTCGAACCGCGAACTTCGAGACTACATCACGACGACGGCCCGGCGCACCTTGGTGCCGCCGCCGTCCTTCTGCCACTCGGCGTCCTCGAACGCCTGGTTGATGTCGTCGAGGCGGTACTTGTCGTGCGTGACGACCTCCTCGTGCGGGTAGGTGTCCTTCGTGCGCACCAGGTAGTCGAGCGCTTCCGGGATGACCCACGGGTCGTACATCACCACGCCCAGGATGCGCTTGGATCCCCAAACGAGCGCCGACGGGTCGATCGTCACCGACTGGCCGAAGCTAATGTTCCCGATTTCCAGATACGTGCCCCCAGAACGTGCCATCTGGATCCCCTCCGGCACGACGGCCGGCAGCCCGACGAACTCGCCGACGACATCGGCGCCGCGGCCCTCCGTTAGCTCCATCACGCGCTGGATGCGCTCGGCCGGCTCCTTCAGCTCGGTCAGGTCGATCGCGTGGTCGGCGCCGAAACGCTTCGCCATCTCCAGCCGGCCCGGCACGCCGTCGATGACGATCACCTGGTCCGCCCCCATCTCCTTCGCGACGCCGCACGCGTTCATGCCCAGACCGCCCGCGCCCTGCACGACCAGCGTATCGCCCAGGCCGAAGCCGGCCAGGCGCAGGCCGTAGGTCACCTGCGAGAGCGCGCAGTTCACCGACGTCACCATCTCGTCGGTGAGCTGGTCGGGCACCTTGAAGGCCCAGTGGCCCGGCTGCAGGTAGTAGTACTCGCCGTAAGCGCCGTTGAACTGGCTCTGGCCGCCCATCATGCGGGTCAGCTTGTTCGGGCAGGCGGCGAACTCGCCCTTGTTGCACTGGTAGCAGCGGTTGCAGGGGTAGAAGTAGGCATAGCAGACGCGGTCGCCTTCCTTCAGCGGCCGGCCGAGCGAGTCGGTGGTGATGTTCGCGCCGAGCTTGGCCACGCGACCGGTCATCTCGTGGCCGCCGACGCGGCCGGCCATCATCGCAAACATCGGCGAGTCGCCGCGCCAAAAATGGAGGTCGGAGCCGCAGACCCCGCCCATCGAGACTTTGATGACGATGGCGTCCGGCTCCGGGTCCGGTACGTCGAACTCCTCGATCGTGTAGCCCTTGCCGGGGCCCTGAAACACCGCCGCCTTCCCCTTCTCAGCCATCACCGCGCTCCTTTCTCGAACGAGTCTGGCCCGTGGGGCCGCCCGTATCTTGCGTCGCCGCCTCGTCCTATGTCAAGCGCCGGTGAGCCGGCCCTCCCCGGAAACACTCCGAGCATCCGCGGAACAAGGGATGTGCTCGTCCAGGTATCTGGGTGGCGCCGAGCTAGAATGGCGCCACGATGCGCTTTTCAGCGGGACGGCGCCCGGGACGTCTCGGCGCCAAACTGGCAAGGAGGCCAGGCCCCCCCTGAAGTGGTATGGGCTACGGCGAGGCGCCGGGGGCGGGAGGCGGCTCGTCCTCGCCCGCGAGGGCGCGGAAGCGGGGGTCGTCGCGGAGGTTGGCGAAGTTGCGGTCCGTGCGGGCGAAAACGGCCTGTGCGGAGTCTTTCTCGGCAGCCTCCTTCAAGTACATCAGCGCATCATCTGGCCGATCTGTTACCGCGAAGAACCCGGCGATGGAGCCCAGCTCATCCGCCTCCTCAGGTTTCTTGGCCAGAACGCCGTCAACCTCTTGTTCCGCCTCCGCCGTGCGCCCCATCCTCGCCAGCAGCGTGGCGCGGTCGACACGCGTTGACAGGTGGTCGGGGCGAATTGTCAGAGATTCGTCAAAGTCCTCCAACGCCTCGCTGAACTTGCCGAGGTGAGTTAGCGTGATCGCTCTATTGTGAAGAACGCCTGCGTGATCCGGCCGCAGCTCCAGCGACCGGTTGATGTCCGCCAACGCCTCTTCATACCGACCGAGGCCGGCCAGTGTGGTCCCGCGATTGTTCAGCGTGTCGGGGTAATTCGGGCGCAGCTCCAGCGACCGGTTGTGGCCCGCCAGCGCCTCCTTGTACTGGCCCAGGTGGGCAAGCGTGTTGCCCCGGTTGTCTAGCGTACTGGAGTCATCGGGCCGCAGTTCCAGCGACCGGTTGTAGTCCGCCAGCGCCTCCTCGTACCGACCCAGGCTGTCCAGTGTGTTCCCGCGGTTGTTCAGCGTGCTGGGGTCGTCGGGCCGCAGCTCCAGCGACCGGTTGTAGTCCACCAACGCCTCCTTACTCTGGCCAAGTTTGTCCAGGGTCAAGCCACGATACATAAAATAAGATGGATTGGTTGGATCGAGGCGCAAGGCTTCACCATAGTCTTGCAATGCTTCCTTCAACAGCCCCAGCTCGTCGTACGCATCCCCCCGCCGCCAGTAATAGCGGGCGTCTTTGCTGTCTAGACGAATCGCTTGGGAGAAGTGGTCCACGGCACCACGATAGTCGCCAGCAGCGTATCGGGCTATACCCTGCGCGTAGTAGTCTTCGACCAAAAGGGGCACTGCGGAGACGCCCTGTATTTCCTCCGTCCGTTGCTCAAGCGCTCGAAGCTTCTCCCGGGTTTCAGGCGCAACCTCGCCTTCTTTTGTCGGTCGAACGAACGCGGTTTCGATACGCATGCGCCGGCGGAGGTACGAAGAATAGTCTGGGTCATAGAGCAGCAAGTTATCGAGGTGATTGAAGTAGTCGTCCTCAGCTGCCTGCAGCCTTTGGCCTATGGCGTTGGCTCGGGCTTCGGGGTGTTGGCGCGCCGCTGCCGCATTCAGCGCGTCAATGCGAAGCTGGAATATCCCTCTAACTTCGGTGCCGAATTCGCTCTTTGCTTGGCGCTGCTCTCGTCGTAGAGTCAATAGGAAGCCGCTCAGGCCCCCCACAAGGGCCGCAGTTGGTGCAGCGACGGCGACGAAGACCGTAACTGGATCTGCCAACGTCCACCTCCCCCCAGATATGATCTGAGAGTTGCCACAGTATACCCGAAGCCGCGTGCCGCGGCTTCTTCGCCCACTCGCGGGTTCGCGTCCTACGCCACCGCCCCGAACCCCGCGCCATGGCGACCCTTCGCGGAGTCTAGCCTGAGCAGAGGCGAAGGGCTCAAGGCAGGCTCGCGCGATCGCGGCGCCTGTGGCTACTCGATGGCTCCTAGTTCCTTAGCCATCGTCACGATCTCGTCCGAGGTGTAGAAGTCGCGGCGGTAGCCGGCGTAGCGGCCGGAAGCGTCGTCGTACTGGCCGTCGTACTCGGCCTGGATGCGGTCGTAGATCTGCTTGACGACGCGGCTGGCGTTCGAGAAGCGCTGCTCGCTGCCGCGGCGCTCCATCTCGCGGTTGAGGATGGAGACGATGCCCTCCGATCCGGAGAGCGAGCCGACGCGGCTCAGCTCGACTTCCCGTCGCCCGAAGAGCGAGGCCCTAAACGGCAGGTAGATCAGCCCGCCCGGGGCGTCCTCCTGTCGCGCGACGCCCGCCTGGTGGATGCCGGCGGCGGTGGTGAACACCTCGCCGATGATGGGCGCGCGGTCCGGCAGCGGCGTCACCTCGCCGTGGACGAGCTGCCTCAGCTCCTCGAGCGCGCTGAGGTCGAGGCCGGGGTCGCCGTAGTAGCGGATGAGCGCGGCGACCATCTGCTCGAGCGAGGTGTTGCCGGTGCGTTCGCCCAGCCCGCCGAAAGCCGTGTTGACCTTCGTCGCGCCGAAACGCCATGACATGACCGAGTTCGCGGTCGCCATGCCGAAATCGTTGTGGCCGTGGAACTCCAGCTCGGCGCCGGTCTCCTCGCGCAGCACCTGGAAGAGGCGAGGGATGCCCCAGGGGAGCGCGGCGTAAACGTCGGGCACGCCCCAGCCAATGGTATCGCAGATGCGGAACTTGGCGATGCCATTGCTGACGTCCAGGACGCGCTGCATGAACGGGATCACCCAGCCGAAGATGTCGGCGCGGGTGCAGTCCTCCAGATGAACGCGGGGCGTGATGCCGTGCTCGAGCGCCGTCTCGATGGGCTGGAGGTACTTCTCGATCGCCTCCTCCTTGCTGCGGTAGCCGAGCTTGTCGAAGATGTGATGGTCTGAGGCGGAGGCGAGCATGCCCGTCTCCTTCACGCGCCCCTGCGACACCTCGACGAGCTGCTTGACGTCCTTGGGTGTCGCCCGCGTCCAGGTCGTTACCTTCGGCCAGTCGTAGCCGCGGGCCAGGAGCTGCTCCAGCGTCCAGGCGTCGCGCTTCTGGTAGATGAAAGCCTCGACGGCGTAGATCGTGCCCGTGCCGTTATCGAGGCGGTGGAGCAGGTCGAAGTAGCGCAGGCGCGTCTCGTGAGGGAAGAGGGCGATGCGGCTGTCCTGGGCGCCGTCGCGCAAGGTCGTATCGGTGATCAGCTTCGGCAGGTCGTCGACTGGCGGAGGCGTGGCGGGCTGCTCCTCCATCGGCACCGGCGGCAGCTCGCCGTCGAAGTTGTAGTAGACGCGTTCCGCGTTGACCTTGGTGGCGGTGACCATGAGCCCTCCTTCTAGAATCGAGCTACCGGCTTGGCTATCGACGGCGCCTCTCGCGCCTATCGACGTTGTGCATAACGATCATAACGGCGAACGGGCGGGGGAGGCAAGAGGCGAATGTGACGTTTGGGTTACGAGGCCTTATCGGCGAGCGAGAACTGCAGCGGCTCCCCCTTTAGGGAGCTCACCTTCAGGATCGAAAAGCCGATGACCCTGCCCTGGTCGTCGACCTTGGCCATCACCTCGTCAAGGGGCGTCGCGCGGAAGTGGCCGGACTTGTTCTCCAACGTGACTTCCAGGAAATCCGCCTCCGGGTCATACCACACCTTGATCACATCGGCCACAGCCTTGTTCCTTGCTTTACACGATCCGTGAAATAGGCAGTAACGAGGAACGGGTCGTCGCTCCGCCATTTTACCACGACGCAAAGGTACTTGGCCCCCACCGGCGAGTCGTCGCACAATCGATGGTAGAGTCGGACATCCTCGTCGGATCGAGATTGGACAACCTGATGGGGTTCGGCCAGAGTCTCTGCCAAGGCAGCCTGCTGTCCAGCCATCTCGGGATGCTCGAGGACGTGGGCGAGCCGTTCGTCGGTGACTCGGATGGACATACTCCAGCAATCGCGCCAGATCAGCATCGTGTATCTCAGATCTCCGCGATCTACGTCGCCCAGCCTTCCGCGTTGCGCAGGCGCGTGCCCGAAAACTCCAGCGTCGAGGCGACCACCCGGCGCCAGAGCTCCACCAACGCGGGCGTCACCCGCAGCTCGATGCCGGCGCCGGCCAGGGCGGCGAGCAGATCGCCCAGCGGCTCCACGGACAACGGCGCGGCGGGCTCGCGGCTCACCCAGTGGCCGGCCGTCGCATCGTGTTGCGTGAAGGTGGCCTCGGGCAGGGTGTAGCGATAGAGCTGCGTCGAGCGGATGCGCTCCAGCCAGCGCGTCTCGACAGCGATTACCAAACGCGCCTCAACGCCGCCGAACCAGCGCTCGCGGTCGTCGTGCGTCGTCTGGGGGCCGGGCCAGAAGCAGGCGCGAGGGCAATCGCGCGGCAGGTAGTACATCGGCGCGTGCCACTCGTCGATCACCCAGACGAGGGGCTCGTCGACGACGCTGGTCGGGGCGCGGTGCGGCTGGAAGAGCGAGATACCGGGGTCTTCGCTGAAGTGGTAGAGGGACACGTTACCTAATCGCGGCGCGGCGGGCGCTATTCATTGAGCGGCAGCAGCCAGAAGACGGCCAGGGCGGCGTACCAGCCGAGGGTGATCCAGGGGCTGACGAACGCCAGAGGCAACGCGACGGCGTAGAGCAGCGGCCCCGGTAGATATCGGAGCGTGCGGCTGCGCAGCCGAGCGTCGCTGACGTGCGGGTCGATGAGCCGGCGGTCACGCGAGGCGTACAGCCAGAACGCGTCGAAGACGATGGCGATGACGACGAAGGTGCCGCCGTAGGTCAGCGCCGCCTCGAGCTCGTGCCGTCCCTCTCGCACATACTCCGCGACCACCGCCGTCGGAAACGGCACGAAGGCGATGCCCAGGAGCAGCAGCATGTTGAGCACCAGCAAGGTGTGGTCGCAGCGGTCGATGTCCTTGAACATGTGGTGGTGGTTGACCCACATCACGCCGATGGTGAGGAAGCTGACGACGTACCCGACATACGACGGCCAGAGATCGAGCAGCGCTTGAGTGAGGCTGCCTTCCGCTTCGACGTGGGGGACGCCGATCTCGATGATCAGTAGCGTAATGGCGATCGCGAAGACGCCGTCGCTGAACGCCTCCAGGCGCTGGGTGTCGGTGTGGTGGGCCGTCTCGCCGTTGTGCGCCACGGAACAGGCTCAGACGTCGCGCGGGACGGGGCAGGATCGGGGCGTCACAACCATCTCGCGTCGCGCCTCTCGCTTCCCGCGTCTCGTCTCCAGCCTCAGTCCTCGAGCGTGCTCGTGTCGCCTTCCTCGAGGCCGAGCTCGCGCGCCTTGAGGAGGCGGCGCATGATCTTGCCCGAACGCGTCTTCGGCAGCGTGTCGATGAAGTCGATCTCGCGAGGGGCGACCGCTTTGCCGAGCTTCTGGCGCGCGAAGCCCAAGAGCTCGCGCCGCAGCTCGTCCGTCGGCTCGAAGCCCTCTTTGAGCGAGACGAACGCCTTGACGATCTCCATCGCCACCGGGTCCGGCTTGCCGATCACCCCCGCCTCGGCGACCGCCGGGTGCTCGATGAGCGCCGATTCCACCTCGAACGGGCCGACGAGGTGGCCAGCGGTGTTGATCACATCGTCCGAACGGCCGACGAACCAGAAGTAACCTTCGTCGTCCATGCGGGCGCGGTCGCCGGTGATGTACCAGCCGTTCTGGAAGCGCGAGCGGTACATCTCCTCGTTACGCCAGTAGGTGCGGAACATCGACGGCCAGCCGGGCCGCACGGCGAGGTCGCCCTCCTCGCCCGGCGCGACGACGTTGCCCTGTTCGTCGATAATGGCGGGCTCGATGCCGGGCATCGGGCGGCCCATGGAGCCGGGTTTGATGGTCTGCACCGGATAGTTGGCGATGAGGATCGAGCCGGTCTCAGTCTGCCACCAGTTGTCGTGGATGGGGAGCCCCAGGTGCTTCTCGCCCCAAACCACCGCCTCCGGGTTGAGCGGCTCGCCGACGGACATCACGTAGCGTAGGCTCGAGAGGTCGAAGCGCTTCGGGATTTCCTCGCCGGCCTTCATCAGCATGCGGATCGCTGTCGGCGCGGTGTACCAGACCGTGACGCGGTACTTCTGGATCACCTCGTACCACTTCGACGCGCCGAAGCTGCCCTCGTAGATCACCGACGTCACGCCGTTGGTGCAGGGCGCGAACATGCCGTAGGAGGTGCCGGTCACCCAGCCGGGATCGGCGGTGCACCAGTAGATGTCGTCGTCGTGCAGATCGAGCACGTACTTGCCGGTGGCGTAGTAGCCCAGCACGGCTTTGTGGACGTGGGCGGCGCCCTTCGGCTTGCCGGTGGTGCCGGAGGTGTAGTGCATCACCGAAAAGTCCTCCGGGCTGGTGCGAGCGACCTCGAACTCGTCGGAGGCGGCGTCCATCAGGTCGTTCCAGCACAGCTCGCCTTCGCCCACGTCCGGACGGGCGCTGTGATCGGCGACGATGAGGTGCTTGAGCGCGGGCAGTCCGGCGCGGACCTCGTGCACTCTCGAGAGCAGTTGCGGCGACGTGACGAGCGCGACCGCCTCGCTGTTCTCGAGCCGGTCGCGGATCGCGTCCGGGCCGAAGGCGGAGAAGAGCGGGCCGATGACGCAGCCGGCCTTCAGCGTGCCGAATGCGGCGATATACAGCTCCGGGATGCGGTCCATGAAGACGAAGACGCGTTCGCCCTTCGTGACGCCGAGCTGGACCAGGACGTTGGCGAACTGGTTCGACAGGCGGGCCATATCGGCGTAGGTGTAGGTCTCTGACCGGCCGTCCTTCCCCTCCCAGAGGATGCAGGGCTTGTCGCCGCGGCCGGCGTTGACGTGCCGGTCGAGCGCCTCGTGGGAGATGTTCAGCCCGCCGCCCGGCAGGCCGTCCAGCTCATCGATGACGCGCTCGTAGTTGAACGACGCGCGGATGCGGTCGTAATCGTCCAGGTTCGGCCGGACGGCGAAGTCGTTGACGCTCGGCTTGGGGATCGGCGGGTAGTCCATGGCAGGCACCTCGGAACGGCGTGTGGCTTAGGGAGCTTAGCCGACGGCGGGGAGGAGGTCAACGGGTGCGCATGGGCCTGTCAACGGATGCGAGGAACGGATAAATGGATGGAGAGGGGCGCACAGGCGTGGTAGACTGCGTTTGCCAATCGTTTACCTCGAAAACTCTGTGGCACGGAGGTGTCGTGATGCCGACGAAGAACCCCCAGGAGCCCTTCCACCGGGCGACGGTCGCCGAGGCGAAGGAGCTGATGCAGGAGGGCGCTCACGTGATCGACGTGCGCGAGCTGCACGAGTACACGGGCGGCCACGTGCCCGGCGCCGCGCACCTCCCGGTCGGCTCCGTGTTCGCCCGTCGCGAGGAGCTGCCGAAGGACGGCAAGCTGGTCTTTGTCTGCCAGGTAGGCCAGCGCAGCGCCCTCGGCTGCGAGATGGCAGCGGCGGCCGGGCTGCCTGCCGAGCGCCTGTACAACCTCGAAGGCGGCACGGACGCGTGGCTGAAATCGGGCGAGCCGGTGGAGGCGTAATCATAGCTGAGGATTGAAATCCTCAGCTTCGCGTCAAGCTGCGGGTTTCCAACCCGCAGATCCCTAGGAGTGCCCCGCCACCTCAATTGGCCGCAGTGCAACTCGGTGCTGAAAAACTCTCAGGAACCAATGTCTCTCTTCCCATCCACCCGCCCTGAGATGTTTGCTTGAGTCTGGGGGACACCCCCAGACCCCCGGCCCTTCGCCTCCGCTCAGGGCAGGCGCCAGGGCTGCGCCCCTCTGCACTCC
>Ga0247727_10003740_pt1 | contig 33253 bp, 28 predicted proteins | sample WisWelCaveWW1625_FD_202498 | JGI IMG/M metagenome (GOLD analysis project Ga0247727, IMG submission 202498) | Biofilm microbial communities from Wishing Well Cave, Virginia, United States - WW16-25 | ecosystem: Environmental > Aquatic > Deep subsurface > Groundwater > Cave microbial mat | place...
GATCAAGCGCATGGCGCGCGGCTTCCGCAACCGCGAGCGCTTCCGGTGCGCGATCTACTTCCATCTCGGTGGCCTCGACCTCTACCCCGCTTCAGTCCGTGCTACCCACACGAAAGCCGGATGACCCGCTGGCGTAAGGGGTGGGGGTCCGGAGCGTGACAGTGCCGAGGTCGGCGCGCCGGGCGGTGGGCCCGCCGATGCTGCCGGAGCCGACATGGGCGCTGAGTGCGGCCGTGACGACTCGTCGATCGTGGTGAGGCAAGCTTCAGTCCGTTCGCCCGCACGCCCGTGTGGCCCGGTTGGCTTCACGCCAAGTCCCCTGCGGCGGATAGCGCGCTCCTGTCCTCCGGGAAGCGACGACGGAGGCAGCCCAAGGCCGCCGATCGAGGGATAGGCGCCCTCCGACGAAGCCGGCGGGCTGGGCCGGCCTGCCCCTGCGGAACCTGCCCGGCGATTCCGGCGCAGGCGATCAGCGGATCATCCGCCTTGCAATGATCGTCAGTACCTCGCTGGACGACCGCGACAATCGGGTCTACGATTCGGCTCCAGTCGTCGGGGGATCACCCGCATGAGCCGCGCTGCTGCCGTTCACCTTGCGCAGAGGCTGGCCTTCGCCGGCCAGCGCGTCAGCGTGGCGGTGGCGGCCTTCGCGGTCGCCGTGCTCGCCCAGGCGGCGATGGCTCAAGCGCATCCTGCTGCCTCACCGCCGCTTGTGCGCCAGGCGCCAGCGCTCGTCACGCTGAACGGTTTCGTCGAGAATCACGGCCAGTGGACCGAGGACGTCCTGTACTTCGCGCGGCACGGGGGCATCGAGGCGACGCTGCTGCGGGGCGCGCTCGTGCTGCGAGCGATGCCGGACCCGCGAGACCCGGAAGCACCAAGGCCCGCGCCGCTGGTCCTGCGATTCCCCCCAGCGCCAGCGGTCGTCGGCGAGGGGCTCCTGCCGACCGCGCACCACTTCATCCGCCCGGAACGCCCGGCAAACCACGTGCCCGGATTCCAGCAGGTCGCGTATCGGGACGTGCTGCCGGGGCTGGACATCGTCGTCCGTGCGGGGGACCAGGGCTTCGCCTACGACCTGCACCTTGCGCCCGGCGCCAGCCTCGAAGGCCTCGTGCTCGAGATCGAGGGCGCGGAGGCCGTGGCGCTTGCCGGCGCCGGCGTGCTGGCGATGGAGACCGCGGTCGGGCGGGTCGAACAGCGCATCGGGGCGGCTTGGCACGTGGGGACGCCAGGCGCCGCGGCTGAGGGCGTGGCCGTGAACTTCCGGGTGTTGGAGCCGGCGGGCGGGCGGCAGCGGTTCGGGTTCGAGGCGCCGGGACGGGACCCGTCGCGCGCGTTCGTGCTCGATCCCAGCCTGGTCTATGCGACGTACGTGGGCGGGTCGGGCCAGGACCACGTGGCGGACGCGCACGTCACCCCGGAGGGCGCCGTGTACCTCGCGGCGCGGTCCTACGCCGACGCACCGACCTCGCCCAACGCGTTCAAGCAGACCGCCACGGGCCTCGACGCCTGGATCGGCAAGCTTTCTCCCGACGGCTCGATCCTGGAGTGGGGGACCTTCCTCGGTGGCTCGAACACGGACGAGCCCTTCGGCGTGGACGTGGACCAGGACGGCACGGTCGTCGTCTTCGGGCACAGCTTCTCGGGCGACCTGATCACCAACGACTTCCCGACGACGCCGGGCAGCCTGCAGCCAAACTTCGGCGGCCTGAACAACGACCTGTTCGTGACGCGCCTGGCGCCGGACGGCAGCGCCCTCGTGTGGAGCACGTACTACGGCGGGAGCAGTTCGGAGATTGGCGAGGCGTCCGCGCTCTTTCCGAACGGGGATGTCCTCGTGGCTGCCGAGCCGTACCTTGTCGAGCTTCCCGCGACAGCCGGTGCCTTCGACACGGTCCTCGACCTCAACGACCAGATGCTCGTGCGCATCTCCGCGGACGGCAGCCAGCTCGTCTGGCAGACGTACTTCGAGGCCAGCAGCGTCTCGGACCTCGTGATCGACGACGCTGCGGACATCTACCTCTCCGGCCAGGTGTACGACGCGAACGTGCAGCTGCCGGCGACGCCCGGCGCGTTCAAGGAGGCGATGGCGCCCGGAGACCTGGATGACGCCTACGTCGCCAAGCTGTCGGGAGCGGGCGACGAAGTGGTCTGGGCCACGTACCTCGGGGGCGATTCCAATGGAGAGACGGCGGTGGGGCTCGCCTTGGATGCAGCCGGGGCGGTGTACGTCGCGGGGCTGACGGCGTCGGCGGACTTCCCCGTGACACCCGGTGCGTTCGAGGAACTGTCGAGCAACAACAACGGCGACGGCTACGTGGCCAAGCTCCTGCCTGGAGGCACGGGGCTTGTCTGGGCCACGTTCATCTCGGCGTGCTGCGGGGGCTCCACGCTCCAGTTCGATGTTGCCGTGGATGTGGCTGGCAACGTGATCTCGGTCGGTCACTCGAACGAGCCCAACTACCCGACGACGCCGGACGCGTTCCAGCCGACTTTCATCGGGAGCTTCCCGTCCGGTGACGCGCACCTCACGAAGTTCGACGCCTTTGGCGAGAGCCTCATCTACTCCACGTACTTCGGCGGAACCTCCAGCGATTCGCTGCCCTTGGTCGGGCTGGATGCCTCCCAGAACCCACACATGAGCCTCAGCACAGCCTCGGCAAACATGCCCACCACGCCGGGAGCCTTCGATACCTCGTATGGCGGCAGTACCGACGTCGGCGTGGTCAAGTTCGAGTTGCCGCTGCTGCCGTGGACGGTGCTGGGTGGGGGGCTCAAGGGAGCCGAGGACATGCCCAACCTCGCGGGTGCCGGCGCCCTCACTCCCGGCTCGGCGGCCCGCTTGTCCGTGCGCGGCGCGGCGCCTTCGGCCAGTGCGGTCATCGTCGCCGGGCTGACCGCGCTGAACGCTCCGCTCAAAGGCGGCACGCTCGTGCCCGCGCCGGATGTGCTGCTTCCGTTGGCGACGGATGGAGGAGGCGCATTGGACCTGCCGTTTGTCTGGCCGCTTGTGCCAGCGGGCATCGAGTTGCACGTGCAAGTTTGGATCAGCGACGAAGGCGGCCCGAAGGGCTACGGCGCGACGAACGCGCTGAGGATGGTTTCGCAATAGCCGTCTCGGGAAGGGAGGTGCGGGCGATGCGGCGTACGACACGCGGCAAGGCACAACTTGGGGCCGGCCGTCTCGAGGCAGCGATGGTTTTCCCCTTCCGCGTGTTGCGGAAGGGGCCGTTCACGTTCAAGGAGGAAGGATCGTCATGAAGATGCATGGCCAGTCTGTCCGGTTCGTTCTCGTGGTTGCGGTGGCGGCGGTGTTGTCGCCGCTCGGCTGGTCTCAGGCAAAGTTCCACCACCTCGACGGGGGGATCATCAACGGCGTGTTCTTCTTCGACAGCCAGCGGGGCTGGACAGCCGAGGATGGCGGACGCATGCAGATCACGACGGACGTGGGCCAGACGTGGTCGCCCGTGTCCTTGGAGGACGAGTTCGACGAGGAAACGTGGGTCGAGCTCCGCGGCGTGTTCGTGCGCGACCTTGACCACGGCTGGTGCGTGGGGGACGGCGGAGTCGTGCTCGTGATCGTCCCGGGTACCTTCGGCCAGACTTGGCGGTACGCCAACGAGTCCGACCGCGTCACGGACATGCGCGACCTCCCGCTGCCCTGCGGCCAGAACCTGGCCAGCCTCTACAACATCTTCATGCTGCCGGACAACCTCTCCGGCTTCGCTTGCGGACTCGACGGCGCCTTGGAGCGCACGTTCGACGGCGGCACGACCTGGATCCCCGCGGCGAACCCGCCCATCGGGTGCAGCGACGACCCGGAGGACTTCTACGACATCCACTTCTTTGCCGACTCGTCCCCGCTTGCGCCCTACAGCGTGGGCATCCTGACCTCGGAACATGGCGTGATCTGGCGGACGGTCGACTTCGGCAACACCTGGTCCCTGCTCGACCTCGACGCGTCGGCAACGCTGTGCCCGCAGATTCTGAGCCACCACAACCTCGAGCTCTGGGCGGTGGACTTCGTCAATCCCCTGCTCTCGACGTCGCCGGGCTGGCTGGTCGGCGGCAGGAACACGAGCAACGGCTACGCCTTCTACACGGAAGCCTTCAGGACGGGCGGCGCTTTCGGGGCCTGGTCGCAGACGAAGTGCTACGACTTCCTGGATCCCGCGGGCCAGGGCATGCCGATCTGCGGCCTCTCGACGCTGTATGCCGTCGCGGCCCTGAGCGCGACCAGCCCCATGGCGGTGACCGGCGGCTACGAGGCCAACGTGTTCGACTGGCGGCCGAGCACCGCCGATTTCGATCCCTGCGCCTGCACCGCGACCGCGCCGACGTACTGCACGCCGGGCAGTCCGATGTGGGTGCAATGGCTCGCGCCCGCCGTGTCCTGCGCCGAGAAGCCGCCGATCTTCGGAGCCGCCCGGATCAGCGACCTGGTGGCCTGCCTCGTCGGCTCGTTCGGCCGGATCCTGCTCGTTGTCAACGGCATCCTGAGCGACAAGGCCACGACGGTCTTCACCCGGCTGGCGGACGCGGCGTTCACCAGCGCGACCACGGGCGTCGTGACCGGGCAGGGCTGGGCGATCAAGCGCACCACGGACGCCGGGCTGACCTGGAATGACGTGGACATCAACTGGCTCTGCAGCCAGACCACCAAGGGCCTCGGCATCGCCATGTCCAGCGCCGGGAACAAGGGCGTCATGGTCGGCACGGGCGGGTTCATCGCGTACGGCACGAATTCAGGGCAGACCTGGACGCGGGTCCAGTCGCCGCCGCCGCCCGTCACCGCCGACCTGAACGCCGTGGAGTTCACGCAGGTGACCGTGGGCGGATGCGCGGCGCAGGAGACGGCCTTCGCGGTGAGCTCGCAGGGCGAGGTCGTCGTCTCGCATGACTTCGGCCAGTCGTGGTCGCTGGTCTCGGATCCGGATCCCGGGACGGACGCGCTCTACGGGGTGAGCTTCGCCACGTCGTGCGTCGGCTACGTGTGCGGACTGAACGCGAAGGTCTTCCGCACCACGGATGGCGGCCAGACGTGGGCTGCTGTCCCGGTGGTCGGAAGCACCCCCGGCGACCTGTTCTACGACGTGACGACCTGGGGCGACGGGACGCAGGCCATCATGGTGGGGCAGAACGGAGGCGTCTACGAGAAGTCGGGCACGCGGTTCGTGAAGCAGACGCTGCCCTTCAACCCGTCCGTGACCGCGCTCCTCCGGGATGTCGAGATCCTGAACAGCGGCACGAACGTGCGGATCTGCGGCGACTACGGCGTCGTCCTGTTCCGCGACTCCGGCACCTGGACCAAGGTGCGCAGCCAGACGACCTGGCCGCTGGTCAAGCTCGACTTCCAGAGCCCGACGCACGGCTTCGGCGTGGGGTTCAACTTCATGATCACCGAGTACCGGCCGTAGGCGCAGGCCTTTCGGGAGCGCCACGCATCCTTGCCGCTGTGTGTCCGTGCCTGCGTCCTCAGGGGGCGCAGGCACGGACGCTGGTCCGGACAGTCGCGCACGTCGAACCCCACCGACCTCACCCCAGCGCCTGCCTCCTCGCAAGCCCTGCCTCCACGTCCTTGACCGTGGCCGACAGCTCGCCCGGTTGGTGCAGCACACCTGGAACGCCTCGCCCAGCTCTTTGAGCTGGTGCACGAGTTGCAGACCCTCGGCGCGCGATGGCCCGCTCGCTCCCGCTCCTGCCCTCACACGCTCGTCCCGAGCGCCCGGTCCCACAGCGGCGTGAAGAACCCGAAGTTGCCGCTGCGCGTCGCGTGGTGCCGGTGGTGAAACGCGCTGTCGCCCGCCAGCCAGCGCAGCAGCGCGCTGTCGAAGCGCAGGCCGCTGTGCCCGACCATGCCGAAGGACCAGTTGAGCGCGAGGAAGGCCAGCACGGACAGCACGTCGAAGTCGCGCAGCGACAGGGCCGCGACCAGCAGCAGCCCGAAGCCGGCCGCCTCGACGGGGTTCATCACGAACAGCGACAGGCCGCTCACGTTGCGGTGGGCGTGATGTCGCCCGTGCACCAGGCGAAACGGCGCCGGCAGGTGCAGCAGGCGGTGCAGGCCGTACAGGCTCAGGTCGAAGCAGGCCACCAGCAGCAGCAGGTCGAGGGCGGCCGCGGCCGGGCCCGACGCGCGCAGCGTGATGAGCCCGCCCTTCCACAGCAGCCAGCCCGCCACGCCCACGAGGATGTTCACGGCCACGACCACGAGAGACAGCGCCACGTCGCCGCGGCTCGCCGTCGCCGCGGCCTGGTTGAGCAGGCGGCCGCTCAGCCGGCGCTGCAGCACGGCCACCAACGCCAGCGCGCCGACGTACATGAGCACGTTCGCGGCGGCCAGCACCCCGAGGTACTGGACGAAGCCGAGACTCTCGAACCAGGAGAGCAGCATGCGATCACGCAGGAGGGTCGGGCGCGCTGCACGGGAACGGGACGTCTGGCCACGATAGCGTCCGGGCGACGCAGCGAGCCACGGCCCCGCGCGCGGGCTCGAGCCTCCGGCGGTGGCGGCTGCGCGGGATTCGCCGGGGGTGTTCAGCGGAGAGCGACGCGGTGCGAGCGGGGCTCGTTTGTCCTATCATCCCGCGACCATTCGCTACCTCGCCCAACTCTCGGCCGGCATGCTGATCCTCTGGTGCCACTTCATCTGGTACCTGGTGGTGCTGGTGCGTTACTTCGACCCCAGTCCGCACCTGTGGCTGACGTCCCTGGGACTGTCGCTGATCATCGGCCTCGCCCTCTACGTGAGCACCGCGGTGGCGGGGACCAGGAGGGTGGATCTCGACGGCTGGCAGACGTTCCGGCTGTTCCTGATGCCGTTCTGCGTCTCGAGTTTCGCGGCGCTCGTGAAGGACAAGGGCTTCATCCTCATCTTCTCGCCCAAGCCGGCGGAGACCCTGGCGGCGGCCGCGCTGTGCGGACTGCTGTGTGTGGCCGCGTGGTGGTTGAAGCGCCGGAGCGCAGGGGCCTGACGCGTGGCGCGCGTGCGTGCCGCGGCTCGGGCCGGACGCGCGGCGGAGAGCGGTGCGCGCGAGCTGGTCCACACGCGCTCCTCGCGCGAGGCTCGCCAAGGTCCGCCGACGCGGCCGGGCGCCGGACTGTCCCTGTCTCGGAAACTAGTCCGCCTGGAATGGGATGCTCGTGGAGCGTTCCCGCCCCGAAGCACCCCATGCCTGCCACCCCGATCAACCTCGCCGCCAAGCTGGCCCTCATCCGCGAGCCATGGTTCCCGCGCGTGGTGGCCGAGCTGAACGACCTGCAGTTCAAGCTGGTCAAGCTGCAGGGCGAGTTCACCTGGCACGCGCACGCGGACACGGACGAGGCCTTCCTCGTCCTGGCGGGGGAGATGGAGCTGGGCTTCCGTGATGGCACGGTCACGCTGCGGGCGGGCGAGCTGTTCGTGGTGCCGCGCGGCGTCGAGCACGTGACGCGCGCGGCGCGCGAGTGCAGCGCGCTGGTCATCGAGCCGCGCGGGACGGTCAACACGGGCGCTGCGGGCGGCCCGCTGACGGCGCCGAATGACGCCTGGATCTGAGGCCGGGCCGTGACCCTGCGCGCTGCCGTCGAGGCCGACATCCCCGCCATGCACCGCGTGCGCCTGGCCGTGCGCGAGAACAGGCTGTCGCGCCCGGACCTCGTGCGGCCCGAGGACTACCGCCGGCTGCTGGCGGCGGACGGCGCCGGCTGGGTGTGCGAGCGCAACGGCCGCATCGTCGGCTTCGCAGTGGGCGACCTCGCGCGCGGCGACCTGTGGGCGCTGTTCGTCGAGCCGGGTCACGAGCGGGCGGGCCTTGGCCGACGGCTGCACGACGCGCTGCTGGCGCGCATGTTCGCGGCGGGCGCCGCGCGGCTGTGGCTGACGACCGCCCCGGGCACGCGCGCCGAGCGCTTCTACCTGCGCGCCGGCTGGCGCTGCGCCGGTCGCACGCCCGGTGGCGAGGCGCGCTACGAGATCGATGCGGCCGCCTTCCGCTCGCCGCCGCCGGAACTGGGCTTCGCGCGGCTGGCCGCCGCCGACCTGCCGCTGCTGGGGGCGTGGCTGCGCGCGCCGCACGTGGCGCGCTGGTTCGGCGAGCCGACCGAGTGGCTGGCGGAGATCGCCGCCAACCTCGAGGCGCCGTGGGTGACGTACGCGCGCGTCGAGTGCGACGCAGCGCCGCTGGGCTTCGCGCAGGCCTACCGCACCGAACTGGCGCCGCCCGGGGTGTGGAGCCGCGAGCCACCGGGCACGCTGGGCCTCGACTTCCTGCTCGGCCGCCCGCAGGACCTGGGGCGTGGCCTCGGGCACGCGCTGGTGGCGCAGTGGTCGGCCTGGTGCGAAGGGCGCCTCGGCGCGCGGCGCCTCGTGGCCGACCCGGATGCCGGCAACGAGCCGTCGGTGCGGGTCCTGCGCGCGTGCGGCTTCGTGCCGGACGCGCGCACGGGCCTGTGGGTCCGCGAGGTGCGGGTGCTCGCGGCGCTCGCAGGCGGGGCGGCCGGCCGAATCCCAAACTGAAAAAGTTGCTGCGAGCAACTTGCTCGCAGCAACTTCTTCAGTTTGAGCGCCGCGCCACCCGCCCCGCCTACCACCCCTCCAGCAGCCGTTGCGCCAGCAGCGGCGGCAGCGCGCGCGTCTCGAGGATGTCGCGCGCGGCGCCCTGCACGTCGTACTCCACGCGCCGCCAGGTCACCGTGCGGCCGTCGAAGAGCGCGTAGCTGGCGCGCACGTCGCCGTCGCGCGGCTGGCCCAGCGAGCCCACGTTGATGATGCACGGCGTGCCCTGCGTGTCGAAGGTGCCGGCGAGGTCGGAGGGCGAGCTCCAGGTGAGGTCGCCGCGGATGGCGCCGGGCACGTGCGTGTGCCCCACGAAGCACGGGCGGTCGATGAGCCGGAAGCTGCGCGCGAGCTTGGGGCTGTAGTCCTGGCCGTGCGGCAGGTGGTCGATGGCGTCCTCGGCGAACAGGTACTCGTCCAGCGGCTGCGCGGGCGAGCCGTGCACCAGCGTGGCCTGCGGGGCGTCCACGCGCTCGGGCAGCGCACGCAGGAAGGCCAGCGGCTCGGGGCCGCGCGCCTCGGCCTGCTGGCGCGTCCAGCGGATGGCCGCGGCCGCGACGGGGTTGAAGCCGAAGGGCCCGTCCAGCACGGCCTGCTCGTGGTTGCCGCGGATGGTCACGGCGTTGCGCTCGCGCAGCAGGGACAGGCACTCCAGCGGCCGCGCGCCGTAGCCCACGATGTCGCCCAGGCACCAGAGCTGCGCGGCGCCGTGCGCGTCGGCGTCCGCGAGGCAGGCGCGCAGGGCCTGCAGGTTGCCGTGCACGTCGCTGACGATGGCGATGCCTGTGGCGGACATGACTCCGGAGTGTCGCCCGCGGCGAGGGGGTGCGCAACCGATCCGCGCGTCAGGCGTGCGCGAGGCGTGCGGCGAGCCTGGTCCCTCCCGCACGCGGGCCCCGCCCGCTATCGTGGTCGCGCGAGCATGCCCCGACCGATCATTTCCGCCGCGCTGCTGCTGCTGGCCGCCTGCACCGTCGCGCCGCCGCGCGGCTGGTACCGGCCCGCCGGCGCGCCGCCGGCCGAGGGCCCCGGCGCGCACGTCGAGCAGGACGCGGGCACGCAGGTCGAAGCGCGCTGCCAGGGCGTGTACGTCAACGTCGTCGATGGCCGCCGCACGGCCAGCGTGCACGTGCAGCTCGAGGTCGCGCGCACCGCGGGCAGCGACGTCACGCTGCCGCGCGCGGCGCTGGAGGTGCACGTGCGCCTCGCGACCGGCGGTCCGCCCGCGGCGCTGGCGCTGTCCGAGGTCTTCGGCGGCCCGCGGCACGAGCCGGACGACCTGGCCGTGAGCGGCTGGACGCGCCGCGCCTTCGACCTGTTCTTCGACGCGCCCGGGCTGCTGGACGATGGGCCGCCGGATTCGCTGCTGCTGCGCTGGGAGCTGCGCGCGGACGGCGCGGCCACGCCCGGGCAGTGCGAGTTCGTGCGCGTGCCGGCCGACGACCCGTTCTCGCCCGAGCGCCTGGCGCCGGCCGACGAGGCCTTCGGTTATCGCTCCGGCTGGTACCTGCCTTCTGTGCCACTGGGCGAGCGCCGGTTGCGCACCTCCGGCGAGCAGCGCCTGCACCACCTGTTCCACGAGCCGCCGGGCTGGCCATGGTGACGCTGCTGCGCATCGCGGTCGTGGCCGCCTGCGTCCTGTGCCTGCTGGCCGCGGGCGCCTGGCTGCTGGCCGACGCGCGCGCCATCGACGTGCTGCGCAGCGAGCTGGCCGCGCGCGGCCTGCGCGCGCTGCTGTCGGTCGAGCGCGCCGACGTGCCCTCGCCCGGCTTGCTGCGCGCGCACGGCCTGCAGTTGCGCGACCCGCTGGGCGGCGAGGAGGTGGCCGCGCTCGACCTGCTGGAGGCGCAGGTGGGCCTGACCGGCGCGTGGCTGGGCCCGCGCCTGCAGGGCCTGCGCGGCACGGGCGGACGCGCCACCTTCTCCCACGACGGGCGCGGCATCCCCTTCGTGCGCGCGCTGGACGCGCTGCTCGACGCGCTGTCGCACCACGGCCCGCGCGCGCCGGGCGAGGGACCGCCGCCGCTGCCGGGGCTGGATTTCCGCGACCTGGACGTGACCCTGCGCATGCCGGGCCAGCCGCCGCGCGAGCTGCCCGGCTGCAGCGTGTGGGTCGGGCGCGATGGAGCAGGCACGCGCGTGGACATCACCGTCGGCAGCGCGGGCGGCACGCTGGCCCTGGCCTTTGGCCGTGACGGCCTGCGGCGCGTCACGCTGAGGGACGTGGAGATCGACCCGTCCTGCGCCGTGTTCCTCCCGCGCGCAACGCAGGCGCTGGCCGCCGAGCTTGCCCCGCGCGGCCTGCTGGACCTCGACCTCGCGCTGGTGCCCGGCGACGAGCTGGCCGCGTGCGCCACGGGCCTGCTGCGCCAGGCCGAGCTGCGCCCGGCGCGGCTGCCCTTCGCGCTGGAGCAGGCCACGCTGCCCTTCGCGCTCGAGCAGGGCCGCTTCTCGGTCAGCGACGCGCGCCTGTCCTTCCCCGGCGGCGCCGTGGCAGCCGGGCTGCTGGCCGACCGTGACGGCTTCACGCTGGACGTGGACATCGCCGGCGCCGAGTTCCGCAGCGACCTGCTGCAGCTCATCCCGCGGGCCGGGCAACTGTCCTGGCTGCGGCCCGAGGACGGCGGGCGCATCGACCTGCAGCTGCGCATCGCCTCGCGCGCGGGCGTCACCGACGTGCAGGGCCGGGGCGGCCTGTCCGTCGAGCGCCTGCGCCTCGGCCCCAGCGGCGTGCTGGTCGAGGACGTCGTGGGCAGCCTCGAGGTGGCCGACCGGGTGCTGTCCTTCCACGAGTTCTCGGGACGCTGCGCGGGCGGCGCGGCGCGGCTCGCGGGCACCCTGGACCTGCGCACGGGCGATGTCGTTGCCGACGCCGCCGTCTTCGACGTCGACATCGCGCGTCTCGACCGCGCGCTGGAGCTGCCCGGAGCGCAGGAGCGTCGCACGGCCGGCTGGCTGGAGGGCCACGCGCACTGGGAGGGCCGCATCGGCGAGCCCCGGACGGCGCGCGGGCAGGGCGAGTTCTCGGTGCGCGGCGGCTACCTGTGGAGCGTGCCCGCGCTGGACGCGGTGCTGCGCGCGCTGACGCTCGCGGCGCCGGTGGAGTCGCGCTCCGACAGCCTGGCCGTGGAGTTCCGCGTCAAGGGCGCGACCTGGTACGGCGACAAGCTGCGCCTCGACAGCAACGTGCTGTCGCTGTTCGGCGACGGCAAGCTGCACCGCGACGGGACGCTGGACGTGAAGGTCACGCCCGTGGCCATGGGCGGTACGGTGGGCGAGGCGCTGCGCTACGTGCAGCGCCAGTTCGTGCAGCTGGAGGTGCGCGGCACGTGGAGCGCGCCCGTGGTGCGCGTCGTGCCGCTGAAGGCCGTGACGGGGCCCATCGGCAAGGCCTTCGCCTGGATCGGCGGCCTGTTCGGGGGCGGCGACGAGGCGCCGGTCACGCCGGTGGGTGCCGAGCCGCCGCCAGGTCCGCCATGAGCCGCTCGTAGCGCGCGGCGCTGGCGTCCCAGCTCACGTCCTGCGCCATGGCGCGTCGCGCGAGCAGCGGCGCGCGGCCCTCCTGCACGGCCTTCAGCCCGCGGAACAGCGCGCCGAACAGCGCCGCGGGCACGGCGCGCTCGAAGACGAAGCCGAAGCCGGCCTGCGGGTCCTCGTCGGCGTCGATGACCGTGTCGGCCAGCCCGCCGGTCCGGCGCACCACGGGCAGCGTGCCGTAGCGCATGGAGATCATCTGGTTCAGGCCGCAGGGCTCGAAGCGCGAGGGCATCAGGAACAGGTCCGCGCCGGCCTCGATGCGGTGCGCCAGCGCCTCGTCGAAGCCGATGCGCACGCCCACGTGCGGCCCGGCCTCGCGGCGGAAGGCGGCCTCGAGGCGCGCGTCGCCCGTGCCCAGCACGACCAGGTCGGCCAGCGACGCGAGCTCGGGGAACAGCGGGCGCAGCAGGTCGAAGCCCTTCTGGTCGGTCAGGCGCGAGACGATGCCGATCAGCGGCCGGCCGCTGTCCTGCAGGCCCATGTCCTGCAGCAGCGCGGCCTTGCAGCGCGCCTTGCCCGCGAGATCCTCGGCGGTGTAACTGGCGGGCAGGTGCGCGTCCTCGGCCGGGTTCCAGACCTCGGTGTCGATGCCGTTGAGGATGCCGGTCAGCGAGGGCCCTCGCGCCTGCAGGTAGGGCTGCAGGCCGCAGCCCAGGTCCGTGTCGCGGATCTCGCGCGCGTACGTGGGCGAGACGGCGTTGACCGCGTCGGCGCCGATGATGGCGGCCTTCAACGAGTTGGCCCGGCCATACCAGTCCAGCATGTCGAAGGCCTCGGCCGGCACGCCCGCCACGGCCACGTGCTCCCAGGCGTGGATGCCCTGGTAGGCCATGTTGTGGATGGTCAGCAGCACGGCCGGGCGCGGCCGGCCGGCCAGCAGCGGAACGGCGAAGCCGGCGTGGTGGTCGTGCAGCTGCAGCACGTCCACGCGCGGGCCCAGCCAGTCGGCGGCCACGCGCCCGAGCAGCGTGTAGCGGAAGGCCTCGTCGCGCGCGTCGGCGTAGTCGTACGGCCCGCGGCCCGCGACCAGCGAGTCGTCCACCAGCGCGACCTGCACCCGGCCCAGCCGCCCGCGGCGCAGCGGCACCGCCCGCGTGCCGCCCTCGAAACCCACGCTGACCGCCTCGCGCGCGACGTCGTGCAGCAGGCCGTCCTTGAGCGAGGCGTAGGCCGGCATGAGCACGGTGACCTCGTGCCCGCGCGCCGCCAGCGTGGCCGACAGCGCGCCCGCGACGTCACCCAGCCCGCCGACCTTGGCCAGCGGTGCCATCTCCGCCGCGACGACGCCGATCCTCATCCTGCGCCCTCCCCGGGCCGCCCGCGCCGGCCGGCGCGGGCGCGACTCACGGCTGCCAGAGCTCCAGCGAGGTGACGCCGTCGGTGAACACGCCGTCGCTGGTGCCGCCGCCGCCCACCAGCACCGTGCCGTCCGGCAGCAGCACGCCCTCGTGGCCGGCGCGCGCCTCGGCCAGGCTACCTGTGAACGCGGTGGTCTGCGAGATCGGCTCGAAGAGCTCGCAGGTGGCCACCGAGACGGGCATCTGCAGCGAGCCCACCGCGCCGCCCGCGATCAGCACGCGCCCGTCGTTCAGGCGCAGCACCACGGGCAGGATGCGGCCGTCCAGCAGCGGCCCGCTGACCGAGAAGAAGTCCAGCGCCGGGTCGAAGATCTCCCAGCTCAGCTCGGGCTGCGGGTCCAGCGGGTCGCTGCCGTTGGCGCCGCCGGCCAGCAGCACCTTGCCGTCGGTCAGCACCGCCGCGCCGTGGCCCATGCGCTGGCTGAACATGGGGTTGATGTTGCCGAACGCGCCCGGCAGGCCCGCCTGGTAGTCGTAGGTCTCGGAGTCGCTGCTGATGACGGGCAGTTCGATGAAGATGATCGTGACCACGGTGTAGCCGCCGGCGCACAGCACGTCGCCGTTGGGCAGGCGCGAGAGCGTCTGCCCCAGGCGCGGCTTGCTCATGTTGGGGCCGGCCGAGAAGGTGTTGGTCACGGGGTTGAAGATCTCGGTGGTCTTGTAGGCGCCCAGCAGGATGCTGGTCGGGTCGATGTAGTTGTCGGTGCCGCCGGCGACCAGCACGCGCCCGTCGTCCAGCTTGATGGCGCGGTGCAGCGCGCGCGGCCCGCCCAGCAGGTTGCCCACGGCGCTGAACAGCCCCGTGGCCGGGTTGTACACCTCGGCCGTGTTGGTGGGCTCGCCGAGCACGTCCTCCGCGCCGCCGACGATGAGCACGCGGCCGTCGTCCAGCAGCGTGGCCGAGTGGCCTGTGCGCGGCTGCTGCATCGTGCTGCCCAGCAGCGCCAGCGTCTCGTCCGCCAGGTCGTACATCTCGGCCGTGTCCTGGCCGTAGCTGGTGGTGATGCCGCCGATGCCGCCGCCCAGCGTCAGCACCTTCTCGCCCGGCAGCAGCGTCATGGTGTGCGTGCTGCGCTGCGTGACGTAGTTCTTGCCGATGAAGGGCTGCTTCCACGCGCCCGCGGTCTGCAGCGTGAGCGTCTGCACCAGCGACTTGTCCACCAGCTTGTTGCCCGTGGCGCCCGTCTCGAAGAGCTGGAAGTAGAGCGGAAGGGTGTCGAGCTGCGGGAAGTAGGGCACCACGATCAGCGCGCTGGCCGTGCCCGCGCCGCTGAACACGCCGGTGAAGCCCGGGATGCCGAAGCTGAGGTTGAGGAACTCCGTGCCCACGTCGGTGGACTGGTCGGGGATGAAGCTCAGCCCGGGCGACTTGAAGACCGAGACCAGCAGCAGGTACTTGCGGCTGGGCGTGCCCTTGAGCTGCAACTGGGTCAGGCCGTCGTAGGCGCCGCCCACGAGGTCGATGTCCAGGTTGCCGGACTGCGCGGACGCCGGCAGGGCCAGCGCGGCGGCGAGGGTCAGCAGCGAGAGGGCACGACAGCAGCGCGGACGCGACATGGCTGGGCTCCCGGGGAGGAAGGCGGCATGGTCACACAGGTGCGCGGAATGGTCAACGCGCAGCGGGCGGCCCGCACGCGCAGGTGCGCCGAATCCTGCGCCGCGGTTCGTGGCAAGGCGCATCTGCGCCCCCGGCGCGGCTCGACGGCTTGCTACAGCCGGCCGTCCCGCAGCAACTGCAGCGCGAGCCGCACGGCCTCGACGTTGCGCGGGTCCACCAGCTCGTCCAGCAGGTCGCCCGCGCTGGGCGGGCGGCCGGCGCTCCACACGGCCAGCGCGACCGCGGCCATGTCGCCCTGCGCGTTGGGGTGAGCCACGATCATCACGCGCCGGCTGCGCTGGTCGAAGATCGCGTACAGCACCTGGCTGTCGTCGGTGCGCACGCCGGCCGAGGCTGGAAAGCCCATGGGCTTGAGCGGGTCGACCAGTCCGTGCGTGATGGCAGGCGGCATGCCTGGCCTCTTCGGCTGCGGCGGGGAGTGACCGGAGGCCCCTGGTTGGAGCGGGCCAGCGCGGGACGCCCTGCATTTCCCGGCCCTGACGGAGCACTTCGTGCTTCTGGCGCAGGACGCGTGAAACCGGTACAATCCGCCGCTCGAAATGCGGCCCGGAACCCGGGCTCGCTGGAGACCCGCGCGCATGGCCAAGGCCAAGAACTTCCTGTTCGTGTGCAAGGGCAACGACGCACGCAGCCAGATGGCCGAGGGCTTCGCCCGCTCGATGGCCATCGGCGCCGTCAACGTCTGGTCGGCCGGCCTCAAGCCCAGGAGCCTCAACCGCCACGCGGTCGAGGTCATGGCCGAGCTGGGCATCGACATCACCAAGCAGAAGCCCACGGAGCTGAAGGCCGTGCCGGTCGCCAAGATCGACACGATCATCACGCTCAGCTCCGACTCCGACGCCTTGCCCAAGATGGACAAGAAGAAGGTCACGCAGATCCACTGGCCGCTGAACGACCCGACCACCACGGCCGGCAGCGACGCCGAGATCAAGAAGGCCTTCCGCGCGGTGCGCGACGAGATCAGGAACCGCGTGCAGGTGCTGCTGGTCGGCTGATCAGCGCCCGGCGGCGCGGCGTGCGGCCAGCGCCGCGCGCGCGTCGGCCAGGTCCGCGGGCGTGTCCAGGTCACGCGCCAGCCAGGCGTTGTCGCGCGGCAGCAGCAGCACGCGCGCCGGGTCGCGGCGCATGACCAGGTGTGCGGGATCGTCGTCGCCCAGCGCCAGGAACTCCGCCGCCAGCTCCGCCCGGCACGCCGCAGGATGGCCGCGGCGACCGCCGACCAGCGGCAGCACGATGCGCGTCGGCGGCCCGGAGTGCGCCAGTGCATCGCGCAGCGCGCGCACGTCGTCGGCGCCGGCAAGCGGGTGGTCCACGGTGTGCAGCAGGAAGTCCGCGCCGGGCGGGCCGGCGCAGAGGCCCAGCTTGAGCGAGCCGGTCTGGCCCGACGCGGGGCGCGGGTTGTGCACGACGAGCGCGGTGGCAGGGAGCGAGGAGCGCGCGGGCTCCGAGGCTGCGGAGAGCACGACGACCAGCTCGTCGCAGCCGCCGTCCAGCAGTGCCTGTGCGCACAGCGCCGCGGCCGTGCGGCCGTCCAGGACCAGCAGCGCCTTGGGCTCGCCCATGCGCAGGCCGGCGCCGGCGGCGAGCAGGATCGCGAGCGTCATGCGCGGCTCCGCGGGGACGGGGCGCATCGTAGCGCGCCACCCGGCCGCTAGACTCGGCCCGATGCCCGCGCCGAGCCGCCGCCGATGACCCTCTCGCGCCGCGTCGGCCTGAACACGCTGGTGCAGCTCGCCGGGCGCCTGCTCACGTCCACGGTGGCCTTCGTCATCACCGCGCTGCTGCTGCCGCACCTGATGGACGCGCCGCAGTTGGGCGTCTTCGCCTTCCACCTCGCGCTGTACCAGATGCTGGCCAACGTGCTGGACTTCGGGGCCGGCACGATCGTCATCCGCCAGGCGGCGCGCGAGCGCGAGCAGGCCGGGCGGCTGCTGGGAATGCTGGTGGGCCTGAAGGCGCGTTTCGCGCTGGGCGGAGCGGGGCTGCTGGTGGCGGTGGCGCTGGCCTTCGAGGGCCTGTCGCCGCGCGCGGGCCTGCTGTGCCTCGCGGCGCTGCACCTGCTGGCGCACGCGCCGGCGGGGGCGGGTGCGATCTTCGCGGTGGACATGGTCTTCGCGCGCCAGGCGCGCGTGGCGGTGGCCGGGCAGCTCGCGTGGCTGGCGGGCACGTTGGCGCTGGCGCTGGCGGGCGTGCGCGAGCCGGCCCATTACCTGCTGGCCTTCGGCGCCGGCATCGCGGTCAACGCCTGGCTGGCCTGGCGCTGGGCGGGGCAGCGCGTGCGGGTGCGCTTCGACGCACCGCACGCCGAGCGCGCCGCGCTGTGGCAGCAGGCCTGGCCGGCGGGCGTCTCGATGGCGGCGGCCTCGCTCTACTTCTACATCGACAGCGTCATGCTGCGGCCGCTGGCCGGCGAGGAGGCCGTGGCGCAGTACAGCAACGCCTACCGCATCCTGTCCTTCGTGCTCATGGTGCCGGTGCTGTTCAGCCAGGTCATCCTGCCGGTCTACGCGCGGCTGTGGGCGGCGGGGCCGGGCGCGCTGCTGCCCTTCTTCGTGCGCACCACGCGCTTCCTGTTCGCGCTGGGCGCGCCGGTCTCGGCCACGGTCTGGCTCGTGTCGCGCGACGTCATGTTGCTGGTCTTCCCTCCGCAGTACGTGGCCGGCGCGCGCGCGCTGTCGATCCTGTCGCTGGCCGTGGTGTGCGTCTTCTGCGCCTACCCGCACGTGATGCTGCTGCTGGCGGCGGGCGAGCAGAGGCTGATGATGCGCATCTCGCTCTGCGGCGCGGCGCTCAACGTGCTGGCCAACCTGTGGGCCATCCCGCGCTTCGGCATCGAGGGCGCGGCGGCCACCACGCTGGCCACCGAGGCCTTCGTGCTGGCGGCGTCGGCCACGTGCGCCGCGCGCCGCACCGGGCTGCACTGTCCGGCGCGGCTGCTGTTGCGGCCCGCGGCCGGCGCGGCGCTGGCGGCCGGGCTGCTGGCGGCGACGCTGCCCTGGCTGCCGCAGGCCCCGTGGCTGCGCGTGGGCGTCGGGCTGCTGGCGGGCGTGGCCGGCGTGCTGGCGTCGGGCGTGCTGCCGCCGGACTTCGGCACCGAGGCGGGCGCGCCGGGCGCCGCGCCGGAGCCGGCCGCGTGAGCGCGCCGCGCGTCGGCTTCGACCTGCGGCCGGCGCTGCTCTCGCGCACCGGCATCGGCCGCGTGGCGCGCGAGCTGTGGCGCGCGCTGTCGCGCCGCGATGACCTCGTGCTGCGGCCCTTTGCCGCGATGGCCGCCCGTCCGCGTGCGGGGCTGGCCCTGCCCGGCGTGCGCGCGCCGTGGCTGCCGGCGCGCCTGCAACGCGCGCTCGCGCCGCTGGGCTGGTCGGCGCGCACGCTGCTGGGGCCGCTGGACGCCTACCAGCACACCGACCTGGTCTACGCGCCCACCGGCCGCGTGCCGACCGCGCTCATCGTGCACGACCTGTGCTTCCTGCGCGGGCAGGGCTGGCACGCCCCGCGCTTCGCGCGCAGCGTCGGGCCGCGGCTGCGCGCGGCGGCGGCGGCGGCCGGTGCGGTCATCGTGCCCTGCGAGCGCGTGGCGCGCGACGTGCAGGCGGCGGGCCTCGCGCCGCAGGCGCGCGTGCACGTCGTGCCGTGGGGCGCCGACCACGTCGACCCCGCGCCGCGGCCCGACGACGCCGCGCGCCTGGCGGCGCTGCGCCGCGCCGCCGGCCTGCCCGCCGAGGGTCCGCTGGTGCTGCTGCCCGGCACGCGCGAGCCGCGCAAGAACCAGCAGGTCGCGCTGGGCGCCGTGCTGCGCGCGCGCGGCGCCGCACGCGGCGCGCCGGCCGTGGCGCTGCTGGCCGGGCCGCGCGGCTGGGGCGTGCCCGGGCTGGAGGCCTGGCTGCTGGACCCGCAACTGCGCGGCGCGGCCGGCGCCACGGGCGAGCTGGACGAGGCCGACCTCGCCGCGCTGCTGCGCGGCGCCGACCTCGTGCTCTACGCCAGCTTCGAGGAGGGCTTCGGCCTGCCGGTGGCCGAGGCGCTGCGCTGCGGCCGCGCCGTGGTCACCGCGCGCGACACGTCCATGTCCGACCTGTTCGGCCGCGCGCTGGTCGCGGTGGACCCGCGCGACCCGCAGGCGCTCGAGGGCGCCGTGGCTGCGCTGCTGGCCGACCCGTCCGCGCGCGCCGCGCTGGGGGCCGCCGGCGCCGCCGCCGCCGCGCCGTTCACCTGGGGCCTCGCCGCCGAGCGCCTGGCCAGCATCTATCACGGCCTCGCCGCATGCGTAGACTCGCCCGCGCCATGAACGCCCGCCTCGCCGCCGCCGCGCTGCTGCTGGCCGCCTGCGGCCAGGACGGTCCCGGCGGCGCTGCGGCCCCGGCCGGCGGCCCGCTGCCCATCGACCCCGACAAGCTGGCGCGCGCGGTCAACCCGGTCACGCTGGCCGACCGCGAGGCGCGCGACTGGCCGTCGCTGGCCGTGCGCTCCGGCGGCGACGCGTGGCTGGCGGCTGTGGACTGGGACGGCGCGAGCGACGGCCTCGCCGTGGGCCCCATCTCCAAGGTCGAGGGCGAGCTGCGGCGCGTGTACGCCTCGACCGCGCGCATCCTCTTCACCGCCGCCGCGGTGGACGCGCGGGACGCGCTGCACGTGCTGTTCTGCGAGCAGACGCAGACGGGCTGGGCGCTGCGCGAGCTGCTCGCGCCGCCCGGCGCCGACGGCCTGCCGGACCTGTCGCGCCCGCCGCGCACGCTGCGCGAGGCGCCCGGCCGCGCCTGCGTCGAGCCCGTGCTGGCCGCCGACCCCGACGGCCGCCTGCTGGCCGCGTGGGTCGAGGTGGGCGCGGGCCTGTCGCTGTGGGCCGCCGCGCACGGCCCGCAGGGCTGGAGCGCGCCGGTCGAGGTCAGCCACCAGCGCGACAGCAACTGGTCGCCGTCGGCCTGCGCCACGGGCAGCGGCGCCTTCGCCGTCGCCTGGGACGCGGCGGTGGACGGCGACTACGACGTGCAGCTCGCGCGCCTCGAGCTGGACGCCGCCGGCGCGCCGCGCGTCGTCGCGCGCCGGCGCGTGACCGACTCGCCGCGCGGCGAGGCGCACGCCTCGCTGACGGCGCACGGCGAGCGCCTGTACGTGGCCTACGACGTCAGTCCCGTCGGCTGGGGTCGCGAGGGCTCGGTCAACAGGCTCGACCAGGCCCTGCACGCCACGCGCACGCTGGAGATCGTGGCCGTGGAAGGCGAGCGCGTTGCGCCGCTGGCGCAGCAGCCGGTCGCCGGCATGAACGCCGCCCTGTCCGCCAACTGCGAGCTGCCCGAGGTCATGGCCGAGGGTACCGGCGGCCTGCTGCTCATGTTCCGCGGGCTGCCGCTGCCGCCCGAGTTCGACGACCCGGACAGCGCCGGCTTCCAGGACCGCGCAGCGCGCCACCTTGCCGGCAAGGGCTGGCGCACGTCCATCTGGATCACGTACGTGACGCGTCTCGACGGCGCGGCCTGGGACGTGGACGGCGACCACCACGTGGGCGTGCCGGGCAGCAACGGGCGCGCGGACTCGCCGGTGGCCATCGCGCGCCGGCCGGCCGGCGGCATCGCGCTGGCCTACACCGGGGACGGCCGCAACGCCGAGGCTTTCGTGGAGACGCCCGCGGGTGCAGCCGCGCCGCCCGCGCCGGCCGCGCCGGGCGCCTTCGCGATGAACCAGAGCTGGTGGAGCCCGGTCACCGCCGATGCCACGCGCGTGGGCTGGCGGCTGATGAAGCGCCAGCCGCTCGCACAGCCCATCGCGCTCCTGCCGTCGCGCCCGCTGCCCGCGCCGCGCGACCCCGCGCCGCGCCCCGCGCCGGTCGAGCGCGCCGACCCCGACGGCGGCACGCTGCACCTGGCGCTGGGCGACCTGCACCGCCACACGGACATCTCGCGCTGCTCGTCCAACTGGGACGGCCCGCTGGGTGACGCGCTGCGCTACGCCTACGACGTGGCGCCGCTGGACTTCCTGGCCATCACCGACCACTTCGACCACATGACCAGGTACGACTGGTGGCGCACGCTGGCCTTCGTCGACGCCTGGGATGCGTCCGGCCGGATGGCCACGCTGCGCGCCTACGAGCGCACCGACATGGCCACCGGCCACCGCAACGTCATCGCGCGCGCCGCCGGCCCGCCGCTCATCGGCTACCGCTACGGCTACGACCCGGCGCGCGACGACGAGCGCGCCGACACGCCCGCCGAGCTGTGGCCGCTGCTCGTGGGGCGCGACGTGCTGACCATCCCGCACACGCCCGCGGGCATGGTGCCGGGCAAGCCCGAGGTGCTGGACTGGAGCACCTTCAACCCCGCCTTCGACCGGCTGGTCGAGGTCTTCCAGGGCTACCGCGGCAGCAGCGAGGCGGCCGACGCGCCGCGCGCCATCGAGGGCCTGCACCCTGCGCGCTTCGTGCGCCCCAACCTCGACCTCGGCCTGCACTTCGGCCTCGTCGCCAGCAGCGACCACCAGAGCAGCAACGGCTCCTTTGCCGGCGCGTGGGTGCGCGAGACGTCGCGCGCCGGCGTCTTCGACGCGTTGTTCGCCCGGCGCACCTTCGGCTCCACCGTGCGCGCGGCGCTGTGGGCCGAGTGGGCCGGCGTGCCCATGGGCGAGGCGGCGCCCGTGCCGACCGGCCCGCCGGAGTTCGTCGTGGAGATGGACGGCTTCGGGCGCGCGCCGGTGCTGGTGGAAGTCATCCGCGACGGCGCCGTGGCCGCGCAGCAGCGCCTCGCGGACGGCCTTTCCAGGGTGCGCGTCGCGCTGCCGCTGCCGCTGCCGGCGCAGGGCAGCAGCTATGCCTACGCGCGCGTCACCTGCGCGGACGGCGAGCTCCTGTGGAGCAGCCCCGTGCGCCTCTACGCGCCGGGTGCGTGGCCCGGACCCGACGGCCCGGACGGCGCGGACGTCAAGGCGCGCGTGGGCGACGTCTGGCAACTGGACACGGACCCGTTGCGCGAGCGCATGCGGGCGCGCGACGACGGGCGCTGATGCGCCTCGCGCTGGACGCCAGCTTGCAGGGACGCGAGCGGCCGACCGGCGTCGAACGCGTGCAGCGCGTGCTGCTGGATGCCCTGGCGCCGGCCGCAGCCGCCGGCGGCCACGAGCTGCTGCTGCTCGCCCCCGACCCTGCGAGCCGCCTCCCGCTGGCGCTGTGGCGCGAGACGACGCTGACGCGCGAGCTGGCGCGCCGCGGCGCCGACGTCCTGCTCTCCCCGGTGGCGGCCGTGCCGCTGCGCGCGCCGTGCCCGGTGCTGGCCACGCTGCACGAGCTGCCGTGGCTGGAGGGTCCCGAGGCGCGCTGCGCCGGCGACACGCGCCTCGCGCACCGCGCGCGCGCGGCGCTGGCGGCGCGCGTGGCGGCGGCGGTCATCTGCGTCAGCGAGTCCACGCGCGTGGCGCTGCTCGCGGCGCACCCGCGGGCGCGCGCCGTGGTCATCGCGCCCGGGCTGGACCCGGCCTTCCGGCCCGCGCGGCCCGATGAGCGCGCCGCCGACGCGGCCGCGCTGCAGCGCCCGGGCCTCGCCGGCGCGCCGTGCGTGCTGGCCGTCGGCAGCCTGCGCTGCAAGAAGAACCTGGCCGCGCTGCTGGAGGCCTTCGCGCTCGCGGCGCCGGCGCCGTGGCGGCTGGTGCTGGCCGGCCCGGACGGCGACGCCGCGGAGGCGCTGCGCGCGCGCGCAGCGCGCCCCGACCTGCGCGGGCGCGTGACGCTGACCGGCCACGTGGACGACGCGACGCTGCGCGCGCTGTACCGTGCCGCCGGGTTGGTGGCGTGCCCATCGCTCTTCGAGGGCTTCGGCCTGCCGCTGCTGGAGGCCATGGCCTGCGGCGCGCCCGTGCTGGCCGCGCCGCGCGCCGCGGCCGCCGAGGCGCTGGGCCCCGCGCACGTGGCCGCCGGCACCGACCCGCGCGCGCTGGCCGAGGGGCTGGCCGCGCTGCTGGCCGACCCGGCGCGCCGCGCGGCGCTGGCCGCGGCTGGCCCGGTGCACGCCGCGCGCTTCCCGGCCGCGCTGGCGGCGCGACGCACGCTGGCGCTGGCCGAGCGCGTCGCCGCGGGCGGGCGGCCCTGATGCGCGTGGTCGTCGACGCCACCATGCTGGACGGCGGCCCCTCGGGCGCGGCCACGCGCCTGTCCGCGCTGGGCGCGGCGCACGCGCGCGCGGGCCGCGTCGAGCTACTGCACCTGGTGCGCCCGGGCCTCCGGCCGCTGCCCGGACTGCGCTGCGAGGATTTTCCCGGCACGACCACGCCGCTCGGCCGCGCCCGCAGCGGCGCGCGCCTCGACGCGCTGCTGGTGGCGCTGGGCGCGTCCGCCTTCCAGGCCGGTGCGCTGCCGTTGCCGCGGGTCAGCGCGGCGCCACTGCTGCTCACGCTGCACGACCTGCGCTTCCTGCGCGCCGACGCGCCTGCGCTGCGCCGGCTGTGGGCGCGCGCGGCCGCGCCGCGCAACCTCGCACGCGCCGCGCGCGTGGCCTGCGTGTCGCGCACGACGGCCGACGGGCTGGTCGCGTCGGGCCTCGTGCCCGCCGGTCGCGTGCTCGTCGCGCCCAACGCCGGCACGCCGGGTCTGCCCGCGCCGGTCGAGCCCGAGCGCATCGCCGCCCTGCGCCGGCGGCTCGCGCTCGACTCGCGCTACGTGCTGGCGGTCGGCCCCGTTGCGCCGCACAAGCGCCCGGGCCGCGCGCTGCAGGCGCTGGCCGCGGCGCGCGCGCGGCCCGGCGGCGGCGACCTCGTGCTGCTGCTGGCCGGACGCGCCGGGGCGCAGCAGGCCGAAGACGTGGCGCTGCGCGCGCGGCAACTGGGCGTGCTGGAGGCGCTGCGCGTGCCGGGCCCGCTGTCGGCCGCAGACCTCGGCGCCGCGCTGGCGGGCGCCGACGCTCTGCTGGTGGCCTCCGAGGTCGAAGGCTTCTGCATCCCCGTCGTGGACGCCCAGCTCCAGGGCGTCCCGGTGGTGGCGGTGGCGGCCGGTGCGCTGCCGGAGGTCGTGGGCGACGGCGGGCTGCTGGCGCCGCCGGGCGACGCCGACGCGCTGGGCGCGGCGCTGGTCGCGGCCACCACGCCGGGCACCGAACGCGAGGCGCTGATCGCGCGCGGCCGCGCGGCGGCGCGACGCTGGTCGTGGGACGCGACGGCCGAGCTGCTCGAGCGCGCCTGGGGCGAGGTCAGCGCGCGAGGCTGAACAGCGCCGTGATGCCCCAGGCCAAGCCACCCGCCAGCGCCAGCAGCAGCAGCAGCAAGAGGGCCCTCGTGCCGCCCGAAAGCTGCGCGTAGTCGGCGTGCAGCAGGCCGCGGCGTGGCGCCGCGCGCCGCGCTGTCAGTGGCTTGCGCGTTCGCGCCTGCAGCGCCGCGGGCGCCGCCGCCGCGCGCGGGGCGGACGCTCCGGCCGGTCCGCGCGCGCGCGGCAGCAGCAGGCCCTCCGCCGTCTCGGCCGCGGTGGGCGGCGGAGCGGCTGCCTCACCCCGCACCACGATGGCGACCTGGCCCAGCACCAGCGCGTCGCCGTCCTGCAGGCTGGCCACCTTCGCCGGCCGACCGCCGACGACCAGCAGCGCCTCGCCGATGGCCTCGACCACCAGCCGCCCGTCGGGCCCGACACGCAGCCGTGCGTGCAGCGGCGCGATGGAGGCGTGACGCACGCGCACGTCGGCCGAATCGTCGCGCCCCAACGTGGCCGGCAACGCGTGCAGCGGAAGCGATCGGCCGTCCGGAAGCTGCAGGCTCCACATGCGGGGAGGCAGGGTACCGCACGGTAGACTGCGGCCCATGCTCCTGCTGGACGTGCGGGCCGTCTCGCATGCCTATCGCCGCCTTCCGCTGCGCGCCGTGCCCTCGTTGCGCGGCGTCAGCCTGGCCGTCGAGCGCGGCCAGTGCTGGGGCCTGCTGGGTCCCAACGGCTCGGGCAAGTCCACGCTGCTGCGCGTGGCGGCCGGGCTGCTGGAGCCCGCGGGCGGGCAGGTGCTGGTGGACGGCCAGCGCGCCGGCAGCCGCGCTGCGCGCGCGCTCAGCGGCTACGCTCCGGACGAGGTGCGCTGGCCGCGCGGGCTGTCGGTGGCCCAGGCCCTGCACGAGCTGTCGGCGCTGGCCGGCCTGTCGGGCTCGATCGCGCGCGTCGAGACGGCGGCGCGGCTCACGGGCCTGGCTCCGCTTCTGGGTCGGCGGCTGGGCACGCTGAGCCACGGCCAGGGCCGGCGCGTGGTGCTGGCGCAGGCGCTGCTGGGCGACCCGCTGCTGCTGCTGCTGGACGAGCCGTTCTCGGGCCTCGACTCGCTGGTGCTGCACGACGTGCGCCGGCACCTGCGCGCGCGGCTGGCGGCGGGCGCGGCGCTGGTGCTGGCCAGCCACCGACTGGAGGATTTCGCCGAGCTGTGCACGCACGTGCTGCTGCTGCGCGACGGCCAGGTCGTGCGCGCCGGTCCGGCGGCCGAGGTGCTGGCCGGCGCGGACCGGCGCGAGGGCTTGGCCGCGCTGCTGGAGGCGGGCGCGTGAGCGGCGCGCTGATGGCCGGTGCGGCGGCGCTGAGGCGCACGCTGCGGCCCGCGACGCTGCTGCTGGCGGCGCTGGCCGGCGTGCTGGCCGGCGCGGCCATGCTCGGGCTGCCCGAACCCGCGCTGGCGCCCGACCTGTTCCCGGCGCTGCTGCGCGTGCTGGGCGCCCTGCTGCTGCTGCCGCTGGCGGCGGCGCTGCCGTCCTCCGAGCGCGAGGGCGGCTTCGAGCAGCTCGTGGCGGTCCGGCCGATCGGCTCGCTGGCCTGGGCGCTGGGGCGGCTGGCAGGCGTGCTGCTGGGCGCGGCCACGCTGGCGCTGCTGCTGGCCAGCTGCGCGCGCGCCGTCGGCGGGCGCTTGGCTGTACCGCGCGAGACGCAAGGCGTGCGCGAGGAGAGCGGCGTGCAGGGCGATGTCTGGCGCTTCGAGATTCCGGCGGGCCTGCGCGGTCCGTACGAGCTGCGCGTCGAGACGCTGCCGGTCGACCCCGCGGGCACGCGCCTCGAGCTGCTGCTGCAGCGCAGCGACGTGCACGTGCAGCTGGACCCGCGGGCGGTGCAGCGGCGCACCACGCGCGTCGAGCTGCCGGACCTGTGGCCCGCGCGCGGCGACCTGCGCGTCACGCTCACGGCGGCCCCGGGAGTGCTCGTGCGCGACCAGCCGCCGCGGATGGTCATCGGCAGCCAGCCGTTGGGGCGCGCGGGGCTGCCGCTGCCGCGCGCGGCGGCCGCGCCGCTGCTGCTGGCGGTGCTGGCGGCGCTGGCGGCGGGCTGCGCCTTCCATTTCGAGACGGCCTGCCTGGCAGGCCTGCTGGCGCTGGCCATCCGCATGCCCGACGACGCCTGGGCCTGGGCCTCGGCGGTGGCCGGGCTGGTGCTGCTGGCGGTGCTGGGCACGGCGCTGCAGCGGCGGGCGGCGCTGCCATGATCCTGCGGACGCCGGGCGCGCGGCGGTTGGGCGGGCTGCTGGGCGCGCTGGCGCTGGCGCTGGCCGGGCTGTTCGCGCCGGCGCACGCCGAGCCTGCGCGCGGCGAGCCGCTGGCGGCGGCGCTCGCGCCGCTGGGCCCGCTCAAGTCGCTGGCCACGTCGCTGCTGTGGGCGCGGCTGCTCGACGAGCAGCTGCGCGGCGAGGGCGAGCGCGTTGCGGGCCTCGGGCGCGCGCTGCTCGAGCTGCACCCGGACCTCGAGACGGTGCGCGAGTATCTGGCCAACCAGCTGGTCGTCACCGAGGCCCCGCACGCGCCGGGCGCCGCGCGCCACGCCGCGCTCGTGGCCGCCGGCCTGGCGCTGCTGGAGCAGGGTCTGGCGTTGCGCGACAGCCCGCGCCTGCACGGCGCCCTGGGCCGCATGCTGGTCACGCAGCGCCGCAGCGACCCGGCCTTCCGCGCCGCCGCCGAGGCCTGGGCGGGCGACGACCTCGAGATCGTGGCCCTGCTGCACCTGCGGCGCAGCGAACTCGAGCCGCTCGACCGCGTGCTGCTGGCCGCGCTGCTGCTCGAACGCGGCGAGCACGAGCTGGACGCGGGCGACGCGTGGGCCGCGCGGCGCGACTGGCAGGACGCATGCGCTGCGCTGGAGCCGCTGCGCGCGCTCGAAGGCGCGCGCATCGACGGGCAGCTGGACGGCCTGCGGGGCCGGCTGCGCCTGGCCGGCGTGCCGCCCGACGGCACGGGCCCGCTGCCGGGGGAGCGCTGATGCGTCCCGGCCTGCTGCTGCTGGCCATCGCCGCGGGCGTGGCGCTGCGCCTGGCCGCGCTGGCCTGGCACGACCTGCCGCGCGGCGACGTGCTGCTGGACACGGGCGTCGCGCGCCAACTCGCGCACGGGGAGGGTTTCCGGTCCGGCTTCGTGCGCGGCACGGCCTTCGTGCGCGGCGACGGTCCGTTGCCGCCGCAGGACCTCGCCGACCAGCACGCTCCGTTGTGGCCGCTGCTGGGTGCGCTGCTCGCGTGGCCGGCCGGCGGGCCCTTCGACGGCCTGCAGGTCGCGTCGCTGCTGGCCGGCCTGGTGCTGCTGCGGCTGGTCTGGCGCGCGGCCGACCGGCTGATCGAGGGCGTGCCCGGGCATCCGCAGGGCCTGCCGGCGCTGGCCACCGCGCTGGTCGCCACCAGCTTCCTGATGCTCGAGTTCTCGGCCAACGGCGCGCTGTACATGGCGCAGGCCTGCCTCGTGCTCCTGCTGGCCGACGTGCTGGCGCGTCCGCGGCCGTCGTGGCTGCTGGCGGGCGTGGTGCTGGGCCTGGCCTGGCTCGTGTCCCACCAGGCGGCCGTGCTGCTGCCGGTGCCGGCGCTGGTGCTGGCCGGCTGCGCGCTGCCCGGACAGCGCGCGGCCGGTGTGGCCAGGGGCCTGGCAGCGACCGCCGTGGCCTGCGCCTGCATGCTGCCGTGGTGGGCGCGCAACCAGCTCGCCTTCGGCGACCCGTTCCACTCGACCAACGCCTTCTATCCGCTGTTCCTGTCCGGGTTGGAGCCGGTGCTGTCGATCGAGGACGGGCTGCCGGTGGGGCGCTTCCCCGACGTCTCGCTGGCGCGCGTGCTGGCGGGTGGCGCGCGCGCGTGGCTGCCGGGCAACGTGCTGTACACGGCGCTGGCCGGCATGCTCCTGTGGCCCGGGTTGCTGGCGCTGGCGGGCAGCGGGTTGCCGCGTCTGGTGGGCGCGGCGCACGGCGGGCGCGACCGGCGCCTGGCCACGCTGCTGCTGGCGGGCGCCGCGCTGCTGGCCATCGCGCTGGCCTGGCCGGGGCTCAAGCTGCGCTACCTGGTGGCGCTGACGCCGGTGGTCGTGCTGCTGGGTCTGCGCGTCTTCGCGCAGGCGCCCACGGCGGGCGAGCGTCGCGGCGCGTGGGTTCTGGCGGCCGCCTGGCTGGCGCTGGTGCTGGGCACCCTGGGCGACCTCGGCGGCGAGCGCCACGCGCGCTGGCTGATGCTGGGCTTGGGTGGACCGGTGCTGCTCCTGCTGCCGCTGCTGCTGCGCCACGTGCGCGCGCGCGCGGTGGGTTTCGGGCTGCACGCGGCGCTGGTCACGGGCGCGCTGGTCCAGCCGCTGCTGGGCCTGGCCGCGCTGCTGCCGCCGCCGCACGCCAGCTACCACGGCTCCGGCCTGCTGCCCGACATCCACGGCCAGCCCAAGGACCTGCTCGAGGACCGCGAGCTGCGCACGCTGGACCTCGCGCGCCGCGCGGCCCTGCGCGACGGCGCGCAGGTCGTGTGCGGGCCCGAGGGCCTGCTGGCCTGGGAGCAGCCGGGCCTCGTGACGCTGCCCTTCCCGGGCCGCGAGTGGCCTGACCGCCCGCTGGCCGCGCTGGTGGACAAGGGGTCCTGCGACCACGTCATCACGCTGCCCGAGCGGGCCGGCTATCCCGTCGGCCTGCCGCAGGGCGCCACCTGGCTGGACGGCCGGCTCGAGGTCGTGGCCTCGGTCGAGCTCGAGGAGGACGGGCAGATCGTGGGCTCGGCCACGGTCTCGCGCGTGCGGCGCTGATGGGTGGGGCCACGCTGCCGCTGCTGCTGCTGGCGCTGCTGCTGCTGGCCCAGCCGCTCGCGCCGCGCGTGCTGGAGCCGCTGCTGGCGCTGCACGCCGTGGCGGCGGCGCTGCTGCTGGTGCTGGCGGCGCCGGTGCTGTGGCGCACGCCGCGCGTGCGCGCCGGGTGGCCGGCGCTGGCGGCGGCGGCCGCGCTGGCCTCGCTGGCCATGGCGCTGCTGCTGCAGCCGGCGGAGGCGCCGCGCGTCGACTCGCGCTGGGCCGCGTTGACCGGCGCGCTGCACGCAAGCACCTTCCTCGTGGCGCTGTTCCTGTTCCCGGGGCCGGAGGCCGAGGCGGCCCGCGTGCGGCGCACGGCGCTGCTGCTGGCCGGGCTGCTGGCGGCGGCGGCCGGCCTGCAGGTGGTCCTGTCCCTGGCGCGCGCGCCGGACGACCCGGGCGACACGCGCCTCGCGGGCACGCTGGGCAACCCCAACGCCTTCGGCGCCTTCATCTCGGCCGCCGGGCTGGTGGTGCTGGGCACCGGCTGGGCGCTGCGGCGGCAGGCGCTGGCGGCGGGGCGCGCGGGCGCGGCGTGGCGGCCGTTGCTCGTGGCGCTGCTGCTGGCCGCGCCGCTGGCCTGGGCGCTGCTGGCGTCGCGCTCGCGCGGCGCGATGGCGGCCACGCTGGCGACGCTGCTGCTGCTGGCGCTGCGCTGGCGCCAGCGGCTGCTGCTGGCGACGGCGCTGGCCTCGGCCGTGGCGCTGGTCGTCGTGCCCAACCCGCTGCGCGACCGGCTCCTGCACCTGCAGCCCGACCACGTCTTCACGCGTCCGTTCCTGTGGAGCGTCGCGGCCGAGGTGGCCGGCGAGCATCCGGCGGGGCTTGGGCCGACGCTGTTCCGGCACGAGTTCCCGAAGCACGCACTGGATCCCGAGCGGCCGTGGCTGCTGCACCAGCGGCACGAGGTCGGGCTGGCGCACAACGTCTTCCTGACGCTGGCCACGGAATGGGGCTGGCTGGCCTGCGCCGCGGCGCTGGCGCTGGCCGGTTGGGCGCTGGCGCGCCAGGCCACGTCGTGCGGCGGACGTCTCGACCCGCTGCGGCTGTCGGCCACGCTGGGCGCGGCGGTGCTGTTCTTCGAGCTGCAGGTGGACGGGCTCGAGCAGAACCCGCTGGTCTTCACGACCTTCCTGGTGCTGGCGGCGGCGGCGCTGGCGCGGCTGCCGGCGGGGCGCGGCGTGCTGCTGCCTGGCCGCGCGCTGGCGCTGCTGGCGCTGGCGGCGGGGCTGGCGGCGGGGGCCGCGGCGGTCGGGCGCGCGCAGGGCCCGACGCTGGTGCGTCAGGCCGAGGCGCTGGCCGCCGCGCTGCCGGCTGGCGGCGACGTGGCGCCGGTGCGCACGGCCTTCGACACGGCGGTCGCCGCGCTGCCGGGCGAGCTGCCGCCGGCGCGCTCGCGGCTGGCCTTCGAGCTGTCGCTGTTGCGCGCGCGGCCGGTGGCGGACGGGCTGGACGCGGCCACGCTGAAGCTGGCCGGCCACGCGCTGGCGGCGGCCGAAGAAGCCGTGGCCTGCGACGGCCTCGACGCGGAGGTGCGCTGGCAGTCGGCCACGGTCTCGCTGCTGCTCTACCGGCGCGGCAAGCGGCCCGAGGACCTGCAGCGCTACCTGAGCGAGGCCAGCGAGGCGCTCGACCTGGACCCGCTGGACGTCGCCGGTCACTTCGACCTGGCCCAGGAAGCGTTGCGCGTGGACCTGCGCGCCTTCTGCGCGCGGCGGCTGGAGCGGGTCCTCGAGCTGGAGCCCGACCACGCCTTCGCCTGGTTCGTGCGCGCCCGGCTGCTGGAGTTGGAGGGCGACCTGGAAGCGGCCCTGCACGCCTGGGTGCGGGCCGACGAGGCGGTCCTCAACGCGCACCGCAAGGCGGCCGTGGAAAGCCCGCGCAGCCGCCTGTTCTTCGAGGACATCGTGAAGCGGACCGACCTGGCGCAGGTGCGGGCGCGCATCGTCACCCTGCGGCGGGAGCTTTATTTCTGAGGCCCACGGCCTTATCCTTCGCGGCCTTTTCACGGGCGCCCCAGGGCCTTTCTCCGGGGTGCCACCGGCAAACCATGCTCATCCTCACCCTGCACGACGGCTTCGCGATCTTCGGCGTGGCGCCGGTCCTGTTTGACTAGGGGCGGAATCACGCTCCGGCACGCCCGGCCTGAGGTCCCCGGTGACCGCGAGCTGGCCCTGCTCTGCGGCCGGCTGGCGCAGGAGCGCCAGGCGCGCGACGTGCGCCTGCTGTTCGTGGGCGACCTGCTGGGCATCGCGGACTGGTTCGTGCTGGCCACGGTGAACAACCGCCGCCAGGCGCGCGCCGTGCGCGACGCCATCCGCCTGGCGCTCAAGGCGGCCGGCGCCGGCGTGCCGCAGGCCGCCAGCGAGGATCCCGACGGCCGCTGGTCGCTGTACGACTACGGCGACGTGGTGGTGCACCTGTTCGACGACGAGGGCCGCGCGCACTTCGGCCTGGATGACCGCTGGCGCGCCGCGCCCGAGCTCGCGCTGCCCGAGGTCGCGAGCGCGCCCCGCGCGCGCGCCTCGGACGACGACGCGTGAGCCTGGCGCCGCCGCCCGCCGGCCCGCTGGCGGCCGAGCTGGCCGTGGCGCGCGAGCTGGCCCTGGCTGCCGGCGAAGAGATCCGGCGCTGGGCGGTCAGCGGCGTCAAGGTCGACGACAAGGGCGGCCAGCCGGTCACGCAGGCCGACCGCGCCTCCAACGAACTCATCGTCGGCGAGCTCGGGCGGCGCTTTCCGCGCGACGCCATCCTGGCCGAGGAGACGCCCGTCACCGACGAAGGCTGGCGTCACGCCGAGCGCTGCTGGGTGGTGGACCCGCTGGACGGCACGTCCGACTTCATCAAGGGCCGCGTGGGCTGGTGCGTGATGATCGGCCTGCTGCTGCGCGGGCAACCGGCGCTGGGCGCCGTGCACGTGCCGCAGGCGGGACGGACCTTCCTCGGGCTGGTCGGCGGCGGCGCGGTCGAGGAGCGCGACGCGCGCGCGGAGGGTTGTGCCGAGCGCCTTCCGTTGCGCTGCTCGACGCGCGCGCGGGCGCCCGAGCTGCGCGTGATCGCTTCCATCGCGCACCGCGACGCGCGCCTCGAGACCACGCTGGCCGCGCTGACTCCGGCCGAGACGCTCTCGGTCGGGTCGGTCGGATACAAGGTCGGCAAGATCTGCGCTGACGAGGCCGACCTCTACGTCGCCACGACGTCCTCGATCAGCTTGTGGGACACCTGCGCGCCGCAGGCCATCCTGCACGCGGCAGGGGGGCGCTTCCTCGACCTCGACGGCCGGCCGCTGGACTACGCCGGTCCGCACCTGAACCACGCGCGCGGACTGCTGGCCACCAACGGGGCCTGTGCGCAGGACGTGGTCGCGCGGCTCGCGGGGCGCTTCGCGAAGCTGGATTGAAGACCCTTGATCGTCTTGGCGGTCTTGGAGGACACTCTCGCGACGCTCACCGGCGCGCTCGTCGCGCCGCCGAGGGCGCGGGCGGATAGCTCAGTTGGTAGAGCACTGCACTGAAAATGCAGGTGTCCCCGGTTCGAATCCGGGTCTGCCCACCACCGCATTCCCGGGGCCGCGCGCCGTGGTGACGGCGCGCGGCCCCGCGCGTCGAGGGGCAGCATGAGGCGGGCGATGCCACTCGTCGTCCTGGCTGTCGTGGCCGGACTGCTCGCATGGATGGTCCTCGAAGGGGATGAGCCGCAGGCGGCCACCAGGGACGCGACGAGGCTAGACGTGGACCGTTCCGTCATGTCGTCCGAGGATGTCGGTCCGGTGCGCGACATCCACGAGCTGCCACGCGAGCCGCAGCCGCTCGGACAGGTGCGGCCGGACCTCCCCGGCGCCGGTGAGGACTCGTTGCGCAAGATCGCCGGCGTCGTCCTGCGGCAGCGCGACGGCCGTCCTCTGGCGAAGGTACTCGTCCGGGCACTGGCCGACGCCCCGAACTCGGGTCAGCCCGTTCCCGTAATCGGAGGCTTCAGCGACGACGACGGCCGATTCGCCTTCGAGGTCGGTGACGCCTTCCGCCCGCACACGCTTGAGGTCATCTGGCACGAGATGCGGGGAGCGTACGCCTTCGACTTCGTCCAGCCCACGCCAACCGGGCGCAGTGTCACGGTGCACCAGCCCCTCGAACACGGCACTGGGGGCGCCGCCGAGCTCGTGATCCACTTGGACACCGGCTGGGCAGTCGCCGGTCGCGT
>Ga0247727_10003741_pt1 | contig 33250 bp, 32 predicted proteins | sample WisWelCaveWW1625_FD_202498 | JGI IMG/M metagenome (GOLD analysis project Ga0247727, IMG submission 202498) | Biofilm microbial communities from Wishing Well Cave, Virginia, United States - WW16-25 | ecosystem: Environmental > Aquatic > Deep subsurface > Groundwater > Cave microbial mat | place...
ACCTGTTTGCCTCTGCCAATGCTAACTTCAAACAGTTGCGTGGTAGGAGTCATGTGATGGTATGGGACCTTACCAAACCCGATTCGGGAAACGCTTATTGGCAGGGGGGCTTATTACGAGCCAGTCCTATTGAAAGTGGGGATGGGGATCCTCGCTTAGACGGGGATGCACCGGATTATTGCGAGTTGGCCGACTTCAAGGTCGACGCCATTACGGGGACGATTCTTTCGCACGGTAAACTGCACACGCCCACGAGCGGGAAGCAAGGAGCATCATGCTGTGATTGTTGAGCAGAATGGATAAGTGCGAAGAACGCGCGGATAAAAATCAACGATCTCGGCGCGCGGCTGAAGTGGGTGTTATCTGGCTCTCTAAATTTGCAGCAGGATCACGGTGGAAAGTCGGAGTCGCGATGAAAAATTGAAATAGATTTGCGGTGCGTTGGAAACGCAGCGGCGCGCTGCGACAGTATTGATTATGATCTCATGATGGTCTGGTTGTTGTTATGAAACAATATCAAATCGTTATCGACACCAACGTCTTTTATGCGGCTATGCACTCTCAAAAGGGTGCGTCGTATAAATTGCTATCGATGGTTTCGCGGACGTGGGTGCTTGTTATCAAAGTTTTTCACCCCCATTTTTAACGGCTACAAATTGCAACGTCGTTTGAAAGAGTTAGTTAAGCTCTAAAACACAAAGATTGCATTATTTACGTTTTTTGCTATATTTAAAGATGCGGGAAAAAAATTTAAGACGAAGATAAAGCGCATGCCATCAATTTTATCCATTCGTGGTTGGCGGTTTTTCTTTTACGCTAATGAGCGAAATGAACCGCCACATCTTTTGTCTGAGTACGAGTCATTTCATAAAGGAGTTGAATAATGCGTAAAATTCATAACGTCAAGTCAGTTGATGCAGATAATACTTATCTGTATCTCGAAGTCGATGATAAATCTTACCGGATACGCTGGGAAAATTGTTCGCCTAGATTGGCAAAGGCAAACTTGGCTCAACGAAAGCGTTTTGATGTTGCGCCATCTGGTTATGGCATTCACTGGCCGGAGATTGACGAAGATTTGGCGATTACGCCATTACTCAAATACGCAGAGATTTTAGAGACGGAGGCAGAAGAAGATGCGGCGATGGAGTCCGAACCTGTGTGAAGAATTGCAACCTGCGTCCTGCCTGCGCCCTCCCCGCACGTCCTGTGCGCGCGAAGCCGAGCAAATTGGAATGTTCGCCTAGTATGAAAACAAGCCTTGATATTCTACAGCGAACGTGTGTGCAGTCCGAACGTTTTGCCCCCATCTTTAAAGCTTTAATACTTGGTCACAATCATCCGACTGGCGAACCAGCGCCGAGCATAGATGATCTCGATATCACAAGAGAACTTATTCAAGCCGGTGAATACTTGAAGATACCAGCGCGTTCTTGTTTGAAATTAGATCATAACACAATGTTGCTCGGCGAAGGCAAGCTCGGCGCGATGTTTACCATCATTGGCATCGTGCTTGGCACTTATTTTTTTGGCGTTCGTGAGAACCGGAAGCAATATGCCTCATCTCGCCAAACGGCCTCGCTGGCGGAGCAGAGCGCGTAATCAACGTCGGTGAAAACGCGTTATGCGCGCGATCTAAGTTTTCAAGAGGAATTGCGGCGAAGAGAGAGCATCTTGTTTCCCCCTATTTTTAAAACCCTTGCGATTTTTGTCATCAGGCGCTATATTCTGGTGAGAACAGAAAAATCGTTTTGACTGAAAGCCAACAAATTAATCAGAGAAAACCAATGGCAACTATAAAAACACGAAAGATGCCGATGCCGAAGGCATTAGATGTCACCTTAGCGCAAGAACAACGAGTCTTTCGCAGGAAACGCACACAGTTGCTACAGCGTTATGATGGACAGTTTGTGGCGCTTTATCAGGGGCGTGTAGCCGGTTATGGAAAGGACGATGAAGAATTAGCGTTGCGAATGTTTAAAAAATTTGGCGACGCTCCTTTTTATATCGCTAAAGTTGAGAAAGAGCCTACGGTTTACGAACTGCCATCTCCAGAGGTGGTAAGTTGGACTGCGGAGCGGATATCACAGTTATTCCTGAAGACTTGGCCACACAATTGGGAATAAATCCCAAAAGCCACGTGTGGACAAAAGGTTACGATGGCACTTACTCATTGCGTCCGGTTTATTATATAAGGTTGGTCATCGAAGGCTTTGACCTTGCTTCTGTACGTTGCATAGCTACTAATCGCACCAATGTTCTGCTTGGGCGAAACGTAATGAATCGCTTCATCATAATTTTAGATGGCAAGGCGTTGAGCTTTGACATCCAAGATCCGTAAGTGATGCACTGCTCAAACTGCCAACATGAAAATCGCGCCGGCGCCAAATTCTGCGAAGCGTGTGGGATAAAACTGACTCCGGTTTGCCCGAACTGTGGCAATGAGATAAGACCGCAAGCCAGGTTCTGCGACGCGTGCGGGACTCCGCTTGCACAAACGACGGCATCTTCAACCGCCACAGACTTATCCGCGCCATCGTTGCCCTCCAAGCGTGAAGCGCCGGAAGCCGAACGCCGCCATCTGACCGTGATGTTCTGCGATTTGGCCGGCTCAACCGCGCTGTCCGCACGACTTGATCCGGAAGATCTGCGCGAGGTGGTGCGCCAATACCAAGCCGTTTGCGCCAAAGTGATCGCACGTTATGACGGCCACATCGCCCAATATCTCGGCGACGGGATTTTGGTTTATTTCGGTTATCCCAAAGCCCACGAGAACGACGGCCAACGCGCCGTGCGCACTGGGCTGGGAATTGTGGAAGCCATGGAGGGACTCAATCGTGGCCTGCAGCAGAAAATGGGTGTCAAATTGGAGGTGCGTTTGGGCATTCACACCGGTCTCGTCGTTGTCGGAGAAATGGGAGGAGGCAATCGGCATGAACAATTGGCTTTGGGAAAAACGCCGAATATCGCAGCGCGGTTGGAAGGGCTTGCCAAACCCAATACCATCGTCATCAGCGCCGCAACACACCGGCTCATTGCAGGATTCTTTGACTGCGATGATTTGGGCGCGCATTCCTTGAAGGGCGTCACCGAACCCATGCAGATCTATCAGGTGCTCCATGAAAGCACCGCCAAAAGCCGGCTTGAAGTCGCGGCGCTTGCAGGCCTCACGCCGCTGGTGGGCCGCGAGCATGAAGCCCATCTTCTACTGCAGCAATGGCAACAAGCAAAAGAGGGCGCCGGCAATGTTATTCTGCTCAGCGGTGAAGCCGGCATTGGCAAATCGCGGCTGGTGCAGGCGTTGAAAGAGCGCGTGGCCGAAGAGCCGCAAGCGTGGTTAACGGAATTCCGCTGCTCGTCCTATCATCAACACAGCGCTTTCTATCCCGTCATTGATTTTCTGGAGAGAGTGGTTTTGGCCTTCGAGCGCGATGATTCTCCACGCGAGCGCCTGAAAAAGATCGAGGGCTTTTTGGTGCAGTATGGTTTGCCGCTGCAGGAAAATGCGCCGCTCTTCGCTGCCCTGCTGTCCGTTCCACTTGGTGAAAGCTATATGCCATCGAACGTCTCGCCGGAACGGCAAAAACACCAGACCATCGCCGCCTTAGTCTCCGTATTGCTGCAACGCGCCTCGCGTCAGCCGGTCTTGTTGGTGATCGAAGATCTGCATTGGGGTGATCCCTCCACATTAGATTTTATCAAACGCATCATTGACAAAGCGCCCGGCGCGTGCATTTTGGCCGTGCTCACCTTCCGTCCGGATTTTTCTCTCCCGTGGCAAAACCTTCCACGCATGATCTCGATCACGCTCGAGCATTTACGCCAGGAACAAACGCGCGATATTGTGAAAAAATTGGCGCATGGCAAGGCGCTGCCTAATGAAGTGCTCGAGCAAATTGTCGCCAAAACCGATGGTGTTCCGCTTTTTGTCGAGGAGCTGACCAAAATGGTGTTGGAATCAGGGCTGTTGATCGAGCATGAGAACTCTTTCGCGCTGGCCGGGCCGCTGCCGCCGTTGGCAATTCCAGCCACCTTGCAAGATTCACTCATGGCCAGGCTCGATCGCCTGGCAACGGTCAAAGAGGCGGCCCAGCTTGGCGCCGCCATCGGGCGAGAGTTCACCTACGAGCTTCTCCACCTGGTTTCGCAGCTCGATCACGCCACGCTGCAAAATGAGCTGGCGCGGCTGGTTGAGGTCGGGATGCTTTATGAGGAAGACGCGCCGCCTAAAGCAAAATATGTTTTCAAACACGCGCTCATTCGTGATGCCGCTTATGAATCTCTGCTCAAAAGCACCCGCCAACTCTATCATACGCGGATCGCGCAAGTATTGGAGCGATTTCCGCGTATGAGCGAAGCCAAGCCCGAGCTCATCGCCTATCATTATACGGAAGCCAGGGTTTTCGCGCAGGCCGTGCCCTTTTGGTATCAGGCCGCTCAAAGAGCCAGCCGGCGTTCGTTCCCTGATGAAGCCATGATCTACCTCAACAAGGGCCTCGCCTTGATTCGAGCGCTGACGGAAAGCCCGGAAAAAACGCAACAGGAGCTGGATTTTCTGATCGCCTTAGGTTCGGCGTTGGTGGTCACCAAGGGCTACGCTGCCTCTGAAGTCGAGCAAACGTACGCTTGCGCCCGCGAGCGTGCCATGCAATTGGGAGAGCATCCTCATCTTTACTCGGCGTTGCTGGGGCTTTCAACTTATTATCTCATCCGAGGAGAATTTCAGCCGGCGCGCGAGCTTGCGGAGCAGGTGCTGAAACTTGCAACACGCGTGCAGGATCCGGCCCTGTTCGTGGAATCGCACTACGTTCTCGGAACAGCGCTTTTTCATTTAGGGTATCTGGAAGCGGCGAGATCGAACCTGGAACAAGGCATCGCCCTTTACGAAGTCCAGCAACACCGTTCCATGGTTTCCCGCTTCGGACACGATTCCGGAATCTCTTGCCTGTGTTATTTGGCGCGTATTCTTTGGTTTCAAGGTTATCCCGATCAAGCGCAGAGGAGAAGCGCGGAAGCCATGGTTTTGGCGAGAGAGCTGACGCATCCTTTCAGTCTGGCGCTCGCGCTAACCTTTGCTGCTTTGGTCAGCCAGTTGCGGCTGGAAATACACGAGACGCGTGAGCTCGCCGAAGAAGCCATCGCCCTTTGTACGGCGCACGGGTTTACATTTTGCCTGGCGTTGGCAACCGTGCTGCACGGTTGGGCGCTGACGGAACTGGATCAACCTCAAACCGGCATCGCGCAAATCGAACAGGGAATCGAGGTCTGGCAGGCAACGGGAGCACAGTTGTTCCGCCCGCATCTTCTGGCGCTTTTAGCGGAATCGTATGGCAAGGCCGGCCGCCCAGAAGAAGGGCTGCGAGCCTTGACGGAAGCCATGACCGCGGCGCAAAAAAGCGGCAAACGATTCTACGCCGCCGAATTGTATCGTCTCAAAGGAATGTTATTAATGAGGCAGGGCAAATCCACGGAAGAAGTGGAGCAATGTTTTCATCAAGCGCTCGAGATTGCGCGAAATCAGCAGGCAAAATCTTTGGAGCTGCGAGCCGCCGTGGGTTTATTCTCCCATCAAGAAAACAACGAAAGTGCGAAGCAGATTCTTCAGAAAGCGTACCGCTGGTTCAATGAAGGATTCGATACGCTGGATTTGCAACTGGCGCAGACGTTGCTCGCAAAACAGGGCCAGAGCGTGAACGATCACAACGCCGGTCAATTCAGCGTGAAGACTTTATTGGAGCCGGACTCGTAAAAGCCGATTCGGTGTCGCCGTCGCTTACAGCGTGCTGCTTTCGACTTTTTTGACGCTGGTGCTCGTACCGGTGGTTTACACGCTGCTGGCGCGGTTTACCAAAGTGAGATTCACAGTTTCTAACCTACGATGCAGTTTGCGATGCAAATGAGCCAGCAGATGGCCGGCGCGCAAAACTTCCAGCCGGAATCGGAGGAAGTGCAGGCCGCGATCGATGAAGTCAACAAGGTCAACAGCAGGGCCAATGAAGATTTTATCAATCCCGACGAGACTGCTAAAAAAATGACGCAGATCCAATCGGATTGGCGGCGCCAGCAGGACGAAATCAAAAAGTGGAAAGATGCCGAGTATGAGAAAGTGCCACAGGTGAGCATGGGAGCAGGGATCGGCCTGGTGAAGGAGCCGAAGGCGATGCACGCGCTCAACCTCAATGCCGTTGCCAAACACCTTGCGGTTGAAAACGAATATCTGGCCGCGCTGCAAAAACTGTGGCCGGAAGAGCTCAAGAAACGCAAAGCGATCTACGAACCGTTGCAGCAGGCGCTCGTCACTGTTGAGCATGGAGAGGCCGCGGTGAATACCACGTTCAAACAAATGTTTGTCCAAGGCCAAGCTTCGATGCTCTCCGCCGCCGCGACGCTCATCCATCTTTCCCGCGAGGCCTCCGAAAGCGCCGGAAGGTTGTGGCAAGAAAAACTGCACTTGGAGAAACAAAAGCCGTAAGGCTCGACCTCGACGGACTGTTGCGCGGTCCAGAGAATTATTTCATTCTGATTGCCGGAAAGCAAATCGAACTTTTTGAGCCTTTTTATGCAATACGTTAATCTCGGCAAAACCGGCTTGAAAGTCTCGCGCCTCTGTCTCGGCATGATGACCTACGGCGACTCGAAATGGCGCGATTGGATTTTGAGCGAAGAGCAGAGCCGTCCGATCATCAAGCGTGCGGTGGAGCTCGGCATCAATTTTTTCGACACCGCCAATATGTACTCACTCGGCGTCAGCGAAGAGATCACCGGCCGCGCGTTGCGTGATTTTAGCCGTCGCGATGAAGTCGTGATTGCGACCAAAGTCTTTTTCCCGATGGGCAACAAGCCGAATCAGAGCGGCCTGTCGCGCAAGCACATGATGGATTCCATTGACGCCTCGCTGCGCCGCTTGGGAACCGACCACGTTGACCTTTATCAAATTCACCGCCATGATAAAGAGACGCCGATCGAGGAAACCCTTGAGGCGCTGCACGATGTCGTGAAAGCCGGCAAAGCGCGTTATATCGGCGCGTCGAGCATGTATGCGTGGCAGTTCGCCAAAATGTTGTCTGTCGCCGATCGGCACGGCTGGACGCGCTTCGTGTCGATGCAGAATCATTATAATCTCGTCTACCGCGAAGAAGAGCGTGAGATGATCCCGCTTTGCCGCGCCGAAGGCATTGGCATTATGCCGTGGAGCCCGCTGGCGCGCGGCTTTCTCGCCGGCAATCGCACTCGCGAAAAAAGCGGCGAAACGGCGCGCGCCAAGTCTGACAAGTTCGCGCACGAAATGTATTATCAAAATAATGATTTCGACGTCGTTGACCGCGTGATTGAACTCGCCAAACGTAAAGACGTCAAGCCGGCGCAAATCGCGCTGGCGTGGCTGTTGCATCAGCCTGGCGTCACCGCGCCGATCATCGGCGCCAGCAAAATGTATCAGTTGGAAGAAGCTGTGGCTGCGCTGGAGATTCAACTTTCCAAAGAAGAGTGCGCGTTTTTGGAAGAGCCGTATCGCCCGCATCCGGTGTTGGGGCATAGTTGAGCGCAACACTCAAAATCAAAAATCATCAACGGATAAATTAAGACCAGCGGATAAAGCATCGGTTGGTCTTAGTTTATCCGTTGGTGAAAAAAATTTTGATGATCATCAATAACCTCACACTTTCATCCAGCGATAGCATAACACTCGCTGCTACAATTTACCAAGCCAACCCCTGCAGCAACAAAACGGTTTTAATCAACTCCGGAACCGGTATTTTACGTCGATATTATGATGGGTTTGCGCAGTTTTTATGTGCGCACGGCTTCACAGTGGTCACGTATGATTATCGCGGCATAGGCGGCTCTTGCCCAAAGAGTTTGCGCGGCTTTCCCGCCACGATGCGCGATTGGGGACAAAACGATATCGCCGGTGTCATCGCTTGGATCACCGCCAATCTTCGACCTGCCAAACTTTTCATCATTGGACATAGCGCCGGTGGACAAGTCGCCGGGCTCGCGGCAAACATTGATTTGGTTAATGCCATGGTCTTTGTGGCGGCACAAAGCGGCTACTGGCGCCATTGGCCATTTCCGCGGCGTTACTGGTACGCCTGTTTATGGCACGCGACACCTCTGATCGCAAACGTTTTTGGTTATTTGCCCTCGCGAAGGCTTGGGATCGGGCAAGACTTGCCGCGTGGCGTGGCCTGTGAATGGGCGAAGTGGTGCCGCCATCCGCAATATTTGTTTGGCTATGGACAAACACTCGATCTTACGCATTACGCCTCATTCACTGGGCCGATTTTAGCCTACAGTTTTGCCGATGACTCTGATGCGCCCGCCGCCGCGGTTGATGCTTTGCTGCGCGGCTACTCCGGAGCGCTGATCGTTCGCAAACACATCGCACCCGCGTCGGTCAATGCTCGTCGCATTGACCACTTTGGGTTGTTCCGCGAGAGGTTTCGTGATACGCTCTGGCGCGATACGGTCATGTGGTTGGAAGGGCAATAGTCTGTTACAAGCCAAATCTTTGCAAAAAAAAAGCAAAGACCCTTTCCAACTGATGGAAAAACCCAACGGAAAAATCTTTAACAGTTGGGTTCCTCTATCCGCCGGAGATTTTCTTTTTGGTTGCAGCTCGTCCGCGTTGTGGAATTTATCGTTTAAACAAAATGCTTGACAAATCGTATGAAACGTGCTATTTTCGCATAGTTGAAAGAAACGAGTTGCATGAGAGTGAGTGAGGCAAAATTAATGAATTTTCAAACCCTTCAGCTTTGAACCTTATCCAAACGTCTTGCCCAATGGTGATTGATGCCCGCAACCTCCGAGTTCAAAAGAAAAATCTTTGATCATTTTGGCGCTCCCGAAGTCTTTCGGTGGGAGCCTTGTGTTATCCGCGGCCTCAGACCTGACGAGATGTTGATCCGCGTGAAATTTATCGGCGTCAATTACGCGGATATCATCGCGCGACGCGGATATTACAAATGGGCTGAGACGCCACCGATTTGTCCAGGGTTTGAAGTGTCGGGAGAAATCATTGCCAGAGGGGATGCAGTCACGCTCCCCATCGGAACAAAAGTGTTGGCTGTGACACGGTTCGGTGGATACGCCGAAGCGGTGATCGCGGAGCAAAGTCGCGTTTGGGAAATTCCTGAAAACAGGAGTCTCGAAATAGCGGCGGCGATACCGGCAGTTTATCTCACTGCTTACCACAGCTTGATGGAAGTCATGCGGATCCGGCGCGGCGACGATATTCTGATTCAGGCGGTTGCCGGCGGCGTCGGCACGGCGGCGCTGCAAATTGCTAAACATTTCGGTTTAACCGTCTACGGCACCGCCAGCACTGATGAGAAATTGCAATATGCCCGCACTTTCGGTTTGGATTATGGCATCAACTACACGCGCGAAGATTTTGAAATCGCGGTGCGGAGATTGACGCAAAATCGCGGCGTCAAGTTTCTGTTGGACTCTCTCGGCGGCCATGCTTTGCGCAAAGGCATCCGTTGTTTAAAACCGATGGGACATGCCGTGACCATCGGCGCGGCAGGGATCATCCCGCCGCAAGGCCTCAGTTGGCAAAGCGCGAAAGAGTGGAAGCGTATTGCTGGAGATTTCATTCGCGGCGGCGTGTATCACCCCTTTTATCTGATCGAACACAACATCAGTATTTCCGGCGTGCAGGTGTTGTTGCTTTGGAACGAGCTCGCATACTTCCAGCGCATGATGCGCGAGCTGTTGGATTTGTATCAAGCTGGCGTCATCAAGCCGCACATCGACGCCGTCTTTCCGTTGGAACAAGTCGCCGCCGCACACCGGTTTGTGGAGCAACGCCAATCAAAAGGCAAAGTCTTATTATCGACAGGGCAGAAAGGTTAGCCGGTTTGCCAGTTAACCGGCAAACGGGCCAACTTCCTTATTGAAACATGGACAACCTAACCCACAGCCTCACCGGCGCGCTGGCGGCAAAGATCATTGAAACCGCCAAGCCGACCGCAACGGATGAGCCGAAACAAAAACGCCAGGTCTTCTGGCTTCTCGTCGCGTCCGCAAATTTTCCTGCTATTGACGTGGTGCTGGGCTTTCTTGGCGATCCCATTTTCTCCATTTCGCACCATCGCGGCATCACGCATTCTTTGCTCTTTGCACCCGCATTGGCGTTATTTCCAGCGACGCTGTTTTATTTTTGGGGAAAGCTGAAGAATTTCAAAACGCTCTGGCTGCTCGCTTGGATTGGCATTCTCGTTCATATCTTTTTCGATGTCATCACGCCATTTGGCACGCAGCTTTTGGCGCCGTTTTCAAGCGCGCGCTATGCGTTGGATTGGATGTTTATCATCGATCCGTTTTTCACCGGCATTCTGGCTTTGACGCTGTTGCTCGGCAAGATTTTCAAATCTCGCCGGAAGCAGTTTATCCTCGGCGGCGGCATCTTTGTCGTGTGCTATTTGTCGGTTGAGATGATCAACCACCATCTCGCTTATAAACGCATGGAAGAAGCCATGCGCCGAGAGGGAATCATCGCAACAAAAATTTCGGCATTGCCGCAACCTTTGAGTGTCTTCCGCTGGATGGGCATGGTGCAAACCGAGCAGGGAGTCGTGCAAACGTTTTTCTCTTTGTTTGATGATAAGGATGCCTTGCAGCTCAAGAAGTACGAAAACGCCAATAACGAGTTTGTGGAACGCGTGCTGCAAACCGAAGAGGCCAAATGGTACATGACTTTCGCGCGCCACCCGTGGATTCGTTCCGAGCAACAAGGCGATCGCCACGTTGTCGAGCTGCACGATTTGCAATTCTCCATTGACAAATTTTTGCTCACCACGATTGGCTCTGCGGAACGCTTCACGCCGTTCATCTTGCGTTACAGTTTCTCTTTGGATGGCAATGAAACGGAGATCGCTTTTGATGGAGAAAGCCTCTCGCCATAAATAAAAAAATGTCCATAGTGCATCTTTCACCAAATTTCTCAGGAGGTGGTGTTATGGGTAAATCAATCATCAGATTCTTGCATGGCATGATCGTACTCAGCGCGATCATGTTGTTATCCTGTTCGTCTACCGTGCAGCAACAAAATGTCGACAATGCACCAGCGCCAGGTTTCAATCTCGCCGGCTCCGATGCAAAGGCGGTTGCCATTGCGGATGAAGTCATGAAAAAGCTGGGCGGCCGCGAGAACTGGGACAAGACGCGCTATATCACGTGGCGCTTCTTTGGCCGCCGGCTGCACGTTTGGGACAAATGGACCGGCAACGCTCGCATCGAGTCAGGAAAGCTGATCATCTTGATGAATTTGAATACCAAAAGCGGGCGGGCATGGCAAGATGGGCAGGAGATCACCCATCCGGATTCGTTGAAAAAAGAGCTGGAAAAGGGCTACGCTTTTTGGGTCAATGATTCTTATTGGGTGTTCATGCCCTACAAGTTGAAAGACAGCGGCGTGACCTTAAAGTATCACGGCGAAGGCAAAATGGCGGACAGCAGCGCCGCCGATATTCTGGCTTTGACTTTTGAAAATGTCGGACTCACCCCGCAGAACAAATATCTCGTTTATGTGGACAAAGCCACGCGTTTGGTGGGGCAGTGGGATTATTTTCAAAATGCTTCCGATGCGATGTCGAGAATGTCCTCGCCGTGGAAGAACTGGCAGAAGCTTGGCAGCATTATGCTCTCGGACGATCGGGGTCGAGGCAAGCATTCCGATCTCGCCGTATTCGACGAGCTGCCGGCCGCGGTTTTCCAAAGTCCGGAGCCGGTGAATTTTCAAAGCATGAAAACGGCGACGCCGCAACAATGAGAGTCGTCTTTCTGGTATGAAAAGATTATATTCTCTCAATAACCAATGTCAAAACTTGTTGCAAAAATTTGCGAGTCATTGAATGAATTCTGTTCAATTTTGGAAGGATAAGAGAAAAATCTATTGGCCAGTCTTTTTTTCTTTCATCGTTTTGCCATTCTGGGCGGGAGCGCAATCCCAATCGGCTTGGCGACTGGAAACTGCCTTGCCCGTGGTGAAGTCCGCTAGATTGCCTCTCCTCGATCGAACCGGCGAATGCGTGGCTTGGCGATCGGCTTCCGGCTTCACTTTACTCGATCACGAAGGAAAGGATGCGGCCGAAATCAGCGGCACTTTTCTAAAGCATTGGATCAGCTCGAATGGTAATGCCATCGCCGTGCTTGAGAAAGCTGCCGGCGCCAAAGATGGCGACGATGAGTCTTTCCTGATTCTGCGTTGGTTTGACCGCAGCGGCCGGCAAATGGGCAGTTACAATTTCTCGCAGCACAGTGATGATCCCTTACCGCAAATTTCATTCAATGCCACCGGCTCGCACCTCGTGATCGCACAGCCGGCGACGGCACGGTTGGTTTTTTGAATACTGATTGACGAACAACTTCTCTGGCGTCTTTCCTGGCGGCAACCGTGCCGGCAAGCTCGTTTATCTCGGCTTCCCTTTTGAAACGATCTCGGCGGCGCAATCGCGACAGGAAATGATGCGTCGCGTGCTCACGTTTTTCTTTGAGACCACCGAAGTCGCGGCTGCTGGTGAGAGTGAGAGAGTGCCAAAACAATTTGTGCTCTCGCAGAATTATCCTAACCCATTCAATCCGACGACGATATTAAGTTTTGGTTTGCCGGTGCGGTCGTGGGTGCAAGTGGAAATTTACAACCTCATCGGCCAACGTGTCCGGAACTGGCCGGCAAGCTTGCTGGATGCCGGATTTCACGAGCAGCAATGGGATGGCCTGAATGATGCGGGCTTGCCGGTGAGCAGTGGCGAATATTTTCTGCGGGTGTCGGCAGAATCAACAGGAGGGGAGAAGTTGGTGCGAACGGTGAGGATGAGCTTGGTGAGGTGATTGGCAGTTTGCTGTAATCAGTTTTATAGTGATCAGTGGTCTCGTTCATACAACTCGATCCTCCCAGCCAAACTTTGCAGTTGCAAGTAAAAAAATTTCTTGCTATATTTTAGCATAAACGAGAAACAATTGTACTCAACGCACAGATTGATCGAGGCGGGGTAGTAGATGCGTTTTGTTCTGGACACCTCTTCATTGCTTAACCTTCGGAATTTAGAGTGGCTGGGTATCTTGAAATCCGAAAAGGACGAATTCTTTTGTCCAGAAAAGGTTGAAAAGGAAATCAGAAGAGGCAAATCTCGAAATCAGGAAATATTGAGGTTGTTTCAGGAAGATATTGTTGCTGTTCAAAAAGTTAGCCAATATGTAGACTTTGCATCCGTCTCCAATGCTGATGCTGAAGTTATTTCGCTTGCATTGGAGAGCCAAAGCACAATAATTTCTGATGACGCTCCACTTCGAGAAACTGCGAATCATTATGGCGTATCGGCCATAGACATTGCTGGATTCGTTCTCCTGACTTACCAACAGGGTCGTATGGATCACAATGAATGCTCTTCACATCTAACGAGTTTATTTAAAAAGAAAATTTTGTCGAAATCCAAATATCATCAACTTCTCACCCTTATTCGATCATGAATATTACGATTACATTACCCAAGCATGCCATAGCCGAAGTAGATGCCTTGGCAAAAGAAAAAAAAAATATTAGCCGTAAACGTACACTCCGTAAGCTTGTTCTGCAAAGCTTGGAAACAGAGAGAAAGCGGCGTATTGCAAGACTCTACCAAAGAGGCCGCAAAACGCTTCGACAATGTGCGGAAATGCTGGGGACTGACGTGGAGGGTATGATGAAAATTTTGTATGATCTAGACATACCGTTGAGCAATGGATCGGCTGATGATTTCTTAAAAAATTTGAAAATGATCCGGGAACAACAGCCGTGGGCGTTTAAAGCTCCCCTCGATAAGGATGGTGGTAAAGCATAACGACAAAAAACAAATGCGTGTTACAAAGCTTTATTAGCGCTACTTCATCCCCGCTACCAGCAGATAAATATCATCCCGCAAAGGTTTCTTCGCCCACTGCTTGATGTCCTCGATCAGGCTCGCGCCGACCTCCGCAGCAGAGCGAGTGACCACCGGCTTGAGAAAGCCGACCAAGCCGCCCATCCCCAATTGCTCTCCTTGATTGCTTTCCGCTTCGATGACGCCATCGGTGTAAAGAATCAATTTGTCGTCGGATTGGATTTTAACCGTGCTTTGCTTGAATTGAGTTGGCGCCGTCCGATCAAAGCCGATAATGGGGTTTTGCGAATCCAATTTTTCGAAATGTTTGTTCGCATGGCGCCAAAGAATGGCAGAAGGGTGGGCGCTGCCGGCGTAGACGAGATGGCCTTGTGAAAGTTGCAGCGCGCAGGTGAACATGGTGAGGAACATGCCGGTGCCATCAAAGGACTCGACAATAAAATCGTTGAACTGGTGCAGCAGGGTGGGAGGGTCGAGGTGCTCGCGCACGAGACGGCGAATCTCGCTCGACATGCGGTTGACCAGAAGCGCGGCGGTAATGCCGTGGCCGGTGACGTCGACGATGGAAAAATAAAGGCGGTCGTGGCCGTCGAAATAAATATCGGAAAAATCGCCGCCGACGCCGATCATCGGCAGATGGCGGACGTCCACTTCGATGCGCGGGTGGATGAACGGCCGCGGCACCAGGCTCTGTTGCACCTGCGCGGCGAGCTTGAGATCGCGGCTGATCATTTGCTGATGCGCTTGGATCTCGCGACGCTGCGCTTCGATCTGCTGCCGCATCTCACGGTGCTCGATCGCTTGCCGGACTTTGACGCGGAACTCTTCGAGATCGACGGGTTTGGTGAGATAATCGAAAGCGCCGAGCCGCATGGCCTCGACCGCGGAAGAGACCGTGCCGCGCCCGGTCAGAATGAGCACTTCGGTATTCGCCTGTTTCTTTTTGGCGGCGCGCAAGACGCCGATGCCGTCGACGTCGGGCATGTGCAAATCGGTAATCACCAAATCATAATTTGCGGCTTGCAATTTTTCGGTGGCGATGCTCCCATCCGCCGCGGCGGCGACGCTGTGCCCATCTTTGGTGAGAACTTCCGTGAGCAAAAATCGAATGGCTTGTTCGTCGTCGACAACTAAAATGGAGGCCATGTTTGAAAAGAAGTTTGCCGGTTGGCTGGTTTGCCGGTCAGCCGGTTATTCAATTAATCCCCATTTTCCAAAGCAAAATAAAAGCAGGCCGGGGCTAACAGGCGAACTGGCAAACAGGCTAACCAGCTAACGATTCTATTTGCAATTGCAGCGCAGCACGACGAGCGTAATGTCGTCGCTTTGTGGGGCGCCCGTTGTATGTTCTTTAACCGCGCCGGCGATAACGTCAACCATGCCGGCAGCGGTGTTGTTGAGATTGGCGCGAATGATCGCTTCGATGCGTTTTTCGCCGAACTCTTCGCTATCGACGCTCATGGCTTCGCTGACGCCGTCGGTGTACATCACCACCCAATCGCCGTGCCGCAATTGCCGCGTTTCGCTTTTGTAGGGCGCGTTCGGAAACATGCCCATGAGCAAGCCGCCTTCTTGCAGTGTTTCAAAGCTGCCGTCGGCGTGAAAAAGATACGGCGGATTGTGCCCGGCACTAATGGTGGTAATGGCGCCGTTTTTCCGGTCAAAGATGGCGAAAAAAGCCGTGATGAACTTGTCCAGCGTGGTGTTGCTATGCACGAAATTATTGATGCGGAAAACGATCTCTTCAAACGGCACGTCGGTTGTCGTCATCGCGTGCAACGTCGCTTGCAAATTGGACATGAGCAGCGCCGCCGGAACGCCTTTGCCGGAAACGTCGGCGATGGTGATCAGATAACGGTCGTTGTCGATCGGGAAGTAGTCGTAATAATCGCCGCCGACCTGCCGGGTGGGAATATTGAGCGCGGCCAGCTCGAAATCGCCGAGCAGCGGCGCCTCTTTCGGTAGTAGGCGCTGTTGTATCTCGCGCGCAATCGCCAGTTCTTCTTCGAGCTTTTGTTTCTCGAGGGTTTCCTGGAAGAGCCGGGCATTTTCCAGCGAGATCACCGCCGCGTTGCAGAGCGTGGCGGAAAATTCGACGTCGTCATCGAGAAACTCGGCTTTGGTGATTTTTTCGCCGAGCAGCACGAGGCCGCGCACGACGTTCTGGTGCAGCATCGGCAAGATCAACATGACACCGTGGCTCTGCAAAATGCCGCGCAGGTCGTCTTCAACGAGTTTGCTGGTCAGGATGGGTTGGCTGATTTGCTTTAAACGATTTCTAAAGCCTTCATCTTGAAAGGTGTTCGTCTCCGCTTCCCCGCGAAAGCCTTTGTTGACGCGCAACATCAGCTCGCCGTCTTCTTTCGCAAAAATCAGGCAACGCTGCACCATCAGCTCGCCCATGAGCGCATAAGCCAGCACGTTGACGATTTTGTCAACCTCCAGTTGCGCCGAATTAAGCTCATTGCTGATTTCGAATAGCGTGTTGAGCGCCTGATTTTTCTTGTCGAGGCGGCGATTGGCTTCGTCGCGCTGCTGATAGGCCAGCGCATTTTCAACGGCCGTGGCCGCCAGATTGGCCAGCGAGTTGAGATACTCCAAATCATTGGGGGCGTAATTCTGCTCGTTGGATTTATTGCTGTAGACCATGATGCCGAGGCAGCGGCTGTTGGAAAGAATTGGCACGACCAAGCGTAGACCTAATTTGGCGAGCAGCGCCGCCCACGGCTCGCCTTCCAGATCGTGCAAAAATTGGGTGATGGGCTGGGCCAGATCGATCTCGAGCTCCTGGCCGATGTGCGTGCGCGGAATGCCTTTCAGCGTTTCGATCACGAAACGCTTTTCGCCGCGCGCGAGCAGCACCACGCCCTTGCCGATCATCATCTTGCCCATCGGCGTGAGCAACAGCGTATCGAGAATATTCTTGAGCTGGAGCGATGAGTTCAGCGCACGGCTCACGTCGAACAGCGCTTGCAGCTCAACGACGCGCTCGTCCAATTCGCGCGACAGCCGGTGCGGGGCATTGTTGCGCCGGCGGGTGCCTCCTCCGTCGCGATAGCCGAGGTGAGACGGTCGCGTTCCTCGCACGCCGGTGCCGCGATGCATCTGGGAACGATTGATATAAGTTCTCGGGCGCACTTCCGGCGGCGCATCACCGCGGGTGAGCGCCGGAGGCCGCGCCTGTTTGCCGGTTCTCCTGCCGGCCTTCGGGTCTTGATTTGAATCCATTTGACTTCTGCCAATTTTAAAGAATGAATAGAGAGGGAAGTAAATTGACTATTCAGCCGATGTGGCATTTCGCGCGCAGCTCATTATGGCCGCAAGCGGAAAAAATTTCGCGCCTGAGAGCTTTATAAGGATTTTTTATGCCGTTTGGAATGACGGCCTTTTTCCCTGCCAGGAACTGAATAGTTGCGGAAGAAAAAATTGAAGTCACTTGAACGAAGGGACTTCTTTCGGGTCGGCGTGCTTGGACTTCTTGTCCAAAAAATATTTCGACATTTTGACCTGGTTACGCTTGCCGGGCTTCACGTCAAAATCAATCTCATCCATGAGGGTGCGCATGAGATAGATGCCCAATCCTCCCACGCGCATCTGCGCCAGATATTCCTTCATATCCGGTGTTCTGATTTTTTTGGGATCGAAACCGTGGCCCCGATCGGTGATGATCACCGTAAATTTTTGATAATCGATCTGGATGGCGATATCGATGGGCTGTTTGTCGTCTTTTTGATAAGCATGCTCGATGACGTTGGCGCACGCCTCGTCGACGGCCAACTCGATCTTGCCGACGTCATCGTCTTTGAAGCCGACTTTTCTCGCCACCCGGGAAACGAACTCCCGGATGATTTCCAGATTGTCGGTCTGGCTTGGAATTCGGAGTTGGTATTTTCGCTTTGCCTGTGGCAATCCGTCACCGCCTTCCTTAAGTCTTGTGATGAGCCAAATTAACGGGATTTGGGATGAGAGAAACTGCCTAGGGCCAGACCTTCGTCTTCCCGAATCTCGAACAGCGTCGGAAAGCCGAGCAAGTCGAAGACACGATAGATCTTTTGGCTCATGTTGGTCAGCTTGATGTCGCCTCCGCCGCCGCGAACTTCTTCGATGAATCCCATGAACACGCCCAAGCCGGCGCTGCTGATATAGGAGAGATCTTTGAAGTTCACCACGATATTGACCCGCTTTTCGTCGATCAGTTTTTGCAAAGCCGACTCTAAATCCGGCGCAGTATGAGCATCGAGATAACCCTTGAGGCGCAAAACCGTAATTGCGCCATTGTCGGCACGCGCCACCTCAAACCCATTCATGCAAGAACCTCCTCAAAAATACGCTGAAATTTTTCCTGGCTAAGTGATTGCGAAGCTTTGTTGAGCCGTTGGACATATTTGTAGACGATGGCTGCTACCAGCTTCTTGGTCTGTATTCAAAATAATTCGTTAAATCTTCCTCGGCAACGTCCTCGTAACACCGTCTTACAGACACAGTCCGCGCCTAACGGCGTACAAACCGCGTTGGCCTGTGGCCGGAGGCAACGCCCGTCTGGCGTTGTGCCCTGGGGTGGGCTTTTCCGATGTGATACATAAATATACGCAATTCTGGCAAAAATCCAAATGAAATTTTTCTTTTTGATATTTCTTCGTTTCCTCGCTATCCCGTCTGGTCTTTTCCATTTGTTCAAGCACCAATAAAAGCTTGCGGATGTGGACAATCTTCACACCTGAATATTCCTTGGGTGGAAAATGCTTTATGTTTTTCGTGACGAGATAATTCGCCTTTCCGGCTACCGCACATTCCAGAAAGCAGTTGTCAGATAGATCGGAGCAGACATGCAATTGAATGGTTGACTCAATCCACTCTGCCTGAAAACTGATAACATCCAGGATGCGTTCCTTTTCATGTTGTTTTGGCTCTGGGATTAACCAACTAGCGACTGTACAGTATTCATTCCAAATAGGTTGGGAGATCAACAACTGAAAATAATCTTCACGTATCATCCAATCAGCCAACTTTGCCGACGCTCCTCGCTTACTCAGAATTGCTGAAATGATGTGGTTTGTATCAATGATAACTCGTATGATTTCAGGCACGTGATTTCCCTATACTCTTGCGATATTTCTTCACAGCATCATCGATTGCCTTAGCTTTGATACCTCCTCGTTGGCGCACTTCCTCGCGAATTGCTTCAACGTCTTTGAGAAATTGCTCTTTCCAACCGTATTTTTGTTGTAATTTGAGAAATGCGACGATGGCAACCTGCAAGTCTCCCCGATAATTTTTTTGCACGACTTCCCGCAATTGTTTTTCAATCGGCTTCGGTAATTCAACTGACAGCATAATTGCCTCATCACTCAGAATTAAACAATTTTACCCAAAATTATTTTGCCTTTTACTGACATCTCATGCTACCGCGAACTCGGTCATGGAACGTATTTCAGGCTCGTAAAAGGCCAGGACAATGTCATCCTTCGGAACTCCGGCCTTGACCAGTTCTGTGGCTATGCCATCTTCGGTCCAATCTTGTTCAATCCAAATCTTGCCATTGTGCAAACGGACATGCAGAGTTGTTCCATAAACGCGATTTTGACGCGACCAACCGGTTTGCATCCAAATATATTCATCTCGGTCGTCGTCAAAAATGAGATGGGTCTCCACTCCAGGCTCTGGTTGGCGAGAAACCCATTCGGCGTATTTGGATAACAGGCCTTTGATTAATTGGCGATAGTGAGAGGTTTTGTCCATTTTACAATCTCCTCTTTCTCGACATCGACGATGATGATAGGCAACTGGTAACGTTGCACAATGAATTGAATTGCTTTCTGTGCAAAGAATCGCTCATAAACTTTTTGGCTAATGGCTAAATAAAGTTTACGCTCGGGTTCCAAAACTTCTAAAAAGCCTTGATAAAGGACATATTGGCCAAGGGCAGTTTTTATGTCTTGAATAAATGAAGGATTAACAAAACTTTTGATTTCCACTACAATCTTAGTGTCGGCCAATTCCGCCGCAATAGCGCGTTCTGCTCCAAGATCAGCGAAAAGTCTCACTTCTTCATATCGGATGATATACGGATCATGCGTGATCGTCCAACCATCTTTGATCAACGCGTTCTTTACGGCGTCGTGGATGAGATCTGCTGCAGCCATAAATTAAGTGAGCTTGTTCAACCCTGCCGTTTTCTAATTTATAATATAGCACAAATTCTGAATCTTGCAAACTTTGTTTTCGAAATTCGCCTCACTTCATCTTTAAAACCACCACCGTATAATCATCGTGCGATTTTGCCTGCCCCACGAAACGGCGCACGGCCTCGGCGATGGCCTGGAGAATCTCTTGGCTATTTTTACCTTCCAACATGGCGGCCAGTTCCACGAGCCGAGATTCTTCGAACTCGCGGGATTGTTCGTTCATCGCTTCGGTCACGCCGTCGGTATAGAAAATCAACACATCGTCACGCTGCAATTGAATGCGATCTTCGGTAATCACTTTGTCAAAAAGCTCGCCGTTGTCGAGTCCAAGCGCGATGCCGTCCGGCTGCAAGACGCGCGGCGGCTCGTGGGCGCGCACGAAGATGATCGGGCAGTGCCCGGCGCGGCTGTACAGCATCTCCTGGCGCTCGTAGTCGATCTGGGCGTAAATCAAGCTGACGAACGCCGAGCTTTCGATGCTGCGAAAGAGCGCGGCATTGGCTTGAATCAAGATCTCGCGCGGCGAGTTATAAATGCGGCTGTACGATTCGATAATACCTTTCATTTCAGCCATATGAAACGCCGCGGCCGGGCCTTTGCCGGAAACGTCGCCGATGACGACGCCCAAGCGGCCGGGATATTCAAAGAAATCGTGATAATCGCCGCCCACTTCATTGGCCGTGATGGCAAGGGCCGCGACTTCGAGGTTCGGCAAGACCGGCATGCGCTTGGGCAGCAATTTCATTTGCGCGTCGTGCGCGACGCGAAGCTCTTGCGCCAGCCGCTCCTTTTCGAGGGATTCCTGCCACAAGCGCGCATTGTCGATGGCGACGGCCGCCTGATTGGCAAAGGCCTGCAGCATGTCGCGGTCGAATTGATCGAAGCTCCACGGATCGCGCTTGGCGGAGAAGAGCACCCCCAAGGGCCGGCCCTTCGAGAGCAACGGTACGCCGATCAGCGCGGCGATATTGCCTTTCCATTTTTTTAAATAGGCCGTGCGCTCGTCGGCTTCGATTTCGTTGACGAGAATCGGCTGGCGATGCTGGAAAATCCAGCTGGTGATCCCGTGCTTGAGCTCGAGATTGAGCGTCGCGCTTTCCTCCTCAGTGAGATTGATCGCGCCGGCGAGCTGGAGCTTGCCGTTTTTCTCGTCGAGCAATTCCAGCCACACCGCTTCGGCTTTGGTCACTTGCATCGCCTTCTCCGTGATCAGGCGCACGAGGTTGTCAAGTTCCAATTCGGAGATGATGCTGCTGCTCAGCTCGCGCAGCGTTTGAATTTCGCGCATTTTCTCGTCGAACAAGCCGGCGGTGGGCAATTGCAAGAGCAGCGCGACGAGCGTCATGCCGCAGTAGACCGCAAAAAAAAGAAATGACGCCGCCACGAACGAGCTGAGTGCAAATCTTCCATGACGAATAACACCCCGAACTTTCCATCCGTATTTTTTAAAGGAAATCGGGGTTGCGCCGCCCGCAGCAGCAAGAGATTGAGCAGCATCGCCAGGGTCTTTTGCTTTTGTCGCTCGGGCGACATATTGAGTGGAGTATACTTTTCGCCGAGTGGAATCGACAGCAGCGTGGTAAACAGCGCCACGGTTTCTCCGCCGTCGCGGAGCAAACCATTTTGCGCCAGCAAGCCTTCAATCTTGAGCAGTTTTTCCTGGGGAGAATCTTCGCGCTGAAATTGCAGCACCACACGCTCGAGCAAATCGATGATGGGATAAAGCGCGCTGTTTTGATGATAAGGCGAGCAAGCGCATTCGATGAGCCAGGCCTGGGGATTAGCCGCCACGTGTTCTTTCAGTTCCCACACCAAACGTGATTTGCCGATGCCCGCTTCGCCGCTGAGCAAAACCACGTGCCCGCTTCCATCCACTGCCTGCTCCCAACGTTCCTGCAGCATGCCGAGCTCTTTCGCGCGACCCACCAGCGGTGTCAAGCCCGTGATGGCGGCCTCGAGACGACTGCGGGCAACACTCGCATAGAGCACCTGGTATAAAGGCATCGGCGAGGAAATGCCTTTTATGACATGCTGCCCTAATTCACGGCAATCGAAATAGCCTTCGATCAAACGGTAAGTGACTTGGCTAATCACAAGCGCATCCGAATCAGCCAGGTTTTGCAACTGCGTCGCGAGACTCGGAGTTTCGCCAACCATCGCTTGCAGGTCTCCGGCAACGACCAGGCCGGTGTGAATGCCAATGCGCGCGACCAGCTTTATTCCCCTTTCGGTCGCAAGAGGGGAATTCATTCGCCGCAGTCCTTCGAGAATCCCAAGTCCGGCATGCACGGCGCGACGGGGATCATCTTCGTGGGCATTGGGATATCCAAAGTAAACCAACATCCCGTCGCCGAAAGACTGGATGATCTGCCCTTCATAACGGGCGATGACTTTAGCGCACAACGCTTGATACTCCGGCAGCAGCGCGTGAAGCTCTTCAGGATCGAGCGGTTCCGCACTCATCGACGAAGACACCAGTTGGCACGACATCACCGTCACCTGACGGCGCTCGGCGACGGATGCGCCGGATTTTGGTGATGGCGTTTGTTTCCCATCTTGTAACTTGCCACTTGCCATTTGTCCCGACTTTCCTTCGGTAGCTTTTAAAGAGAAAGCGGGACTTTTTTCTTCTTGCTGTTTTCTTTTTGCTTCTTGCAGTTCAATAAGCAAATCCGCCATCGTTTGATAGCGATGTTCCGCCTTCTTCGACAGTGTACGATCCACAATCTGTGTTAAAGCCGCCGGCACATCAGAACGAAGATTCGCAAGCAGCTGCGGCTCTTCATTCAAAATCGAATACATCATCGCCGCCTCGTACTCGCCGCGAAACGGCAACTGGCCGGTGAGCATTTCATACAGCACCACGCCGAATGCCCAAATATCCGTGCGATGATCGACCTCTTCACCGCGCGCCTGCTCCGGCGACATGTACGCCGCCGTGCCGAGCGTCATGCCCGCTTTGGTGAGATGAATGTCGCTGCCCATCTTCGCGAGACCGAAATCCATGATCTTCACTTGACCGCTTTCCGTGATCATGATGTTGCTGGATTTGATATCGCGGTGAGTGATGCCTTTGGCGTGCGCGGCCTTCAGCCCTTCGGCGATTTGCATGGCGTAAGTGAGGCAATTATCAATTGACAATTGAGAATTGTCAATTATCAATTTTCTTAATTCCTGCCCCTCAATGTATTCCATCACGATGAACATCTCACCATCGATTTCTTCGATAGCATAAATCGTGGCGATGTTGGGATGATTCAATGCTGCAGCGGCTTTCGCTTCAATTTTAAATCGCTCACGCTCCTCAGAGTTGGCTGCGATGTGGTGCGGGAGAAACTTGATCGCGACGATGCGCTCGAGCTTGGTGTCTTCGGCTTTGTAGACGACGCCCATGCCGCCTTCGCCGAGCTTGGCGAGAATTTTGTAGTGAGAAATAGTTTTGCCGATCATGACATGATCTCACATTAAAATTCGGAGCTACCTCATGCGAGCTTTTGCAGCCATCTTTTGAAAAATACGTCGCTCAAAACGATCAACCCATTTTCGCGCTCGACGAGGCTTTTTTCGATCAGCACGGTCAGCGCTTTTTGCACGGAAGAGGCTGCGCCCAAACCGTGCTCAATGAGAAAGCGGTGGGAGAAAATCTTTTGCTGTTTTGGCTCGGAGACATTGGCAAGAGCCAGCAGCAGCGCCTTTTGCTTGCGGGTCAGGCCGTCCCACAGGGCGAGATAGAGGGAACGTTCACGGTCGAGGACGCTGTCTACAGCGTTGGCGATATCTTTGTCGTCGATTTCCGGTTTATCGATACAGTCATCCCAGAGCACGTGACAGAGCAATTGCACGTAAGCTCGAGAAACTTCTGCTTGGAAACGGCAGGGTAGAGATCGACGTAAACCGATACCGTGCGCTTGTTGGCCAATTTTTTCATCACCTGTTTGATGAGCGAGGTTTTGCCGTACCGGCGCGGCGAAAAAATGATGACATTCACGCCATTGTCGATATCGCGAATCAGCTCCGTGATCTCGCTGTGCCGGTTGCAGAAAGCTTCGTCGGCCGCTTCTTCGCCATAAACGAAAGGGTTGCGCATAAAAACTCCCTGGAACAGCTAAATTATCTAATTAGCGTAATGCCAATCAGATAAAATAACCATAAGATGCACAAGTTTCTTGGCAATGTCAAGATGGTCTATCAGAAAGGGGGTCGGGGGGAGTCAATATGCTCTGCAATTTGTGATAAAAACCCAAGGCATTTTGCACCTCCACACCGTATTCAAAAAGCCGCTTTTTGAGGTTCTCATCGGCCAAAATGTCGTTATCTTCAGAAACTAAATCTTGAACGCGCCCCAAGATAGAGCAATCAACAAACTTGTCATCATTTGCATCGCGACAAAGTTCTAACGAAAAAGCTGGTTCCATAAAGATCGCCTTTTGCGACACCAACTCAACCAACCGGTCAACTTGCTCGACGTCATATCCATATTTCTCAACCAGCCAAGGGCGCTTCAACACGTCCTCGATTTCTTGTAGAATCTCTTTTGACGCAACGAGGAGAAAGTCATCGGTTTTCCAATGCCCGATAATTTTGTCACTAATATTTCCCTTGCGAATCAATGATCTGAGGAAAATATTGGTATCTAAAACTGCTCGGATGACTTTAATTCGCTCGCCCACTTCTAACCTCGTTTAGCGCCTTTGCCAAATCTGCTTCGACCTCCGCTTCGGGAAACTCGGCAAAGATTTGATGATAATGCGTTGCCACTTTTTCCCACTCCGCCTTCCAATCGATGCGAGCTTTACTTTCGAGGAATTGCCTAAGCTCTTCCCGTTCCACTTCGCTGAGGCGATCGACAAGAGGAATGACTTCATCAAGAGTGATGTCACTTGATACGCTAATACCCATGATCTCACCTTTCGATAATTGATACAATCGCTTGAATTGACCAAAGCTACTATCTCAAAGTAAAACAGTCGGGTTTAATTGTCAACAAGAAATTTTTTTGCTTTTTTTCGCCTGGGCATGAACGCAAAGCGTAAAAAAAATCAACGAGCAACCAGCTCACACCACCCTAACCACCACCATCGTCATATCATCGTGCTGGGGCGCGTTGCCGGTGAAGCGCTGCACGGCGTGTCGGGCGTTGGTGATGGTCTCCTGGCTTGAGCCGTTGGCGCCGTTGGCAAGGCATTCAATCACGCGTGTTTCGCCAAATTCATCTTTTTGGCTATTCATCGCTTCGGTAAAGCCGTCGGTGTAAAACACAAAAACGTCACCACTATTTATGACCACCGTTTGCTCTTGAATGTTGCGGCTAAAAAGCTCGCCGTGCTCAAGGCCGAGTGCAAAGCCTTGCGGCGAGACGAGCGTGGCGTCGTGCTCCTGGTGGCGCAGGAGCACAATCGGGTTGTGGCCGGCGCGCGCGGAGGTGAAGGTACGGTGTTCCAAATCAAACACGCCGTAGACCAAGCTGACGAAAATGCCGCGATCGACGTTTTCGTAAAAAAGCTGGTTGGCGCGAATCAGCACTTGCGCCGGAGAGAGATTTTCTTGAATGGAAGATTTGATAATGCCCTTGGCGAGGGTCATGTAAAACGCCGCCAAAATCCCTTTGCCGGACACGTCACCGACGAGCACGCCGAGGCGATGGTCGCCGAGTTTTACAAAATCGTAGTAGTCGCCGCCAACTTCGTTGGCCGGAATGCAAAGCGCTGCAATGTCCAATCCTTTTATTGCAGGAAGTCCGCGCGGCAGAAATTTGAGCTGCACCTGCCGGGCGATTTCCAACTCTCGCTTCATCCGCTCTTTCTCGGCGAGGCGATCGAGATAATCGGGCTGCAAAACGCGGGTGTCGATTTTCGCGCGGCCATAGCGTTGGATGATTTGGCCGCCGGCGATGAAAAGCACCGGTAATGCCAGCAGCACCCAACCGTGAAGCGGGTTGACGATTTTGCCGGCAAAAACAAAACTGAATCCGTACAGGAGCAAAGGCAGCGACAAAGCCGCAGTCACGGTGGTGAGAAAATCAAAACGCAGATAAATGAGTGTCAGTGCCAATCCCAGCAAAAAGTTGATGACAAAACCCAGGCTGTACGGTGTGACCACGAGCAACGGCGAGGGCCACATCGCCGAGATCAACGCCGCGCTTCCGGCAATCACCCAGGTTTGGCGAAAATAGCGCGAGAGCATGGAAACCAAAAACAGGCGATAGGCGATTTCGGCGAAAAGAACGTAACAAAAATTTTCGCCCCATGCGGACAACGAGGGAATGACCGCGGTGTAATACATTAAAGCATCGTTTGAGGTTGGCGGCATGAAATAAGCCTGCGCCGGCAGCGCGACACGGTTCAAAATGAGCGTCGCGCCGCCGAACAAAACCAGGCCCCAAGCCGCGCCGTGCGATAGACTTTTCCCGACCGGCCGGAACCACCAGCGCCCGTGCTGCGCGGCTTCGAAATTGAGCAAACGATCCTGGCCCAGATTGCGCATCAGGCTCTCGCCGGTGCCATAAAAAATGACGAGGCCGAGCAGGAAAAAACCCGGCGTCAGAATCGCGGAGGTCAGTTGCCCAACGATCGTCAGGGTGGTGTCGGTCAGGTAAACGAGCACCATGCCAAGCGCCGCCGCAATCGCCGCGGGCAGGCCGGCTTTCAAGCTCATTTCGTCGGCGCGCAGCTTTTTAAAAAAGAAAATGCCCACGGCGATCAACATCGCCAAACCGGCCAATAATCTGTTGACGAGAGGGAAGGTCAAGTCGAAATTGGGAGTGGCGGCAATCGGCGCATTGAGCAACTGCCAACGCCGCACTCGCGCGCCCTCGATGACGGCGTCTATCCGGGTTTTTAGCCCGACCATGGGCGCCGGCGCTTTCCACAGCATCACATAATCAACGCGCGCTTTTTGTTTCGCCACTTGGGATTTCTCCAGCGCGATGCCGCTGGTATCGGCCAGCGGTGAAAACGGGAGAAGGCCGAATGCGAGCGCCTGTGCTTCCTCGACATTTAACCCCAGGGAGTCCGGCGCACTTTTGTCGTTGAGATCGAGCAATATTAAGCGGCCGTGAATGTCGAATTGCAACCGCGCTTCGCCGCGAAGGTGCTGCTCCAAAGCTTGTTCGATGCGCTCTTCCTCCGAGCCGCTGCTCATGATCGCCTTCAACAGTGAGGGCTTGCCGTAGCGCACGTTCCAGAAAAACGCCGGAAGGTCGCGGGCAAACATGCGGTTGGCTTCCGTGGCGCCGAAATTAACCTGGCCAAAAGCCAACAGCTCACGATTGACGTGAAAATCGATGATTGGCTCCAAGCCCTGACGTGAAAAATTGACGTGATCCAAAACCATCTCGGCTTGGCGAATAATCTCATGGCGCGATCTCGTGCTCTGCGCGCCGGCTTGTGGATAAGTTTTTGGAAAAAGCCAAAATGCCGTCAGCAATCCCGCAACGGCAAACGCGATGAGCCAAAATTCCGAGTATCGGCGATTTTTCATAGCGTCGTATCGACTTCGACCGGAAAAGAAACTCGATTGTACGCTTCACGACTTTGGCCGTCCGCAGAAACCCGAACCAGCCGGTTATTGCCGAAATCAGCAACCAAACACGAGCCGTCATGCGGATTCGCCGCCAGGCTTTCCGGTATATCGAACCCGGGTGCGGAAAAGCTGGGCGCGCCGTCCGGCGCTAATTTGACGATGAGACTACCGCCGACTGCAGATGAGTAATCGATCAGCCAACAGCCACCGGTGACCTCGTCGGCGGACAAACGATAAACGAAACGGAATGATGGAGAAGCAAGTGCTTCTAAGTTGCCGTCGGCATCGAGCCGGATCACGCGCGTGCCGTCGGCGATCCACACTTTGCCGGTGCGGCTATCGATGTCGATATCCCGCGGCCGTTGCAGAGAAACATTGGCTCGACGGCGCAGCGCGCCGGTTTGCGAGAAAATAAACACGCGCAGACTGTCGCGGCTGAGCGCCCAAACGTCACGAGTTTGCGGATGCACCGCCAGCGCCACGATTTTTTTGTAGGCCTCGTTGTTCATAACGCGCGCGCCGTCGCTATTAAATTTCATCAGGCCATTGGTCAGTGTATCGGCGACCCAAACGCTGCCATCCGAATTGTCCACCGCCAGGTCAGCCGGGCCATCGATGCGATCAAAGCGTCTCGCATTGCGGCCGTTCATATCGAGACGTCCAAGGTCGCTGCCGCGAAATTCTTCCAAAACCCAAACGTACCCGCGCTGAGCGTCGATTTGCAAACGAAAAGGATTGAAAAAGGCGCTGGAGCGCAGAATTTCGTGCCCGCCGTCGTGCGTCAGCTTGATGAGATCGCCGTTGCGGCCGTCAGCAACCCACGAGAACGTCGGGCCGGGCGTAATCGTCACCGCGTCGGTTAATGGCGATTCAAAATTCGGCGCGAGCGCGGAGATGCGGTAGCTGCGCGCGGTGTCAAACTTGGCCGGGACGTCACGATAAGAAAAAACTCCCGGCGGTGTTTGGGCGATGGCGGAGAAGCGGCTTTCTCCCTGCAACTGGCGATAAATTTGAAAACCGCTCAAATCGTTCACTTCGAGGCGATCCCATTGCAACTGCACGGTATCGCGCATGGAGATCACGTTCAAGCCGGTTGGTCGGCCCTGCGTGTTTGGATTTTTGGGATCTAGCGGATTGAGTCTGGCCCGATCCGAACAGCCGGCGAGCAGACTAATAACGAAACTACAGCACAAAACGACGGCGGCAAACCGGCTTTTTATAAACTTCAGCAAAAATGCTCTCGGACAGATTGAAGGCATAGAAGTTGTTAAATTTTTGAGAAGAGCCGTGTTTTAGGGTTACGCCTGAAAGGTAATCAATTTGGAGGGGGAAGTCAAGGAGCAATTTGAAAAGCAAAAGGCAAAAAGAAAAAGGCAAAAAGCCATTTGCTCTTTGCCTTTTGCCGTTTTCTTTTTGCCGTTCACTTACGCCATGGCTTCAAAGTTCTGCGCCAAAATTTTGGTTCCGTCTTGAAAGAGCACTTCGATTTTAGTTTTGGTAAGCACTTTGGTGATCACACCGACACCAAAAGTTTTATGGCGAATTGCGGGAGTCTTGCTGAATTCGCCGGAAAGAGCATAATCTAAAACTTGCTGGTCTTCAATCTGGCCAACTAATGTTCCCCAGTCTTTCTTGGCGCGGGAACCGCGAGGGGTTGTGCTTGTGCGCCGCCGGGTTGGGGTTGTGGTTACTGCAACTTTGGCCTTTTCCGCTCCCTGCGGCGCTTTGTACGCATGATAACCTATGCAGGTCTTGCACATCACCTTGGTAATTTTGCCGTTTTTGACGGTGGTGACCGTGTGCCACGTATCGTTTTTGCACTTCCCACAATAAGCTTCGATATCTTTGCCAATCAGGGTGTCGGCAGATTCACTACGCATGGGTTAAATCTCCTTAAAAAGTTTTCTCCCTGCGGGCGCGACTGACGGCGGCGCGCGGTGAAACGCCCCGCTCGGCGGGAATTTTGATTGTTGCGAATCTTTTTTAATACTGTATTTTAAGCAAAATTTTTGAAAAAAACAAGCAAATATTTAGTTATTTTACTGGTTTTATGTTTGCTAAAAAATGGGCAGCGGCGCTTGCTTTTGTGTTGAAACTTTGTTACTTTTCCAAGCGCTGACTCGATGGACTGACGCGGCGTTTAAAAGTTTTTTCGTTGCAGTTCCCCTACGGGCGCAGCCTTTGCGTTGCAAATTATTAAGAGGTCAAATGTCGTTGCAAATTTCAACTGTGAGAGAGGATAATGGAGCCTACTTCTGCATTAAAATTGCCGACGGTTTTGCCTGCCGAGATTTTAAAAATTCTGCACGGCGATCACAGCGATCCATTCGCGATTCTGGGAATGCACGCAGTGGATTTGAACGGCAAACCCGGCATCGCGGTGCGCGCGTTTTTGCCGGAAGCCCAATCTACCCAAGTCGTCGAAATCGGCAAGAGCGAAAAATTCTACCCTATGGCGAAAATCGAAGATGCGGAATTTTTCGAGGCGGTTTTTCCGGACCGGCAGAAATTGTTTCGCTATCAACTCGAGATCACCGATTTTTCCGGGCGCGTCCGGCGCTCTGACGATCCCTATAGTTTTATGCCCGTGCTCGGCGATCTCGATCTCCATCTCTTTAGTGAGGGCAACCATCTCGAAATTTACGAGAAGCTCGGCAGCCACGTGCTGACCATTGGCGAAGTGCGCGGCGTCTATTTCGCGGTTTGGGCGCCGAACGCACGGCGGGTGAGTGTGATCGGCAATTTCAACAATTGGGACGGCCGCCGGCATCCCATGCGCATGCACCCCGGCGCCGGCGTCTGGGAAATTTTTATTCCCGGACTCGGCGAAGGAGAAATCTACAAATACGAGATTAAAACCCGGCACGAGCTGCTGCGAATCAAGACCGATCCGTATGCGTTTCGCATGGAATTGCGGCCCAACAACGCCGCGGTGGTGCAGCGTCTCGATCATCTAACCTGGAATGACGAGGCGTGGATGGCGCAGCGTCGCAACACCAACTTGCTCGAGAAGCCCATGGCGATCTATGAAGTTCATCTCGGCTCGTGGCGGCAGAAACCGAATGCGGACGAAAAGAATCGCTGGCTGAATTATCGCGAGTTGGCGCACGAGTTGGCGCTTTATGTTAACGAAATGGGCTTCACCCATGTCGAGCTGATGCCGGTCATGGAGCATCCTTATGATCCCTCGTGGGGTTATCAAGTCACCGGATATTATGCGCCCACCGCGCGTTACGGCACGCCGGAAGATTTTGCTTATTTCGTCGACTATCTCCATCAGCACGACATCGGCGTGATTCTCGATTGGGTACCGGCGCATTTTCCGCGCGATGATTATGCGCTGCGCCTGTTCGACGGCACTGCGCTGTATGAGCATGCCGATCCGCGTTTGGGCGAGCATCCGGATTGGGGCACGCTGGTGTTCAATTATGGCCGGCACGAAGTGCGCAATTTTCTCATTGCCAACGCGCTCTTCTGGTTCGAGAAATATCACGTCGACGGCTTGCGCGTCGATGCAGTGGCGTCGTTGTTGTATCTTGATTACTCGCGCCAAGAAGGGCAGTGGCTGCCCAACAAGTACGGCGGCCGGGAGAATCTCGAAGCGATTGATTTTCTCCACCAGCTCAATAATTTGGTACACGAGCGCTTCCCCGGCGCCATGATGATCGCGGAAGAGTCGACCGCGTGGCCGGTGGTGTCGCGGCCGGTGCATCTCGGCGGTCTCGGTTTTACGTTCAAATGGAACATGGGGTGGATGAATGATTTTCTCCGTTATATGAAAGAAGACCCGATCCATCGCCGGTATCATCATCATCTCATCACGTTCTCGATGATCTATGCGTTCACGGAGAATTTCATCCTCGTGCTCTCGCACGACGAAGTGGTACACGGCAAGCGCGCGCTGCTCGACAAAATGCCCGGCGATGTGTGGAAGAAGTTTGCCAACTTGCGCGCGGCTCTGTGTTACATGTACGGCCATCCCGGCAAGAAGCTGCTGTTTATGGGCGGCGAGTTCGGCCAGTGGTGGGAGTGGAATCATGCCGAGAGCATCCATTGGCATTTGCTCGAGCACGAGTCGCACCGGCAACTGCAGAAATTCGTGAAAGACCTCAATCAGCTTTACCGCCATGAGCCGGCGCTTTACGAGGTGGATTATACGTGGGAGGGATTTCAGTGGATCGATTTTCAGGATCAGGACGCCAGCTTGATTTCGTTCTTCCGGCGCGGCAAAAATTCCGACGACGTTTTGGTTTTTGCCTGCAATTTCACCCCGATCCCGCGCACGAACTACCGCATCGGCCTGCCGCTCCCTGGTTTCTATCAAGAGGTATTGAACAGCGATTCCGAACATTATGGCGGCAGCAATATGGGCAACCAAGGTGGTGTTACTGCGGAAGAAGTGCCCTCACACAATCAACTTTATTCCGCCGAGATCACTTTCCCGCCTTTGGCGGTGGTGGTATTTAAAAGAACTGCGGCTTGATTTTTATTCGGGATGTAGGGCTATTATTTATCCCTCGCTTCAAGTTGATTGATTTTTGTGTCGTCGTTTACCGTTTCCGGCTGTTTTTGCGCCGCTGATAAAGCCGCTCAGTGAAACCGCCTTCTTTTTCGAAGGCAGCAGCTTGGGCGGCCAGTTGGCGGCTTAAAAGAGAAACGGCTACGCCAATCAGAACCAACGCAGCGTTTGCCGCAATCTCAGAATAGCTGGCTTTCATGGACAGAGTGGACTGTCCATTAAGTCCACTCTGTCCATAAACCTCTTTTACCCAGACGGCCACTTCATCCGCGGTGGTGCAGCGCCTATCAATCAGTTTTTGGCGTCGTGGATCGTTTGGTTCCCATTTCTCCAAATTCCGCTGTCTCAAAAAATCCTCATAATCCAGCCGCAGTTCCTCCAGGCTGGCACGCGCCACATTCGTCAGCTTCAGTTCCATTTTCTTTGAGGTGCCGGATACCTGACTGCCCTCAGCGATGTTCTGCACACCCGACCGCGCCGCTTGCACCATCTGGTCGTGTGTACGGCTGCGTTTGTCGATATAGCGATCGCAGAAGCGCACGGTCACGTCAAAGACTAACTGTGCAATCTGGAAGCTCTTCAGTTTTCGATAGCCGCCGTGCTTAGGGATCAAGGGTTCTTGTTCAGCCATTGCACGCTCCTTGTGATACTCAGCGATTGGAAGGTTCTGCAATCCCCTCAATCATCTTATTAAGTCCGCTTTCAATCTCAAAGGTCTCGGTAAACTCGACAAACGCCCAGCGGCCATACTCTCTGAGGTTGTTGACGCCAGGTGTAAGTCGCCTAAGATGTAGTTGAGGAAGATCAGACCGCTTCCCGTTTTAACGGGATTTGCACTCAGCCGCGTGCATGTTTCTACGCAGATTGTCGGCCATTTATCGGAGCTTGTTCTCAAAGCCTGGGATGGCTCGTCGCTTGTTCTCGTTTCGTAGCTTGCGTTTTGGGGTGGAACACCCGTGTCTAAGCAAGCTTTTTTGTGTGAAAAAAATAAGCAAATCTTGGCACAAAGTCAAGAATGATTTTCGACCATAAGTGGGGCGCATTGACTCATAAAAAATGTAACCATCGCTTTGGACTGATGGTGTCGTTGCCTCATAATTTATGTAACCCAAAATTTGAGGCAACGAATCATGAACAACGGCTCCAAGCAAGAATACCTA
>Ga0247727_10003742_pt1 | contig 33249 bp, 39 predicted proteins | sample WisWelCaveWW1625_FD_202498 | JGI IMG/M metagenome (GOLD analysis project Ga0247727, IMG submission 202498) | Biofilm microbial communities from Wishing Well Cave, Virginia, United States - WW16-25 | ecosystem: Environmental > Aquatic > Deep subsurface > Groundwater > Cave microbial mat | place...
GAGGTGTCGAGGTGGATTCGTTGGTACAACGCCGAGCGGCCGCACAGTGCGCTCGGCTACAAAAGCCCGCTCGAATATCGGGCTCAACAAGTGGCGTCAGTGGCTTGATTCGAGGGGAGCACTACAAGCTGTCCATCAGCGCCGTTTCCGGATTTCCGTTCGTCGACGCGGGCATGCGTGAGCTCTGGCAGACCGGCTGGATGCACAATCGAGTCCGCATGATCGTCGCGTTGTTTCTGGTGAAGGAACTGCTCTGCGATTGGCGTCGTGGCGCCGCATGGTTTTGGGACACGCTCGTGAACGCCGATCTCGCCAACAACACCCTCGGCTGGCAATGGGCGGCGGGATGCGGAGCCGATGCCGCTCCCTACTCCCGCATTTTCGATCCTGTGTTGCAGGGACACAAATTCGACCCTGACGGGGACTACGTGCGTCGTTGGGTACCCTAATTGGCGCTCCTAGCACCCAAATGGATTCATGCGCCCTGGGCAGCGCCGAGAGACACTCTCACGCGCGCGTGACGGAGCCGTACGGTCGGAGGGTAACGTGACGGACCGCATATTCACCCGAGAGTCGACTCTTCCGCATTCACCGGAAAAGGTGTTCTCGTGGCACTCGCGATCAGGTGCCCTCGAGCGTCTTGTGCCGCCTTGGAGCCGGGCGCGTGTCGTCGAACGCAGGGGCGGAATCGAGAATGGATCGCGAGTAACACTCGAGCTGCCGCTCGGTCCCGCGCGTTTTCGGTGGATCGCCGAGCACCGGGACTATCTCGCGAATCGACAGTTCACCGACGTTCAGGTCGAGGGGCCGTTCTCGCGTTGGGAGCACGTCCACCAGATGGCCCCGGATGGAACCGATTCGTGCAGGCTCACGGACACGATTCACTACCGTCTCCCGGCCGGCATGGTGGGCGACGCGCTCGCCGGAATGCAGGTCCGAAACGAGCTCGCACGGACGTTCGCATATCGCCATCGCGTAACGCGGCTCGATCTTGCAGCACATGCAGCGTGCGACTCGCTACCGTCGAGTGTCGCCGTTACCGGCGCGAGCGGCCTCGTCGGGGCAAGCCTGGTTCCGTTCCTTCGGACCGGCGGACATCGAGTGATCGAGATCGGTCGCTCGCTACGAGGTCCAAGGCCCGATCGCCTTCGCTGGGACCCCGACCGCAAGGAACTCGATGTCGGTGCTCTGGAAGGCGTCGATGCCGTGGTTCATCTCGCGGGTGAGAACATCGCCGCGGGTCGATGGACGAGCGCACGAAAGGGCGCGATTCTCGCTTCCCGGATCGGAACGACGCGGTTGTTGGCAGAGCGGTTGGCCACGATGCGGCGGCCGCCACGCGCACTGATCTCGGCATCGGCCATCGGTTACTACGGCGATACCGGGGACCGCATCGTCACGGAGCATGATTCGAAGGGGGCTGGTTTTCTCGCCGACGTTTGCGCGCAATGGGAATCCGCAACGGAGCCGGCCCGCCGAGCGGGAATTAGGGTCGTCAATTTGCGAATCGGAGTGGTGTTGACGCCGAAAGGCGGAGCCCTGGCTCGCATGTTGCTGCCGTTCCGACTCGGAGCCGGGGGTGCGCTTGGAAGCGGGGTGCAGTTCATGAGCTGGATATCCATCGACGACCTCATCCGCGCGATCCATCACGCGATCTGCGACGAATCGTTGATTGGAGCGGTAAACGCAGTCGCTCCGCAGGCCGTCACGAATCGAGAATTCGCGCGCACGCTCGGGAAAGCGCTCCGACGCCCCGCGCTCGTGCCCACTCCGGCGGTGGTTCTCCGCGCAGCGTTGGGCGAGATGGCCGATGAGCTGCTCCTCGCGAGCACACGCGTGACCCCCGCGAGGCTCATCGAAACGCAGTTCGAGTTCGGCGACAGCGATCTCGAGACGGCGCTTCGGTGGTGCATCGGAAGGCCCAGCGTTGATCCCCGCGCATCCTGAGCGCACGTCACGCTTCGTCGGTCAACTTCCGAGCTTCGAATGAGCTTCGAGGTGTTGCGCCAAAAAGTTTGCGATCCCATCCGGATCGAAAGGCCATGCGTAGCGGATCGTGGCGGACGCGTGTCGCTCTCGAGCCTTCCGTACGAGCTCGGGAATGTCGATCTCCGCGTGGGATCCGCCTGGAGTGAACATCGTGGTGACGATCGTAATCGTCCGGATGCCGTCCGCGATGAGCTCCGCGATCGCCTGGTCGACACTCGGTGCGCAGAACTCGTGGTAAGCGACGACGAGTTTGCGTGGGGCGATCCGTTCTGCGAGCCGGACGGCAATGCTCTCGAGCCCATGCTTGTACGGGTCGCTCATCGGAGTCCGCGGCCAGTTTCGAATGGTGTGGTCGAGCTCTACCTCGCGATCGGACATTCGCGTTTCGCCGCGACGCTCGCGCTCAAGCTCAAGCTGCTTCAGCTCCGAAACGATGTCGCGTGGGGTGTCGCGTGCAGTTGCGCCGTGCCCGACGAGCAGGGCGGCATCCAAGACCGGCATGGGCGGAACATAGCCGTCGCCGATTCCACGCACGAATCGTCACGCACGAAATCACACGTGGTTCCGCAGCGCGAGCTCCTTTGGGTGAGGGGACAGGTAGGTCTGAGACTCGAGGTAGTCGAGTCTCAACAGCTTGACGTAGTGGCGTATGAGCGTGAGCGGCACCGCGAGAGGAACGAAACCGAGTCGGTGCTCCTCGATCGCCTCCAGTACCTGTGCGTGCTCCGCTTGGCCGAGGTGGTCCCGAAGATATCCGAGCATGTGTTGCAGCGTGTTCGTGTGACGCTTCGGCCCTGCGGGGTGAGCCAGAGCATGCATGAAGGCTTCCGTATAAGCAGCGCGGAGCCGGCGACGGCCCGTCGCTTTGGCAGATGCGACGATTCGTCCGAGCGCTTGCTGACGCTCCGGGTCATGCGCGATCAAGAGCAGCTTCTCCGACGCGTGAAACGCGACGAGCTCTGCGATGCGCCACCGAGTGCCGAAGAACGACGCGAGGCGGTGGAATGCGAACACGCGCACGATGAAGTTCTCACGAAGGCGCGGATCGTTGAGCCGTCCTTCCTCTTCGACGGGAAGCGATGGCAGGGAATCCATCAGCGTGTCCGCGAACAGACCGCGATCCGATGGCGCCGGCGTCCCGCCTGCGGTGTAGGTGCGAACTCGCGTCATGCCGCAGCTCGGCGAGTTCTTTTTCAAGATGTATCCCGACAGCCCGAGCTCTTCGAGCTGACGGACTCTACGACGCGCGTAGTCGCGCATTCGTGTCGTGTGGTCGATTCCGCTCGCAGGGGCGAGCATGCGAACCTGTTTCCCGTCGCGCACGAGGCGCAGCGTTTCTCGCGGCACACCGAGCCCGATATCGAGCTCCGGGCACACCGGCACGAAACGGAAGTAACGAGCGAGTGTGTCCGCCACGTACGGATCCCGCTTGTGTCCCCCGTCGTGGCGAACTTCTTGCCCGAGCAGACAGGCCGAGACCCCGACGCGGATCTCGTCGGCGCCGCACTCGCTCGAAGAATCGGGCTCGCTGTCCGCGCGAGATCGAAGAGGGCTCATATAAGCGTCAGCCTACGTGCGCCGCGCTCGAAAGCCCATCGCGGGAGGCAGTCGTGAGTGTCGCGGTGGACGAATCGATCGCGCTCCGTTGCGGACGAAGGGTGCTGACCGCACCCGGGTACAGCGTGCTTCTCGTGGCGCTTCTCATGGCCGCACCTGTGGTGCTTCCGATGGCTGCACTTTACGACCTTGCCCGTGGCTCCCGTTTCGCAGCTACGCGGACTCTGGCTTTCTTCGCGATGTATTTGGCCTGCGAAGTCGCGGGGGTCCTCGCCGCGACGGCTCTGTGGCTGGTTCATGTGCTCGTGCCTGGACGCGATCCGGCGGCGTACCTGTGTTCGAACTTTCGACTGCAATGCGCTTGGGCTCGATTGCTCGGGAGTGCGGCGTTCAACATTTTCGGCATGAGCGTACGTTTCGAAAGTACGGTACCGCTCGGGCCGCGCCCCGTTCTGCTGCTCATTCGCCACGCTGGCATCGCGACGCGACGACGTCGCGTCTAGACGTGCGGTGCTACTACACCACGTCTTACCACCGAGGATCGGCGGTACGCTCTCGTTGTTCGAGCGCTTGGAAGACGGTGACGTCGTCGTGTGCGCGCACGTCGGACTCGAGGGGGCGGCGAGTTTTGCTGAGCTGTGGAACGGGGGCCTGATCGGAAGGCGATCTGTGATTCGGCTATGGTCGACGCGTATCAGAGCTTTGCCGTCGAGTGTCGAAGGACGAATCGAATGGCTTCACGCACAGTGGCAATCGGTTGACCGTTTTGTCGAGTCGCGACGAGAGGAGGCACGTTTGCGCGTGCCCAATCGCCGGCTAGGATAGCCGTCCTTTCGCGGCGCATGATCCTCGGATTTCTGGAAAGCATACTCTCGAGCGCGGCGGCGCGCGCGCCCGTCGGAAGCCTTACCTCGCTCCTCCAGGCCGGCGCGGCGACGGTGGACGGGAAACGCCTCGACGGAAAGACGCGCTACCTGCTCCGTCTGATGGAGTTGGCGGGGCCGGCGCCCATCTCGGAGTTGACGCCGGCTGTCGCGCGCGAGGAGTATTTCCGGAGCGGCGGCGCCGTCGCGCCGCTCGCCAGACGACTCGCCCGCGTGTGCGATTTGGAGGTCGTGGCGGCGGGTGGCCGGATTCCCCTGCGAATCTATGTGCCTTTCGCGAAAGCGACGGCTCTGCCGGCGTTGGTCTACTTCCACGGAGGCGGTTGGGTGATCGGCAGCATCTCGAGCCATGACCGACTTTGTAGGACGATCGCGGACGACGCCGGTTGCGTGGTCGTGTCAGTCGACTATCGGTTGGCGCCCGAGAGCAAGTTTCCTGCGGCTGTCGACGATGCTCTCGCCGCCTTCGCGTGGGTGGTCGCCGAAGCCGGTGCCCTTGGTGTCGATCCCGGCCGAATCGCGGTTGGCGGCGATAGCGCGGGCGGCAACCTAGCAGCCGTCGTGGCCCAAGCAGCGGCGTCAGGGGTCGTGGCAAAGCCGCTGTGCCAACTTCTGATCTATCCGGTGACGGATCTGGCCTGTGACACACGCTCGTACGACGTGTTCGCGAGCGGCTACTTCCTCACGCGTGACGTGATGCTCTGGTTTCGCCCTCACTATCTGCGCGATGCGGTCGATATCGACGATCCTCGCGCGTCACCACTTCGCGCGGAATTGAAAACACCTGTTGCGCCGGCATTCGTGATCACTGCGGGATTCGATCCTTTGCTGGACGAAGGTCTCGCGTACGCGCGGAAAATGCGTGCGATCGGTACCGAGGTAACATACCGCTGCCACGAAACGCTCATTCACGGCTTCGCCTCCGTGACCGGAGCGGTGCCAACGGCACGCGAAGCGCTCGCGGAGACCACGACGGCGTTGCGGCTGGCGTTCGCCAGACTGTAGCGAAGGAGCAACGCCACGTTGAGCAGCCCGCCGGAGCGCCCGCTCGTCGCGCTGGCGCGGACCCGGTGGCCGCGGAACTGTCCGACCGTGAATCTCTCTCTCGAGCCTCGCGCGACGTCGACGGCGTGTTTCATGTCGCCGCAGTCCTTCAGATGTGGGCTCGGGACCCCGAGCGGGAGATCGTCCGACCGACCGTCGACGGGCTGCGAAACGTTCTGGAAGCGGCAGGTGCTGCGAACGTACGGCGCGTGGTCGTCACATCGAGCATCGCGGCCGTCGGCGTCGAGGGCACGCGCGAGCGCCCGTTGACCGAAACGGATTGGCATCAGAACCCGCGCACCCCGTACGCGGCCGCCAAGACTCGCGCGGAGCGATTGGCGTGGGAGATTGCCGAACGGGACGGCCTCGACCGCGTTGCCGGCCGATACGTCGTACGTGGACGCCCGCGATGTTGCCGAGGCGCAGATTCTGGCCTTCGCGACGCCACATGCGGCGGGTCGCTACATCGCATCCGCTGCGTTTTTACCGATGCGGGAGCTCTTGCGATTAATCGCGATGCACGCCCCTGAAGTGAGAGTTCCGCGCGTCTTACTGCCCGTCTCGCTTCTTCCGCCGCTCATCGCGATCGACTGGATGGTAAACAAGGTCTCTTCGGTTCCGCGGCAGCTCACACGTGAAATGTTCGAAGAGTTTGCGGGCAAGCACACGATTTGTTCCTCCTCCCGACTGGAAACGGATCTCGGGTGGCGTGCTCGCCCGATCGAAGAAACCGTAGCGGCTACCGTCGATTGGGTTCGGGCGCGATTCCTCTAGAAGGCATCATCACCGGTCGGTCTACGAAGATGGGGCTTCGCCCAGTAGTCGTCGCGAGTCTTCGACGAGCTTCACCATCGCGTCCTCGGACATCGTGTCGTAGTAGCCTCGGATACGTCCGGATCCATCGACGAGCACGGCGTGAACACTGTGAACGACCGGACCGGTCGTCGGCAAATCCGTTGCCTCGGCACGATTGACGCCGAGCTTGAAGCCTAGTCGAGCGAGCGTGAAGATCTCATCGGGAGGCCCCGTCAAGAGTGTCCACCGGGCGGAGTCGAGCTGTCGATCGCGGGCGTACACGGCCAGCTTCTCGGGCGTATCGGTCGCAGGATCGACGGAAAACGAAACGATTCGAATTCGCGGATCATGCAGGAGTTCTGCGTCGATCCCTTTCATCCGTTCAACCACGCGGGGGCAGGGGCCGGGGCACGTCGTGTAGATGAACGTCGCGATCCACGCGTGACCCTCCAAAGTGCGGGACGAAAAAGTCGCACCGCCTTGGTCGATCAATGTAAAGGCCGGGACGGCACCGAGCACTTGAAGCGGCTTCTTGCCTCCGATGTAGCCGGCGATCTGAAGACCCGTGAGGGCGATGATCGCGAGTCCAGCCAGAACGATCAGTCCACGAGCTCGTCCCTGCTCGCGCGGGCGCGGCATCATCACGCTGCTCTCTTGGACAGGTTGTGGTCTCTGGCTAGCCACATGGCGAGCGTCACCATTGAAAGCGCGAACGTGATCATGACCAGCAGGGAGATTCCGAATCCAGGCAGATCGGCAGTGACGGCCGGCTCGCCGAGATACAGCACGCGTCGAAAAGCCGCTAACCCGTATGTGAGCGGATTGATCGTCACCAGGGTAGCGAGCCATGCGGGCAGTCCTGCGGCGGGAAAAAAGGCTCCCGAGAGGAACCACATCGGCATCAGAAATGCCGTCATGATCGCGTGAAAACCCTGCGTGGAATCCATTCGCCACGCGATCGCGAAACCAAGCCCGGCGAGACCGACAGCCATCAAGACGAGGAGGGCGATCCCGGCGACGAGCTCGATCGCGCTCACGTCGATCCCCGTCAACGGGGCGAGGGCCAACACGAGAATCGCCTGCCCAACGGCCAGAATCGTGGTGCCGAGAATCTTTCCGCACACGATGCTTTCGCGACCGACCGGTGCCACCAGCACCGATTGCAGAAACCCGGCGTTGCGATCTTCGATGATCGAGATCGTCGTGAAGATTGCCGTAAACAGCAGAGTGAGCACGATCGTGCCGGGGAAGAAATACTCTACGTATCCGATGTTGCTTCGCCCCGCAGCCCGAAACGACGGATCGAGGCCTCCGCCGAACAGAGCCCAGAACAAGACCGGCTGGGCGAGCGCCCCAAACACTCGATTCCGTTGCCGCAAGAAGCGCTTGAGCTCGCGACTCGCGAGGCTCCAAATTCCGAGCCAGGTCGCGCTCATGTCTCGATTCCTCACTCTTCGTTCCAAAAGCGGTGTCCCGTCTCGCGTACGAACACGTCCTCGAGAGTCGGCTTCGCGAGGCTAATACCGACGACGTCCTCGGACAGGACTTCGAATAGCTGGCGAACCCAGACGTGAGCGTTCGCATGCTCGAGGCGGATGAGGTCTCCGATTCGTGTCACTCGCTGTCCGGTGACTCGTTCGACCGTAGCCGCAGCGTCATCAGGGCGGCGGCTACGAATCGTGATGACGTCGCCACCGATACGCCGTTTCAGCTCGTCGGGGGTGCCCATCGCAACAGCACGCCCGGCGTCGAGGATCGCGATCCGGTCGCACCGATCGGCCTCATCCATCAGGTGGGTGGTCAGGAGGATCGTCGTTCCGTCTTCTGAGCGTAAGTGGGCCAGATAACGCCACAAGTCTTGACGTGCTCCCGGATCGAGCCCGGTGGAAGGCTCGTCGAGAATCAGAATCTTCGGCTCTGTCATTAACGATTTCGCGAGCTCGACGCGTCGCTGAAGCCCGCCCGATAGCGCTTCGGCGCGATCGCGTCGGCGATCCGCGATTCCGAGCCGCTCAGTAGAACGATCGATCGCGGTCCTCAACGACTGTCCTGACAAGCCGTACAGCGAGCCGTGGTGATGAAGGTTCTCCTCCACACTCAATTTCCCGTCGAGGGCGGGCTTTTGGAAGAGGACGCCGAGCAGCGATCGCGCTCCTCGCTTCTCCGAAGGGAGTCGAAAACCCGCCATCGTCAGCGTGCCCTCATCCGCGTCGACGAGAGTCGACAGGATTCGGAACAGGGTCGTTTTCCCCCCTCCATTCGGACCAAGGACGCCGAAGACCTCTCCGCGCGCGACCGTGAGACTGACTCGATCGAGGGCACGCCGCTCGCCGTATCTGTAGGAAAGGCCCTCGGCGTGCACGACGCCCTGCGGTGTCGTGTGTGTGGTGTTGCTGTCGCCCGCAGCGACGGACGTCACGAGAAAATCCTTTCGATCAACAACGCTCCGAGCAAAATCGGCAAGTGCAGCACTGAAGTGAGGAGAAGCTTGCGAGCGCTCGTGTCGCCCGTGTCCTTCGCAGCGCGCGTCGCCGCAGTGAGATACGCGAGCCCCGCGGCGAGCGCGCACGCGAAGTAGAACGTGCCGGCGAGACCGAGCGGGACGAGCAGTAGGGAGATGGGCACCAGCATCATCGAGTACACGACCATTTGGTGCCCGGTCACTTTTCCTTCACGGTCTATCACCGCGAGCATCGGAAATCCGCCGCGTTGGTAGTCGTTCCTGTAGAGACGACCGATCGCCAAGAAGTGAGGGATCTGCCACACGAACAAGATCGCGAACAACACGGTGGCGCCCAAGTCGATATGGTTCGCCGCCGCCGTCCACCCCATGACCGGAGGGAGCGCGCCCGGAATGGCGCCGACCAGCGTCGAGTGGGGAGTCGTCCGCTTGAGTGGCGTATAGCAAAAGAGATAACCGGCAAGAGTCGTCGCGCTGACGCCAGCGGTGAGGAGATTGGTCGTTGCAGCAAGATACGCGACGCCACCGAGCGCGAGCGTGACGCCGACCGCGAAAGCGCTCGCCGGCGTCACGCGGTGGGCGGGCAAAGGACGAAACCGGGTCCTGTCCATCTCCGAATCGGCACGTCGTTCCATCAGCTGATTCAACGCGCCTGCTCCTGAACACGCGAGCGCAGCGCCGACGAGGACGTGGAGCAACGCGAACGGAGAAGTCGTCGCGTGCGGTGCGATTGCGTAGCCGACGCAAACGGTGAGGAGGACCATCGCGGTGATTCGCGGCTTCGTCAGCTCGACATAGACGTGCGAGCGCTCCTGGACGAGGCCTCGTAGCGCGACTTGCTGCTGTCCGCGAAAGGTCACCGGTGATGCTCTTGTACGGGGGCGAGTGAGAGATCCGGCGAGATCGCAAGTGACGGAAGCGCGAAGGCGTGGAGCATCGAACGCGCTGCGCTCGCGAGAATTCCGGCACCGACTATCACGTGAAGTGTAGGCAACCACGATTCGAGCCCGCTCGCCTGCCGATCGTGAGCCATGGATTCGATGACGAAATAGGTCGCGATCCCGAGCCCGATCTGCAGCAGGACTAACCCCAGGAGCTGCGTCGCGCGATCGGTCGCGGCCTGTCGCAACGACGTAACCTCGACGACGCGCCATCGTATCGACAGTCCGACGATGGCGAACGCCAGTAGGGCGTGCGCTTGAAACACCGAGTGTCCGAGCAACGGTCGCGCGTCGACGCCCAGGTGACGAATCACGATTCCGAAGACGAGCTGCACGACCAGCAGTGAGAACAATACGGTGACGTCCGCGCGTTCTCCACGACGCGGACGCTCCTGGAGCGTGTCGTGCCATTGCGGTGATGTCAGAGTCGCGATCGCGACGATCACGCAAAGGAACAACTGGCCGGTGAGTGCGTGCACCATCGCCAGATCGAGGGAGAGCCGCAGCACACGCAGTCCGCCAAGCAGCGCTTGAAACAAGACGAGTGCCGCCGCCGCGTTCGCTACTCGTCGGATCGCCTTCCGCTCTCGGCGCACCTTCGCGGTGACCGCGAGCGCAATTGTCAGGATGGCGACGAGTCCCGCGATCAAGCGATGCCCATGCTCGGTGCGGACATTGACGATCTGCAACCAGCGCGGTGGATTGAGAGTCCCGAACGAGAGCGGCCAATCGGGCACCGCGAGCCCCGCGTCACGACTGGTTACGAGTCCGCCCGCGAGCACGAGCCCAAATGTCGCCAGAACGGCCACGCGCGCCAACCGAGCGACGGCTGGCGACGATGGTGAAAGGGCTCCGCGCGGGTCATCCATTCAACGTATGTGCGCGAGAACGCCGCCGAGAAGGGTGACGAGCAGTAGAACGGGGACAGCCGTCCAAAGGAGGTCCGTTCGTCGCAGCGTTTCGCTCCGGGCCTCAGTCGATCGCCCCTGCCCGACGATACGAGCGATGGACACGAGACTGACGATCGACGCCACACCGGACAGCGCGAAAGTGACGAAACTCTCTATGGCCGTGAGGTCCATGGACCAGGGGGCAACGTGCCGCTTACGAGGTGCGCGCGGAGGGCGGGGTGCGGTTGCACCCGCCCTCCGCGCGGAGCTACTCGGCGACGGGCTTGAATGTGAAATCGGCCGTTGCCGCTCCGCCGTCCGTCACCGTCACCGAAGCGGTCTGGGCTCCCATCTTCTCGTGCCACGCTTCGATCGTGTACGTGCCAGCCGGCACGTTCGCGATGGAAAACGTGCCATTCTCCGCGGTCGCCGCGTGGAACGGGTGGTTCAGTACGCCGATATACGCTGCCATCCACGGGTGCACGTCGCACTTGAAGCGGACCATGACCTCGGGCTCGGTGAACTTTCGCTTGATGGTCATGCCCTTCATCGGCATGGCGTTGTTGAACTGCTTACTCTTCTCCGCGAGTGAGTGAACGTTGTGGAGCGTCGCATCACTGTTGCGAATTTCGAGCTCTTGCCCGGCCATGACACCGAGCACGCGCGGCGAATACATGCATCCTCGTTGATCCATCACAGCGGGAGTCGCCGGAACATCGAACTTCTGGGCGCCGAGACCGTCTTTGATGTAGACGAACACGTTCTGGACCTTGCCGTCTTTCACCAAGAACACTTCGCCCATGCGTCCACCTGGATTTGCCGCCTCACAGGTAGGATCCGCGGACATCTTTACGGCTTGTCGCTGCGGCGCGGCGCCGTCGAACGAAATCGTTCCGGATATGGTGCCACCCGCGTTTGCGAGCTGGGGCAAAACGAAACCAAGAATCGCCGCCAACGCGGCGGAACCACCGGTGAGTCCCACATACTTCATCTGCTGGATTACCTCCGAACTTCTCGCGCTGGAATTTGGTCCTGGAAATGCGCAGTGCGCTTCCATCCAAGTACGGGGTGCCAGGACGATCGCCCCTGCACTGAATACTAGCAGATTGGTTCCATATGCAAGCCGCTCGGCGTCGCGCTCAACTGCCGCGTAGGGCCTGCCGCGAGCCGTTTGTGAATGGCTCGGGGCCTGGTGTAAAGAGGTCTCGCCGGTCTCGGCAACAACCGGGCGAGCACACGCGCCCGGTGGAGGGAATTTGGATGGTCTATAGGATTCCGCGCTTCGCGGCACTCGTGATCTCGATCTGCATCGTCGCTCAAGGCCGGACGCTTGCGCAAGCCGACGTGAAAGCGGGCGATGTCATCACCAAAGAGAACGCTAACCTCATTACCGATCTCGTTTCGCCGGCAATCAAGTGGTGCGTAGATCGTGGCATGCGAATCGCGATCATCGATGCCGAACCCATCACGCTACCGAAGGCCTATCAGGCGGCGACAGAGCAATACTCGTCACAGGTAAAGATCCGCGCCGACGGGCTCGCGTTGGAAAACTGGGTGGCGGGACAGCCTTTCCCGAAGATCGACACCGCCGACCCCGATGTCGCGAAAAAGATCATGTACAACTACGAAGCGCGGTGGGGCGAGACAGACGATCTCGACATCACGAACTTCGACGCGGATACGGGGGCCATCGGTAAAGAAGGAAGCGGGATGACGGTCGAGAAGCACTTCATTCTCGACCACTTCAAGCGGCTCTATTTTCGTGGACGCCTTTACTTGGATCCGAAGCCGAGCTTCGAGCCGAACAAGGACGAAGCGCGCTACAAAGAGTCGCTGCACCCCATCATCGAGCCGTTCGATCTGAAGGGAACGGGCTTCACGTACTACCGGTATCTCGACCCGAATCGCCACGACGATAGCTGGCTCTATCTGCCGCAACTGCGCCGAGTTCGCCGCCTCTCCTCCGCGCAGCGGTCGGACGCACTCTTCGGCCAAGACACGGACCTCGACAGCTACGGCGGCTATGCCGGGAGCATCGCTTGGGCGGACTGGAAGTTCTTGGGTGAGAAGACCGTTCTCGCAGCAATGCACGGACAGAACTGGCCGGTGAAGTACGGCGAAGGCAGCGGTGATTTCGGGTTCGACGACACGTGGGAAAAACGCGAAGTGTACGTCGTCGAGTCGAAATCGAAGTTGCCGCAGTACGCTTACTCCAAGCGGATCATTTTCGTCGACAAGCAGGCGTGGGTGATTCCTTACACCGACATCTACGACCAAGCCGGTGAGCTTTGGAAGGTGTGGGTGAATCTCTATCGGATGCGCAAGGCACCGTTCGACGGAGCAACCGAAGAGCCGGACACGATGCCGTGGCTGCCTTCCATCTTCATGGTAGACATCCAGTTGGACCATGCGACTCGCGCAGCGCTTCCGAGCAACCGTTTCGAGCGTGAGGTCGGCTGGAGCTTCAACAAGAATCAGGCGACGGAAGACTTCTTCACGATCGCGCACTTGATCTCGAGTGGTCGCTGAGCGGAACGCGATTCACCCATGTTGCAAAAAGGCCTGACGCGCGTAAGCGCGTCAGGCCTTTTTGCGTTCCGGTTTCCGGTGATTCGCCGAAGCGGGTCGCACCGCGATCCAACGGATCAGGCGCTCAGGTAACCCTTTTGCTCGAGGAAGGCTAGAAGTCGCGCGACGCTCTTGTCGGCGGTTTCGTCGCTCGTGTCGAGCACCAACTCGGGCTTCTCCGGCGCTTCGTACGGTGCGGAGATACCGGTGAACTCCGGAATCTCGCCGGCACGGGCTTTCTTGTAGAGCCCTTTCGGATCGCGCCGCTCGCACTCGTCGAGACGGCACTCGACGTATACTTCCACGAAATCACCGGCCTTCATGAGCTGACGAACGAGATCTCGGTCTGCACGGTACGGCGAGATGAAAGCCGTGACGTTGATGACGCCGGCTTCCGTGAAGAGCTTCGCTACTTCTCCGATGCGGCGAATGTTTTCAGTCCGATCCTTGGGAGAAAAGCCCAAGTCTTTGTTGAGGCCGTGACGTACGTTGTCGCCGTCCAACACGAATGCGCGGACACCGCGCTCCCAAAGGGCTTTCTCGAGCAGATTCGCCAGTGTGGACTTCCCCGAGCCGGAAAGGCCTGTGAACCAGACTGTGCAACCTCGATGGCCGCTGATGCGTTCGCGTTCAGCCTTGCTGACGGTGTGCTCGTGCCAAATGATGTTCTTCGCTTTTGGTTCGCTCATCTCGCTCCCGTATCGAATTCGTTGCTTGTCGCGCGGCCCTTGGCCGATGCGTGATCGAAGTTTGCGCCATGTTCGGATTGCACAAGCCGGTCGCAGCATGCCGGACCCGCTGCGTGGTGCTGGCCGACGTCAGCGCGTCGACTCGAGCTTTTTCCCGTAGGTGACCTGGCCTTTGTCGATGCGGAGTTGGAAGCCGCAGGCCGGGTTGATGCAGACCCACGCCTTATAGAGAACCGATGCACCGTCCGTACCGTAATCCGACAGAGGCACGAGACGCCCATCGCTGCAGCTCATGCACTTAGGCAGTTCCATCTCCCCAACCATCCTCGCAAGAAGCGTTTGCCCGCCGTGAACCGCTGCGCCTGTCGACCGGTCGTAAACCATCTAGGATGCGCTTGCGTCGACGCGCCCTTGTGGTCGGACGCTACCTCACCGGCAAAAGACCGTCAAGCAAATCGAAATGCGGAGTTACGTGAGGGCGGAGGGGATTTAGGTAGGCTGACGCTGTGCTCGCCGCATCGCTTTGCGGCGCTTGCGCTCGGCTTCTTGTTGCTTGCGCTTGCGTCGAACGCTCGGCTTTTCGTAGAAGGACCGGAGCTTCATCTCCTTGAATACGCCTTCCGCGGCAAGCTTCTTCTTGAGCGTCCTGATCGCGCGCTCCAGCGAACCTTCGACACGTACCTCCATCCTTGACAGCTCCTCGAACGGGCCCTTCCTGCGGGCCAGCCCGCGAAGCTATCGCGCAGTGCCTCTTAAAGTCAAATGAAGCGGAGCGCCCTCGACAGGACTCGAACCTGTGCAACCGGCTTCGGAGGCCGGTGCTCTATCCACCTGAGCTACGAGGGCGTGATTGGCATCGTACTGGAGCGCGTCGTCGTTGCCAGCATACGGGACGAAAGCCGCGTCAGAATCTCGTTCCGCCGTCGATCACCATCACCTGGCCCGTCATGTACGACGCCGCGGAGCTGACGAGGAAATGGGCCGCGCCCGCTATCTCCGTTGGCTGGCCGTGACGACGGAGCGCGGCGCGCCGCACGTACTCGTCGTGAATGGCGGGCGTGTTGACGAGCACGTCGGCGAATTTGGTTTCGACCAGCCCGGGCGCGATGCAATTCACCCGCACGCCCTGCGGCCCCAACTCGGCGGCGAGGGCCTTGGTCAGCATGATGATGGCGGCTTTGCTCACACAGTACGCGCCGAGCATCGGCGAGGGCTCGAGACCGCCCGTCGACGCGATATTCACGATCGCTCCACTTCGCCGCGTTGCCATATCGCGCGCGACCTCGCGGCTGAGGAGGAACGGCCCGCGCACGTTCGTGGTCATGATCTTGTCCCACGCCTCTTCGGTTAGATCGGTCAGTGGCCCGAACACCGGGTTTGTCGCCGCATTGTTGACGAGGATATCGACGCCTCCCCAGGCGGAGACCGTCTTCGGGACGACCTCGAGCACTTGAGCCGCGTCGCTCATATTGGCTCGGATCGTGATCGCTTCGATACCGCGGGCGCCTAACTCCCCTCGAACACTTTCTAACGCGTCGAGCTTTCGGCTGACGAGTGCGACGCGCGCTCCGTTCGCTCCCAGCCGCGCCGCGATGGCGGCTCCAATGCCCCGGCTCGCGCCGGTTACGACCGCGCGCAAACCGTCCAATTTCAAATCCTGATTTACATGTTCCACGCTGGGCCTTATACCCGCCTTGCCGTCGTGACGAAACGCCGCCCGATCTCGAGTAAACACCTCGCGGCCGTCACACGGAGCGTCGATCGTTACGGCTGATGCTCGCGAGGACGCGAAGCACCTCGTCGTGCAAGCTCGGGGCAGTGGCGAGGATGCGCGGCGACCAGGGGTCGTAAGGGCCACCGTCAAAATCCGTGACGCGGCCGCCGGCTTCTTCGACGATCAGCCAACCCGCAGCGGTGTCCCAGGGCTTGAGGCCCCACTCCCAAAATCCGTCAAACCGCCCGGCCGCGACGTAGCTCAGATCAAGCGCCGCCGATCCGAAGCGGCGCAGGTCTCTGCTGCGCTTGAGGAATGCTTCAAAATACTTGAGGTAAAATTCAGTATCTTCCCGTCGATCATAGGGAAAACCTGTAACGAGCAGTGCCTCGTCGAGCTTTGCGGCGACCGACGTGCGGATGCTCGCACCGTTTAGTCGGGCCCCGCCCCCGCGGACGGCATCGAACAGCTCGTCCTTGCACGGGTCGAAGACGACAGCCGCTTCGATCGCGCCTTCGGGACCAGAAAGCGCAAGAGACACGCAGCAGTGCGGGAGGCCGTGAACGAAGTTGGTCGTGCCGTCGAGCGGATCGACATACCAGCAGTGCGTCCCGGTGCCTCTCCGCGCAGGAGCGGACTCCTCGGCGACGATGTCGTGTCGCGGGAACGCTGCGCGCAGCCCCTCGATGATCAGCCGCTCGCTGGCGCGGTCGATTTCCGTCACGAGGTCGACGGCTGATTTCCGCTCTACTGTCCGCCGGCCGCCGAGGGCAGCGGCGATCAGTCCGCCTGCCTCTCGCGCGATCGCGCGCGCCACGACGATAGGGGATGCGTTCACGACTCGATTATTCCCTCTCGTAGGCGCAGAGGCGATACCCCGTCAGCCGTTGTCATCGATCGCGCACCGCCTCATTCTCCTAGTGATGAAGCTTCGACCCACTAGGGTGACCGTGCTGGCACCTGCGAAAGTGAACTTGAGTCTCCGCATCGTCGGCCGTCGCGACGACGGCTATCACTTGATTGAATCCCTCATGCTCGCGGTTTCGCTTTGTGATTCCCTCGAGATTTCCGTTCGCCGTCGTGCGACCGGGACCCGCCGCGTTCGCTGTCGCGTGGTCGGCCGAGAGCGAGTACCACGCGGCGCGACGAATCTCGCCGCACGGGCCGCCACGGCTGTTCTCCGCGAGCTCGACGAGCCTGCCGATGTCGACATCCGATTGCGGAAGCGGATTCCCATCGGCGCTGGGTTGGGCGGCGGGAGTAGTGATGCTGCTGCGGTTTTGTCGGAACTTCCGCGTCTGCTCGGCCGACGCCTGCCGAAGCATCGCCTCGCAGCGCTGGCCGGAGGTCTCGGCGCGGACGTCCCGTTCTTCCTCACTTGCAGGCCGGCCTGGGCCTCGGGCATCGGCGAGCGGCTCGAGGAACTCTCGCGGCCGGGCCGGGTCGATCTCGTGATCGCGGTTCCGCGCGCTCGCGTCGCCACCGCGTGGGCTTATGCGAATGTGCTGCCGCCGCTCGAGCGATTGACAGCCCGAAATCGGGGTCGTACCAGCTCGCGCGGCTTGCGCGTAACGGCGAAGTCGCTAAGCTGCCATGTTTCCAACGACTTCGAGGCGGGCGTTGCAGCCGCTGTCCCTGACGTCACTCGACTGAAACGGCGTCTCGAAGGTCTTGGGGCAACAGCCACGATCATGAGCGGCAGCGGATCGGCAGTCGTCGGCATTTTCACCTCTGCTGCGGTAGCCTCCGTGGCGGCGAGTGGGCTGCGAGGGCCCGATCAGGTGTGGGTGGTTCGGTCGTTGCTGCAAAGACCGCGGCGCGGCGAGTGATGGGCGGTCGCCAAGTGGTAAGGCACCGGGCTTTGATCCCGGCATTCGAAGGTTCGAATCCTTCCCGCCCAGTCCGCTCCGGTGCCTCCGTGTGGAATCGATTCGAAGGGAACGCTTGAAGTGGGAGAGAACTCGCTAGCGAGAGATGCGACCATGGTGTTCGCCGGCAATGCGAGCCGCGGGCTTGCCGCCGCGATCTGTCAGGGGCTCGGCGTCTCTCTCGGTCACGCCGAGGTGCGTCAGTTCAGCGACGGAGAGACGCAGGTCGAGATCCACGACAACGTGCGCGGCGGCGACGTCTTCGTGGTCCAGTCGACTTCGACGCCGGGCAACGACCACATCATGGAATTGCTGCTGTTGCTCGACGCTCTCAAGCGCGCATCCGCGAAGCGCGTTACGGCCGTGGTGCCGTACTACGGCTACGCAAGACAAGATAGAAAGGTCGCTCCCCGCGTCCCGATCAGCGCGAAGCTCGTCGCGGATCTGCTCGAGACGGCCGGTGCCTCACGTGTCATGACGCTCGAGCTGCACGCGGGGCAGATTCAAGGGTTTTTCAACGTTCCCGTCGACAATCTCTACTCGAATCCGGTGCTGCTTCCTCCGATCCTGGACGAAGTACAGGGGCTTCAGGTATCGGTCGTGTCGCCCGACGCGGGCGGTGTGGAGCGCGCGCGCGCATTCGCAAAGCGCCTGGATGCATCCCTCGCGATCATCGACAAACGCCGCGTTCGAGCCAATCAAGTCGAAGAAATGCGAATCATCGGCGACGTGAAGGGACGGGCGGCCGTCATCGTCGACGACATCATCGATACGGCAGGGACGATATGTAAGGCTGCGGAGGCGGTCATGGCTGCTGGCGCGCTGCGCGTGCTGGCGTGTGCGGCGCACGGCGTGCTCTCTGGAGCGGCGGTAGAGCGTATAGGGAAGTCGGTCATCGACAAACTCTTCATTACCGATACGATCGCGCCGCGCCCCGACGTGCTCGGCGAAGAGAAGATCCGCGTCGTAACCGTCGCCGAGCTGATCGCGGAAGCGATCCGGCGGACGCACCAGGAAGAGTCGATCAGCTCGCTCTTCGAGTGAGATTCAGGAGACCAGAGAGGTCATGGAAAGAATCGAAGTCAGCATCAACAAGCGCGACACGAGCCGGCATGCTCACGCCGTGCGCAAAGAAGGCTTGTTGCCGGGCATCGTCTACGGAGCCGGCGGCGCGGAAGTCGCGGTCACTGTTGATCTACGCACATTCGAACGATCTGGTCTTTCGGGGGCGGGATCGCATCTCGTGCATTTCTCATCCCCGGAAACGTCGTTGGACGGCAACATGGCGCTCATTCGTGAATTGCAGGTGAACCCGTTGACGGGGCGCGCAATCCACGTGGATTTTCTGCGAATCGACATGTCCAAGCCGGTCGATGCGTTCGTTCCCCTCTCCTTCATCGGCAAGCCGGCCGGAGTAGTGGAGGGCGGCATTCTCCAGCCGCTTCGTCGTGAGCTCGAAGTACGGGCGTTGCCCGATCGACTGCCGAACAAGATCGAAGTCGACGTATCCCCGTTGCAGATCGGGCACTCGATTCACGTGGCCGATCTCAAACTTCCCGACGGGGTCGAAGCGCTCGGCATTCAGGAGAACTTCACGCTGGTCACCGTCGTGCCGCCGGCGGTCGAAGAAGTCGCGGCGCCTACCGTCGCGCCGGCCGAAGGCACGCCCGAGGCCGCTGCGGCAGCCGCGGCTGCTGGCATCGCCGGGGCGGAAGGCGGTGCAGCGACGCCGGACCAGGCCAAGAAGACCGAGCCGAAGAAAACGGAAGGGAAGAAGGAGTAGCTGGGGGGAGTTTTCGCGGGAGTTGTCGCTACCGGGATCGAGGGGGCCGTGTTCTGCGTCGTTGGACTTGGCAACCCGGGTCAGGAATACGAGAACTCCTGGCACAACGTCGGTTTTCGCGTCGTCGACGAAGTCGCGGCGCGATGCGGCGTTAGCATCCGGCGCCGGTGTTACCGAGCGCTGACGGTCGAGACGATGATCGACCGTGCCGAGGTGCTGTTGATGAAGCCACAGGTTTACATGAATCGCAGCGGCGAGAGTGTCGCCGCCGCCTTGAGCGATCTAGCGATCCCAATGGATCGCGTCGTCGTCGCATTCGACGACGCCGACTTGCCACTCGGGCTTCTGCGCGTCCGACGCGGGGGCGGCAGCGGTGGTCACCGCGGTATCGCTTCCATCATCGAAACTACCGGTACGAGCGAGTTCACACGGGTTCGCCTCGGGATCGGTCGCCCCACAACGGATTCGCCGGACCTTGCAGCGTACGTCCTGTCACCCATACCGGCATCGGCTGAGGAAACCGTACGGCCGCTGCTCGCCAAAGCCGCCGACGCGATCGCGTGCGTCACGACTGACGGCCCAGACGCAGCGATGAGAAAGTTCAACGAGAGGAGCAAACCCGATTCATGAGACCGTACGAGACGTTGATCGTGCTGAGCCCAGTGCTCGGTGCCGAATCCCAGGCACTCATCGACAAAGTTCAGGAAGTGATCCGCACCCGTGGTGGTGAGGTGGACGCCTCGCACGATTGGGGGGCGCGCAAGTTGGCCTATCCGATTCAGAAACAGACCGATGGTCGCTTCTTCCTGCTCGAGTACCGGGCGGAGGGTGATGCGGTGGCCGAGGTCGAGCGAACGTTGCGAATCACGGATGGTGTACTTCGCTACATCAGTGTTCAACAGGAGCACACCGGGCTTCCGCAGCCACGCGTGCGCGAAACCGCGCGTCGTGACGACACGCCACTGAGCGAGATGAGATCGCACGGCGTAGATCCTGAATCCGCGAGCCCGACCGCGCCGGTCGACGAGTTTTCCGCCGCGGCCGCGCCGGAGAATTCGGAAACGAGAGACGGAGAGTAATTCATGGGCGACGATATGCGAATGGACGACCGCGATCGGGGCTACTCCCGCGACGGCGGTGACGAGGGACGAGGCGGAAAAGATGGCGAGCGTGGGGGGCGTGGCGGGGGCGCGCGGCGACGTTTTCGGGGGCGCGGGCGACGGAAAGTCTGTCGCTTTTGCGCCGACAAGACTGCGCAGCTCGACTACAAATGGGTTGAAGTGCTCGAAGAGTTTCTGAGCGAGCGCGGCCGCTTCGTGCCGAGTCGGACGACAGGTACTTGTGCGCGCCATCAACGGCGACTGAAGGTCGCGGTGAAGCGCGCCCGCAACGCGGCTCTGCTGCCGTACTCGAGGGTGTAGACGATGGAAATCATCCTACGAGAAGACGTGGCCGGCCTCGGTATGATCGGAGACGTGGTGAAAGTGAAGCCCGGTTACGCGCGCAATTACCTATTGCCGCGCGGGCTCGCGGTCACGGCCGACAGACGCAGTCTGGGGGAGCTCGAGCACCACAAGCGTGTCATCGCGGCGAAGAAGGCAAGGGAGCGTGGCGACGTCGAACGTCGTGCCGGAACGATCCAGGGTCTGGTGCTCGAGACCGAAGTCCGAGCGGGGAAAGGCGGCAAGCTCTTCGGCTCGGTGACGAACATCGACGTCAAGCGGTTGCTGGACGAGCGCGGTTTCGACATCGATCGCCGGCGAATCGAGCTGCGCGACCCGATCAAGGAGATCGGCGACTACGAGGTCATCGTCCGTGTAGGCCAGGACATCGCGGCCACGGTCAAGCTGATCGTCAAGCCGATCGGTGGACAGCTCGAAGCGACGTCGGTGGACGGCGATGACGCCGACGTCCGCGCGGTGTCGATGCCGCCCGATCAAGCGGAGGCCTCACCCGCGGCCGAGACGTCGGACGAGGAATGAGCATGGGAGCAGCCGGCTGCTAGCTCAGTCGAAGCCGGTTGAGTCCGCTGCCCGCATCGTGATGTAGCCTGCAGAGGCGACCCACGATTTCTTCTCGCTCCATCGCGTCGAGCTCGTTCGCCGGCGCATCGATCGTCGCGAGCGCGCGTGCTCCGTCCTGCGTTCGTACCAGCGCGGTGCCGTCGACGGGGCCGCCGTCTCGCCCATGACGGATGACGAACGCCGCGATTCGCGCGTCGCCTGCGGCGCGCTCGATCGGCGGGGCCACTGCCGACGCGTCGATCATCGTTTGGTCGACGGCATCGTCGGGCGCGCTCCAACGAGACGGGGGGCGACTGCCTCCGTAGACGCCTATCGAGTGTTTGGTCGCGTACCAGCCGAGGGCCGAGATCAGCACCCGCGCGTCTCGATCGTGGCGAATCCGATCCACCGCCGTCGCGATCGCATGCATGGAGTAGTTGTTTCCGGGCCCCCCGAAGTAGGGAAGCCCGCCGGTAATCGTGAGGTCGCGGGGATCGTCCGCTTCGATCTCCATTGCATCGAGAGCCAGCTCCACCGCGGCAGGGAAGCAACTGTACAGATCGAATGCCGTGATCTCGGACACGCGCATTCCGGCACGCGCCAATGCGCTTCGCGAGGCCTGTTGAATTGCTGGTGAGCGGTGTAGCGACGGTCTTTCCATCACGTGCCACACGTCGTTCAGGTCGGCGCCCCCCATCGGGTAGACCCAGCGCGAAGGATCGATGCCGAGCTTCGTCGCTTCCTCCACCGTCGTCAGCACGAGCGCGGCCGCTTGGTCGACGGACATCATTGCGTTCATGAGCTTGGTGTACGGATAGCCGACGTAGCGATTATCGGCGGCCGCTTGCGCGATCCGGTCCGCGGAGTGCGCTTCGCGGAACCATGCGTGAGGGTGCCCGCGCGCGACGGCTGCAAAGCGCGCAAAGAGGCGACCGAGATGGCGGCGGTGGGCGTCCGGCGCGAGTCCGGTACTTGCACGGATCGCCGTCTCGATGAGCGGGTACATCGAAGACGGAAGGAAGAGATCATAGGCTTGCTCGATCGGGCTGATACCGATTCGGGCGTCACCTTCGATTGCGCTCGCCTCCGTCCTCGCTGGCCATTCATCGAACCGCCGACCGAGCTTGCGCGCCTGAGTGAGCGCATCACCGGATTCCGCTCCTGCGAGTAGCACCGCTCGGGCGCGACCCTCTGCGAGCGCTTCAGCTGCGCGATGAACGAGGTACTGCGGGCTGTTTCCTCCTATCGTCGTGTAGGTGCCGCGCGTCGGCGTAAGCCCGAGCTCGCGGGCGAGCGAGCCCGGGGCGTCGGCGTAAGACCAGGTGAGGATGTTGACAACCGCAATCCAGTCGATGGCGCTGGCCAAGCGCGTCGAGCCCGAATCTGAAAGCGCGGCACGCCCTGCCTTCACCATCAGCGCCAGCGGATGGTCGGGCGTGCCGGTGCCGCTCCACCGCTGAGTGACTTGCGCAGCGCCGACGAGAATCGGCGTTTTTCCGAGGCTGCGGCTCAACCTGTGGTGTGTTCGGCCGCGAGGACACGCTCGCGGTAGATCGCCAGCACGACTGAGAATAGCGCGAGAATCGCCGGACCGATGAAGAGGCCGATCACACCGTAGAGGCGGAGGCCGCCGAGAATCCCAAGCAAGAGGAGCGGTGTCGAGAGCTGCAGCTGGGGACCGATCAACAAGGGTCGGAGGATGTTGTCGGCCGAGCCGACGAACAGAATGCACCACCCCGCGAGCACGGCCGCTTTGACGTAGGCTCCGGTCGCCAGCAGCGTGAACGCAGTTGGTAGCCAGATCAGGGAGGTGCCTCCAGGCAGGAAGGAGAGGGCGAACCCGATCGTGCCGAGCAGAGCGGCGTAGGGGACGCCAACGAGCCAAATGCCGATTCCGAGCAGCAGGCCTTGCACGGCGGCAGTGATGGTAAGTCCCTGAACGACGGCGACGACGGTCTGTCGCATACGCTCGAGCACGAGCGTGCGATCGGCCGCGGGCAGAGGGACCGCCGTCTCGATCGTTCGGACCATCTCCGGACCGTCTCGGAACGCGAAGAAGAGGGAGAACAGCATGATCCCCAGTCCCACGACGAAGCCGAACACGTTCCGAGCAACGGAGGCCGCGTTCGACGCCGCGAACTCGCTTGCCCAACGAACCGCCCCGAGCATCGCTTTGGTGACACTGACCTCGCCTTCGGCGGCCCGGTCGCGAATCCATCGCCAGACGGGATCGATCGCCCAATGCGAGGCCATCTCGTTGAGCTGAGAGAAGCTGCCCGAGGCGACGTACGTCGCTAGTCGTTGGTAGCCTTCCACCGCTTGGCGCGCTAGGAGGCCGGTGAGGAGCAAGGACGGCACGACCACCGCGACGAAGATCAACAGGGTGATCGCGCCTGCCGCGAGGCTCGGATAGTCCGGCATGAGGCGCAGCATGAGGCGGTGAGCCGGGTTGAATACGACTGCGAGAATCGTTGCCCAAAGAATGGGCTCCGCGTACGGCAAGAGTAGGCGCGCGACCAGATAGAGGAGGGCGCCGAGCGCGACCAGCACGAAGCTGCCTACCAATGGGTTTCGCGCATCCATTTCGTTCACCGTCGGAGGAGTCGTCGGGGGCCGGGGCCATTGTAGACGTCGGGCCGCTCGGGCGGAACCGCGCCCCACCGAGTCACGATGTTGACTCGCTCCAATGGGGTTGTTAGACGAATCGAGCCGGAGTGCGCGCGGTCGACCCTTCCATCGAAGGCACGTAGCTCAGTGGGAGAGCGCCTCCCTGACACGGAGGAGGTCGGCGGTTCAATCCCGCCCGTGCCTACCATCTGCAGAAGGCACCACGGCGGATCGACGGCAACGTCGATGAGACGAAGCTCAAGGAGGACGTAACTAGCGAGGAGACCAACTCTCAGCCCGGGCATCATCGAAAAGCGATCTCTCTATAGGTCGCCCCGCGGCGGGATTCCCCTCGATTCACTTCGCTCGACGATTCGGCATGGCAGACAGCATCACCGTTGAAGTTTCGGGCAAGGGCTCGGTGCGCGTTGCGCATGGGGCGCCCGCAAAGGACGCGCTCGTGAGTGCCCTCGGCGCTGCGGCCGACCGTGTTCCCGCCGTCTTGGTCGACGGAGAAATAGCCGACGTATTCCGTCCTCTAACGTCGGATTGCTCGATCGAGCCCCTCGCGATTTCCGATCCCCGCACCTTGGAGGTGCTCCGCCATTCGGCCGCACACCTTCTCGCCCAAGCCGTAAAACGTCTCTACCCGGACGCGCAAGTCACCATCGGCCCGGTGATCGACGATGGCTTCTTCTACGACTTCAAGTACGACCCCGGGTTCTCGCCCGAGGACCTCGAGCGCATCGAAGCCGAGATGGCCAAGATCGTCGCAGCAAACTATCCCTTGTCGCGCGAAGTGTTGCCCCGGGACGAGGCCACGCGGTTCTTTCGCGGGCTCGGCGAAGATTTCAAAGCAGAGATCATCGCGGGGCTGCCGGACGCCGAAGTGAGCCTCTACCGGCAGGGCGAGTTCGTTGATCTATGCCGAGGTCCCCACGTGCCCGCCACGGGCCTGCTCTCCGCGGTCAAGCTGACGCATGTCGCTGGAGCCTATTGGCGCGGCGACGAGCGCAATCCGATGCTGCAGCGCATTTACGGCACGGCCTTCGCCGACAAGGCTTCGCTCGATGACCATCTCGCACGGCTCGAGGAAGCGCGTCGTCGAGACCACCGTCGCCTCGGCAAACAGCTAGGGCTCTTCAGCTTTCATCCGGAGGCCCCGGCCACTCCGTTTTTTCTGCCGGATGGGGCGCGACTCTACAATCGCTTGGTCCAGTACATCCGCGAGCTCTACGGCAAGTACGGCTACGACGAGGTCATCACGCCGCAGATTCTCGACCGTGAGCTTTGGCTCCGCTCGGGACACTACGACCACTACAAGGACAACATGTACTTCACCGAGGTCGACGGTCGCGACTTCGCGGTAAAGCCGATGAACTGCCCGACCCACTGCCTCATCTACGGCGAGGATCTGCGTTCCTACCGCGACCTGCCGCTGCGTTTCGCCGATTTCGGGCGGCTACACCGCTTCGAGCGCTCCGGCGTCGTCCACGGGCTCACCCGCGTTCGCTCATTCTGCCAGGACGACGCTCACATCTACTGCACGGTCGAGCAGATGCACGAAGAAGTACGAAGCGTCATTCGCATGATCGGCGACACGCACCGCGCCTTCCGCTTCGAACAGACGAAGGTCTATCTGTCCACGCGACCCGAAAAGCGCATCGGCACAGACGACATGTGGGCCCGCGCGGAGCAGAGCCTTCGCGACGCTCTCGTCGCCGAAGGCGTACCGTACGACGTGAAGCCTGGTGACGGCGCTTTCTACGGGCCGAAGATCGATTTCTGCGTTCTCGATGCGATGAAGCGGGAGTGGCAGCTGAGCACCGCGCAGCTCGACTTCTCCATGCCCGATCGCTTCGAGCTCAGCTATATCGACAACAGCGGAGAGGCTCGGCGACCGGTGATGATCCACCGTGCGATTCTCGGCTCGCTCGAACGCTTCATCGGCATTCTCATAGAGCACACCGGGGGCGCATTCCCCCTCTGGCTTGCGCCGCAGCAGGTTCGATTCGTCACGGTCACGGATCGGCCGAACGAGTACGCGGCGTCGGCAGTTGCCAAGCTGCGCTCGGTCGGGCTCAGAGCTGGGGCCGATCTGCGTAACGAAAAGCTCGGGTTCAAAGTTCGAGAGGCACAGCAGGCAAAGGTTCCCGTCATCGGTGTGATCGGTGACAGGGAAATGGAAGAGGGGACGGTAGCTCCGCGACTTCGCGACGGCAACAAGCTCGATGGGATGACCATCGACGCGTTCGCCGCGTGGCTCGTGGAGCGAGACCACCCTGGTGACGGAGGTGTCCCATAGCAGGCAAAGACGACGGCAGTGTTCGGATCAACACGATGATTCGCGCTCGAGAAGTTCGCGTGATCGGTGCAGACGGTCAGCAGCTCGGCATCATGCTGGTCACCGACGCGCAAGCGCTCGCTGATGAAAAAAACCTCGACTTGGTCGAGGTCGCGGCGACAGCGAACCCGCCGGTGTGCCGGATCATGGACTTTCACAAGTACCGGTACGAGCAGCGGAAGAAGGGCGCCGACTCGAAAAAGAAGGTGACGTCGTCTTCGGTCAAAGAGGTCAAGATCCGATCGCGGACCGAAGCGCACGACATCAAGTTCAAGACGGAGCACATTCGGAAGTTCCTCGACAAGGGGCACCGGGTGAAGATCTCGGTGTTCTTCAAGGGACGCGAGATCACGCGACCGGAGCTGGGGCGGGGCATGCTCGATCGGGTACTCGAGATGATCGCAGACGTGGCGCAGGCGGAGGGCGAGCCTCGATTGGAAGGCCGAAACCTGTCCGTGATGCTCGTCGCGACCAAGCCCGGAGCCGCGCAAGAGTCGCGACCGCCCGCAGCCCCGGTCCCGTCGCCGCCACAGCGGCAGGAGAAGGAGAGCTCGTAATGCCAAAAATGAAGACGAAGCGCGGAGCAGCCAAGCGGTTCCGCTTCACCGGAACGGGGAAAGTGAAGCGCCGAAAGGCGTTCATGCGTCACATCCTCGCGCACAAGAGCCGCAAGCGGAAACGCAAGCTCGGGCAATCGGCCATCGTGGACTCGGCGAACGCACCTGAAATGCGACGCATGATGCCCTACGGCTGAAGCTCGAACGGAGATTCACGAAGATGCCAAGAGTAACCCGAGGCACGAAAGGCAGAAGGCGCCGAAAGCGCATTCTGGAACACGCGAAAGGATTCGTCGGCGGCCGCTCGCTCTACCGTCAAGGTCGCGAGACGCTCGAGAAAGGTCTCACGTACGCGTACCGCGATCGCAAGGTGCGCAAGCGCGATTTCCGCCGACTCTGGATCGTGCGTATCAACGCTGCGGCGCGTGCGGAGGGCATGAGCTACTCGATGCTCATGCAAGGTCTCAAACGCGCAGGCGTCGAGGTCGATCGCAAGGCGCTCGCGGAGCTCGCGATGAACGAGCGCGACGCGTTCAACGAGCTGGTCACGCTAGCGAAAGCGCAGATCGCGGCCTGACGCCCGTTCCGATGTCAGGCGTCGACGACGAGGTCTCGCGGGTCGAGCGCATGGCGCTCGACCGCATTGCCGCTTCACGAGACGATCGCGAGCTCGAGGCGGTACGCGTGGCCTTTCTCGGCAAAAAGGGCGAGATGACCACGCTGCTGCGCGCCGTCTCGTCGTTGCCGAGCGCGGAGCGGCCGGCGGCGGGAAAACGCGTCAACGAAGCGAAAGGAGGCATCGAGGCGGCGCTCGACGCTAGGGTTTCGGGGCTCGCGACCGAGGCTCGGACGAAGAATCTCGGCGGGGTCGGAATCGACGTTACGCTTCCGGCCGAAGGGCAGCCCCCGGGCCACGTCCACCCGCTCACGCAGACCATGAGAGACATCTGCGCGATCCTCTGCGGCTATGGATTCAGCGTGGCCGACGGGCCGGAGATCGAAGACGACTACCACAACTTCGAGGCGCTGAACGTTCCTGCCGACCATCCCGCGAGAGACATGCAGGACACGTTCTTTGTGCGAGGCGGATCCCTCCTGCGCACACACACGTCCCCGGTCCAGATCCGTGTGATGGAGCGTTCTCGACCGCCCGTCGCCGTGATCGTCCCCGGCGCCGTCTATCGCCGCGACGACGACGTCACGCACTCGCCGATGTTTCATCAAGTCGAAGGTCTGCTGGTCGATCGACATGTGCACTTCGGTCACTTGAAGTTCGTGCTGACGGCGCTGCTCCGCGAGCTGTTCGGTGCCGGCTCGCGCGTGCGATTCCGGCCGAGCTACTTTCCCTTCACCGAGCCAAGCGTCGAGGTCGACATCGGCTGTGTGATGTGTGGCGGCGAAGGGGCGGTCGCGAGCGAGCCCTGTAGGGTGTGCAAGACTACGGGTTGGCTCGAGATCCTCGGGGCCGGCATGGTCGATCCGGCAGTGTTTGCGCACGTAGGCTACGACCCCGAGGAGTTCAGCGGTTTCGCATTCGGTCTCGGTGTCGACCGCATCGCGATGCTTCGATACGGAATCGGCGACATCCGGCTGCTCTACGGGGGCGACCTCCGCTTCCTCGAGCAATTCTGAGGCGGAGAGATGCGAATCCCATACGGCTGGCTGCAGGAGTTTGTCGCCGAGCTGCCCGATGTGGATGAGGCGGCGGCGCGCCTCACGATGGGCGGGATCGAAGTCGAATCGATCTCCCGGCCGGATCCCCGACTCGTCGACGGGCTCGTGACCGCGCGCATCGTCGAAACGGCGAAGCATCCGAACGCCGATCGACTGACACTCTGCAAGGTCGACGATGGGGAAGCCGTCGTCCCTATCGTTTGCGGCGCCCGCAACATGAAGGCCGGCGACTCCGTCGTGCTCGCCAAACCGGGGACCTTGCTTCCCGACGGCCGAAAGATCGCGCGCTCGAAGATCCGCGGCGAAGAGTCGCGAGGGATGCTCTGTTCCGCCGAAGAGATCGGCGTCGCGCCGGGAGCAGACGGTATCTTGATTCTCGACGCGGACACTTTGCCGGGTCGGGCGGCTGCCGCTCTGCTCGGAATCGACGAGACGATTCTCGAGCTGTCGCTGACGCCGAACCGAGGCGATTGTTTGAGTATTCGTGGTGTCGCGCGCGAGCTCGCAGCGCTCTGCGATCTCGATCTGACGCCGGAATTCGACGCGCTTTCGACATCGACTTCCGGTGCGTCGGGGATCTCCGTTCGTATCGACGTCGGCTCTCTCTGTCCGCTCTACACCGGCATCGAAGTACACGACGTCACCGTCGCGGCGTCTCCACCCTGGCTCGCGTCGCGTCTTCGTGCGGTGGGGTTGCGGCCGATCAACAACGTCGTCGACGTCACGAACTACGTGCTTTGCGAGTTCGGTCAGCCGTTGCATGCTTTCGATCGCACCCGCCTTGGTGGCTCCGAGATTCGAGTCACGCGCGCCGCCGCGGGCGAGCGCTTCGAGACGCTTGACGGGCAGCTTCGAACGCTCGAGGACGGCGATCTCGTGATCCGCGACGCGAAGGTCGCCATCGCGCTCGCTGGCGTGATGGGCGGAGCCGGAACGGCGGTTCACCCGGCAACGCGTGATCTATTTCTCGAGAGCGCCGTGTTCTCGGCGACCGCGGTCCGGAAGACCTCGCGACGTCTCGGTCTCGTCTCGGATTCGTCCTTCCGCTTCGAGCGCGGTGTCGATGCGCAGGTCGTCGAAAGAGCGCTACTCTGCGCGGCCGAGCTCATCACGCGTGTGGGCGGAGGAAAGATCGCCGGCGGGGTCGCTCGAGCGGGCGCGGTTCCGGACGCGCATGGGCCGATCACGCTTCGACCCGCCCGAATCAGTCGCGTTCTCGGAATCGCCGTGACGGCAGCCGACGCGACGAGCGCGCTGACGCGCCTAGGATGCAAGGTTTCCGCTGGAACCGGGGGCGACCTCTCGGTTGCGCGGCCGTCCCACCGTCACGACCTGGAGCGTGAGATCGACCTCGTGGAAGAAGTGGCGCGACTCGGCGGATACGACAACATCGCGGTGGTCCCGCCCGCTTTCTCTCGAGATCGCCCTGCGGCACTCGGCGCGATGGATGCCGCCGACCGCGCCCGCACTTCACTCGCCGCGCTCGGCGCGACTGAAGTGATAGGGCTTTCGTTCGCGTCGCCTCGGGCCAACCTTCGCTTTCGTGGTCTTCACGCCGAGACCGCCGACGCCGTGGTCGTCGAGAACCCGCAGGGCGCCGACACGAGCGAGCTCAGGAAGAGCCTTCTGCCCGCGTTGCTTCTCGCGAGAGCCGTGAACGTTCGCAACGGGGTTGCGACCACCGATCTCTTTTCGATCGGCCGAACGTTCTCCTACCAGAGTGGATACGTCGAAATCGACACGGTTGCAGGATTGCTGGCGGGGCCGCGGAGGCTTCGAGGCCGACGGAGCGGGCCCGCACTCACGTTCTGGCAATTGAAGAGCATTTGCGAAGCCGTAGTGTCGGCGATTGGGCGCCGGGCCGAGCTGCGCTGGAGCGCGATCGTGAGCCGTGCCGATTTGCACCCCCGCGTCGGCGCGATGATGCACGTGGCAGCCGATATCGTCGGCTATGCGGGTGAAGTGCATCCCGACGCGCTTGGAGAGGTCGACGTCACGGGGCCGGTCTTCGTCTTTGAGCTCGACCTCGCTCGACTTCGCGCGGCGAGTGCGGCTCCCGCGCGCTACAGCCCCGTGCCGCGGTTCCCGGCCTCCTCTCGCGACGTCTCGCTCATCGTTCCGCTCGACCTTCCGGCCGAACGAGTCGTCGATGCCGTGCTCGGGCTCGCGGACCCACTCGTGGAGCACGTGGAAGCGTTCGACGAATACACGGGCGAGGGTGTCGAAGCGGGCAGGCGCGCGCTCACCTTCAGGTTTCGATATCGGGCGAGCGATCGCACCCTGACGGACGATGAGGTGTCCGCTACCCACGAAAAGGCGCTCGCCGCGGTCCTAACTGCACTGCCCGTGCGCTTGAGGGCTTGAAACACCCGCGTCCGCGGCTAACCTAAGCCTGACCAACCGGTCGAGGCGGGAGCAATGTCCATGACGAAGGCCGACATAGTCGAGCGCATCTACGAGCGCGTCGGGTTTTCGAAGAAGGAAGCCGCCGACGTGGTGGAGTCCATCTTCGAGGTCGTAAAGGCGCGCCTCGAGGATGGCGAGAAGGTAAAAGTCTCCGGCTTCGGCAACTTCGTGATCAACACGAAGCGGCCGCGCAAAGGGCGCAATCCGCAGACAGGCGAAGAGATCACGATCACGGGCCGCCGTGTGCTGACGTTCAAGCCGAGCCAAGTACTCAAGCGGACGATCAACCTGGCACGCGGCTGAGTCGCGTCGAGGAGGTGGCTGTTGTGGAAGCGGAAGCGAGCGCGATCCCGCCGGATAAGCTGTACTTTCGGATCGGCGAGGTAGCGAGAATCGTCGGCGTGAAGCCGTACGTCTTACGTTACTGGGAGACCGAGTTCAGCGTTCTGAAGCCGGACAAGTCGCCGTCGAAGCATCGCTTGTATCGACGGCGCGACGTCGAGACGCTGCTCAGAATCAAAGAGTTGCTCCACCAGAAGCGCTTCACGATCGAGGGCGCCCGCAAAGTTTTGAAAGGCGACAAGCACACGGCTCAGCCGGGTGTCGCGGTGGACGAGTTGAAGAAGCTCCGCGAAATTCGCGAGCAGCTCGTCGATTTGCGCGAAAGCCTGACCTGATTCGAACGTTCTATTCTGCGGCGACGGTGCCGAGCGTTGCGAGCGGGACGTTCGCGTTGCTGGGCTTCCAATCGAGAATCGCTGCGCGGGCCGAGCCGTGACAGAGCCCGAGTGCGCCGCAAACGTTGTTGAACGAGAACGGCGACTCCCAGTCGTCTCGACGAATCCAAAATTCCGCCTCGCGGGCGAGAATGCGAGGATCGACGCGCCGGCGACGCCCGCGGCCGAGATAGCAGAGAATCGCGTCTTCCAGCACGGCGCGCATGAGCGCAGTTTCCGCGGCCGGAAGGGCGGTTCCGCCGGTATCACGACCGAGACCGGCGAGCGGTCGCGCGGCCTTCTGCTTTTTTCGTATCGTCGTCTTGCTCGCGGCGCTCGCCATGGTGCGCAGCGACTGAGCGAACGGCGTGCCGTTCGGGCGATAGCGGCCGGTTTCGCCGGAAAGGCCGGAAGCGACGCGCCGTACCCGCAAAACCTGCTGCCGACGGAGCCATCATTTCGACGCTCCGCGACTCGGTGGCCGGCAGCGCAAGCAAAGCTATGGGCAGAGCGAGACGAGCCACGGCATGTCGCTCGCCGCATCGCTCGCCAGGTCTTTTGGTTCGTGCCAGACTCCGCCGCCTGACGGGGCGTGGCGCAGCCTGGTAGCGCACTCGCTTGGGGTGCGAGTGGTCGCTGGTTCAAATCCAGTCGCCCCGACCATTCCTCCGCTATTGCAAAAATGGCGAAAGCCGAAGGCGGTAACGCCTTCGGCTTTCGCCATTGGTCAGAGTTTCGCGACGTTCGCGACGAAGCCGGATCGATCGTTCAGTTCGGCGTGTCGTAAGAGACTCTGCGGCTAACCGAGAGCACGACCTCGAATTGCTGTCCTCTTCCGTTCTGGACGACCTGTGGCTTCATCGTGGCGTCACAACGCTCGAGTGTCCCCATGGTCCGTGCAGCGCCAGCAAGAGCCTGGCGCACCGCATCGACCATCCCCCTGCGTGACTTCGCTACCAATGCGACCGGGTCGCTTTTTTCTTGGCAGTCGCGTGACATTGCAGGTCTCCTTTTTTCGTTCTGGTGAAAGGTGAGCGGAGGGGACTCTAGCGACCGGGCGGGGAGCGAGTCAAGGAAAACTCAATCGCTACATGAGAATTCGCGACACAACTGGTTTCGCTCCATCAGACTATGGTCGTAGACCCTTTTCGGCGATGCCGCCGGAAATTCCTTCGAGGGCGGGAACTTGACCTCTAGTCCTCGAGCCGGGATCATCACCAGGCCTTGATTCTCGTAGCCAATGACGACGGGATCCAGTCCGAAGGCCTGACCCGGCTCGCGAAGGCGATGGAAGCGGTGGACCGGGTGGTGGTGGTGGCGCCGGACCGGGAGCAGTCGGCGGTCAGTCACGCCTTGACCATCGGCCGGCCTCTCCGTGCCGACGAGGTCCGACCGGGCTGGTTCGCGGTGGACGGCACCCCCACGGATTGCATCAACCTGGCGCTGAACGGGCTTCTCGGCGAGCGTCCTTGGCTGGTCGTCTCGGGAATCAATCTGGGGGCGAACCTCGGCGACGACGTGACGTATTCCGGAACCGTGTCGGCGGCGATGGAGGCGGTTTTACTCGGAATCCCCGGCATCGCTTTTTCGCAGATCGGACGAGTCGCGTTCGACTTCGACGCCGCGGCCGAGTTCGCGCGAGGACTGGTCGCCAAGCTCCGCGAGCGCCCATTGCTGCCCGACACCCTACTCAACGTAAACATCCCCGAGGGGGCACGCCCGATCGGTTACGCGGTGACGCGACTCGGTAAACGACGCT
>Ga0247727_10003743_pt1 | contig 33240 bp, 35 predicted proteins | sample WisWelCaveWW1625_FD_202498 | JGI IMG/M metagenome (GOLD analysis project Ga0247727, IMG submission 202498) | Biofilm microbial communities from Wishing Well Cave, Virginia, United States - WW16-25 | ecosystem: Environmental > Aquatic > Deep subsurface > Groundwater > Cave microbial mat | place...
AATTGATCGAAAACGCCGAATATGAAGCCGCCAAAAATGAGCAGGCGTTTGTGGAAGGGCGCATCCAGGAACTGGACCTGCTCCTTGCCACCGCGAAGATCATCGAGGATAACGGCAAGAAGAAAGGCGATACCGTTCAACTCGGCTCAAAGGCAACCATCAAAGAAGGAAACTTTGAAGCCGAGACGTTTACCATTGTCGGCGCGGCGGAAGCCAACCCGCGCGAAGGGAAGATCTCGCACGAGTCGCCGATCGGCAAAGCCATCCTCAATCGCAAGGTCGGCGAATCCGTAAAAGTGGAAACCCCAGGCGGAACATATAATGTTAAAATCCTGAAAGTCGGATAGACTCAGGAGCAACAGAAACACAATGCCCCGCGTCTTTCGCGGGGTTTTGTGTTTTTCGTCATTGCGAGGAGGGCTTTAGCCCGACGAAGCAATCCCTTGCAGTTTTGGAGATTGCTTCGCAACTTGCGCTCGCAATGACGGGTCGGAGAAATGAAATGTCTGAATATACATCTCTCGAAAAAATCCGTTTGCAAAAACTCGAAGAACTTCGCGCTGAGGGCATCGAAGCCTATCCAACGCGCGCCAAACGCACGCACCTCAGCGCGGATGTGATTGCTGAGTTTGAATCTGCGGAGAAAGATAACAAGGAAGTAAAAGTCACCCTGGCGGGGCGTATCCGCGCGACGCGCGCAATGGGGAAAGTATCTTTTGCACACATCGAAGACGGCGCGGGCAAAGTGCAGTTGTTCTTCCGCGCGAATGAAGTGGGCAAGGAACGCGTGGATTTTTTTAATAAGATGTTCGACATTGGCGACTTCATTCAAGCGGACGGAGTCATGTTTCGCACAAAAAGCGGCGAAGTCACGCTTCACGTCCACGACTTCCGCCTGCTTGCCAAATCCGTCAGCCCTCTCCCCGCCGCGAAAGACGAGACGCTCGAGGATGGGACCGTCGTCCGCCACGCCGCGTTGGAGCATCCCGAACTGCGCGCGCGCCAACGCTATGCCGACCTGGCAGTGAATCCTGAGGTGCGCGAAACCTTTCGCAAGCGCGCCGCGATCATCAAGTCCCTGCGCGAGTTTTTGGACGACAGGGATTTTCTTGAAGTGGAGACGCCGATTTTACAGCCGTTGTACGGCGGCGCGGCCGCGCGTCCGTTCGTGACTCATCACAACGAACTCGAACAGGATATGTATCTTCGCATCTCTTTCGAGTTATATCTCAAAAGACTGCTTGTCGGTAATCTGGAAAAAGTCTACGAGATTGGACGCGATTTCCGCAATGAAGGTCTTTCATTTAAGAACAACCCCGAGTTCACACAATTGGAGTTCTACTGGGCATATGCGGATTATTTGCAAGTGATGGAACTCACCGAGCAAATGGTCTCATTCACCGCACAGCAAGTCCTGGGTACGATGAAGATCAAATACAAAGAACACGAGATAGATTTGACCCCTCCATGGAAACGGCTTGAATTGCGCGGGGGAATCAAACAGACCAGTGGAATTGATATTACCGAATATGCCACAGCAGAATCCCTGTTGGGAGCCATCGAGGCGAAACACCCAAACAAAACACCCGATCCCCATGCTACGCGCGGCAAGCTGATTGATTTTCTGCTCTCAGAGTTCCTCGAAGCGACTCTCGTCCAGCCGACGTTTATCTATAATTATCCGCGCGATATTTCGCCGCTGGCAAAATCCATTCCCGGCGACCCCCTGACCGTGGAGCGCTTTGAAGGATATATTGCCGGATTTGAGTTATGTAACGCGTTCACTGAATTGAATGATCCGCTCGATCAGGAACAGCGTTTCATTGAGATGGGTCGTTCCTACACAGCAGACGAAGAAGAGCGGCATCCAATGGATGACGACTATCTGCGCGCCATGCGTTACGGTATGCCTCCCAATGGCGGCTTCGGCATGGGCGTAGACCGACTCGCGATGCTGTTGCTCGACAAGCATTCCATCCGCGAAGTATTGCTATTCCCCGCGTTGAGAAAAGAAGAATGATTTTGTAGGGTCGCCCCTTTCTTTACATGAAAAATTTTCTCATCCTCGGCGACATTCTTTCCATCGCCGTTGTCACCCTGATCGGCTTTGCGACACACGGCGAAACTGATTTATCTTTCCTCCCCCGTTTTCTTGCCACCTACTTTCCACTTTCTATCTCCTGGTTTTTGCTTGCTCCGGGGTTCGGACTCTTTCAGCCTGAAATCACATCCAACCCCAAAGGACTCTGGCGGCCCGCGCTTGCTATGCTCTTCGCCGCGCCGCTGGCGGCTCTGCTTCGGGCAATTGTTCTTAATACTGTTGTGATTCCCGTATTTGGCATCGCCCTCGGCGCGACATCTGCGTTGGGAATGGTGCTTTGGCGTGGATTTTACTTTCTCCTCAGTCGCAGCAAACCCAAATAAAAACTCATTGTTCTCTGTGTCTCTGTGGCAGACTTGCACAGTGATAAAATAATCCCAATGAACGAACAAGCCCTCATCACTGACGCACAACAGGGCAACCTCGATGCCTTCAATACACTCGTCTTGCATTATCAGGGTGGCGTGTTCAACACCGCGCTTCGCATTCTCGGCGACGAAGATCAAGCAGCGGACGCGTCGCAGGAGGCGTTCATCTCCGCGTTCAAAAGCATTTCGTCATTCCGCGGCGGGTCGTTCAAAGCCTGGCTCATGCGCACCGTCACCAACGCCTGCTACGACGAACTGCGCCGACAAAAACGCAGACCCACAACTCCTCTCGAACCCGACACCGACGACGGCGAAGAAATGGATTCCCCGCGCTGGCTCGCCGACCCGAACATGACTCCCGAACAAAAAAATGAAGCCGACGAACTCGAACACGCCATCCAACACTGCCTCAACAATCTCCCGCTCGAATTCAAAACTGTTGTCGTGATGGCTGATCTTCAAGGTATGGATTATGCCGAAGTCGCGACTGCCATGCGCGTGCCTCTCGGAACGATCAAGAGCCGCCTCGCCCGCGCTCGATTAAGATTACGTGAGTGCCTGCAGGGCTTCACGGAACTTTTGCGCGCCTCCTATCGTCTGGAAGGAGGACACGCCGCTCAATGAATCAACGCGATCTCGAAATACTTTCCTCCTATCTGGATGGACAACTGACTCCATCCGATTCTGCGCGCCTGGAAGCCCGCCTCAAATCGGACCCCGAGCTTGTCTCTGTTTTGGACGATTTACGCGCCGCCCGAACCTTGCTCCGCAAACTCCCACAGCGACGCGCCCCTCGTAACTTCACACTCACGCGCAAAATGGTGGGATTGAATCCGCCGTTGCCGCGCGCCTATCCCGCGTTTCGATTTGTCACCACGATTGCCACATTGTTATTCTTCTTCACGTTTGGTGTGAATACTCTTGCACCACAGTTCGCGCAGGCTCCCGCGTTTGGGATTGGCGGGGGTAACGAGGCGGAGTCTTTTGTAGCACAGGCTCCCGCCGCGACGGAGCCGCCTGCGATTGCGGAATCTGCCGCCACGGAGGCTCCTGCGACAGAAGCGACTGCCTCAGATTTACTTCCTTTGCCAACAGCGATGCCTCCATCGGAGGATTCGGCGCGTGTGTTGGGGACTCCCACGACAAAAGCTGGGGCGGCGGGAAATGCCGATGACTCGAATCAATCTTTGGCTGGGAGTGACGCGTCCCCTCAAGAGGGAGCGCCATTTATTCCATCCGTTTGGCAAATCCTTTTTGCGGTCATTGCCATTGCAGGGGCAGTTTTCATGGCGTTGATGCGTCGAAGTTCCATCAATCGTTGGAAATAAACCGTAGGGGCGGACCGACGTGTCCGCCCTTTTATTATGCCAACCACCGATTTCAACTTCTGCCCGCGTTGTGGAATGGCGCTGACTCACAAGGAACTTTACGGGGCAATGCGGGCGGTTTGCCCAACGTGTCAGTGGATTCATTTTGTTGACCCGAAGGTTGCCTCGGCGGTGCTCCTGACGCAGAATGATCGAGTGCTTCTGGTGCGCCGCGCCGGTGAGCCCTTTCGCGGCTTGTGGACCCTGCCCGCGGGATTCGTTAATGGGGGCGAGGACCCTGCTGAGGCGGCGGAACGCGAATGTTTCGAAGAGACAGGCTTGAGCGTGCGCGTGACGCGAGTGTACGAGATCGTCCCAGGTCGTGAGCATCCGCGCGGCGCGGATTTTGTGATCGTGTATCTTGCCGAAGTCTTCAGTGGTGATATGAAAGCGGGCGACGACGCGGATGCGGTCGAATGGTTTGATAAAAGCAAACTGCCACAACTTGCTTTTCGCGCTACGGAAAAGGTGCTACAATCTTTTTATGCTTGACGTTCGTCCGTCGCCGATTGCTGGAACGTGGTATGAGGGGAATGCGAAAACGCTGGCTCGCGCTGTGGATGAATATTTGAATGGCGCGCAATTGCCTGCGTTAGATGGGGAAGTGGTTGGGATCATTGCGCCGCACGCGGGGCATCGCTATTCGGGCGATGTGGCGGGATATGCGTTTGCGACGGTTCGCGGATTGCACCCCGACCTGGTCGCTGTGATTTCCCCGTTTCATAATCTGGCGAATTATCCTTTACTCACCACTGCCCACGAAGCGTACGGGACTCCGCTTGGAAACATCGAAGTGGACAAGTCTGCGCTTGCTGAATTATCTTCCCAGCTCGATATTCCCATCACGCCCATAGTCGCAGACAAGGAACACTCGCTTGAGATCGAACTTCCCTTTTTGCAACGTGCGTTGATCGGTAGGGGCGACTCGGCGAGTCGCCCCTACAAATTATTGCCCGTCATGATCCGCGCGCAGGAAGTGGATGTGGCGAAGAGGTTGGGTCTTGCGCTGGCGAACGTCCTCAAAGATAAAAAATCTTTGCTGATTGCCTCCACTGACCTTTCCCACTTCTACGATCAGACCACCGCGAAAATGCTCGATGCCGAAATGCTCAAACGATTCGAGTCGTTCGACCCCGAATCCATCTTTGAAGCGGAACACACGGGCAAAGCCTTCGCCTGCGGATACGCCGCCGTCGCCGCGGTGCTGTGGGCTTCGCGCGAATTGGGTGCGAACAAGGTGCAAATTTTGCATCACGCCACCTCAGGTGATGTGACGGGGGATTTATCGTCCGTTGTGGGATACGGGGCAGGGGTGGTGTTGAAAGGGTGATAATTTCCCTGCTTAAGCCTTTCACGATACAATCTACGTAATGATCCCCTTTGTTCAAATCGTTGTCAACATGCCAGCCGTGTCTGGCGTATTTGATTACGCCATTCCTGAATCCCTCGCAGGGAAATTGGGAGTGGGACATCTCGTCATCGTCCCGTTTGGGAAGCAGACCGTGCAGGGCGTGGTGTTCCGCTTCATTGACCAGGCGTCGGTGCGCGATGTCAAAGAAATCATCGAACTTGTTGACCCTGAACTAGTGCTCACGCAGGCGCAAATCGCGTTAGCGGAAGCGATGGCAGAGTCCACGCTTGCGCCGCTGGCGGCAGTGGTAGGTTTGTTTTTGCCGGTGGGGTTGAGTCAACAAGTGGATACGATGTTCGAGCTTAGAGAGCAGAGAATAGAGGGTAGGGAAGCGGTGACTGATGGTAATACGATTAGTCCAAATACACAAAGGCTGACGATTGAATCTCGAATTTTGAATTTGTTGCGAACTCGCGGCGCGTTACGCGGACGGCAAATAGACACGCACTTCGCCAAAGTGGATTGGCGCAAGACGGCAGGTTATCTCGTGAGAAAGGGTGTGCTTTCGTCGCGATCTGTTTTGCCGCCGCCGAGGGTGAGATCGAAATATATTCGAGTTGTGCAACTCGCGGTCACGCCCGAAGAGGCGGAAAGCGAAATGCCAAATCTGGGCACGAAGCAAACGCTGGCGCGCAGGCAGTCCGCGTTGCGGTTTTTGATCCAGCAACCCGACGCGATCAACGTCTCGTGGGTGTATGCCGAAACCGGGTGCAATCTCACAGACTTGCAGGAACTCGAAGAGCGCGGGTTGATCCGCTTGTTTGAAAGTGAGATATTTCGTGATCCGCTTGAGAAAACCAGTAAACATGTAGACAGGTATACAAGTAAGGATGTGGTTGAACTCACGTCTGAGCAAATTGTCGCTTTGAAAGAAATCACCAACGCGATTTTGTCATCAGACACTCGCGTCCCTTTCCTGCTTCAAGGTGTTACGGGTTCAGGAAAAACAGAAATCTATCTGCGCGCAACGGAAGAAATCATCAGGCGCGGTAGAGGGGCGATCATCCTCGTCCCGGAAATTGCGCTCACGCCCCAAACGGTTCGTCGCTTTTTGAGTCGCTTCCCCGGGCAGGTCGGTCTCGTCCACTCGAAACTTTCGGAAGGCGAGCGATACGATACCTGGCGGCGTGCGCGTTCGGGAAAACTCAAAGTCGTGATCGGCGCGCGCAGTGCGTTGTTCTCGCCTCTGTCAAACATCGGCCTCATCGTTGCGGATGAATGTCACGACTCGTCGTACTATCAATCTGAGCCGCCGTTCTATCACGCCGTCAACGCGGCGAAAATGTATGCGCGACTCGCGGGGGCGATCTGTGTTTTAGGGTCGGCTACTCCGACAATTGAACAGCGTCATCAAGCAGAGACGAAGCAAATTCAAAAACTGGATTTGCCGCGCCGCATCGTCCAGCCGGAGATGCCTCCCGTCCACATCGTGGATATGCGGGATGAACTCAAGGCGGGTCAGCGTGGGATCTTTAGCCGGCTTCTGCTCAACGAGCTTGAGTCCACGCTGAAGCGCGGTGAGCAGGCGATCCTCTTCCTCAACCGGCGCGGCACCGCAACGTATATCTTTTGCCGCGATTGCGGGCATGTCTTAAGATGCCCGAACTGCGAAATGCCGCTGACACTTCATATAGAGGATAAGGAGAGATTGCTCTGTCACCAATGCGGATACGAGCGCGGCAAGCCGAAGAGTTGTCCGCAATGCGGAGGGAAGCAGATTCGAGAGTATGGATTGGGCAGTGAAAAAGTGGAAGCGGAAGTGAACGCCTTATTCCCGAAAGCGCGGACCTTGCGCTGGGACTGGGATACCACGCGGCAAAAAGATGCGCACGAGATGATCCTGACTCATTTCTCGAATCATCAAGCCGATGTGTTGATCGGCACACAAATGCTTGCCAAAGGACTTGACCTTCCGCTTGTGACGCTAGTCGGTATTGTGCTTGCAGACGTTGGTTTGCATTTACCCGATCCGTTTGCAGGGGAACGCGTATTTCAGGTGTTGACTCAGGTGGCAGGGCGCGCAGGTCGCAGCGAACGCGGTGGGAAGGTGGTTCTGCAAACCTTCGACCCTGAACATCAAGTGATACAGTCTGCCGCAAAGCATGACGTCAACGGCTTTTATGAATATGAACTGAGACAACGCAAGCGGCTGGGCTTTCCGCCGTTCACGCGTCTGCTCAGACTCGAAGTTCGAAATCAGGATCAGGCGTCGGCTGAGAAAGAGGCGGCGCGCGTCGCGGAGAAGTTGTCAGTCATCAGTCATCTCTCTTCGGCAGTGATCGGTCCCGTGCCGTGTTTCTTTTCCAAAGTGGCGGGGTTTTATAGATGGCAGATTGTTTTGCGCGGGTCGAATCCGCAAGAATTATTGCGAGCTTTCAAACTGGATGGCTGGCGCGTGGAAGTTGACCCGATCAGTTTGCTATAATCAACTTATTCTGTCATTGCGAGGAGAGCCGAAGGGTCGACGCCTGTCCTGAGCCTGTCGAAGGGAAGCAATCTCCAACATGGTGACGGGGATTGCTTCGACCCTTCGGGTCTCGCAATGACGACATTCAAGGAGAATACAAATGCAAAGTTTTTCACGCGGCTGGTCGTTTTTGCAACAAGCATGGGGCATGGCTTTCAAAGATAAGGACCTGCTCAAGCCGTCCGTTTACTCGCTGATCGTTGGGAGCATCGTTTCAGTGATCGGCGCGATCCCGATCATCATTGCGGCCATCTTTATCGGCGACTCAGGCACGATTGGACAGATCGTCATCGGCGGGATGGGAGTGATCCTGGTCTTTGTGCAGTTCGTCGTCACGTATGTTTTTTCAGCGATGACGGTGTATTTGATCTTTGGCTATCTCGCGGAAGGCGACGGGCGTATGGATAAGGCGTGGGAGGTTGTGCGCCGCGACTTTCTGGATATTCTCACTCTTGCCGCGGCTTCTGCCCTCGTCAACACGCTGAGGAGCATGGCAAATCGTAATCGCGGACGCGGAGGAATCGGCGCGGGCGTAGCACGAGCGGCAACTGGATTACTCCAGGCGTTATGGACGGAGGCATCGTATCTCGTTCTGCCCGCGATGGTGATTGATGATTTGAACCTGAAGGACGGCATGGCGCGTATTTTGAAGATCACCAAAGATAATCTATTACTTATCGGCATCAGCACGGTGGGCGTGCGTTGGGTGACGGGGCTTATCGGCTTTGTACTTGGCGTGATCGGGATTGTGTTGGGCGCCGGTCTTTTTTATCTGGTCACTGCCATTCTCGGTTTTGAAACTCTTGGGCTTGTCGTTGGCATTGGCTTGGCAGTTGTCGTCGCTTCTTTGTTTTTCATGGTGGCAAGCGTCATCAGTTCCTATACTGCTACTGCCTATCACACGTGTTTGTATATCTGGGCGCGCGAAGTGGAAAAAGCGCAGGTGCAGGGAAGTTCTGCCCGCGTCACTGCGCCCGCTCCGCTTGCCGCAGTTTTAAGATAACGCGTGGGGCGGGAGCCATCCCGCCTTACGAAAAAACCATGCAACCCGAACCCCGCCGCGAAATGATCACATGGGATGAAGTGGATCGCCTCATTGACCACCTCCTCCCTCAATTCCGCCGCGAATTTACCGCGATGGTCATCGTGACGCGCGGCGGCATCGTCCCTGCGGGGATGCTGGCTGAGGCAATGGACATCACGCACATCCTCACGGCCGCGGTTGATTTCCCCGCGCAACTCGCAAAAGAGAAATCAATTATGGCATGGCCTGATTTTATTCAGTTCCCTGCCGATGATAAATTGCGAGCACGCCCAACCCTCATCGTGGACGACATCTGGGGCTCGGGTCGAACGATCACTGCGGTGAAGAATCGAGTCTCTGCCGCGGGAGGCTTTCCTGAAACGTGCGTCCTGCATTTCAACCCGTATCGAAATTTATTCGGAAGCAACCGTCCTGACTACTATGCCGCCGTCACGGATGCGTTCATCGTTTATCCGTGGGAGATAGACAGGGGTACTGACCAGGTTTTGCTTGGTGAGGTATAAAAAATGACAGACGACTCGCAAGAGTCGCCTGTCCGCTTCGTTTCGACTATGCTCAACGCAAGCCTTCTCAGCCGATAACTGTTTCCGGTTAAGGAAGTTTCTCAAACCCTGCAATGCTGACGTACAACTCATCGTCAATAGCTTCTTTGATGTAGTCAATGCTGGCTTCTGTGGGATAACCATATGTGGGGTCGTATTTCACAATGACTTCACCGGCATCCGCGCTAGCAGTAACGCTTTCGAGTTCTGTGAAGAGTCGGTCAATTGTTGCCAATTCGACAAAATATTGATAGTTTGGATCATCCGCCGAAACAGCAATTCCTGTTGCGTCTATCACTGAAACGACTTCCCCGTCTTTCACTTCAACCGTCAAAGGCAGCTGGTCGCGGAAGGCGCAAAAGCAGCTCAAGTTTAACTCAATGCGGTAGTGGGAAATGCCAGCATCCTGCCATTTTTGCTGGTTGCGCGAGAGTTCACTTCCTCCAGCGGAACACGCGGCGAGAATAAATACGAGCAAGATAAGAATTAACTTTTTCATTTTTTCTCCTTTTGCAAGGTAGACGACAATGTATGGAGGAAAGTTCCCGAATCAGAATCGTTTCAATGCTCGTGCCCTTCGCCTGACTGCTGCACGGGAACATGGACGGTACTATCTTCGTTATTCTTGAAATGCAAGGTGATCTTGATGCTGTCTCCTATGTTGATCTCCCGTTTGAGACCGACCAGCATAATGTGTAATCCGCCAGGCGAAAACTCCACTTCTGCCGACGCCTCCAGCGGAACGGAAGATAACATCCGCATCTGCATTACATCGTTTGTCATGGTACTTTCGTGGATTTCGACCGCCTGCGCGATTTCCGCAGAAACACCGATCAGCTCATCCTCAACCGCGGAATAATTGTGAAGGACAAAATAGACTGCTCCATTTTCGCCTTGCGCCGTTTGCCGCATCCACGCGTTGCGGATTTCAATTCCTTCTTTCGCGGTGCATGAACTTAATAACAAGGAACCCGTCAGAACAACTAAGATTACTATTTTCATTTTCACAATCGAGTATACACGCGTCCTTTCCATGTGACTCCTTGGCGTGAGATCACCTTCCAAGCGGATGCGAACATCATTGCGCCGAACACCGCCGCGCCGAGAGAAACGGTCAACGCGTACCATGGGGAAATTCCCATTTTCAATACGGATTTTGCGCGTACCCATAATAAAAACGACCATAATACAAAGGATTCGACAACAACTGCTACTGCCATCCATGCCCCGCTTTGCAGATACCAAAAAATTCCAAGCGGGAGCCAGAGCGGAAGAAAGAACGCGGCTAACATTGCGAGCGCCGCGCCGAACACACCAAGAGCCATCAAAGCGGGTTGCTCGCGCAAACCAAGATAAATATTCTTTGTCCAGCCTTCCCACATCTCGGGCAGAGACGTGTACATGCGTGTGCGTGCGATCCTGATCCCATCTGCAACGATCAGGCGATAACCGTTCCACTTCACCTGTTCTGCAATGGCTTTATCTTCCACGATACTATCTTTGACGCTCTCATGTCCGCCAATTGCATCGTAGACCGAACGTTTGATCAGGATGAACTGTCCATTGGCAATGGCGTCCTTTCGCTTCGGGTCGTTGACCTTGTGCGGGGAGAACCCGACAGAGAGGGCGGTCAACACCAGCGGCATCACAACTCTTTCCCAGAATGAACCTGTCACCTGGAATGTCATGATCGTGAATAGGTCGGCGTTGGTTTCAATGGCTTTGGCATAACACGAAGAGAGCGCCTCGCGCGTGACGAAAGTATCTGCGTCCAAGAAGCACAGCCACTCGCCACGCGAAGCGGCTGAGGCTTGGCGCAAGGCGTGGGGTTTGCCTGTCCAGTCTGGGGGTAGGTCCGATCCGTTGATTGGGCGCAGACGGGAGTCGCAGGACGCGATGTCCGCTAAAATTAACGGAGTCGAGTCTGTCGAGCGGTCATCCAAAACGATGACTTCAAAATTGGGATAGTCCTGCACAAGCATGGATTCGACGCAAGCGCGGATGTTTCGTTCTTCATTGCGCGCAGGGATGCAGACCGAGATCAGCGGCGCATGCGGAGGGGGAGGGGTCGGCTTGACGATGATGTCGAGATGATCTTGGTTATGAAGCCAGTAAATGATAAGGATACCGCCGATAAAAAACGCGGTTGAGAGGATGAAATAGATCATCGGCTAGAGAACTCGAAGGGTTGAACCCCGCTCGGTCTTTTCAACTTCGATGCGTGTGGGGAAGGCGTCCTTGAGTTCATCGAGGTGGGTGATGACGAGAATTTTTGCAAAGTCATTTTTCACGAGATTGATCGCCTCTATGAGTCGTTGTCGTCCCTGCACATCCTGCGAGCCGAAACCTTCGTCAATGACCAGAGTCTGCAGGCGCGCACCTTTTCTCTGCGCAAGAATTTCAGAGAGCGCGAGCCGAATCGCAAAGTTGACGCGGAAGGCTTCGCCGCCCGAATACATTTCGTAGTTTCGCAACCCAGCCGCGTCGCTGATTTGAATATCGAGCGTCTCCTTCAGGTCGTCGCGTTTTTTGTCTTTGAATCCGGTCTGTGTCGCGAAGCGAATGGACATTTGTCCATCGGATAAACGGTCGAGTAACTCGTTTGCCTTTTCCTCGATCTGCGGGAGCGCCTGCTCGATCAACAAAGCCGGGACACCGTCCTTGCCGAAAGCTCGTTCCAGGGTTTTGTGCTGCGCAATTTGTTTTTGCAGTTCTTCGAATTCCTTTTCAAACTCCGCTTTGCGGACGCGCTGGGTTTTGAGAATATCCACGCGTTGTTGCGCGCCGCCGAGTTCACTGCGCGTCTTGTTTTCCTCTTCACGCAATTTGAATAGCTCGCGCTCAGCCTCATCGAGATTAGGCGCTTGTGCCTCCGCATTTGCCAGCGCTACAGCGGCGGAATCATACTGCTCCTGTTGTTCTTCGATCTCTTCCTTCTTCCTGCCTCTTTCCTCTTCCAAGTTCTTGATCTCATCTTCGATCTGCCTGCTTACTTCTTTTGCTGATTTTAGATTACTATATTCTTCATCCGCGCTTCGCTGTTCACTTTCCTTTTCACGCGCTTCGTCGTGCGCGGACGCGGCGTAGCCGAGTCTCGCAAGTTCCTTGTTCAGTTTGGCAAGTTGCCTTTGTTCGTCCACCGCATACTTGCCCCTCTCCAAATTCTTTTCCACTTCTTTCAAACGTTTTCTGCCAGCGGATTCCCAATCCTTCGCCAGCGATTGTAAAGTCTCAAGCCGCTCAGTGAATTGGGATATTTCGCTGATATAGCGAATGCGATCGTTTTCAGCAGAGGACAGATTAGAGACTAGGGATTCGAGAGTAGTGATCTGGTTGTTCAAATCAGAAGATTCTTTCTGGTTGGCGCGGTACAAATCACCCTTTTGTTTGCCATCCTCTTCTAACTGCTTGAGTGTGGACTTGCGGTGTTTCTCGCTCAACTCCTGCCCGCATAATGGGCATGTTGCGCCAACCGCCGATTTGAGCGATTCGATCCGTTCCTTGAGTTGATTCATGTCAACTTTAAGGACATCGTTTTCCACTTTCAACTCGGCCTGTCTTTCGCGCCCTGCGTTTCTCTCGATTTCGAGTTGAGCGCGTTTTGTCATTTTGGTTTCGGCGTCTTTCAATAATTTTTCTGCGCGCTCAATTTCTTTTTGCAGATTGCCTATGGCTGATTGCTGATCGTTGACCGCTTCTTCCTCAACCACCAACGAACGCTTCTCTTCCTCCAGTTTCACTTTCTCCACCGCGATCTTTTCCAGCAAGGGCGCGCGCTCTCTTTCGTGTTCGTGAAATTCGGAGGCAGTCTTGTCCCACTCTTCCAGCTTTTTGCGCGTTTTCTGCCAGGCTTTGTACGCAGACTCGATCTCCTTCGCGCGGTCTACGAGATCGGCATACGAGTCGCGGTCGGCGCCTTTGGCGGCGAGACGAGCCTCAAGCGCGGAAAGAGCCGTGCTTGCGCGTTCGAGTCCCGTGAGGAGCGTCGCGGTCATCTTGTGCTGCTCATTCAGCAGTGCCGCATTCTTCCTGATAGTTTCCAGGATGGATTGCTGCGCCTCGCGCGCCGCCGACAGCTGATCCAGCGACGATTGAAGTTCGCCCAGCCGAATTTTTCTCGCGTCCTCCTCGGCGAGTTCCGCATCAATTTCCGTCACACGTCCATCAATCTCATCCACGCGGCTTTCAATGGATTTTCTCTTCTCGGCTGTTCGATTTTTATATTCCTCCCATACTTCAAGCCCGAGAATATTGCTCAGCACTTCCTTGCGCCTCGTTGCGTTTTGTTGCGTGAATTGATCTGCCCTGCCCTGCAAGAAGAAGGATGCGTTGACAAAGGTTTCATAATCCAACCGCAGAGTCTGTTCGATGCGGGCCTGTGTGTCGCGTGTGGTTTTTTCTGTCAGCGGCTTCCAGGTCCCCTCTCCCTGTGGGAGAGGGCTAGGGTGAGGGTGAAGAACCTGAAATTCCAACATTGTGCTTTTGTTGCGCGGCAGGGAACGTTGCACGCGATAAATGTTTTCTTCGTGTTTAAAGGTGAGCGACACTTCGGCGGCTTTTACATCCGCTTGTAAGTTGATCACATCATTGCTTTTGCCCCGCGCTTCTCCGAACAGAGTCCACGTAATAGCATCGAGCAGGGACGATTTGCCTGCGCCGTTGTTCCCGGAAATGCACGCAAGTTCGAACGCGTTGAAATCAAGTTCAACGGGGTCGCGATACGAAAGAAAGCCTGCAATGCGTAGATGAATGGGAATCATTGTTTGCGAGGATGTTGCCACAGAGTACACTGAGATTTTGAGTTTTGTCTCGAATGGCTCTGCTCTCCAAGGCGAAGTCTGCAATCTGCCTTGTGATGATGGATTATAATCGAACCACCATGCTTGAAGCCTCAGACGCTGTTGCGCGCCGCCGACTCACGTTGATTATCATCACACTTGCAACTCTCCCTTGCTATTGCATCGGATGGCTTGCATTGGCGCTCGCCCCTGATTCGAATCCCATCACACCGACTCCGACAGTCACTTCCATAGCTGTACCAACGGAGACTGGCACGCTTCAAATCCCAGCCCCCAGCCTGACCCCGTTGATTATCACGGGCACCATCACGAATACACCAACCTCCTCACCGACACCAACCTCCACCGCGACAAACACCGTGTCCCCAACTTCTTTCCAGCCTATTACAAACACCCCAAGCCCAACTCTGACGCCCTCGCGCACGCCCACCATCACGCCGTCCCCTACGTTCACATCCACTTTTATTCCAACGGCCATTTATACATTCACGCCGTCCATCACACCTCCGCCATCCTCCACCGTGGGTGCGCCGACCAATACATCCACGCCTTCACTGACTCCTTTCCCGTAACATGACGGACATCCTTCCCTTTTTGAAATCATTGATCTCTGTTTCAGGAGTCTCAGGCTATGAGACTCCTGTTGCGAAACTGATCGAAGAAAAGTGGCGTCCGCTTGTGGATGAGGTCAGCATCAGCCGCGTGGGTTCGCTGCATGGACTCAAGAAAGGCTCAGCGAAAAGTAAACGCCCCTCCGTGATGATCGCCACGCACATGGACGCGATTGGTATGATGGTCTCGAAGGTTTCGGATGGATTTTTACACATCGCCAAAGTTGGCGGGATTGATGTGCGCGTCCTCCCTGGCGCGATGGTGACAGTCCACGCAAGCAGTGGGGAGGAGTTGCCGGCGGTAATTGCCATGCCCTCGGCAAATTTATTGCCCGAATCTGTTGGCGATGGAGTTACGGAGATCGGCTATTTACTGGTCGATACCGGACTAACCCCGCGTGAAGTGGAGAGGAAAGTTCGTGTGGGTGACCTGGTTTCGTTTGCAAACGAGCCGCTTGAACTGGCAGGAGATGTAATCTCGGGACATACGATTGATAACCGTGCCTCCGTCGCCGCGCTGACTGTTTGTTTGGAGGAATTGCAGACCAAATCCCATATTTGGGATATATGGGCAGTGGCGACGGTGCAGGAAGAGACAAGTTATTTGGGCGGGTATAGTTCCGCATTCACAATCCGCCCGGATATTGCAATTGCAGTGGATGGGACTTTTGCCAAAGGACCCGGCGTGAACGGCTGGCAGTCTCACCCGATGGGAAAGGGAGTTGGCTTGTGTATGGGTCCGAATATGCACCCGTTTTTGCACAAAAAATTGATAGAACTGGCAGAGAGACTCGAAATCCCCTGGTTTCTGGATGTCACTGCCGATCATTCTGGAACGGATGCGTACCCGATGCAGGTGACAGCCGAAGGGATCCCAACTGCGCTGGTCGAATTCCCAATTCGGTACATGCACACGCCAGTTGAGTCGGTTGCAGTCAAAGACATTCAACGCGCAGGACGTTTGCTTGCCGAGTTCATTGCTTCACTTGAAGTCGATTTTGTAGACACCATCAAGTGGGATGACTAATCTCCAATTTGGTCTCGGTACGCCCTTCGACAAACGCTCAAGGCTGCTCGACCACCACTAATCTCCAATTCTCCAATCTCTGATCTTAATGCCAACCTTCGGAACCTCTCAACTCAAACTGCTCGAAAAACTTTGCAATGCTATTGCAGTGTCAGGTGATGAGGGAGAAGTGCGGAAAATCGTACTCGAAGAGATTAAGGACCACGCCGATGACGTTCGGGTGGACGCAATTGGTAATGTATTGGCGACCAGGCTCGGGCGTGGGAGGAAGCGGACGCGTGTCATGTTGGACGCTCACATGGATGAAGTCGGCTTTCTGATTGTTGTAGATGAAGGCGAAGGAATCTATCGCTTTGAAACAGTCGGCGGGATTGACGTTCGGCATCTTGTTGGCAAGCAAGTTTACGTTGGCAAAGACCGCACGCCTGGTGTGATTGGCGGCAAGCCGATCCATTTGATGGATGCGAGTGAACGCACGCGAAAAGTTCCGCTGGATGGGCTTCGCATTGATCTGGGTCTCACGGGGAAGGCGAAGGTGGGGGACCGCGCGGGCTTTGCCACAAAGTTTCGCCGCGTGGGTCCTTCGATCATGTCGAAGTCCATTGATGACCGCATCGGCGTTGCAACTGTGATCGAGTTATTGAAGCACGCGCCATCGAATATTGATTTGTGCGCGGCCTTCACGGTGCAGGAGGAGATCGGCTTGCGCGGAGCGAAAGTGGCAGCGCAATTTTTCGATCCCGACCTCGCGATTGCGATTGACTCAACGCCCGCAAATGACCTGCCTGATTTTGACGGCGGCGAAAATGTGATGTACAACACAAAACTTGGATTCGGCCCTGCAATCTATCTTGCAGACGGCTCGACTCTCCACGACCCGCGGCTTGTTCGCTTTCTACAGACGGTCGGCGAGGCTGAATCGATTCCGCATCAGCTCCGCCAACCCGGCGGAGGCGGCACGGACTCTGGCGCGATCCAACGCTCACTAGCGGGTATTCCAACCGTATCGGTTTCTGTGCCGCATCGTTACACCCATTCGCCCATCAGCATCGCGCGCGTGGAGGATTGGAAGAACACAATAAACTTGTTGCACACCGCGTTGAAAAAGATCACACCTCAACTCATTGCAAAGCGGTAATGCCTTGTCTACTTGTTTCCCTGTATACTCTTCGATAGATAACCCATGAATGGATTAATTGCTCTTGTCGGCTCCGGTGAATATCTCCCTGTAATGGACGATATTGACCGTTACCTGCTTGCCAGCGTCAACTCGAAGACACCGCGCGTCGTGTGCCTGCCCACCGCGGCAGGGCAGGAAAGCGACGAAAGTATCAGTCGCTGGTCGAGCATGGGAGTGGGACATTTCCAAAAATTGGGCGCGGACGTACAGTCGCTCCGCATCATTGACAAAGAGTCTGCGAACGACGCGCAATTTGAAGCGGCGTTGGAAAACGCCGATTTCATCTACTTTTCCGGTGGTGATCCCATGTATCTGTACAAAACCATGAACGGCTCACGTGCATGGACCGCCATGCAAAAAGCCTGGGGCAGAGGCGCAGTCTATGGCGGTTGCTCGGCAGGCGCGATGATTCTCTCCGAACGCATTCCGAGTTTTCGTCTCGCGCAAACCGTCGAAGGGTTTGGAATTATCCCCGCTACTTTTCTTCTCCCGCATTTTGACGCATTCCCGGTCATGGTCAAACCGCTTACTTTTGCGCTGAAAGCCCAACTCAAAAAAGGCGAGCGCATGATCGGCGTGGATGAAAACACCGCGCTGGTCGGCAAACTTGGCGGTGAATGGAAAGTGATGGGGCAGAGCAAAGTGCATGTATTTACACGCGAAGGAAACAAAACATACGAAGCGGGTCAAACCCTATTGCTATCCTAATTCTCCAATCCCCAATTCTCCATTAAGAAGTACCCATGTACCCACTGCCATCCACTGCCTCAAGGACAACGCCCCTCCCATGAAACAACTCCTAAAAACCCTCACCGAGACCTTCGGACCCTCCGGCTACGAAGAGAACGTCCGTAAACTTGTGCGTGCGGAAGTCAAATCGCTTGCGGATGAAGTCAAAGTGGACGCGCTGGGCAATCTTATTGCGCGAAAGCGACCGGGTAAATACACAAAAGATACAAAGAAAATCATGATCGCCGCGCATATGGACGAGATCGGACTCATTGTCAGCCACGTGGACGAGAACGGCTTTGTGCGCTTTTCATCCATTGGCGGTGTATTCGGCAGGTATGTGCTTGGCGGACGCGTCCGCTTTTTGAACGGCGTGCAGGGTGTCATAGGGTATGACCGCCTGGAGAAAGTGAATGACGTGCCATCGTTTGAAAAAATTTATGTTGATGTCGGCGCGACCAGCAAAAAAGATTGCCCTGTGAAAATTGGCGATGTTGGCGCGTTTGATCGTCCGTTTGCCGAGTTGGGCAATCGTCTTGTTGCAAAATCCATGGATGATCGCGTTGGCGTATTGGTTGCAATCGAAACGTTGCGTGCGTTAAAGTCCACGCCGCACGATGTGTATTTTGTGTTTACTACGCAAGAAGAAGTTGGGGTTCGCGGCGCAGGTACCTCTGCGTTTGTCATTGACCCAGATCTCGGGATCGCGATTGATGTCACTCCCACTGGCGATACGCCCAATGCTTTCAAAATGGAGATGGCGCTCGGCAAAGGTCCCTGCGTAAAAATTCAGGATGTCGGCGCGATTTCCGATCCCCGCATTGTGCAATGGATGATTCGCACGGCGGAGAAAAATAAAATCCCCTACCAACGCGAAGTATTGCTTGTTGGCGGCACCGATGCGCGCGCCATCCAACTCACTCGCGCGGGCGTTCCTGCCGGTTGCCTCTCGATCCCTGTTCGATATGTTCACTCGCCCTCCGAAATGGTGGATTACACAGACGTGCAGAACTCCATCAAATTATTGACTGCGCTTCTGCGCGCGCCGATTGATTTGGAATAATGCATCGTCATTTACTGCTTGCAAATTACGGCTTACTTCTATTACTTGCGGGATGCTCGTCCCTCGCGCCGCTTCTCTCCTCGCCAACGCCTGATCCCGTTCTACAAGCCACATCCACCCCTCAACTTGTTCCCACACAAAGCGCGCCGGTATCTTCGGAGGCGCGAATTCTACGCGTGTGGTTGCCTTCGCAATTTGATCCCGACGGCGATACTCCATCTGCAAACCTGCTCAGACAAAGACTCGCCGAATTTGAATCTGAACATGCAGGCATCGAAATCGAAGTCCGCATCAAAGCCGAAGACGGGGACTCCGGCCCGCTGAATTCCTTGGATGTTACCAGCCTCGCCGCGCCGCGCGTTTTGCCCGACCTCATTGCGTTGTCGCGTCCCGATCTTGAATCCGCCGCGCTTAAAGGACTCTTGCACCCCATCAAAGAGCTGACCTCTGCGTTGGATGACCCGAACTGGTACGCATACGCTCGTGAGTTGAGTCGAGTCCAAAATGTTGAGTATGGCTTGCCATTTGCAGGCGATGCCTTGGTTATGATCCATCGTCCCGAAGTTGACGTGAGCAGTTGGGATGCTATCCTTACAAAAGAAGAACATCTTTCTTTTTTCGCAAATGATCCACAGGGATCAGTAGGTTTGTCCTTCTATATTTCTGCTGGTGGGAAGATCCTCGATGAACAGGGATTGCCCGCTCTTGAAGAGGAATATCTTTTCCGCGCGCTAACTGTGATTGAATTGGGAGCCCAGGCTGATGTGTTTTCCTCATCCCTATTGAATATTGAAACCAATGGTCAGACATTGCAGGCGTATCGCGATGGTCGCACAAATATAGCATTCACCTGGGCAGCGAATTATCGCGGCGCTGAAGATGGAATCATTCAACCTGTCCTTGGCTTGAACACACCTCACACTTTCGCCACTGGCTGGACTTGGGCACTGGCAGGCTCAGACATTGAAAATCAACAAGTGGCGATGGAACTCGCTGAATTTTTAGTTGCTGAAGAATTTCTCGACAACTGGACGCGTGAAACTGGCTATCTCCCCACGCGAATTTCTCAAGATGCAGGCGTGAACGCCATTCTTGAATCAGCGCAAGCGATTCCCTCAAATGATGTGCTGGCGGTTTTGGGTCCACTCATGCAAGAGGCGCTGACTCGCGTCTTGAACGGCGAACAAGCTGAAGTCGTAGCGAGAAGCGTGATCGAAAAATTGAAATGATGTTCGGGAGGATAAAATGTCCGATTGGAAACGAACGAGCAAGGAAGTCCCATTTGAATATTTGAGACCAGAGATGGTTGTTGAAATTAGCAAACATATCGAGCAATATAACCTTGGCTCGATCCTGTCGGATGTGTTGTTGTGCGTTCAGACAGATTCTGAAAAGGTCAAGAAAGGTTTGTTTGGTGGGGGAGAAATTTATTACACCGGAGCCGTCGTGACGTCGCGCTGGCTGGTGTGGGTGACGAGCGGGGCGAAAACTCAAACAGCCGTTTTATCTGCACAATTGAGCGACATTACCGTGCAGGATTATGCTCGATCTCACTTTGCAAAATTGATCCCTGATTCGGGAATCAACGTGAGTGGAAAATTTACAGACACTTCAGAAAATGGCGCCGCCTTCATTGGTCTGGATGAAAGCAGTACAGCAAATAAATTCAAAGAGATTGTTATCAAAGCCGCACAGGAGGCTAAGAAGTAATAAAATTTATTCACCGTCCCGCAGGTTTGATCGATTCAATCAGGACTTTCGAGAAAACCTGCGGGAGGTCCTTATATCCAAGCCCATAACATCCAGGAGCCTGCGATTAATACTCCAATGCCAAACCTTGCGGCGAATGACCAACCCCAACCGACCATATACGCTTTGGTCGATTCAATGGCAGCGGTTCGGTCTCGCAATCGCCGATATTCCGCGCCGAATAAACCGACAGGCGCGGCGACCAAGCCAACAAGGGGCGTGAGGAACAGGCTGGCAATGATGCTTGCGGCAAATGCGAAGAGGATCGAACTCCACGGAATGAACTTATCGCGCATCTTGCGCGCGATGATGATGTTATCCACGACATTGCCGATGATCATCAGGATAGTGATGAGCGCGAACAGAACCCAATCCCAAAAGGTCATCCTGCCCGCCGCGCTTTGCAGGAGTGCGTAGACCAGTGTCCCCAGCCACATGATTACCAGCCCGGGGAAGATGGGCACGATCAAGCCAATCAGACCCACGAGCAAAACAAAGAGGGTAAGTACGTCAACCAAAACGATCCAGGCAGATTGCAAGTTGGAAAGAAATTCAGGGGGTAGCATGTCTCCTCAATTTTACGTCCTCCTGAAGGACATCGTCCCAATGTCCTTCAGGAGGGTGAATGTGTTTATGATGTGATTACATCCACTCCGCCCATCCAGGGGCGAAGTGCTTCGGGGATGATGATCGAACCGTCGGCTTGCTGATTGTTTTCGAGCACAGCGATCAATGTGCGCGGAAGCCCAAGACCCGAGCCGTTTAATGTGTGGACGAAACGAGCCTTGCCTCCATCGGCGGGGCGATACTTTATGTTCGCGCGCCGCGCCTGAAAGTCGCGAACATTCGAGACCGATGAAACTTCCAACCACTCGTTGCATCCCGCCGCCCACACCTCAATATCATACGTGATCGCTGAAGTGAAGCCGATATCGCCGGTGCAAAGTTGTTTCACTCGATAGGTAAAACCCAACGCGGTGCAGGTCGCTTCGGCGTCTTCGCGCATTTTTTCGAGCAGGGTATCCGACTCTTCGGGTTTGGCATACATATACATTTCCACCTTGTCGAACTGGTGCCCGCGTTTGATGCCGCGCACATCGCGACCCGCGCTCATCTTTTCGCGGCGGAAGCATGGCGTGTATCCTGTGTATAGAAAAGGCAGTTGCGCATCATCGAGTATTTCGTCCATGTGCATCCCGGTCAGAGGCACTTCGGCGGTCGGCACAAAATACAAATCCTCTTCGTGGTCTTTGTATAAATTATCTGCAAACTTTGGTAATTGACCCGCGCCAAAGACTGTCTCTGTCCGCACCATGAACGGCAGATATTTTTCGGTATAACCCTGCCGCGCGTGCAGGTCGAGCATGAACGCAATCAAGGCGCGTTGCAAACGCGCGCCCGCGCCGCTTAATACATAAAAGCGCGAACCTGTGATTTTTGTGCCGCGTTCAAAGTCAATCACGCCAAGCGCGGGACCCAGATCCCAATGGGCTTTCGGCTCAAAGTCAAATTCAGGGACTTGCCCAACTGTACGGAGGACGACATTCTCCTCCTCGGATGCGCCTATCGGCGTCCGTTCATCCGGGACGTTGGGCAGGGCGCTGGTCAATGAAGTTAATCCGGCCTCGACGTCTACCACTTCCTTATCGAGCGCGGCGATCTGATCTCCCACATCGCGCATTGCGGCGATTTTCTTCTCGCGTTCCGCCGCGTCTTTTAATTTGCTGATCTCTTTCGAGACAGTGTTGCGTTCAGCCTTTAACTGCTCGACCTCGGTGAGCAGGGCGCGGCGTTTTTCATCCAGATTGAGGATGGCATCCACTGGCGAAGAATCCATCTGGCGATTCTTGAGCGCCGTGCGGATAAGATCAGGCGTTTCGCGGATTAAATTGATATCCAACATGTTGCACCTCCGTGTGCAGGTAAAAGAATACGCCCCAGTCCATGTGCAGGACGAAGGGGCGTTTCGTGGTGCCACCTGCTTTCATTACTACCCCCTCTCCTTTCAGGAGAGGGCCGGGGTGAGGTCATTCACGGCAATAATCTTATAGGTTCGCGATAACGGGCGAAAACCGATTCTCTTACGAAGCGGCGCAAGATGGTATCTTGGGCTACATCCCTGCAAGAATGACTCGGTGAAGTGGATTTCGTTGTCTACCCGACCATCTCGCACTGACCGATGGCTCTCTGAACGGTTAGACAGGTAGTTGTCTTCACGCTGTCTTATTCGATTGATTATACGCCGAGGGTCGCTGTTGTCAATGCTTTTGCGACGACGTTTGTGAAACAGGCTCAGGCTTGGCGCGAAGCGGAACTTCTTCATCCACAAGTGATTGAATTGATGTTAATTTATGGTATATTTTGTTCAGGAGCATTACCATGAATGAACGCATTTTGATCATCGAAGACGACCAGCAGATTTTGAAACTGCTTCAACGCGGACTCGCGTATGAGGGGTACACGGTGGATACCGCGACGGAAGGGCGCATGGGTTTGATCCTTGCCCGTGACCACACACCTGATCTTGTAATTTTGGATTGGATGCTGCCCGGCATGGATGGGCTGGAGGTTTGTCATCGTCTTCGCACGGGCGGTTCGATTCCGATTTTGATGTTGACTGCGAAAGATACCGTCCAGGACCGCATCCAGGGATTGGACGCTGGCGCGGATGATTACATGATCAAGCCGTTTAATTTGGATGAGTTGTTGGCGCGCGTGCGCGCGTTGTTGCGAAGAACCCAACCTGAACGCGTTCCCGTTTTGAAATTTGCCGACCTCACGCTGGATACAGGTTCGCGGCAGGCTTCCCGTGTTAACCGCTCGATATCATTAACCGCGAAAGAATATGAACTGCTTGAATTGTTTTTGCGGCACCCCAAACAAGTGCTGACCCGTGAAGTGATCTTTGATCGTGTGTGGGGATATGATTTTGGCGGCGAGAGCAATGTGTTGGAAGTGTACATTCGTTATTTGCGCCAAAAACTGGAAAGCGATGGGGAGATCCGCCTGATCCATACCGTGCGCGGTGTCGGGTACGTCATGCGCGAAAATCCGTAGATTGGATCTCGATACGCCCTCTAAACCTATTCAGGCTACTTGACCACCAATCAATCGTAAATCCAAAATCGTACATTGAATGTCCCTCCGCCTCCGCCTGACCCTGCTATATGCAACACTGACCGGGGGGATTTTGCTTGTGTTTGCCGCGGCGGTCATTCTTGTTTTCAATGCGCTCCTCCTGAATCAAATTGACAACACACTCGAGAACGCGGCAAACATCATCATCGGCGGAATCAAGGTTGATTCGCTGGGCAAAGTGGACGCCGATCTGTCAACGGTTGATATTAGTTCGGATTTTTACGTGCAAGTGTGGGGACTGGGAAACGAATTGCAATCGGGGTTGAGAACCCTCGAAGGTTTTGCAGATCAACCCTTTGATCGAAGCGCGTTGCTCCTCGATAGGGCTGAATACCGCGAAGTTCGAGCGGGGAACCATCATCTTCGCGTGGTGACCGTGCCGCTCGAAGAGAATGGTCATCGGGTTGCGATATTGCAAATTGCAGTCAGTCTTGATGTAGTGGATACAGCCCGAACGGGACTCACAAATATTCTGGCAGTCATTTGGGTTGTCGCAATCTTATTTTCAGGCAACGCGGCGTGGCTGACCCTGGGGCAAACGCTCAAGCCGTTGAAGGTTATCACGGAAACAGCCGAACAGATCAACCGCGCCGACGATCTCTCCCGTCGTATTCCATACGATGGACCCGATGATGAAATGGGCAGTCTCGTTGGTTCGTTTAATCAAACGCTTGAAAGGCTTGAGACGTTGTTTACTTCGCAACAACGGCTTCTTGCAGATGTCAGCCATGAATTGCGCACACCCCTTACAGTCATCAAAGGCAATGTAGATTTGATGCGCCGCATGAAGCAACTCGATGAAGAGTCGCTGGCCAGCATAGATCAGGAAGCGGGGCGCCTGACGCGTCTCGTCGGCGGATTGTTGTTGTTGGCTCAAGCGGAATCTGGCAAGCTGGTTCTCGTGGAGAAACCTGTCGAGTTGGATTTGCTTCTCACCGAAGTATTTCAGGAAATGAGCGTGCTTGCGGGCAATAAAGTCCGTGTGCGTCTCAATGAAATTGACCAGGTCTATGTGAACGGTGACCGTGACCGGCTCAAGCAGGTGTTCATCAATCTCGTGGCGAATGCAATTCAATACACTCCGCTCGGTGGGGAGGTTTTCCTCAGCCTTGAAAGGATCGGGGAACAGGCGCGCATCATTTGTCGGGACACGGGACCTGGCATCCCCTCCGAGGACCTGCCTCACATCTTCGAGCGTTTCTATCGTGCGGAAAAGTCCCGCACGCGTGGAAAGGCTACTGGTTTCGGGCTGGGGCTTTCCATTGCAAATTGGATTGTGGAGCGGCATGGGGGGAAAATCGAAGTGAAGTCAAAAGATGGACAGGGAACAACGTTTGCAATCTGGCTGCCGTTATTGAAGGGTAATTTGTAATTGGTAATTCGAGATTAGACTTAGGGGAGTCCTAATCTCTGTGCGGCTTGCCTGCAAAGCCCTGCGCCGTATTTTCGATACCACTCATCGAGCATTACACTTGTAGATGATCCATTTTTGGCATCGTAGTATATCGGCGCGCCATACTGGACGTAGCGGTGGGTTTGAGTTGACCATGTCCATTCGCCGCGTGGTATCACGCCGATCCCGCCGTTATAGCCAGCCATCGCAAGGCGCGCGTCGCCGTTCGCGGTTTGCAGTGAACTCGCGAGGTAATTGAGTCCGCGCAGGGCGTTTGTTTCGGGGTCGAATCCGTTTTCGCCGAAGTGAAAATGGAATGGCATCACTTGAAACAATCCCATCGCCCCCGAACGCGAAAGGGCGCGAGGATCACCACAGGATTCGATCTGCATAATGGTGGCAGCCAGGTTCGGGTCCAGAAATGAAGCGTTGGCCCATCGGAGGATGTCCTCCTTCCAGTGTTGGATTTCCCGCGTGAAGATGGGGGAGAGTCCGCTCTGAGAAGTCGGTTGATTGATCGGCAGGGCTGATGTTTGAACAGGTGTATTCAACGCCAGCGCGGTGAGCAGGCACGCGATCAAAATGACCGCGAGTGGAGGCAGGGCATAAAAAGACAAACAGCCGCTCGCATTTTCATGTGCCGCGGCTGTTTGCCAGTCGTTTTGTCTTGTAGAGCGAGCACGGGGCATGGTGGGTTCCTTTTTTGTGTGAGGGACCCGAGCTCGAAATGAGTTCGGTTATTTACTTGTAGGTAATTCGCCCTGAGCGGACACAGACCCTGAGCAAAGTCGAAGGGTTACGCGTCGTACGAACGATCGTTGCTTGGTGCGCTATGAGAAACAGGGTGATAGGTTGGCTCTGGTTTCATGAACGAAGTCTGTTGAACCGGTGGTTTGGGGGCAGGGCGGAATGTATTTTGCGTTTGCACACTCTGCACCGGGCGATTCAAACTGGAAGCAGGGCGAAGGATGGGTTGCTGACTCGCCGCAGGGCGATAGGTTTGCTGTTGCGCGGGGCGCGGGTAGTTGCGATCTGAAGCCGAGCGTTCCGCGGTGGTGAACATGCGGTCGCCAGCCAGCGAGAATGTGCCAATGATAAGCACGCGGATTAGCAAAATCATCGCGGCGACGAAGATGGGGACAACTTTTGTCATCGCCTCGTTGCTGATCACCGTGCCGCCCGATTGGCTGACGTTATTTACGATGGCAACCGAGACTCCCCACCACGTGAGCATCGCGTTGAAAATCGCCGCCAAGAGCCAAGCGCCGAAGAGGTAATACACTTCCTTCGGTTCGTCGGCGCCTTGTTCGGGCGTGAAAATGCGGGCGATGCCGGCAAAGTCAATGCCGCAGAAGGCGATGGCAAGGATGGTCGCCCAGCGGAAGCCTGCAAACGTCAGGTCGCCGAGCACATCTGCCAGAGCAAATTGGGTGGTGCTGTAGTTGAAGATCTCGAAAGCCAGCAATGCGCCGATGATCATCATACCCCACGCCGCGCCACGGTTGAAGCGGCGACCGCGGGTGAGATCACGGAACAGGGCGCGCAATCCATCCCCTGGGTTTCTACGGTAGGTAGTCATCTCGACCTCCTTTGTCGGTTACATGACAACTGGGTCGAGTTTAGAACACTTGTTCTATTTTGTCAAGGTTTGAATAAGAACTCGGAGGTCCGCAAGACCTGCGAGTTCTGTTACTTCCCAAAATATTCCATCATCGGCTTGAAATAAAAGTCTTCCCAGCCTTGCCGATAATCATCCACCTGTCCTTCAGGCATGTTGCTATGGACGAGTGTGATCTTCGTCCCGCTCGCGGCTTCCTCGAAAATGATTTCGACTCTCGAATCAGGTGCATCCTCCGGGAATTCGGTTGTCCGCCAGGCTTGCAGGATGCGTTCGTTCGGCGTGAGTTCAAGCGTCGTGCCGAAAATATATCCATCCCACGCGCTGAATTTTCCGCCCACTTTGCCATCCACTTTTGCGGCGCTTCCCGTCATCGCGGCGTGACCCTTTGTGCTCAACCACGCCTTGTAAATTTCGGATGGCTTTGCAGGGATGATTGCTGTGAGTGTGAATCCGTTTTTCATCTCGACCTCGCTCGATGCAGGCATTTCGACTTGCTCAATGCCGGCATTTATGCCGTTCTTCGTTTTTCACTTGTGCGCCATGCGCGCGCGATCTGCGCCGCCAGCCGCGCGTTGTTCAACAGCAATGACAAATTTGCGCGCATGGATTTTCCTTTGGATAATTCATTGATGCGACCCAGGAGGAACGGAGTGACCTCCTTGCCGTGGATTCCTCTTTCCTTCGCTTCTTTGGATGCCTTCTCTATCCACGGCTCCATGTCGGACTTTGAAATTGCCTCCGCCATCGGGACCGGATTCGTCACGAGAACAGCGCTCTGCAACCCCGCATTCCAATGCGCCTTCGCAAACTGGACAATCTCCTCAGGGGAATCGAGTTGCACGCTGACGTCCAATTCGCTTTCACGCGAGTAGAACGCTGGGAATTCACCTGTGCCGTAGCCAACGACGGGGACTCCCGTGGTTTCAAGATATTCAAGAGTTGCAGACAAATCGAGAATCGCTTTTGCCCCCGCGCACACAACGATCATCGGGATTGTCGCCAACGCCTGTAAATCTGCTGAAATGTCAAAGCTTGATTCGCGATGCACTCCGCCGATTCCACCAGTGGCAAAGACTTTGATATTGGCATGTTTGCACGCGACCATTGTCCCTGCAACGGTTGTGCCGCCGCATGCCTCTTCCGTGATGACAGTTGCGAAATCACGCGGACCCACTTTGTAGAGTTCCTTCTCGTTTGCAAGCCGTTCGAGTTCGCCCTCGCTCAACCCAATGCGGAGTTGCCCATCCAAAAACGCGACTGTGGCTGGAGTCGCTCCCTCATCACGGACGGCGCGTTCCATATCCCGCGCAAGTTGTAAATTCTGCGGGCGCGGCAATCCGTGCGTGATGACGGTCGATTCGAGCGCGACAATGGGCAGGGATAAATTCTTCGCCCGGGTAATTTCTTTGGAATCATTAATGGATTTCATCGTGAGATTCGCTAGCGATTGTCATCTTCCCATCGCCGGATGGCGTTACGAATCAGTTCGAGTTCGCTTGCATTGGGCGTCAATCTGCGTTCATACTCCAACAGTCGTTCTGTCGTTTCAATGTTGCGCGTTTTTAGTAGCAGGTCGTTGAATAGTCTGTATTCTTCCGGCGAGTAAGAGCGAGGCGATTGTGGTTCAGGCATTGACCCTGACGGTCCACCTGGAGGAGGGGGTGGTGTTGGTCTACTACCCGGCGTGCCTCCCAGCGGTGGAGGCGGTGGAACCCAGCGAGCATTAAAGGTGCCGGGCCAACCAAGTATCCGGTTTATATGCCGCAATGCGCGGATAATTCTATTCAAAATGGCTATCTCTATGTCTTCCTGCTTTTTTTCCATAATATTCAAAATTCGCATGAATTGCTCTCGATACCCGATTAACAAGCTGAACATGGTTTGGCGATGGGATCGTTGTTTTTTTAAACTCTTTGCAAATCTGGCTAAAGGCACGTCCTGAATGAAACGTGTGATATATTGGGCGTCAGGGTCCGGCGTGCTGTTGCCCCGACGCGTTTGATTGTCGACGCTTAATAGCCAGGCTTCAAGATGTTGTTCCGGAACGATCTGGTTGGGTGTTTTCCACGATCCGATCCCAACCCAATGCAGCTCAACTCCCCGTTGAGTGGCAAGAAAGGGAAACGCCTGAGCGAATTCACCAAAGAGACGCGCTCTAACGTCCGGACGTGGGATGAAACCAGGAGGCTCCACCCATAAAGGGAGGGAAGGCAGCGGACCTTCAGGTGGAAGGACTCTCTGCGCTGATTGACGTACTGTATTGGCTTGTTCGAGGGCAGCTTGAACTTCAGGCATTCCAAAGCTGGCAAGATATTCTGTAAGCTCGTGCTCGCTCATGAAACCTGCAAGCGCGCCGCGGATTAGAATTGTCATCGTATTTGCCCAGGATCTTCTTCTGTCGGCAGGGCGAGGTCCATCTCGTGTGATAAGAGCCGCGTCGTTGTAGACAAGTAATTCGATGGTGCGATTATTTAGAAATGGGTATGGACGTTCAGCCAAAGGTCGTTGATTGCCGACGCCGCGCAGAACACTGAACAAGAAACTTACATCATGAGTCTGAACCTGGATACCGTCGAGGCTGCGGCTGGAGATGTTTAGTGATTCAGTACGATGGTCTCGCAAATCAATTGCCTGTCTGAAACGGTCAAAGCCATCCAGTACAACCGGGCCGTTCACTGTGGGTCCGATGACGCGCGGGCGTCCGTCTGGTCTTTCGAAGAGCGCGGCGGAATCAAGTTCGACAACCACAGAACCGGGCCCTCCAATTAAGTAAACAGGAGACTCCTCGCTTTTAGGCTCAATCTCGCCTTCACGAATGCGAATGGTATTGCTTCCTCCCCAGATCGCTACCTGCATAATAAAGTCGCGGGCGATTTTTACCTGCTTCAATTCGAATAGATCCGCTAAATAGATTGCCGCGAACTGTAAAGCCACTATAAACGGCATCATAAAAATGGGCAGGTAACGAAGGACTGCCGGATTCTCGTAGGTATCCAGAATAAGATTTAGGAATTCCCGAATTGGATTGACAGTGAAACTCGCCCTGACGGTTGGATTAAGAAAATTTATTACGTAAAACAGGACATTGCTTACGTGCCTGTTCCACTCCGAGACGTCACGACTAAAAAAACCGAATAAAAACGCCAGTAAGAAAAATATACCAATCAGCAGGCTTCTTCGCCATTTCGTGCCTTTGGGCGTAAGAGCAAACATGCAGTCCAGGAACACGTTGACGAGACGCTCGAATTCTCGAATTAAGCGATTAAATTGTTGGCGCAATTCGGTGATGGGAGGACGATCCTGTTGTGGCGTATTCATAAATCTCGCCCCTCCAACCACTGAATGATTTCCTCCAACCCCTCGCGCTCCGGACTACCCTGCCGAAAGAGTTGAGTTTCCCTAACAAGAGCGACCCGCGATTGCAGCATCAAGGATCGCAATGTTTCTCTTAGATCCGTTGCCCGATTATTGCCCGCTTGTGCTAGCAGGTCGTCGCTCAACAGGACGATATAATCTCGCAGGGCGTTCTCTTCGCTTTCGATGCGGTTATATCCTTCCTCCTGGTTTAATCGGTCTTGTTCTTCGCGGGCGCGTCCCAGCCAATTGGCTGTCCATTGCTCGATCAATTTATCGTTCACCTCAGATGGCATTCGCAGGTTGCTGACGGCAGCAGTAATGACACGGATTCCACGACTCTGCAGGAGCTTATGCTCACTGCTCGTCTGCAGGAGCTTATGCTCACTGCTCGAACTGGCTGATCCTGGCTGGTAATTTCCATAGCGATCCAGCACGGCTGTATTTTGTTTCTGCAACCGCTCTCGAAGCATGTAATTAATGAGCTGTAACCCGGTCCACTTTTTTTCTTTCGGAAGATCTTGCCTGCCCTCCGGGAATGGTTTTTCGGGCTTGATCTCTTCCTTCGGCTTGCATCGTTTGTCAATCCAATCTGCCAATCGCGAAATGATCAGTGTTGACTCTTTAACGATGCCTGTAAGAAAATCTTCAAATCTACTCTGCGGCTTTATTGGATTATATAAAGGGCCTTCGCTGATCGTCTGTCGGGGCGGATTTGGAATCGCGGGCGGCAGAGTGTATCTTTGTGTGAACAGATCGTTGAGCGTAAACTGGCTGACTAGATCGCGCCAGATATCGGCGGCTAACAGAGCGGGTAGTTGATTCCAGGGGACATGGTAGCGGTGAGAATCTCTTGGCAGATTGGGGTTGATCGCTTCACCCGTAATTGCCAATCTGACCGACTCTGCATCGAAACCGAAGCGTGAACCCGGCAGGTTCGGATCGGTTACAGGATCCGCGTCAATTTTGAAGATCACATTGATATTCGGGATTACTTCGATGCCATCACGAGTCAGCGCGCTGGTTTCCGTGCGCCGCCCCTGTATTGCCGCCTTTTCTTCCTCAGATAGTTGATCAGATTTTTTCTCAAAAGGGTTTTCATTTTCGCGCGGTCCTATGCCGTGGACTTGAGTATGCAAATCAACATTGCCCGCAATTCTTTCGCCGCTTTCTGTAAAATGCACACCGGGACCAAAGGTGTTTTTGAAGGCAGTATCTGTGCGGGTTACCACTCCGCTTGCTGAATCAAGCCACAACACCCCAGGACCTTTTTTTCTTTCCTCTCCCTCGCTTTGCACAGGTTCACCATCGCGGAAGAAAATGGCAGGACCATGTCCGCCGAGGAGATACGTGATCAGCCGGCCAAATATCATCAGGCGATCAGTTAATGTTCCTACCGGAAGAATGAATTGTGAAAAAAATGCCATCCAAAAAACCAGGAGTGGGACGATGCAAATAAAGTCAAGGAAAATCCGCACCTCGTTGATTGGAACCCCCCCCATGCGATAAATCTGCAAGAAATATACAGCTAGCCAGAATGCCAGCCATCCGGCGATGTAGAACAAAGGCCTTTTGTAAATTGGTGAATCGCCCATTAACGTGAATTTTATATCAAAACTCCCCAAATAGCCACTGGCTGCACACGGTACAATCAGTGAAATGCTCCGCGTGGAATTTCACTGCCATACCATCGCCTCGAAGGATTCGCTGACGCGCCCGCGTAATCTCGTTGAAACCTGCCGCCGCAAGGGGATTGACCGAGTCATCGTCACCGACCACAACACGATTGCGGGCGCGCGGGCGGCTCAGGCTCTGGACCCGGAACTGGTGATTGTGGGGGAGGAGATTTTGACGACCCGGGGGGAGATCCTTGCTGCATTTGTGAGGGAGGAGATTCCGAAGGGGCTCTCCCCGCAAGAGACAATTCAGCGGCTCAAAGACCAGGGCGCGTTCATCAGTGTGTCGCATCCGTTTGACAGGTTTCGTTCGGGCGCGTGGCTGGAGGTGGATTTGCTCGAAATTTTGCCGTTGGTGGATGCCATTGAGGTCTGCAACTCGCGTTGCATGTTTCCGTGGTTCAATGATGAGGCGAGCCGCTTCGCGCAGGAACACAATGTGGCAGGAACGGTCGGATCGGACGCGCACGCGGCGTTCGAGTTGGGGAGAAGCGTCCTTTTGTTGGAGCAGTTCGAGGGTCCGGAAGAGATGCGGAAGGTCATTCAGAAGGGAGTCCCGTTGGTGAAGTGGTCGCCTCCCTGGTTTCATTTCACGTCCCGTTATGCCGCGATCCGGAAGAAAATTAATCCGAGTCTTGACATGAATATTTAGACATGATAATCTTGCGCCCACGTGCCGGGTTCGTGGCGCCATGGCGCTGCGACTGGGCATAAAATTTTCTCAGCAGGAGAGTTGCAAGATGTCAGAACGATTTGTTGGTACGGTCAAGTGGTTCAATGCCACCAAGGGCTACGGCTTTATCGGCCGTGAGAATGGCGAGGACGTGTTCGTGCACTTCAGCGCCATCCAGTCTGATGGATACCGTAAGTTGGAAGCAGAGCAGAAAGTGGAGTTTTCCGTTGAGGATGGCCCCAAGGGTCTGCAAGCCGCCAATGTGGTGCCCGTCTCGTAAGACCAGCCTATTGGCTGAAGTTTTGCGAACCGAACAGAGTTGCCGTGAGGTAACTCTGTTTTTTACCCCCATCCTGCCTCCCCTTTATGATAACTCTTTCTTTCATTTCACGCCGTTCACCTGTGTATGGAAAAGGCGGTATTGTCGCCGCCTCACAACCGCTTGCCACCGCCGCGGGTCTTGAAATCCTCGCGCAGGGAGGTAACGCGGCGGATGCGGCAGTGGCGGCAGGAGCGGCGCTCAACGTGACCGAGCCAACATCCACTGGAATCGGCGGAGACATGTTCGCACTGTATTATTCGGCGGATTCAAAACGAGTCACCGCGCTCAACGGATCAGGACGCGCTCCTTCCGCCCTGACGCTTGATCGGCTAAAGAAAGAAGGATTCGCATCTGACATCCCTCCGTTCCACGCGCACACGGTCACTGTCCCCGGCGCGTGCGCGGGTTGGTTTGATCTCGTTGCCAAACATGGCTCACTCTCGATGGCGGAGATTCTCGCGCCCGCGATTCGACTCGCCGAGGAGGGATTCCCCGTCGCGCCGCTTACATCACATTATTGGCAACGCGGCGCAGAGCGACAATTGAAGTCCGCCCCGAATGGTCATGAGTTAACCATTGATGGCCGCGGACCAAACGAGGGAGA